>Ga0126310_10001076_pt1 | contig 10179 bp, 10 predicted proteins | sample Plot60_FD_92540 | JGI IMG/M metagenome (GOLD analysis project Ga0126310, IMG submission 92540) | Serpentine soil microbial communities from UC McLaughlin Reserve, CA, USA - Plot60 | ecosystem: Environmental > Terrestrial > Soil > Grasslands | place: USA: UC McLaughlin Reserve, Lake County... | reverse complement strand
CTCTCCGTCTCGTTAGCCGCTATGGCGAGCGGCAGGAAGGCGTCGTGCTTGGTCTCGCTGGTCCAGAGGCCGGCGAAGCCTAAAGACTCGGCTGCTCGCGCGGTCTCGCCCGCGCTTTGCAAGTAGCCGCCCTCTGTGCCGAGGCCTGCGTCCAGCTTCATCTAGGGGATGAGGAGCAGCTTGCCGGTGGTCTTGCGGCCTTGGAGGTCGCGGTGGGCCTGCGCTGCTTCGGAGAGCGGGTAGGTGCCGCCGATGCGGACCTCGAGGGCGTTGTTGCCCACCCAGGAGAGGACGCTCTCGGCGCGCCACAGGAGTTCCTCGCGGGTCAGGGTGTACCGGGCCAGGGACGGCCGGGTGAGGAAGAGTGATCCCTTGGAGTTGAGGATCTGGGGGTCCACCGGCGGGACAGGGCCGCTGGAGGCGCCGAAGAGCACCATGTAGCCGCGGGGTTTGAGGGAGTCGAGGCCCCCTTCGAAGGTGTCCTTCCCGACGGAGTCGTAGACGACGTCTACGCCCTCGTCGCCCGTTATGCGCTTCGTCTCCTCGACGAAGTCCTGCTCCTTGTAGAGGATCACCTCGTCCGCTCCAGCGTCCTTCGCCAGCTGCGCCTTCTCCTCGCTGCCGGCTGTCCCGATGACGGTCGCGCCGCGCATCTTGGCCATCTGGACCAGAAGGAGCCCGACGCCGCCGGCGGCCGCGTGCACGAGCGCCGTCTGTCCCTCCTGGAGCGGGAAGGTGCTGTGCGTCAGGTAGTGGGCGGTCATCCCCTGCAGCATAACCGCGGCGGCGACCCTGGCCTCTACGAGGGTGACGTTGACCGGGACGAGACTATCTACCGGGGCGACGGCGTACTCGGCGTAGGCCCCCATCACGCTGGCGAATGCGACGTGATCCCCGACCGAGACGTCTTCTACGCCCTCGCCGACGGCGTCGACCTCGCCCGCTCCCTCCTGTCCCAGGGTGAAGGGCGTCTCCATCGGGTAGAGGCCCGTGCGCTGGTAGCAGTCTATGAAGTTGACTCCCGAGGCAGCGAGCCGCACGCGCGCCTCGCCTGGGCCTGGTTCAGGAGTGGGCACGCCCTCGTAGCTCAAAACCTCAGGTCCACCCTGTTCGTTCACCCTGATCGCCTTCATCTCCCAACCCCTTCCCTCGACAGCGCAACCTATTGTAGCGGGAAGCCCGGTTCGGGAAGAGTGCGGCGCACGACGATAGCAGAGATCTAACGGGCGTTCGCGAGGTTCACCAGGTGTTTAAAATGGGATGTGGAAAGCTCGAGATAGCTGGAGGCGGGATTGCGCGGTGGGATAGGAACGAAGCCGTGAGCCCTCTCCTCGAGATGCGTGGCATCACGAAGCGCTTCCCCGGGGTGACGGCACTGGACGGGGTAGACTTCGAGCTCGAGAGGGGCGAGGTGCACGTGATCCTGGGCGAGAACGGCGCAGGCAAGAGCACCCTCATAAAGATGCTATCTGGCGCCTACCACCCGGACGAGGGCGAGATCCTGCTCGACGGCCAGAGGGTAGACATCTCCTCAGCCGCTGTCGCCCAATCTAAAGGTATCTCCACGATCTACCAGGAGTTCAACCTGGTCCCGCAGCTCACTGTGGCCGAGAACATCTTCCTCGGACGCCAGCCCAGACGGTTCGGGATCGTGGATCGCCGCAAGATGAGAGACGAGGCGCACGAGCTCCTGGAGAGGATTAAGGTGCGCGTGGACTTGCATGCCCCGGTCTCGACTCTGGGCGTCGCGCAGCGGCAGATGGTCGAGATAGCGAAGGCGTTGAGTCTGGACGCCAGGATTTTGATCATGGACGAGCCGACCGCTTCACTCTCGGGGCAGGAGGTCGAGCGCCTCTTCGAAATAGTGCGCGGCCTCAAGGAGGAAGAGGTCGGTGTGATCTTTATCTCCCATCACCTCGAGGAGGTTACCGAGATCGGGGACCGGGTAACCGTCTTGCGGGACGGGAAGTTGGTCGGCCAGGTGCCGGCCACAACCGACCACCAGGAGCTCGTGCGGATGATGGTGGGACGCTCCATCGAGGACCAGTTTCCCCGCCGGCGGCCCGAGGTCGGGGAGGTCCTGCTGGAGGTCAAAGAACTTTCGCGCGAGGGCGTACTTGAGGACATCTCCTTCCAGGTGCGCGCCGGCGAGGTGGTCGGGATCGCCGGGATAGTCGGGGCTGGCAGAACGGAGCTGGCGCGCGCGATCTTTGGCGCGGACCCCGTAGATTCCGGTGAGGTATGGGTGGAGAGGCGCCGGATGGAGCGCTTCGATCCCCGCGAGGCGAAGCACAGAGGCATAGGGTTCATCACGGAGGACCGGCAGGGGCAGGGGATCGTCCCGCCGCTCTCGGTGGCCGAGAACCTGGCGCTCTCCTCGCTCGGTCGGTACACCAGCGCGGGGTTCGTCAACCGCAAGGAGCAGCGGAGCCGGGCGCAGAAGATGATCGAGGAGCTGACAATAAGGACACCGAGTCCCGAACAGGAAATTCGCTACCTCTCAGGCGGCAACCAGCAGAAGGTGGTCATCGGGAAGTGGCTCCTGGCGGACTCGAAGGTCTTGATCATGGACGAGCCGACGCGTGGGATCGACGTGGGGGCGAAGGTGGAGATCTATGAGCTGATGAACGAGCTCACAGAGCACGGTGCCGGTATCCTGATGATATCGAGCGATCTCCTGGAGGTGTTGGGCCTGAGCGACCGGATACTGGTGATGGCGGGGGGCCGCATCACGGGCGAGCTCTCCAGGGAGGAAGCCAGCCAGGAGAAGGTCATGACGCTCGCGACACAAGGGAGCGAGACCGCCGTTGGCTAGCGTGGCCGAAAGGATCAAGCCCAGAGAGATTCTCTCCCGCAGCGGGCCGCTCTGGGGGCTCATAATCCTGTGCGTCGTGATGACCATCCTCTCGCCGTACTTCCTCACGTTCAACAACCTCTTCAACGTGGGGACCCAGATAGCGGTGATCGCCATCCTCGCTCTCGGCCAGACCTTTGTGATCGTCTCGGGCGGCATAGACCTCTCGGTCGGGAGCGTGCTGGGGCTGGCCGGGATAGTGTTCGGCTGGGCGACGGCGGTGGCGAACCTTCCGCTGCCCGCGGCTCTGGTGCTCGGCATCGGTGCGGGCGCCCTGGCCGGCCTCATCAACGGGCTTCTCATCACTTTGGGCAACCTGCCGCCTTTCATCGCGACTCTGGCGATGCTCAGCGCGGCGCGGGGACTCGCGCTCGTCATCTCAGGCGGGATCCCGCTGAACCCGATCCCGGCCCCGATCCGGGCTCTAGGCAGCGGCGACCTCTTTGGCTTCCTGCCGCTGCCCGTGATCCTGATGGTCATCATGTGGGCCATCACGGTCGGGATACTCCGCAGTACCTACGCGGGCCGGTGCATGTACGCCATCGGCGGCAACGAGGAGGCCTCCAGGCTCTCGGGGATCAACGTCTCCCGCCAGAAGCTGATCGTCTACACCCTCTCGGGGCTCTTCGCCGGCATAGCCGGCATCCTGCTCACGGCCCGGCTGGCCTCGGCGCAGCCCCAGGCCGGCTTCACCTTCGAGCTAGACGCCATCGCAGCGGTCGTGATCGGGGGCGCCAGCCTCTCCGGCGGCGTCGGTACCGCCTCTGGCACGCTCATCGGGGCGCTCATCCTGGGCGTCCTGCGCAACGGATTGAACCTGCTGAACGTCTCGGCGTTCTGGCAGCAGGTCGTCATAGGAGCCGTCATCGCACTCGCAGTGATGACAGACACCCTGCGACGGCGCAAGAGATAGAAAGACAACCGGGGAAGGGAGAACGAAATGGGGAAGAGGGTGACTATCCTGGCGGTGTTGACCCTGGCTGCGCTGGCGACGGTGCTGGCCGTGGGTTGCCAGCGCGGGGGCGGAGGAGGCGAGGGGGGAGAACTGAGGATAGGCCTCTCGATCTCAACTCTGAACAACCCGTTTTTCGTGACGCTGCGCAACGGTGCCCAAGATGCCGCGAAGAAGGAAGGGGTCGAGCTCATAGTCGCCGACGCACAGGATGATGCAGCCACACAGCAGGACGACGTCCAGAACTTCGTCACACAGCAGGTGGACGCCATCCTGGTCAACCCCGTCGATACGCAGGCCATCGTCCCGGCGGTGCAGGCTGCGAACCAGGCCAACATCCCGGTCCTGTGCTTGGATCGTGGCGCGTCGGGCGGCAAGATCGAGACCCTCATCGCCTCGAACAACGTGGAAGGAGGCAGGATGGCGGCGAAAGAGCTGATCCAGCTCGTCGGCAGTGGGCCCGTCGCCCAGCTCGAGGGTATACCCGGCACCAGCGCGGCGCGGGATCGGGGCCAGGGCTTCGAGGAGGTGATAAACGGCCAGGACGACGTCGAGCTCGTCGCCAGCCAGACAGCCAACTTCCTTCGGGACCAGGGTCTGAACGTGACGGAGAACATACTGCAGGCCAACCCGAACATAAAGGGGATCTTCGCCCAGAACGACGAGATGGCCCTGGGCGCCGTGCGGGCCCTTGGAGATCGCGCCGGCAGCGAGGTGAAGATCGTCGGTTTCGACGGGATAGAGGACGCGCTGAATGCTATCCAGGACGGCAGGATGAACGCCACCGTCGCCCAGCAGCCGGCCAAGATGGGTTCCCTCGGCGTCGAGAACGCGATGAAGGTGATCGACGGCGAATCGGTCGATAAGAAGATCCTCGTAGAGGTGAAGCTGGTGACGAAGGAGAACGTCTCCGAGTTCCTCCAGTAGCGGAGCGTATGACCGACGTCTTCGTAATGGGGTCCATAAACCAGGACTTCGTCCTGAAGGTCGAGCGCCGCCCGCAGCCGGGCGAGACGGTCACGAACGCCGAACTCTCCACGCACAATGGCGGCAAGGGCGCGAACCAGGCCGCCGCCGCTGCCCTCCTCGGCGCCTCTGTGACCTTCCTCGGCCGGGTGGGCGACGACGAGTTCGGCGAGCCTCTGGTGCAGGCACTCCAGGAAAAGGGCATAGACACGAGTCTCGTGGAACGAGCTTCGGGCGCCTCGACCGGCGCCGCCTTCATAACCGTCACGCCTGACGGGGAGAACGCGATCACGGTCGCCCCAGGCGCGAACCGGAGCCTCGCTCCCGAAGACGTTGACGCCGCCGCCGGTGCCATTGGGGACGCCAGGGTCTTCGTGGCCCAGATGGAGATCCCCGCGCACAGCGTGCTGCGGGCGGTCGAGATCTCGGCCGATAAGGACACCCGGGCGCTGGTGAACCTGGCGCCGATGTTCGAGGTCCCGCGGGAGCTCCTCGAAAAGCTTGACCCACTCGTGGTCAACGAGCACGAGGCCGCCTTCCTGCTCGGGAGAGAGGTCGAGGGGGTGGACGGGGCGCTCTCCGCCGCCCCGGAGCTACTCTCTTTAGGTCCGCGGTCGGCTGTGATCACGATCGGAGAAGACGGTGCAGTTCTCGCGGACGGCGAGTCCGTAGATCACTTCCCCGCCCCCGAGGTCGAAGTGGTCGACACGACCGGCGCTGGGGACGCCTTCGTCGGAGCCCTGGCCACCCAGCTTGCGCGCGGAGCTTCGTTGCAAGAAGCCGTGGCCTACGCCGTGCGCGCGGGCGCAGCGGCGGTCACGAAGGAGGGCGCCCAGGGTGCGCTCCCGACCCCTGAGGTGGTGGATGCGCTATGAAAAGGGAAGGCATCATAAACGCGAGGCTCGCGGGAGCGCTAGCCGGGCTGGGCCACACCGACCACGTCGTTGTCTGCGACGCCGGCTTGCCTATACCGCCAGGCCCCGAGGTCGTGGATCTCGCGTTCCGGTTCGGTGTCCCCTCGTTCGAGACCGTGCTTTCCGGCCTGCTCGAAGAGCTGGTCGTCGAAGGCGCCACCGCCGCCGAAGAGGTGGAGAGGAACCCCCGCTCCTACGAGATCCTCGTGACCCGGCTGCCGGACCTCGGCTTCGTTCCGCACGAAGAGCTCAAGCGCATGGTGCCAGCGGCGAAGCTCGTGATCCGTACCGGCGAGGCCACGCCGTACTCGAACGTCATCCTCCGCTGCGGGGTGCCCTTCTAGGATCACTAACCAGCAACACCGAGAATGAGAGACGGAGGGTTTTCGGAAGTCGGCTGAACTCCGGCCTTTTTCGTTCAAGGCGCTACAGGCGTCGGTGAGCAAACGCTGCGAAGATGGCGTTTGCAAAAGTACATAGGTTAGGAGCACTCATGCCTTTTGCAAGGAACGCGCTGGATGCAAGCTGGGTGTACTTCGAGGATGAGGGCGACGACGGAGCAGCGGTCGTCTTGCATGGAGGGCTACTTGATTCGGTCGATCTAGTGCGAGCCTCGCACATCGCCCAGGCGCTACAGGGGTTGCCTGACGCGTTCCGCCTCATCTACGTCGACCACCGCGGTCTCGGCCAGAGCGACAAGCCACACGACGCGAAGGCATACGCGATGCCCCTCCGCGTCGCGGATGCGGTGGCGGTCCTCGATGAACTCGGCATCGAGAGCGCACACTTCATCGGCAATTCATGGGGAGCCAGGCACGGCTTCGGGATCGGCGAACATGCCCCCGAACGCGTGCTGTCGCTCGTACTCGGTGGCCAGCAGCCGTACGCCATCGACCCCGACGGTCCGCTCGCGCCGTCACGCAGGCTCTGGCCGCCCCTCCGGAGGTAGGTCTGGAGCCCTTCGTCAGGGCGCTGGAGGCGTTCGCTGGTGCCCGGTTCCCGGACGCACTGCGGGCGCGGTGGCTCGACAACGACCCCGCAGCCATCAGGGCAGCGTGGAGCGCAGCACTTGCTGAAGGCGCGATCTCCGAAGACCTTGGGACATGGGAAGTCCGATGTCTTATCTACGTAGCGGCCGGAGATGTCGACTTCCACGACCAGGCGCGGCGTGCGAGATCACGAACGCGGAGTTCATCTCGCTCGAAGAATCCGACCACGTAGGCGCGCACCTGGCCCAGGTTGATCCTGTGCTCCCCGCCGTTCTCCACACGCTGCGCGGGACTGGCTGATAGCCCCGCCGCCAAACTTCCGAGAGGAAGCCTTTTCACCCAAACTTATGGAAAAAGAACGTTCTCCGAAGTCAACTCTGTTCGCCCGAAGATATGCGGACCGGCGAAGCCACTCCTGTTAAGAGCCGGGGATCGTCAGCCCGCGCAACGAACACTCATCGTGCCACAATATCAGCGGCCGAAGATGCAGGCTTCATGACCATCAGATAGCCACCTCGCCGCACAGAGTGTCCTGGAAGTTCCTCCTCTCTAGCTCGTAGAAAAGGTTGGGTTCTCGGTAGTCCTTACTCGGAAGTCTGCCTCGGCGAGAGAAGCGTCAACCTCTGCGAGTTGCGCCAGCGAAGAAGACTGCGCCGTGAGTTTGTAACGCGTCAGGCTCGAAGCCCGCGTGGTCGAGCACGCTTCTCAACTCGTCGAGCTCGAAGAACCGGATGCCCCCGGCGGAGAGGAAGACCTGGAGACGGCGTCCGCGTGGCGTGCCGGCGCGGAGGATGCCCATCACGGCGAGACGTCCTCCCGGTTCGAGTACGCGCCGAGTCTCGCGCAGGGCGCGCGCCGGGTCCCCGAGCTCGTTGAGGGTGCCGCCGCAGACGGCCCCGGAGAAGCAGGCGTCGGCGAACGGAAGGTCATGAGCATCCGCCCTGGCGAAAGAGGGTCTGGCGCCGATCCCTCTGGCGCGGCGGGCGGCCTCTTTGAGCATGGAGGGGGAGATGTCTATGCCGAGTACTTCGCCACCGTCGCCCGGTGCGAGGCTGCGCGTGTAGAGGCCGGCGGAGCATCCGAGGTCCAGGTACCGGCCGCCGCGTTCCACGCCGACGAGGTCGGAGATTATCCGCAGCTCGCGCTCGTTCGAGAAGGGTTCACCTGTGAGCAGACCAAGGGAGTGGACGCGCCAGAGCGGCTCGTAGCCGCGTCCGGCGCCGGGGAGGAAGTTGGTGAGGTTGGCGGCGTTGTCCGCGCCGACGCGGTTCTTCAGCAGGTCCAGGTAGCCGTTCTTCACCTCGTAGATCTCGCCGGAGAAAGAGCGGACCTTGCCGCGCAGGATCACACCGTTCTCCTCCGTGCCCTCCGCGAACACGAGCCCCGCTTTATCTGAAGGGTGTGGCCGGACGATGGGGAGTAGCTCCCGGTCGAACATCCGGGCTCTAGCGGCGCCTGCGGTCTTTGAGACGCTGCAGGCGGGCGTCGAACCCTCGGACGGAGTCCACGAACGCGCCGGACTCGCCGGGGCGTTGCGTGGGCCTCGGGGTAGTGTATCCACCCTCGTGGTAGATCAGGGGGTCCCTGCGCGTATCGCCCATCCTGACAGCTACGACTCGCCCGACGAAGAGGTCGTGGTCACCGCCGGGGTGGACCGCCTCCAACTCGCACTCGATCACCGCGAGCGCCCCCGTCGCGAGCGGGGCACCCGTAGAGCCGTAGCCGCCGCCTAGAGACCGGATCGCCGGCAGCCCGCTCGAGCGCTCGGGTGAAGCAAAGAGCCTGGACAACCCCTCCTGCTCGGCGGCCAGGATGTTGGCGGCGAAGTAACCTTCCTCGCGGATACGGGAGTTTAAACGGGCATCCTTGTGGACGCTCACCAGGAAGAGCGGGGGGTCAAGGGAGACAGAGACCACCGCGTTCGCCGTCATGCCCTCAGCCCGTTCCTCGCGGCCCGAGGTGACCACTGAAACGCCGGTAGGGAAGAGGCGCATCGCGCCCCTCAAGGCGTCCGCGCTGGCTTCGTGAACCTCCCAACCGTGCTCGTCCGGGCTACGCGGCTCGTCAGCCGGCATCTTCGTCTCTCCCTGTCGTGCGTGGCGGCGTCCGAAGCGTACTATGCACGGTGCTCGCCCACAAGGTTCGCGCTCACGCGCAGGTCTCCGGGCCACCACCGCTCGACCGTCGCCAGATCCGAGCCGTACCACCGCCCGTAGAAGCCGTTGTGATAGAGGTCGTCGAGGACGAGAGTCTGCGAGCCGGGCAGCAGCGCCGATTCCACCGGCACGACCCCGTCGCCAGCCACCCGGCCATTATCGACCAGGCGCTCGTACCTCCTGCGAACGCGGGCCGAGACCGCCCCGTCAGCAGCCGCGCCCGCCACGGACAGGTACCTCAGCCCAGTTGGCTCGTGCAGGGCGCCCGGGAAGTGTTCATTAACCCTGCTAATGAGGGTGAGGCTTTCTTTACTAGCAACGTGAGGGGTGCCGAGAGTGATCAGGCGCTTCACGCGCCGGTAACCCGAGTAGCGGCGGCCGCCGAAGGGGGGATCTCCGCCGAGGTAAACCCGGCAGGCGATACCGCCCATAGAGTGCCCCACGAGCACCGCCTTATCCGACTCGCTCTCGAGCAGCGCCCGGTCCACGACGCTGGCGACCTCGAAGACGAGTTGCCCGTAGCCTCTGAGACGTCCCAGCAGCCAGTCCAGCGGCGTGATCGGAGCCATGTACACCTTGGAGCCGGAGATCTCGCGGAGGTTCTGCGCCAGACTCCGGTATCTCCCCGGCCACGACGCCAATCCGCCGACCAGGACTATGGGATCGTCTGCCATGCAAGAGAGTATAAACGTCTCGTCCCGCCGGCCGCCGCATCAAGGAAGATCTATGCTCCTCGGGCTAACGCAGCGCCTCGAGGGCCGTCCGCACCGAGTCGTCGAGGACGGCCCGGTCCACCCCGGCCCTTGCGAGGACCCTCACGCCGTGCAGGATGCTCACCAGGAAACGGGCTAGGGCTTTCGGGTCTTTGTCGGCGGGGATCTCGCCTGTGGCGCGTCCGCGTACCAGCGCCCGCTCGAACGCGTCCTCGGTGCGGCGTACGTAGCATGAGATCCTCCTGGCGATCTGTTCGTCGTGTGGCGCGAGTTCCACCGCCGTGTTCGCCAGGAGGCACCCGCGGCGCGGCTCGTAAGAGACGAGCCCCTCTATGGTGGTCTCGAAGAGCCGCCTTATGCCCTCCACGGCCGACGCCGAGCCCTCCAGGATCTCGTCCGCTCTCGACACCCTTGTCTCCTCGAAGCGTTCCAGCGCCGCCAGAAACAGCGCGCGCTTGTCGCCGAAGGTGTCGTACATGCTCCCCCGCCCGATACCCATCTCTTCCAAGAGATCGTGCACCGAGGTCGCCTCGTACCCCCGGCGCCAGAACAGGTCCATCGCCATCGTTAACGCCTTCTCCGGCTCGAACTCCTTGGTCCTTGCCACTTCTATCCTCCTCAGCCAGTCCGGGCCG
>Ga0126310_10001074_pt1 | contig 10179 bp, 10 predicted proteins | sample Plot60_FD_92540 | JGI IMG/M metagenome (GOLD analysis project Ga0126310, IMG submission 92540) | Serpentine soil microbial communities from UC McLaughlin Reserve, CA, USA - Plot60 | ecosystem: Environmental > Terrestrial > Soil > Grasslands | place: USA: UC McLaughlin Reserve, Lake County... | reverse complement strand
GGCTTTAGCGTGTGCCGCTATACCCGTGTGGTGCACGAACACCGCTTCGCCTCCGTCGTCTGGGTGGATGAAGCCGTAGCCGCCCTCCCCGTTGAACCAACGCTCGACGATCCCCGTTTTCTGACTCAGTAGTTGTTCCAAAACCTTCCCCTCTCTGGTGTAGGCCCTGTTCCCTAAGCGGTTTTAACAAGGCAGTGACTCACCTTCATCACGATCCCGTGCTTGACGCCAAGGGTGAAGGGGTGCCTGATACTCCTGCGCCGCCCCCCGCCGCTCGGGGAGCAACCACTCTTGAACGATCGCCGCATAGTCCGTGCCGCATCCTGGACAGGTGGTCATAGAGCAGCTGAGCGTCACGCTCTCGCCGCAACCGCATTGGGCCGTCACGCACGCCGGACGCCAGCGGTAGACCCAGCCGAACGGCACTTTTTCGGACTCGTAACGCCCCTCTATGCACTCGACGACTTCGACGTTGTGCAATCGGGCCTTCTTCTTGGGGTGTTTTTCGATGCGCTCTTGTGTTGAGAACACTCTTTACCTCCCTCCCACGTAGGTTCCTTTCTCCGTGGAGGACATCCTACCGAGAGTCGATGGAGAGTAAAACCGCACCACGGAGATGTCCGGTGCCCTCGCCTCCTTAGATGTTGGGATTTTTTAAGCGGGCGGCTGGTGGTCCCCGGTCGTTGGCGGCAAGGCGTAGGGGCCCTGCTCAGAGGCATACGCAAAGCATCGCGTCCGGAGGCCTCCCCGAGATGGGGCGCCTACCTTGCGGTATGGGCAAAGGTGTGCGCCTAGTGGCCTCTCTCAGAGATGTTGCACCGAGCTTGCGAGCAGATTAAAAAGCTTTAGAAATTGTTCAATTTGTCGAGGCCTGCCTCGGCTTCGCCGCGGGCGCTTTGGTCGGACTTTGGCCCTTAGCCCCTAAGAAGAAGTGTGCGGGCCTCTAGCGCCCCGTGGGGAAGACGTGCTCGCAGTCGGAGGATACGAAGTCCAGCCCCTCGTCCAAACCCAACACCGTATCTTCGCCTTCGCCGCAATGGATCTTGTCGAAGGCCCCGTCTTTGGTCATAACGGAGTCCTCCCCAGATCCTCCATCCACGAAATCTCTGCCCGGCCTTCGCGAGAATTCCCTGGCGTCGAGGCCATCGTTGCCCTGGCCGCCCACGAGCACGTCGCTACCGCCGAAGCCCTTCACGGGCCCGTCGTTTCCTGGCCCGGCGTCTATCCGATCGTTGCCGTCCGTGAGGGTGTCCGGCCCCGGCCTGCCGGAGAGCACTCGCTCTTCTTGGAGGTCGTCGTCCCCCGCTATTATGTCGCTGCCGCTCGAGGCGCTCACCCGGTCGCTGCCTTGCAGGGCATGTATCTGCTCGTTGTAGTCGGTGCCCAACAGCGTGTGCTCCCCCCCAAGATCGAAGCAGGGATTGGCGGTGCAGACGAGCGTGACAGGGTGTGCCTCCTTCCCCTCTCTAGAGTGGGCCTCCTCCTGCTCAGGGCCGAACAATACCATCCCCAACGACAGCACCGGGGCCAACACCAAGACGGTTGTGGCTCGTGTCATATCCCCCTCCTTTTCTCCTCCCGTTAAGGTCGGCTAGTAAATAGATACCCCAACCCCCACCGATAGTAACAACGCTATCATCTGCTGATGTAAGGTTGCCCCGGCTAACAGCGAGGTTAAAGCCCCTGACCCAGGAGCCAGACTCACAACCCAGAAATGCAGGCTCCTCTACGACACTGTACGTAACGAAAAGCAGCCATTTGACAGGCAATTCGGATGGGTGAACAATGAAGGAGAGAACCGGGCTGGACCTTGGTGATCGTTGTAGGAGGGGGTGCCAGCCCGGTAATAGGTAATGGTCCCGCCGTTATGCCCTCACCCTAGAAGCCCCAAACCCCATTAACCGACGCTTAACCGATTCTTTACAAACCTTAATGAGAACCGGAGCTCCTATAGATTCCTGGCCCTCGGCCTCCCGAGAAGATGCGACTACGGCAAGAGCGGGCCGAAACGGCCGTGTAGATTGAAAACCGCACTTTACCTGAAAGAGTAGCGGCCCGCTCCGAGATACAAGGTCTGCCCAGTATGGCACGCTCCCAAAGAAATATCTCTAATTTCCCTCTACACTTTCGCTCGTGCCGTCCTACCTATAGGGATTGGGTTTGACCCAAAGCGGGAACACAGGCGAGATGAATGCTCCATCACAATAGGCTACTGCCTCCTCCTCCTCCTCCTCCTCCTCCTGCACCCACAGCCCTTCGCTCGGTTAGGGGCGCCCCGCTTTTTAGCCCAGGAGTAACCGCCTTCGATAAACGCTTTGGCTAGAGTGCGGTAAAAACCCCCACTGACTTTTGGTGTGCTAGTAGAGCGTCCAGCGGGGATGGTAAAGGTCTTGCTGCTTCTTCTTCTAGCCCGAGCGCGCAGAGAAAAGCCATCTAGGGACCCCCGAATTAAATCCCGTTTGCCCGGGCCGGGCTGCCTCCACAAAACGCTCTTTACGCTCTTGGGGAGGCCATCTCCTGTTTGAGTAGTCCCCAGACGGCTATGTGCAACAAAGGTTCTATACCACCTGCAGACACGTCCAAAACATGAAGGCCCAAAGCCCCGATCGGGGCCACAGCTCTCGTTGTTGCACACTCAGAGCTAGAGCAGGGGAATCCCCGAGGGGCACGCTCTTGGTAAGGGGGGTGTTTTTGAGGATTGCAGGGAATTTTGGCAATGCCCAACATGTTGCGGCGGTTCGAAAAGGAGACAACAAGCGTTGCCACCTACGCTGCATATTTCACCCACTAACGAGCGGCTTGGGAGGTATATGTGCTCCGTCTATAAGGGTAGGAGCATATAAGGGTAGTAGCAAAGAAGCCCCTAAAGGAGGAGAGTGCGGTGCCATTTAGCGAACCGACACCGACGAGAAACGAAATACAACAGATAGAAGCGCAAAACACCACTGACGAGCTGTTAAGAGAACTCTTGGACGGCCTAAACGACGCGATTGTGCCAGGTGATGCTGCAGAAGAGGATAAGAGAAAAGAGCTTTACACTATAGCGGCAAGCGTCTTTGCATAAACGAGAGGCCGTGTGCCAAAAGACCTTTTTCGGTGCGGGAGGGGCACGAGGGACGGCTATCGAGATTTCTGCTAGCCTGGCGTGACTTGCCCAGTTAGAAGAAAGGCGAGGGGGGATGGGAGGGAAGGATGGAGGAGCAAAGCACCCATCTAACGCGCTTCGGGCGAATCCTGAGGGCCATGATGGCTAGCCGTGGGGTGTCAGGACTCTCGGAGCTGGCACGGCTATCTAAAGAGGCCGGCTACGAAGTAGATGAAGCCACAATAAGAAGAGAGATGTACACCAGCAGCGCCCGTGGGCGGATGCGATCGAGCATCCTTGAAGGTCCGGCAAGCGTCTTGGGGTTGAGCACACAGGAGCAGTCTCTTCTGTCTTGGGCAGCGACCTTCGGCATGTTTGCCTCGGAGGTAGGGGCGAGGCGCTTTGAGGAGTTTGTGGAACAGAAGTACGGCGACAGGTTCTTTCTAGATGATACTCTCTGGGCCAGTCTGTCGGCTCCTGGCTCCTCGTAACGGCCTCGATGCCGCTCCCTTTTACATGCCCTCTGGGGTAGCCATGTGGTGAATCGAGGTAGCTACCTGCCAACACAGCGACTAGTCCGAAGAACGCTTGGCACAACTTATGGGGAGGGCTATACCAAAGAGCTACGATAAGTAGGGTCTTAACCTGACTTAACCGAAGGTTCTTCGATAGTTAACCCGAGGCTTCGACGCTGTCCCTATACTGCACGGCTATTGATCGTGTTAGGAGGGCGAGAGCATCTCGCTAGACGTAGGGGGGACAATGCAATGGTAGTGCTGACCAATCAATACATCCAGGAAGAGCCTCAGGAGGCCCAAGGTGGCACGCTTCTTGAGGAGATGGGCGCGTGGGATTCGGGGTGGGTAGCCTTCGAGTGCGACTGTAGAGCAAAGTTGGTCGTCGAGATAGAGAGCACCGACCGACTATCGCAACACCTTCAGGAATGCGGGGTCTGCAAGAAGAGTTTTGCCAGGAGCAGTGTAGGTACTGAGAAGCGCCAAAGAAAGTAACCGGGCAGCGTAAGGGGCACTGACAAGGGCCCGACCCTCTGGTAAAGCAGGTAGCTTTATCGTACCCGCTTCTACACTGGGCAGACGAAAGGGCCGGGAGAGAAGAGACGGTGCCCGCTGGCCCTACCTCAAGCCTAAAAGAAGGGGGCCGGGGAGGGGGGACATTGCCCGGCCCGCAGAAATGAAGGGTGCCTTTATCGTACCCGCTTCTCCGTGGGGGAAACGAAAGGTGCGGAGTCCCTCCACAGGTTTTTTAGCCTCTACCGCCGCTATCTAGCGAGTTACCAATAGCCCCGCCCAACATCCTGTAATCTGCAAAAAAAGAACCGAAGCCCCTTCGGAAGAAGGACCCCAGCGGCCTGGAGTAGGAGCCAAACCCAGAAGCCGAAAAGCTGCACATTTGCGGCTTAAACAGGAAGGATCCGGAAAAGGCTGGAAGTGGCGGGACCCGGACTCGAACCGGGGACACCATGTGTTTCAGTTAGGTAACGAGGAGTTCGTGGGATGTCGGTGGTGTTCACAGAACCGCTTGTCTAAGCCTAATTTCTCGCGCCGTAGAAAATCTGTGTGGTTCCCCGTGCCCAAATGAGTGACGGCGACTCGCCGTCAGATAGCCTGCTGCACCTTCCACATCAGGTCGTCGAACTCGCCGACGAGCGCAGTGTTCGGCCGCCCCGTGTTGCAGACGGCGCACCAGGCCCGCCTGTCTGACGGGCACACGATGATCGCCTGTGTTCCGGGCAGCGCGCCGTTGTGCCAGATCGTGCCGACGCTGTTGACGGCCCAACCCCGCGCGTAGCCGGGCATCGTCGCCGAGGCGGGCTGGACAGCTGATGCCGTCGTCATCGCGATGCGTGTCGCCGCCTGCAACAGATCGGGCGGCGGCGCGATACCGTCGACCGTGAAGAGGAAACGCAGCACGTCGGCCGGCGTTGTGGCCCATCCGCCGTGCGAGTCCATGCGGTCGACGCGGATGCCGTAAGGCGCGGCGCGGTTGAGGCCGAAGTACATCGCCTCCCGGTTGGCTCGGTCGGGAGCGGTAGTACCGGCGAGGAACATCTGGCCGGCGCCGCTTGGGTTCAGCACGGACTGGCGCACCAAGTCGCCATAGGAAAGTCCGCTAACGCGCTCGATGATGCGCCCGAGTAGGCAGTAGCCGAAATTCGAGTAGGCGTACTGTGTGCCCGGATCCGCCCCGAGGGGCTGGTTGTCAAGGGTCCACGAGATCAGCGCAGCCTGGCTGAGCGTCGGCTGCTGGAACATCGGATCGTTCGCGTCATTGGCCCAGCCACCCGCCGAGTGTTCGAGCAGATGCTGGAGGGTGATAGCGCGAAGCCGCGCACTGTAGGGCTGTGTTCCGAAGGTGGTGCCGAGAAGTGCACCGGAGCCGAACACCTTGTCGGTCGGCGTGAGCCTGTTTTGCTGGATGAGTAGGTGAATGGCCGTCGACGTGATCGGCTTGGTGACACTTGCGATGCGGAAGCGATGGTCCGGCGTGACGATCTCGCGGGTGATGCGGTTGGCGTAGCCGAAGACCCGCGTAGCGCGGATCGAGCCGTTTCGCGCCAGGGCGAACGAGAATCCTGGAACGGCCCATTTCTGCATGAAGGGCACGACGAGGCTGTTCGCGGCGTCAGCGCTAAGATTGGCTTCCGGCGTGGCCTCCCAGATCGTCGTGTAGCGGGCCGAGGCGCCGTTCCTGAAACCACTCAGGTCAACGAGGCGCAGGCCCGCCCGCACGTTGGTGTCGAAATCACCCTGATAGGCGCTGTGCGGTAGGCCGTGCTTCGCGAGCATCGGATGTCCGGGCGACTGCTCCCAGATGCCAGCGTAGCGGTTCTGGCCGCCGATCGTGTAGCCGACGGCACGGACGAGCCGGAAGCCGCGCGCGTTCTGCGCGTCGAACTCGCGCTGGTACGTCTCGGCCGTTAGGCCATGCTGCGCCGCCCACGCCGGTCCGGCATAACGGTCCCAGATGCAGGCGAAACGCTCACCGCCTGCATCCTCGTAGGGGGACACGCAGCGCAGCCTGAAGCCCCCTCGCGAGAGATCGTTGAACAGCGTCTGGTATTCGGCCCCGGTCAGCCCGTGCCGCGCGATCCACTGCAGGCCCTGCTCCTGTTCCCATATCGCGCTGAACAAGACCTGCCTTCCGGAACGGAATATCGAGAGATCAACCGGCCGAAAGCCCTGGCCGCCGAGCGTCGTGATCGCCGTCTGATACTCAGCGTCAGAGATGCCGTGGCGCGCCCGCCAGTCGCTGCCGCCCTGTTTGTTCCAGATGCTGGCGAAGCGCGCTCCGCCGCCGAGCGCGTAGCCCGTGATCTTGACTATCCGGTAACCGCGATTAGTCAGCTGGTTGAACTGTGTCTGATGCTCGGCGGCAGTGAGGCCGTGCCGTGCCTGCCAGTCCGTCACGATCATGTGCCAGCTCCAGGGCCTTGTTTGGTGGACAATAGAAGTATAGACGAGAAGACGCTGGAGAAGGTGGCGCGCTACGAGGCTCACCTCCAAAGGGGGCTCTACAAGGCCCTTCATGAGTTAGAAGCCCTGCAGGCCAGACGCATGGGTGGTTCGGCTCCTTTGGCCCGCTTGGACGTAGACGGATTGGCAGAAAGCTAATACTGTCAGAGGAACCCCCTTGGCCCTTCGGACAGTTTCTCTAGGCAGCCGAGTGAATAAAGGTAACCTGCTGCGCCCCTATGGGGTACCTGGCAACATTGAGTGTTCGATACCAATTATTGGTGCTGCGTTGCCGGGAAGCGTTATTCTAAGCCATAGAGTGAACAGGATTAGGATCTACTAGCGTGATGAGAAATTTGAGCGTCCTGGCGACGTTTCTGGTGGCAGCACTACTTGCCGGGTGTAGTGGTGCCGACAATACTCCAGCCCAAAAGACGCCTCCTGAGGATACCAGCGTCGATAGCACAACTGTTAGTATTCAGCCCGAGAACACCATTGTGACGGCCGTTGTCCCCGAGAAGGCAGCTACCGCTACGGACGAACCCGCCGGTTGGGTGAGTGCCCTTGGCGACTCAGTGATGCTCGGTGCTGTCGAAGCGCTTCAGCAAGAGATACCTAACCTTGGTCTGCTCAATGCACAGGGCAGCCGCCAGCCCTCAGCTGCTATCGACATCCTGAAGCAATGGCAAACCGCTGGCTACTTAGGAGACACTGTGGTCATTGACATCGGCAACAACGGTCCCTTCAGCTCAGAGCAGTTCGACGAGATGATGCAAGTTCTTGGTAAGGTTCCCAAGGTCTTGATAGTCACTCTGACGGTTCCTCCTAGTGTAGAAGATCCGATTGCAATGTCGAACAACACCGTACTAACGGATGGGGTGCAGCGGTACCCAAATACCGTGCTCGTAGACTGGCAAGCTGCGAGTATCGATCATCCCGAATACTTTTCAGCAGACAATACCCACCTATCACTGCAGGGAGCAGAGGCATACGCCCATCTGATCGCCGCACACCTCGGTCCCCCCCCGCAAGGGGGTTCAGAAACACCACCCGGCCCCCAACAGATAATCTCCTGGGGAGAAGGCGGCTTCTTCGGCAAGTGCGTTGGCCCCCCGTCGTGGTGTGCTGCTACCACAACGCCATAGGGGAAGCTTTTCTGTTCGCGCTAGTATTCGAGCGTGTTAACCAGATGCCCTGCGCCTAGCTCTATGTGGCGAGTTTCCGGGAAGACCCCTTCTCGGCAGCTGCTGAATACAGGACGCTCGTTCGCGGGTCTATCGGCGCACGGTTCGTGCGCGGGGCCTGATCCCCTGGACAAGATCGCACCGCCATTGCCCCCGGCATCGCACGGGCCGGGGGCTTTCTGCTGACCGCTTGGAACACGAGGTTGCTGTCTCCCGGGCGTGGAGCGCCGGTCCAGGGTAGGGTCTATTTAGGGAGCTGCCTAGAAGGGGTGGGTGTTCTCGGAATCCCAGAGGCTAGAAGAAGGCATGAAAGGGGCCGGGGCTGTTATCTATTTCTCAGAAAATGCGGCTCTAAGAGCAACGGGAAGAGCAGCTTATCCCTGTACACTAGGGTCGGCGGGGGATACTTCCCCCACAGGAGTCAATATTATGGCGGCTACCTGGTCCAGCCGAAGGTAGATCGGCGTCGGGTGGCCTCTGGGGTCCTTGTAAAGAAACCGCTTGGGCTTGGGCTTCCCCTCCTGGGAGACTCGCCCCACGTTGATGTCGAACTCTTGCGCCCCTGAAGCGTATTGACGTCCCGTCGATGAACCGTATGTACACGTCGTACACTATTACTCCTCACTGCTCCGTCATCCTACTCGCTTAGAGCGAGAAATTACACGCCAGGTCACACGACTCGAAGAAGAACTTACGAAGCCAGCTGGATGGCCGCTGCGTGCTTACCTGAGGGCCTCCGGAGGGCTCCGGGTCTCTAATCCTATCCCTTGCTGGGTATCAGTGGAGCTCTCGTAGGCATGAGCACCATGGCCCCCTAACTTTACCCCCGATGCCGGCAGCGTGAAACCCAGCCCAGGAGGGCTTATCGCTCACGGAATACGGGTACGATAGTGCCGTCCGTTCTGGATGGCGGTGAGGCTCGATGGCTTATACTCCCCGGCAGCCTCACCGCCCGTTCTATTTAGCGTCGAAGAGTAGTAGCCGAGGGCACAAAAAGAAGGCCAGTGGAGCCTCTAGGGACTGTAGGCCGCCCGCCGAGCGCGTTTTCTTCTTCTTTTCTCCCGGCCCGCAGAGTACCTCTTAAAGCGACCGAAGTTGGCTTCTGGCCGGCGTGGAAGGGTGCTACAGAGGGATGCGAGAAGCCCAAACTCTTTTATCCTCGGCCGCGGCGCTCCAGATACTTACGCCAGATAAAAGGCACCACGCGCCGAAGCAAGATCCTGAGCAACAGCAACCTTATTAGCCACCTTATCAATATTGCCACGTGAATCCTCCTGAGCCGAAGACCTGTTATGTCTACATACATTCTACAGCCGAGCCCCTGGGCTCCGAGATCGGGTGGCCTCTATTCACCGAGATGCCGAGAAGGTGAATTCTCGGAAGTTGCGCCAGCCTATATGACGATGACATCATGGATGCCGGTAAGGTCTATAACCTACTAGGGGAAAGCGGGAGTAAGGAGGGAACACCCTATGGCAGACCCGGTGTCCGTGATAAAAGACTTCGACGCTGCGTGGAACGCTCATGACGTAGAGGGCGTGCTGGCTTTCTTTACTGACGACGCGGTTGTCAAGATGGAGCCCCCTCCGCCCGATGAATTCGGTGGAGTTTATATCGGTAAAGAGCAGATACGCGTGGGCTTCGTCGAGCCGCTTATGGCGGGTTTCCACGTCGACTCCAGGGACCATCAAGTAGCGGGACACCAAGAAGGGGTAGGAGACAGAGTAATCTGGATAGCCATGGTTTCGGGCGACTTATTCAAGCAGATGGGTGCTGAGCCTCCGGTAGAGAGCGCTGGTGAAGCACTCGTTCAAGGCGACAAGATTAAGTTCTTCACCGCTACCAACCCGGAGGTGCCTGAGGAGGCTCCGAGTACCGAGTAGTAGCTAGAGACAACACGGGCAACGCCTTACTCTTCTGTTAGGGCTAGGCTGGAACGAGAAGACCGGGCGGGGCTACATATGGGGCCTCCGGCCCTTGTTCTTGCCTCTATTCACCCAGATGCCGAGAGAAACTGTCCGAAAACCTCGATAGGCGCCAAATTGGAGCCGCAAAAGTCCACGAAACAGGCTTCAACTTACAAAAGGGTTTGAGATAGCGTTCTATGCCCTGCTGCTAGACAGCGGTACGCAAGAGGTGCGCTTCGAGCGGGCGCCGGCCGGCTGACGCCCGACAGAACGGACGATAGTTAAGCCGCACGCTTAGAGGGTTTTCATAGGGCCGGGGTCCCTTCGGGGGCTCCGGCCTTTTTCCTTGCGGCGAAGAGCCTTCCATGGCGGTACTAGCAAAGTCCTAACCTGCTTCCTCTTACTCGGGTCGCGGCGGCAGCAGTGATCCCCCGACGCTTCGGCTACCGAGCTCTACGAGCGGAATACCTTGGGTTGAGGTGGCCCGAGGAGAAATCGTCGCGCATCTTCTCGTGAGCGGTTGCGACGAG
>Ga0126310_10001073_pt1 | contig 10180 bp, 10 predicted proteins | sample Plot60_FD_92540 | JGI IMG/M metagenome (GOLD analysis project Ga0126310, IMG submission 92540) | Serpentine soil microbial communities from UC McLaughlin Reserve, CA, USA - Plot60 | ecosystem: Environmental > Terrestrial > Soil > Grasslands | place: USA: UC McLaughlin Reserve, Lake County... | reverse complement strand
TCGACGAGCTGCTCGCGCTCGCGGCGCTGGGGCTGTGGGGCTGGGAGGTCGGCTCCCCCCGGTGGCTCTTGGTCGTGCTGCTGCCCGTGCTCGGGATGACGCTGTGGTGGTTGTTCGCCTCCCCGAAGGCGCCCTTCGGCAGCGGCGGCCGTCGCGAAGTGGTCAAGATCCTTGTCTTCGGGCTGGCGTCGTGGGGTCTCTGGGACGCCGGCCATGAGGGCGCGGCGGTGGCCCTGCTGGTGTTCTCCGTCGTCGTGAACGGTGTGGCCCGGTCACCGGCGATCGCGGAGGTCGGCCGGCAAACGTGACGCCGCCTCTCAGGCTTCGAGCCTGGCTAGTTCGTCGTCGACGACGGAGGGGTCCAGCTTGCGGAAGACGGGAGTCGGCCGCCCGACCTTCGCTCCGATCGTCACCGGGCGACGCCCCCAGCCCGGGGTGCCGCTGTAGTCGCCGGTGATGACCGGGTACACCGCGAGGCCCGCCCCGTCGGCAGGGTCGAGGTCCTCGACGTAGTCGATCCGAGGCATCGGCATGAACTCGCCCTCACCACCAAAGGCTCGCCAGATCTGGTTGGCCGAGAACGGCAGGAACGGCGCCAGGAGGGTGTTGCAGTCGAGCACGCACTGGGCAGCGACGTGCAGGACGGTGCCGAGGCGCTCGCGTTGGGACTGGTCCTTCATCTTGTACGGCTCGGTCGCGGTCAGGTACTTGTTGACTTCACCGACGACTCGCATCGCCTCGGCGATGCCGATGCGCAGGCGCTGCCGGCCGATCAGGTCACCGACAGTGGCGAAGCCGGTCTGCACCACCTCGAGCACCGCCTCGTCGACGGGCTCCAGCGGTCCGGGGCCCGGGATCTCGCCAAAGCTCTTGGCGATCATCGTCGCGGTGCGGTTCACCAGGTTTCCCCACCCGGCCACAAGCTCGGAGTTGGTGCGCAGCACGAAGTCAGCCCAGGTGAAGTCAGCGTCCGACGTCTCGGGGCCCGAAGCGCAGATGTAGTAGCGCAGGGCGTCCGCCTGGTACCGCGCCAGCATGTCGCCCACCAGGATCACGTGGCCCCGACTGGTGGAGAGCTGCTTGCTCTCCATCGTCATGAACTCGCTCGAGACCACCTCGGTTGGCAGCTGCAGTTCGCCGTACGGGCCCGGCTGCCCGCCCAGCGTTCCCTTGCCGTCGTATGCGAGAAGCTCGGCAGGCCAGATCACAGAGTGGAAGACGATGTTGTCCTTGCCCATGAAGTAGTAGGACAGTGCGTCGGGATCGTTCCACCAGTCGCGCCAGCGCTCCGGCTCACCGAGACGCCGGGCCCACTCGATGGATGCCGACAGGTAGCCGATCACCGCGTCGAACCAGACGTACAGGCGCTTCCCGGGGTTGTCGCGCCAGCCGTCCAGCGGTACCGGGATGCCCCAGTCGATGTCACGGGTCATCGCCCGCGGGCGCAGGTCCTCGATCAGGTTGAGGGAGAACTTGATGACGTTGGGCCGCCAGGTGCCGGCCGCCTCGCGGCCCTGCAGGTACGACGTGAGCGCGTCGGCGACGGCCGGCAGGTCCAGGAAGAAGTGCTGCGTCTCGACGAACTCCGGCGTCTCGCCGTTGATCTTGCTCCGTGGATCGATCAGGTCGGTCGGGTCGAGCTGGTTGCCGCAGTTGTCACATTGATCACCGCGTGCATCGGGGTACCCGCAGATCGGGCACGTCCCCTCGATGTAGCGGTCGGGCAGCGTGCGTCCGGTCGACGGGCTGACGGCCCCCTTCGTCGCTCGCTCGAACAGGTAGCCGTTGCGGTGGACCGTCGTGAACATCTCCTGGACGACCCGGTAGTGGTTGCCGGTGGTCGTCCGGGTGAACAGGTCGTAGGAGAGGCCGAGGTCGACCAGGTCCTGGACGATCAACGCGTTGTTCTTGTCGGCGAGGTCCTGCGCGCTCACGCCAGCTACGTCTGCCGCGACGAGGATCGGCGTGCCGTGCTCGTCCGTGCCCGAGACCATGAGGACGTCGTGGCCCGCCATCCGCATGTATCGGCTGAACACGTCGGAAGGCACGCCGAAACCGGCCACATGGCCGATGTGACGCGGGCCGTTCGCGTACGGCCACGCGACGGCGGACAGCACCCGCCGACGACGTTGGGCAGAAGCATGGGTCATGGCAGGAGCCTAATGAGGCTCCGCCACCGAATTTCGCCCATCGTCGGCCCGGTGGACCGTCATGGGCCACGATCACCAGCCGCGGCCGCGCCCGATGTTCTGCGGCGACCGGTCAGCTGAAGTCCAGCTCGCCGGTGCGGGTGCGCTTGATCTCGAAGAAGTAGGGGAAGTCCGCGACCGCGATCGTTCCGTCCCACAGCCGGCCGGCATCCTCACCGCGCGGGATCCTGGTCAGCACCGGGCCGAAGAACGCCGCGCCGTTGAATGCGATGGTCGGGGTGCCCACATCGTCGCCCACACGATCCATGGCCTCCTCATGCGAGAGCCGCAACGGCTCGTCGTACGACGGGTCGTCGAACGCATCGATCAGCTCCGCGGGCAGACTCGCGTCGGCGAGCGCCTGCTCCACCAGCCGGCGATCGCGCTCCTGCTTGTGGTGGTGGATCCGCTCGCCCAGGGCCGTGTAGAGCGGGCCCAGCGCCTCCGGGCCGACGCTCGCCTGGGCTGCCATAAGGACGCGGCCGATCGGCAGGCCCCGCGCGGCGCCGGCGCGATAGCTCTCGGGCAGCTCCTCCCGGTCCTTGTTGAGGTAGTGCAGGCTCATCGGGTGCCAGTGGACGCGCACGTCCCGCACCCGCTCGACCTCGAGCATCCAGCGCGAGGTGATCCACGCGAAGGGGCACAGCGGGTCGAACCAGAAGTCCGCGGTGTCCGGGTTGGTAAGGACGGTCTCCGAGATGACGGTCATACTCCTCCAAAACCCACGGACTCAGGGCACTATTCCCCCGGCCGGGTAGGACTCAAGGACCAGTCCACACCACGACTCAGCCACGTTTGTTCGCACGCACCCTCCCCGCTGTCGCTGGGAAGGGTGCGTTCGGGCAGGATCGTGCCCATGCCTGGTACCAACCTCACCCGGGAAGAGGCCGTTGCCCGCGCTGCGCTCCTGGACGTCACGTCGTACGCCATCGAGCTGGACCTCACCACGGGCGACAAGACGTTCGAGTCCACTACGACCCTGCGGTTCAGGTGTCGCGAGCCGGGGGCGGAGACGTTCGCCGACCTCGTCGGCGCGATCATCCACGAGATCAGGCTGAACGGTGAGCGGATCGACGAGGCCTCGTCGTACCAGAGCAGCCGCATCAGGCTGACGGACCTGCAGGCCGAGAACGAGCTGGTCGTGCGCGCCGACTGCGCATACTCGCACGCCGGCGAGGGGCTCCACCGCTTCGTCGACCCGGTCGACGGCCGGGTGTACCTCTACACGCAGTTCGAGGTGCCGGACGCCCGCAGGGTGTTCACGACGTTCGAGCAGCCCGACCTCAAGTCGGTCTTCACCTGGACGGTCGTCGCGCCGGAGGACTGGAAGGTGGTGTCCAACGCGCCGACACCCACGCCCGAGTCGATCGGGGACGGCAAGGCCCGCTGGAGCTTTCCCGAGTCCAAGCGGATGTCGACGTACGTCACCGCCCTCATCGCCGGCGAGTACCACGAGCACCTCGACTCCTACGAGGGCAAGAACGCGACGATCCCGCTCGGTCATTACTGCCGCCAGGCGCTGGTCCAGCACCTCGACGTCGACGAGCTGCTCCTGCTGACCAAGCAGGGGTTCGAGTTCTTCGAGGAGGCCTTCGACTTCCCGTACCCATTCGAGAAGTACGACCAGCTGTACGTGCCGGAGTACAACTCCGGGGCGATGGAGAACGCCGGCGCGGTCACGATCCGCGACGAGTACCTGCCGCGAAGCCGCCAGGACAGCGCGTTCTACGAGTTCCGCTGCTCGGTGATCCTGCACGAGATGGCGCACATGTGGTTCGGCGACCTCGTCACGATGCGCTGGTGGGACGACCTCTGGCTCAACGAGTCGTTCGCCGAGTGGGCGTGCTACCACGCCGCGGTCGAGAACACGTCGTACACCGAGTCCTGGACCGGCTTCACCAACGCTCGGAAGAACTGGGCGCTTCGCCAGGACCAGCTCCCGTCGACGCACCCCATCGCGGCGGACAACTACGACCTGAACGCCGTCGAGGTGAACTTCGACGGGATCACGTACGCCAAGGGCGCGTCGGTCCTCAAGCAGCTGGTCGCCTGGGTCGGGCTCGACGCCTTCATGGTGGGCCTCCGGCAGTACTTCAAGAAGCACGCCTATGACAACTCCGAGTTCGTCGACCTGCTCACAGCTCTGGAGGAGTCCTCCGGCCGCGAGCTCGACGCGTGGGCCAAGGAGTGGTTGCAGACCAGCGGCGTGAACACCCTCTCCCCCGAGTTCGAGCTCACCGTCGAGGGAAGGTACTCCTCGTTCGGCGTCCGGCAGACCGGGGTCAGTGACAACCAGAGCCTCCGGCGCCACCGCCTCGGCATCGGGCTCTACGACGAGCAGGACGGTCACCTCGTCCGCCGCCGCCACTTCGAGGTCGACATCCACGGCGACCTGACGTCGATCGACGAGCTCGTGGATGAGCGCCAGCCCGACCTGCTCCTGCTCAACGACGGCGACCTCACCTATGCCAAGATCCGTCTCGATGAGCGCTCGCTCGTCACGGTCGTCCACGGCCTACGCAGGCTCGATGACTCGCTCGCCCGCGCGCTGTGCTGGGGTGCCGCGTGGGACATGACGCGCGACGCCGAGATGTCGGCTACCGACTACGTGACACTCGTCCTGCAGAACATCGGCACCGAGACCGATGCCTTCGGCATCCGGGCGATCCCGAAGTACGCCTCCCTCGCCGTGAACCTCTACTCCGACCCCGCGCGGCGTCACGCGCTCCGCGCGACCTGGGAGGCGGGTTTGCACGAGCTGCTGCACGCGGCCGAGCCGGGTAGCAACGCTCAGCTGATCTTCGCCCGCACCTACGCCGCAGCCGTGGTCACCGACGAGGGCAAGGCAGAGCTGGCCGGACTGCTCGACGGCTCGTTGACCGTCGATGGTCTCGACATCGACGCCGACCTGCGCTGGGTGTTGCTCGTCGGACTGGCCAGGGCAGGCGTCGTCGACGAAGACCGCATCGACGACGAGCTCGAGCGCGACCGCACGATCTCGGGTCAAGAGAATGCCGCAGCGGCTCGCGCCTCGCGCCCCGATGCCGCCGCCAAGGAGCGCGCCTGGACCGAGCTCGCCGAGAATCGGGACATCCCCAACGAGACACATCGCTCCATCGCGCAGTCGTTCATGCGGTACGGCCAGGAGGAGCTGCTCGCCCCTTACGTCGAGCGGTACCTCGCAGCGGCCGACACCGCGTGGGAGGAGCTCGGCACCCATATGGCGTCCAACCTGCTCGAGGACGCCTTCCCCATGCCGCTGGCGAGCCCTGAGCTGCTCGACCGGCTCGACCGCTGGCTCCAGGAGTCACCCGCGACGTCGGCCGGCAAGCGCTACGTGCGCGAGGGCCGGGCGGACATCGCCCGGGCGCTCGCCGCCCAAGCCCGCGACGCCGCCCACGGCTGAGCGAGCCGTCATCGAACGACTCCCCGCCGGTAGGTCACGGCTGAGCGTGCAGGGTCCGGGGGCCTCGGGCGCCCATGGCGAGCATGCTGATGCCCCGCCGGATACCGCGGACCAGCTCTCCGCTGGCGAACTCGCTGCGCATCTCCAGCACCGCCAGTGCGACCTCCCGGTCGCTCAGCACCCGGCGTACCTCTGCACCGGTGATCACCTCCACCACCCTGGCGTTCGGGTCCACCATGATCAGCACGCTGCGGCTCGGCGTCGACAAAGCCGCATGCAGCCGTTCGGCGAACCTTCGGGGGTGTCCCTCGGCCGTGCCGACGAACACCGAGAACTCGCAGCGGGACACCTGTTCAGCGGCACGAATGGCTTGGTCGATGGAGACGCGCTCCGCGGTGGTGAATTCGCGAGCCATAGCGGTCACCAGGTGCCGCCGGCACCGCCGGTGTCGGAGTCGCCGTCCGGCGCGTCGGCGGACGTCGCCGAGGAGGTCTCGAGCTGCGCGGTGTCTCGCCGCCCGCCGAACCACTGGTCGTCGCTGCGTGCGCCGGCCGGCGCTACCGACTCGCCGCGTACGACGCCGGGAACGTAGATCGCCACGAGGATGCCGAGGGTGATGAGCAGGGGAATTCCGACGAACAACAGCAGGAAATGCAGGACCGGCACCGGCTCAGGGTGGCTCCAGCCGTCGGGGACGTCCGCAACCGCGGGTCGAGCGTACGCCAGGAGGAGGATCGTGGCCCAACCCACAACCAGGGTCACTCTGCGTAGGGCCTGAGACGTCGCAGTCACGGCATGAGGATACTGGTCGCCATGTCCGCGCTCCTCATCGGAATCGATCACTCGGACTGGTCGTACTTCGGGCATCTGGTGGCGCGTAGGTCGGCGGCCTTGGTCTCGCTCGTCGTCATCGCTCTGATCGTCCGGTGGATCTTCCACCGTCTGATCGACAAGCTCGTCAGCAAGGCCGAGGACGGCGTACTGCCGGACCGGATCAGCCACGTCGCCAACGGTCGCACGACCAACGAGCCGACCGCCGGCTCGACGCGCCGGGTACAACGCGCCAAGACCATGGGCACTCTGCTCAAGAGCATCGTGTCCGGAATCATCGCCGCGATCGTGGTCACGATGATGCTCTCGGAGGTCGGGCTCGACATCGGTCCGATCATCGCCAGTGCCGGCATCGTCGGTGTCGCCCTCGGCTTCGGCTCCCAGACCTTGGTCAAGGACTACCTGTCGGGCATCTTCATGATCTTCGAGGACCAGTTCGGCGTCGGTGACGTGGTCGACATGGGCGAGGGCCTGACCGGCACCATCGAGGCGGTCAGCCTCCGCGTGACCCGGCTTCGCGACACCAACGGCACCGTCTGGTACGTCCGGAACGGCGAGCTCTACCGGGTCGGCAACATGAGCCAGAACTGGGCCCGTGCGGTCCTCGACGTCCAGGTCAGCGCCCGGGAGGACATCACCCAGGTGCGCAGCGTGCTGGGTGACGTCATCCACGACCTCTGGGACGACGACGACTACGACGGTGTTGTCATCGAGGAACCGGAGATCTGGGGCATCGAGGCGATCACCCCCGACGCCATCACGTTCCGGGTCACCCTGAAGACGGCGCCGATGGAGCAGTGGCGCGTCGCCCGGTTGCTGCGCGAGCGGATCAAGTCGCGCTTCGACCACGAGGGGATCCAGGCGCCGTACCCCACGTCGTACGTCATGAACCGGACGCCGGGCGACACAGAGGCGCCAGTCGGGGCCGACGCGCAGGTGGACGCCACAGAGTCGTGACGGAGAATGGCTGCGTGAGCACCACGTTCTACGACGAGATCGGCGGCGAGGAGACGATCACCCGGGTCGTGGCCGCCTTCTACCGGGGCGTGGCCGAGGACCCCTATCTTCGGGCCATCTATCCCGAGGACGACCTGGGACCGGCCGAGGAGCGCTTCCGGCTGTTCCTGATCCAGTACTGGGGTGGGCCCACGACGTACTCCGAGCGGCGTGGCCATCCCAGACTGCGGATGCGTCACGCTCCGTATTCGGTCACACCGAAGGCCAAGGACCACTGGCTCCGGAACTTCCGGGCGGCCCTCGACGAGGTGGGCCTGCCGCCGGAGCAGGACGCTCAGTTCTGGGACTACGTCACCCATGCCGCGCAGTTCATGGTGAACTCTTTCGACGAGTGAGCTCAGCGCAGGTCAACGCCTGACTTGGCAGCCGTCGGGAGCTCCGATGTAGCGCTCATGTAGCCCGCGAAAGCGTCGTCGACCGCCTTCCGCGTCCGTTCGTCACTCGACGGCATGAGATGGGTGTACGTCCGGAGCGTGAATCCGGGATCGGAGTGACCCAGGTACTCGCTGACCGCCCTGATCGACTCCCCAGCATCCAGCACCCAGCGGCGAGCGTTCCGTCGTCGGGGGGCGTTCTGCGTGTCCTCAACCCGGCACTCCGAAAGGCCCCGCCGGGCGGCAGATCTGAAGGTCTTTGTCCCACTCGACGGGACCGATGGCCTCGCTCGAGGGGGGTGACGAGGCTCTTCCAGCAAACTCCGGGGGCACCCGCCATGTCTTGACCAATCGCGGTGAGCCCCTGCGGTCTGGTCGTCCTGTGAGTCCAGGCTGCCGCGCTCGTTGCGGACGGGCGCAGGTGGCCTAGAACGGCTGTGCTGGTAGGACGATGATGTCGCCCCCCTCGGGGTCTTCACCGACCTGAGCCACGCCGAACATGGCCGCTGCAAACAGGACTACGGCACATATCGTGGCCCCTACGACAGCGGGAGTGGCCAGCACGTCAAGGGCGCGGTCCAGCAGCTTGACCGTTTTCGCCATGCGCTCCGAGACATTCGAGATGGCGCTCAACTTCCCGCTCCCCTCATGTGACTCCGCCTTTCGCGCGCGTCCTCTAATCCAACCTCACCGGCGCGCTGCCGAACATTCCTAATATGTGGCAATTCCTCCAGTACGGCGCGGGGCTAACCTGATCGCGTGACACTCCGAGCCGGCATTGTCGCCGTAGCCGCCGCCGTGCTCACCTACTTGGCCATGTGGGCTCTGCTGGTCTTCGTGTGTCTGCTCGGCGCTGCGGGAAATTGGACCATACTGCCGTCGCCCAGTTCGTGGACCCTACGCGCCGTCTACTTGGCTGTCGCCATCCTCGCCGGCCTCCGCACGTTCCGCGCCTGCCGGGAGGCGGAGCCGTCATTCCGCCAAGCTGCCGTGCCCGCCGGTCTGGCGCTGGCTGCGGTCCTGGTGGTATCGGGGAGCATGTACGCAGACGGCGTCTCGCATGAGCACGACTACCTCGAGCATCTCCCGCCAGGCATGAGCCGAGAGGCTGGTCTGGTCTACGGGCCCCAGGCCTGCGACTGGCTCACCGCCCAACGGTGGGGACGCCCATCCGTCCCATGGCACCTCGACGGCCCTCGCGAGGCACGGAGCAGAACCCTGGTTTACCGGTACCGCCGGAACGTGCGGCAGTGGCATTGGGCGAATTCCACCAAAGAGCTCACGGTCCGCTACATCGACCATCTCGACGCACAACACCCCGGCCCGCTGACACAGAACGAACGCCAGCAGGCAAGTGTCATCGGCAGCGCCTGGTTCGAACTGTGCCCGTTCCAACAGTGGGTCCACCGCCCCGTCGGCGGCTGAGTCGGAGTCCCTGCGGCACTGAGCGGTCACCCGATGGAGACCAGACAGTCACGACATAGGTCCGTCACCCCGGCGCCGCGTTCAGGATGCAAGTGCTGCGGACCCGTTCCGGGCTGGTCCGCCGAATCCTGGCGGCTCATCGCCGCCCCCACGAAACTTTGTCTCCACGCGCCGGGCGATGAGGCGTTGCCAATCGTGTTTGCCGCACCGGGCGCACTCGGCTTACTTGTCGCGGTCTGGCGGCTTGGCCTCTACCTCGCGCCAGTCGTGCCGCCCAATCAGGCAGCGCCAATTCTTTGACATAAGAGCACCCCGTCTGGATCAGAGTGCTCTCCCATTAGCGGCGCTGTCACCCGACGATGCCGGGCCGGTTTCCCGCCAAGGGCCGCGTGGTGGCGGCAGCATGACCGCTCCTCGGCATGAGAGTGCGTTTCCTCAAGACATGACGATGCCCCGGGCTCGGGATCGATGTCATCGGACCAATGGGGCGCAGCTGGCCTAGAACGGCTGCGCTGGCAGGACGATGATGTCGCCCCCTCGGCCGGACCCATCGCCGAAGTTGGAGTCGCCGCCGTTGCGGCTTACGTCGGAACTGAACGCCGCAAACAAGAGCACCACATACGCGATGGCGGCCACAATGCCAGCGACGACGAGCGCCACGTTGACGCCGCGGTCCAGCAGCTCGGCCGTTTCCTCCATGCGCTGGGCCAATTTCGAGGTGGCGCTCAACTTCTCGCTCCGCCCATGTGACTCACCGGCGCTAGAACGGCTGTGCTGGCAGGACGATGATGTCGCCCCCTCCGCCGGAGACCCCACCAAAGTCGAAGTCGTCACCGTTGTGAATCACGGCGAAAGTGAACGCCGCTACCAGGGCCGCCACACATGTGATCACCACTACGCCAGCGGCAAGGAACACCGCGCCGATGGTGCTTTCCAGG
>Ga0126310_10001072_pt1 | contig 10184 bp, 9 predicted proteins | sample Plot60_FD_92540 | JGI IMG/M metagenome (GOLD analysis project Ga0126310, IMG submission 92540) | Serpentine soil microbial communities from UC McLaughlin Reserve, CA, USA - Plot60 | ecosystem: Environmental > Terrestrial > Soil > Grasslands | place: USA: UC McLaughlin Reserve, Lake County... | reverse complement strand
GGCGTCGCTCCCGCCATTTACGGTCGAGCTTGTCCGGCATCCGCTGCCGTCGCCACCCGCGGGTGGGGCGTCGGTAATTCTCGGTCGGCTAAGTCGGCTGCCTCGTCGATGATCACACGGCTCTGAGCAGGTACTTCGCGAAGATTCCGTCGTCCGAGTGCTCGGCGTCGGCGATCTCGAAGCCGGTGCGCCGCATGATCGGCTCGAGGATCGAGCTGAAGGTGGAGTGCTCGGCACGTACATGCTCTTCCGGTTCAGCTCGGCTCCATTCGCCCTCCACCGCGTCAGCGCCCGTGGCACACCACGCCTCGATCCCCTACTCCGCCTCAGACGGAACGAAGTCGTAGACGACGTCCCACAGCCGAACGACCCCACCAGGCCGGATGATGCGACGAAGACGGTCGAACGCCGTGGCCTTCCAGAAGTCAGGAAAGTGATGCAGGGCGAACCGGCTGTAGACGAAGTCGGCCGGGCGCAGGCCGGCGCGACCGCGACGGTGAACTGCCCGTCCCAGCGCGGAACTCGACGACCGGGGACTCCCGCGTCAGGCCCAAGTCCTTCAGAAGAGCGACCTCGTTCGAGGCACCGGCGTCCATCTTCGCGTCGTAACGCGCGACGTGGTGTGCATCGAGGTTCTCCCTGCCCCTTGCCAATGGGGAGCAGCTACTGAGTCGGTACATGCGACAAGACGTAGGGCAACCGTCTGCTTCAATAAGTCGCTGCTCATGCCGAAGATGAAGACCCACTCGGGTGCCAAGAAGCGCTTCCGCAAGACCGGGCAGGGGAAGCTCCGGGCCCGGCATGCCTTCACGAGCCACAACCTCGGCAAGAAGAAGCAGAAGCGCAAGCGGCGGCTCGGCGATCCCGTGGTGGTTGCCGAGCAGGACGTGAAGCGGGTCAGGAGGCTGCTCGGATGAGCCGCGTCAAGCGATCCGTCCACGCGCGCAAGAAGCGCCGGGCCACGCTCGAGCGGGCCAAGGGCTACCGCGGCCAGCGCAGCAAGAGCTACAAGCTGGCCAAGGAGGCGCTGCTCAAGGCCGACTCCTATGCCTACCGCGACCGCCGCAACAGGAAGCGCGACTTCCGCCGGCTGTGGATCGTGCGCATCAACGCCGCAGCCCGCCGCGAGGGCATGAGCTACAGCGAGTTCATGCACGGACTGAAGGGCGCCGGCGTCGAGCTCGATCGCAAGGTGCTGGCCGACATCGCCGTGCGTGACCCCGAGACGTTTCGACGTTTTGCCGAGCGAGCCCGGGAGGGTGCGGCGGCCTGAGCGCTAACCGCATCTGAGGAACTCCCGGGGCGCCCAGCGAGGCGCCCCTCTTTTTCCCATGATCGAATCCAAGGACAACGAACAGCTGAAGACCATCCGCAAGCTCCAGCAGAAGCGCTGGCGCGAGCGGCTCGACCTGTTCGCGGCCGAGGGTGAGGATCTGGTGGAGGCGGCCGAGCGGGCCGGTTGGGTGCCCGAGCTGCTCCTGATCGCCGCTCCCGGCGGAGTGGACGCTCACGCGGGCACCCCGCGCAGCTACGTGGAGCCGCAGCTGCTGGCCGAGGCCAGCGCGCTGGGCTCGGGTACGCGCGTGATAGGGGTCTATAGGCGGCGCTGGTCCGAGCCGGGCGGGGAGCTGTCGGTGTACCTGCACGGCGTGGGCGACCCCGGCAACGTCGGCGCGGTGGTCCGCTCGGCGCACGCCCTCTGCGACGGCCCAGTGCTGCTCGGGCCCGGCTGCGCCGACCCCTTCTCGCCCAAGGCGGTGCGGGCCAGCATGGGCTCGCTCTTCGCCCGTCCGCCGGCTCGGGCGGAGCCTGCACAGCTCGCGGGCACGCTGGTGGCGCTCGACGCCGCAGCCGAGCGCCCGCTGGGGGAGCTGGCCACCACGGCGCCGCTCGTGCTCTGCCTGGGCGCGGAGCGCGAGGGTCTGCCGCCCGAGCTGCTGGAACGGGCTGCCCAGCGGGTGCGCATCGCCCTGCGACCAGACGGGCCCGAGTCGCTCAACGTGGCGATGGCAGCGACCGTGGCGCTGCACGAGGTCGCGACTAGGATGGCCGCCGATGCCTGAGGCGCCGGAGAGGCTGGAGGATCTGCGGCGCGAGGGCGAGCGGGCGATCGCCGGGGCCGGCTCGACGGCGGAGCTGGAGGAGCTGCGCGTGCGCTATCTCGGGCGCCGGGCGGAGCTGACCGCGATCCTCCGCTCGATCGGCGAGCTGCCGCCCGAGCAGCGCGGCCCGGTGGGCAAGGGCGCCAATCAGGTCAAGGCCGCGCTCGAGGGCCTGCTTGAGCGGCGCAATGCCGAGCTCGAGGCATCCGAGCTCGACCGCCGGTTGGCCGAGGACCGTGTCGACGTGACGCTGCCGGGCGACCCGCCCAGCCCGCGCGGGCACCTGCACCTGATCAGCCAGACGCGGCGCGAGATGGAGGACATCTTCGTGGGGCTCGGCTTCCGCGTGGTCGAGGGCCCCGAGGTCGAGTACGACTACTACAACTTCACCGCGCTCAACCACCCACCGGACCATCCGGCGCGGATGCTGCAGGACACCTTCTACTTCTCCGACCAGGTTGTCCTTCGCACCCACACCTCGCCGATGCAGGTGCGCGCGATGGAGGCTCAGGAGCCGCCCATCTACATCGTCATCCCGGGGCGCGTCTACCGGCGCGACTCCGACGCCACGCACACCCAGATGTTTCACCAGCTGGAGGGGCTGGCCGTCGACGAGGACATCACGCTCGGTGACCTGCGCGGCGTACTGCTCGAGTTCGCCCGCGCGATGTTCGGCGAGGAGCGCGAGGTGCGGCTGCGCTCCGGCTACTTCCCCTTCACCGAGCCCAGCGTGGAGGTCGACATCTCCTGCTTCATCTGCGACGCGAAGGGCCGCCTGCACGACGGCTCGCGCTGCCCGACCTGCAAGGGCACCGGCTGGATCGAGATCCTGGGCTCGGGCATGGTCGACCCCAACGTGCTCGGCTTCGTGCGCGACAACGGCTACGACCCCGAGCGCGTGCAGGGCTTTGCCTTCGGCATGGGCATCGACCGCATCGCGATGCTCAAGCACGGCGTACCCGACCTGCGGCCGCTGTTCGAGAACGACATCCGAATGCTGGAGCAGTTCGGCTCGTGAGGGTGCCGGTCACCTGGCTGCGCTCGTACTGCGATCCCGGCCTGGCGGCCGAGGAGATCGCCGAGCGCCTGACCTCCGCGGGACTCGAGCTCGACCGCCTGCATCACACCGGGGTGGGGACGCCCGACGAGTTCGTGGTGGCGCGCGTACTCAGCGCCGAGCGGCATCCGGACGCCGACCGACTGAGCGTCTGCCGGGTGGACGACGGCTCGGGCGACGAGCGCACGATCGTGTGCGGCGCGCCCAACGTCGCCGCCGGTCAGCTGGTGGCCGTGGCGCGGCCGGGAGCGGTCATGCCCGACGGCAGCGTGCTCGGGGAGGCGAAGCTGCGGGGCGTGCGCTCGAGCGGGATGATCCTCGCCGAGGACGAGGTCGGGATCGGCGCGGACCACGCGGGGATCATGGTGCTCGACGGCGGGGCCGAGCCGGGCCGCCCGCTGCAGGACGTCTTGCCGATCTCCGATGAGGTGATCGAGATCGAGGTCAATCCGAACCGGCCCGATGCGCTCTCGGTCTACGGTGTGGCGCGCGACCTGCACGCGGTCACGGGCGCGCGGCTGGCCGAGGACCCGACCGCGCGGGACGCGGATGGCGCCGGCGACGACCGCGCAGGGGACCACGCCTCCGTCGAGATCGCCGATCCGGACATCTGCCTGCGCTTCACCGCGCGCGTGTTCGAGGACGTGAAGACCGGGCCCTCGCCGCTGTGGCTCAAGCAGCGGCTGATGGCCGCCGGCCAGCGCCCGATCTCGAACGTGGTGGACATCACCAACTACGTGATGGTCGCCTGCGGGCAGCCGTTGCACGCGTTCGACCTCGACGCGGTGCGCGGCTCGCGGATCGTGGTCCGGCGCGCGAGCGAGGGGGAGGCCATGACGACGCTCGACGGAGCCGAGCGCCGCTTCGACCCCGACGTGGCGCTCGTCTGCGACGCGGAGGGGCCCTCCGGCATCGCGGGAATCATGGGCGGCCAGATCTCGGAGGTCTCCGACGACACCACCCGCGTACTGATGGAGGCCGCCACCTGGGTGGGGCCGAACATCCTGCGCTCGTCGAAGAAGCTGGGGCTGCGCACGGAGGCGTCGGCCCGCTTCGAGAAGCAGCTGCACCCGGAGCTGGCGATGGCGGCGCAGCGCCTGGCGGCACGCTTGATGGTGGAGCTCTGCGGCGCGCGCCTGGTGCCCGGGACGGTCGACGCCTATCCGCGGCCGGTTGCACGGAGGGCCGTTTCGCTGCGGCACGCGCGCATCGGCCGGCTGTTGGGCGTCGAGATCGGGCGCGACGAGGTGGAGCAGATCCTCCAGCGGCTCGGCTTCGGCCTCGAGCCGCAGGGCGAGGGGGCCTGGAGGGTCTCGGTGCCGCCATGGCGCGACAGCGACGTCCAGCGGGAGGCGGACCTGATCGAGGAGGTGGCCCGCATCCATGGCGTCGACCGGCTGCCCGCCACGCTGCCGGCGCGACGGCGGGCGGTGGGAGCCCTGACGGCCCACCAGCGGCTGCGCCGCCGGCTGGAGGACGCGCTGCGCGACCGCGGCCTGGCGGAGGCCGTGAGCTGGAGCTTCACCTCGCCGACGGCGCTCGAGCGCCTGCGGCTCGATCCCGCGCAGGCGCTGCGGATCGCCAACCCGCTGAGCGAGGACCAGAGCGTGATGCGCCCACTGCTGCTGCCCGGCCTGCTCGACGCCGCAGCCAACAGCGCAGCCCACGGGCGGCCGGCGGTGCGGCTCTTCGAGTCGGCCCGCACGTTCCGGCCTTCGGGCCCGCTTCACCAGGCGCCGGAGGGGTCGCCCGGGGGCGCCACTCCCGCGGAGGAGCCCCACCGGCTCGGCGCGCTGCTCACCGAGGCGCGTCCCGGAGGATGGCGCTCGCAGCGGCTGCCGGCCGACTTCCACGCGGCGCGCGCCCTGGTGGACGCGCTGGCCGCGGTCGCCGGGATGTGGCTGCGGGCGGTGCCGGAGCCCCGGCCCTGGCTGCACCCGGGGCGCGCTGCCCGGCTGAGCGCGGACGGCCGCAGCGTGGGCTGGCTGGGCGAGTTGCATCCGCTGGTCGCGCGCGCCTGGGAGCTGGCCGATCCGGTGGCGGCCTTCGAGCTCGACGCGGACGCCATCGCTGAGCTCACCCTTGGACGCGTCGCGGCCTACACCCAGGTCACGAGCTTCCCGGCGGTGATCCAGGACATCGCGATTGTGGTGCCGGACGACGTGCCTGCCGCCGCCGTCGTGGAGGCCGTGAGGGCCGGCGGCGGGGAGCTGCTCGAGCGACTACGGCTGTTCGACCTCTACCGCGGGGAGCAGATCGGCGAGGACAGCAAGTCGCTGGCGCTGCGGCTCGAGTTCCGGGCGCCCGACCGGACGTTGACCGACGAAGAGGTCGCCGAGCTGCGCGGCGCGATCGAGCGCGAGCTCGACCAGCTCGGAGGGAGGCTGCGTGCATAGGGCCGCGGTCATCGGGGCGAGCGGCTTCGGCGGCGCCGTGGCGTCCATGCTCGTGCACCGCCATCCCGCGCTCGAGCTGACGGCCGTCACCGCGCGTTCCGACGCGGGCCGCCGTCACGACGAGCTCTACCCGCGCTACCGCGTGCCGCTGGCGCTCGAGGAGCTCGAGCCGGACGCGATCGCCGAGCGCGCCGACGCCGCGCTGGTGGCCTACCCGCACGGGGTCGCGGCGCCGGTCGTCAAGGCGCTGCGCGAGCGCGGCCTGAAGGTGGTGGACCTGTCGGCGGACTTTCGGCTGGAGCGCGAGCGCTATGAGCGCTGGTACCAGGCGCACCAGGAGCCGGAGCTGCTCGAGGAGGCGGTCTACGGGCTGACCGAGGCGCACCGCGACGAGATCCGCGACGCCGAGCTGGTGGCCGCTCCCGGCTGCTACCCGACGGCCGCCCTGCTGGCGCTCTGGCCGCTGCGCGAGCACATAGCCGACGTGGTGGTGGACGGCAAGTCGGGCGTCTCCGGGGCGGGCCGCGAAGCGTCGCCGACCACCCACTACGTCGCGGTCGCCGAGAACGTGAATCCCTACAAGGTCGACGGTCACCGCCACAGCGCGGAGCTCGAGCAGGAGCTGCCGAACGGGGCCCGCTACACCTTCGTCCCGCACCTGGTCCCGGTCGATCAGGGCCTGCTGGCCAGTTGCTATGTGACAACCGGCTCCCCGCTCTCGGAGGGCGAGCTGCGCGAGCTCTACGAGGCGGCTTACGGAAGCGAGCCGTTCATCGACCTCGCCGACGAGCCGCCCTCCATGGCCGACGTCCGGGAGACCAACCGCTGCCGGGTCCACGTGACCGTGGTGGGTGAGCGCGTGCTCGCGTTCGCCGCGATCGACAACCTCTGGAAGGGAGCGGCGGGCCAAGCGGTGCAGGACCTGAACCTGATGCTGGGCCTGCCCGAGACCGAGGGCCTCCGGTGACCGACCCCGCCCGCCCACCGGTTGAGGCGCCGGCGCGATTCTTCCGCTCGCGCTGGGTGGAGCCGCCCGCGCAGGTCAGCGAGCTGGAGCCCACGGCGCTGCCGGCGGGCTTTCGCGCCGCGGGCGCCGCCGCGGGGATCAAGCCGAGCGGCCTCGACGTCGGCGTGCTCGTGTCCGACGAGCCGCGGACCGTCTCGGCCGCACGCTTCGTCGACTCGGCCCTCCTGGGTGCGCCGGTTGCGGTGACCAGCGAGGGAGCGCTCGACGGCCTGCGGGCGATCGTGGCCAGCTCGGGCAACGCGAACGTGGCCGATGGGCAGCGCGGCGTCGACACCGCGCGCGCCTCGCAGGAGCTGGCGGCCGAGCTGCTGGGGGTGGAGGCGGCGCAGGTCGGGCTTGCCTCGACCGGGGTGATCGGCCGCGAGCTGCCGCGCGAGCGCCTGCTGGCCGGCGTGCGCGAGGCATCCGGGCGCCTCGGGAGCGATAGCCGGGACTTCTGCGAGGCCATCCTCACCACAGACCGGGGGCCGAAGCGCGCTTGCCTGGAGGTCGAGCTGCCGTCGGGCACGGTGCGCCTGGCGGCGCAGGCGAAGGGCGCCGGCATGATCTCGCCGCGCTTCGCCACGATGTTCTGCTTCGCGCAGACCGACGCCGCGCTCGAGCCCGACACCGCCGACCTGCTCACGAGCGTCTGCGTGAAGCGGTCGTTCGACCGCATCTCCGTGGACGGCCAGCTGTCCACCAGCGACACGGTCTTCCTGCTCGCCAACGGCGCCTCGGGCGTGCGCGTGGAGCCGGAGTCGCCCGGCGAGCTGGCACTCGGCGAGGCGCTCGACGCGCTCATGCGCCAGCTGGCGCTCGAGATCGTGGCCGACGGCGAGGGCGCGACCCGCGTCGGGCGCGTGGTCGTGCGCGGCGGCTCGGAGCTGGTCGAGCCGGTGGCGCGCGCGGTGGCGGACTCGCCGCTCGTGAAGACCGCCCTGCTCGGCGCCGACCCTAACTTCGGCCGCGTGCTGCAGGCGGCGGGGCAGGCCATGGCCGGCCGCGCCCCGTTCGTGGTGGACGTCGAGATCGAGGGCCGGCAGGTCGTCTCCGGCGGCACGGCGATCGGCCTCTCGCGGCAGGAGCTGGCGGAGCTGGCGGCCGCGGTCGACGTGCCCGAGGTCGACCTCGTGCTGACGCTGCCCGGCGAAGGCGGCGAGACCGAGGTCTTCTTCAGCGACCTCGGCCACGACTACGTGTCGATCAACAGCGAGTACACGACGTGAAGCCGGCGAACGTCAGCCACCCACGAGGAGGGCGCGGATAACCGATGCGCGACGTCGGCACGCTACTCGAGGCGCTCCCCTACATCCGGGAGTTCCACGGCCGCACCGTGGTCATCAAGTACGGCGGCGCCGCGATGACCGAGCCCGCGCTGAAGGAGGACTTCGCGCGTGACGTGGTGCTGCTCAAGTACGTGGGCATGAACCCCGTGGTGGTGCACGGAGGCGGCCCCGACATCACCCGCTACATGGAGCGCCTCGGCATGGAGGTCAGGTTCGTGGACGGTCTGCGGGTGTCCGACGAGGCCACCGTCGAGGTCGCGAAGATGGTGCTGGTCGGCAAGCAGAACAAGGACATCGTGCTGCTGCTGGGCCGCCACGGGCAGCCCGCGGTGGGACTGTGCGGCGACGACGGGCTGCTGTTCACGGTGGGCAAGCGCCTCGCGGGGGAGACCGACGTGGGCTTCGTCGGCGACATCGAGCAGGTCGACGTGAGCGTGCTCAACCACATCGCCGAGGACTACATCCCGGTGGTGGCGTCGGTGGGCGCCGACCGCCAGGGCAACTCCTACAACGTCAATGCCGACGCCGCGGCGGCCGCCGTCGCGGCGGCGCTGGGCGCCGCTAAGGTGATCTTCCTGACTGACGTGGAGGGCTGGCGCGCCGAGCCCGACGATCCCGCCACGAGGATCTCCGAAGCCACGGCGGCCGAGGTGCGGGAGCGCATCGGCCAGACCACGGGCGGCATGCGTCCAAAGCTCGAGGCCTGCCTGCACGCGCTCGAGCGCGGCGTCCCGGCGGCGCACATCGTGGACGGGCGCCAGCCGCACTCGCTGCTGCTGGAGCTGTTCACCGACGAGGGCAGCGGGACGAAGTTGTGGCCCTAGCCGAGCTTCAGCGGCTGGAGCGCGAGTCGCTCATGCCCACCTACGCGCGCAACCCCGTCGAGTTCGTCAGGGGGAAGGGCACAAGGCTCTGGGACGACGAAGGCACCGAGTACCTCGACTTCCTGGCCGGCATCTCGGTCACCCAGATCGGGCATGCCCACCCGGCGCTGCTCAGGGCCGTGAGCGAGCAGGCCGAGCGGCTGATGCACGTGGGAAACCTGTTCTATACCGAGCCGGGCATTCGGCTGGCCGAGCGGCTTGCGCGCCGCTCGCTCGGCGGCCGCCTGTTCCTGTGCAACTCCGGCACAGAGGCCGTGGAGTGCGCCATCAAGCTCTGCCGCCGCCATCGCGAGGGGGGCGGCTTCGTGGTGCTCGAGGGCGGCTTCCACGGCCGCACGATGGGCGCGCTGTCGGCGACGCCGCAGGAAGCGAGGCAGGCGCCGTTCGCCCCGCTCGTACCGGGGTTCACAACGGTGCCGCGCGACGACCCCGACGCGCTGGCCGCTGCGGTCAACGACGGCACGGCCGGGGTGATCGCGGAAGTCATCCAGGGCGAGTCGGGCATCCGCCCGTTGCGGCCCGAGGTGCTGGCGGCGGCGCGCGAGGCCTGTGACCGCCACGGGGCGCTGCTCGTGCTCGACGAGATCCAGTGCGGCATGGGGCGCACCGGCGCCCTGTGGGCGTGGGAGCGACTCGGGGTGCGGCCGGATGTGATGACCGTGGCCAAGGGCCTGGCGGGGGGCCTGCCGGTGGGCGCCTGCGTTTCGGCGCCGGCTCACGCGGCGCTGTTCCGGGCAGGCGACCACGGTTCGACCTTCGCCGGCGGGCCGGTGGTGGCTGCGGCGGCCAACGCGGTGCTCGACGTGATCGACGACGAGGCGTTCCTCGCCTCGGTGGGAGAGAGGGGCGACCGGCTGGCCGCCGGCCTACGCGGCCTGGGGCTGGACGTGCGCGGCGCCGGACTGATGCTCGGCTTCGCCACCGACGACGGACCGGGACTGGCGCGTCGGCTGCTGCTCGAGCAGCGCCTGGTGGTGAACGCCACCGGGCCCGACACGGTTCGCCTCCTGCCGCCGCTCACGGTCTCCGAGGCGGAGATCGACGACGCGGTGGGGCGCGTGGGCGCAGCGCTCGAGTGACGCTCCTGTTCGCCTACGGCAGCAACCTGGCCAGCGCGGAGATGAAGGCGTGGTGCCCGAACCACCGCTTCATCGGGGTCGCCCGCCTCGACGGCTTCCGGCTGGAGTTCCGGCGCCGCTCGCGGCGCTGGGGCGGCGGCGCTGCCGACATCGTCCGAGCGCCCAGCGAAAGCGTGGCCGGGGCGCTGTACGAGGTTCCGGACGGCGAGCTCGAGCGGCTCGACGCGAAGGAAGGAGTGGGCTTCGCCTATCGCCGCCGGGAGGTGCAGGTCGAGCACGGCGGGAGGGTCGTGGCCGCCGACGCCTACGAGGTGGTCGACAAGGAGCCGGAGCAGGTGGCGCCCACGCCGGAGTACCTGGAGCTGCTGCGG
>Ga0126310_10001071_pt1 | contig 10189 bp, 4 predicted proteins | sample Plot60_FD_92540 | JGI IMG/M metagenome (GOLD analysis project Ga0126310, IMG submission 92540) | Serpentine soil microbial communities from UC McLaughlin Reserve, CA, USA - Plot60 | ecosystem: Environmental > Terrestrial > Soil > Grasslands | place: USA: UC McLaughlin Reserve, Lake County... | reverse complement strand
CTCCGTCCCCGAACCGGCCTCACTTCTGCGCCCGCCCGGCGCCGACCGCTGGCTCGATCTGGCTCGGTCGGGACGGCTCCCGACAGGCCGGAAGGCCACGCGGCTCGCCGCAAGCCGCTTGCTGACCGCCGCGCTTGCCCTCCAGTTCCAGGAATTTCTCGCGAACCCGGATATGAACGGATCCGCGCGAAGCAGCTATCGCTACCTGCTTGCCGAGCGCCGCCAGGCTGCCCCGGTCGACGCTTCCGGCCGCAACTTCGGCTGGCCTGCCGCGGTTGCCATTGCACTCGGCCTCATCGGAGCGGCTGTCGCCGGCCTCGTCCTCTGGGCGCATTCCTAGAAAAAAGGAGAGGGCCGCCCGAAGACGGCCCTCTCGTCCAGCTAGCTCGGCCGCGCCCTAGTGCGCTGCACCGAGATTCATCTTCCAGATGCCCTGCGAGTGCGTCGCCGCATACAGCACACGCTTGCAGGCACCGCCGCCGGTGCACGTCGGAACGCGCGAGGACGGCTGGAGCTCGAGGTGCATGACCTCGTAGCGGGGCATGCCCGCCGTCACGTGCCACGAGCTCCCGTCGGCATCCCCACGGAGGACGCCGAAGTCGCTGGACACGTAGAGCGTGTGCGTTGCGTCGTCGCGCACGATGTCGCTGATCGGCAGGTCACCGTCCGAGGCGGGCGTCGGGTAGGCCGACGAACCGCTCTCGACGTTCAGGTTGGTGAACTGGCCGGCACCGACAACGCCCGGGTTGGTAACGCTGAACACGTGACCAGGAGTCGCCGGCGTGACCGCGTTGTAGCCGGAGTACGAGATCCACGCGTGGTTCACGTTGCTCGGATCGACCGTGATTCCGCTCGGGAACCGCGTGGGGGAGCCACCTGCAGTCGAGCTGTCGATCCGAAGCCAGGTGACCGTTGCCGGATCGCTCGCGTCCGCGTTGTGCGTCACGAAGATACGGCCCGCCGACGTTGCGGCCCAGATCGTCCCGTGGTCCGCGCTGTCCCGCGCGATCCAGGAAATCGAGCCGCCGCTCCGGTCGGTTCCGTACACCGTGCCGGTCAGATCGCCCGGCTGGTTGATGCAGTCGGGGAACAGATCCGGGTCCGGCGCGGTCGGGTGGATGCCGTCACAGTACGGCCCGCCTAGCGGCCGGTAATCACCGCATCCTTGCCGGGCGCCGGAAACGACGAACTCCTGACAGTGCGCCTCGTAGCCGGCGATGTCAGGCGTCGTGTCCTGCGGCACCTTCCCCGCGACGCCCGCGCCGAAGGCCCAACTCCGCCAGACGTGCTTCGCGCCCGAGTAGATCGGATGCGTGCCCGGTACCGGGTTCGGGTCGCCGACCTGCGGCCAGTAGAACGCCGCTCCTTCGCCGCTGTTCACGATCGGTGCGGTGGCGATAACCCACCTCTCGGGGTCGCCGTTCCGGAAGTTCGAGTCTCCGACCCCGCTCGTGAACTCGTTCGCCCGCCAGGTCGGCTGGGTCCCGTCGTACACGGCGTTACCGCCGTCGCCGTAGATCACCTGGAGGAACGTGCTCCGGTCGGCGTGGTTCACGTTCGACCACGTGCCGTTGTCCTGCGTGCCGCCCATCACCTCGCGCCAGTTGGACGGGTTGATTGCGACGTTGATGAACTGCAGCGTGCTGCTCAGCTTCTTGTCGATGTGCTCGAGAAGCGTCGGTGCTCGGGAGAGCAGGCGTTTGCAGGACGCGTAGCTGCCCGACGTCGGCGGCAGCGGGCTGCCGCCGTTGCGATGCGGCTCGTCGCACTGCGCAGAAATGTCAGCGAAGTCCCCGCTGGTGCGGATCAGTCCACCGTCGGAGCCTTCGAAGATCTGCGTGGGGTTGTTCGGATTGATTGCGATTTCATGCTGATCGGGATGGATCCCGTTCGGTGCGTTCACGCATCCGTTGTCGAAGTACGGGGCGAAGGCGCACCATGGGGGGTGATTGACGGTTGCGTCATATGACAGGTCGGTGAACGTCCGCAGGTTCGCGCCGCCGGTCGCGGAGCCGTCGGGATCGCCAGCGGTGGTCGAGTAGAGGACCTCGCGTCCGTTCGACCGCCCGTTGCCGCAGCCGACGCCGTTCGTGTTGCACGGCTGCTCGCCGTACAGGTTGGAGCCGATCAGGTAGACGGTGTCGGGCATTCCTGCAGGCGTGTAGACATCCTGGTCGTACCAGCACTGCTGGGTGCAGAAATCGTCCGACGCGAAGTACGGGCTTGCCGTCGCCTGCGACGTCAGGCACTGCCAACCGGCGTATGTCGCCGGGAACGTATGCGTCGCGGGATCAGGCGACGTGCACGGTGCCTGAGACGCGAGCAGCGTCGCCGCCGACTGCTCGCCCACGTCCGTTCGCCAGAAGTTGGCGTCCGTGGGGAAAACGACGTTGTTGACGGCGGGCTGTGTGCCCTCGGTCAGGTAGATCCGCGTGTGACCGTTCTTCGCTGCTAGGGCGAACATCGTCCTATCGGTTCCGTTGAGCCCGCAGCCGGTTGGTGGATCAGGTGGTACCGGCACGGTGCACTGCGGCGGCACGAACTGTGGTTTGAACAGCTGCGTGAAGGCCGTCGCCGCGGCGCCGTGGTCGCGCCGCCAGAGCCCCGCGTCGAAGGCCGAGGCGTAGACGACGGTCGGATCGCTCGGATCGAGTGCGAGCTTGTTGATGCCGAAGGAACCGGGCGAGCCCGCGACGATGTCCGGCTTCGTGCCGTCCCAGACCTCCGTGAAGGTGGCGCCGCCGTCTGTGGACTCGTACAGACCCGGTTCGTTGGCGCCGGGCTCCAGGCGAGTCGTGCCGCCGTTGCCAATCACATGCGAGAGGCCGCGGACGGCCTGCGCCGAGCCGACGAAGAGGTGGTTCTTGTTGGTCGGATCGATCACGATCCCCGTGATGCCCCGGCCGAGGAACGCGTCGTTGCCAGGGTTCACGCAGGTGTAGGTCGCGTTGCTGACGCAGGCGTCATTGAGCTTCGCCCAGTGCTGACCGGCGTCGGTCGACTTGTAAATGCCAACACCGGCCTCGCAGCCCGAGGAGCAGCGGTTCGCCTCGCCGGTGCCAAGGTAGAGCGTGTTGCCGTGCTTGTCGCTGGGGTCGAGGATCAACGTTCCGACCGAATTCTGGTCGAGGCCCTCCGGATTCATCTGCGTCCACTCGGGATTGGGAGCAAGCGCGTTGTTGGTGCGCCAGATCCCTCCACCCGCGGCGCCAGCCCAGACACGGCAACCGTGGCTAGCACCGCAGCTCGGGTCGACGACGAGTGCCGTTATCCGGCTGGCGGTGCTGTTCGTAGCACCGGAGAAGGCCGTGACGCCGGGTTGCACCGCATCGTGCTTCGGGCCGTAGAGATTCCAATGATGGCCCCTGCCCTTTGGGTCGCCACGCTTCGCGTCTTTCGCCGCGATCGTCGCGAAGGTGTTGGCCGCTCGCTGGGCAATGGCGAGCGGAATCACGTTCGCCGGGTACGCACGCTCCGCAGCCTGGTAGGCGTCAAACGTGTTGGGCCCCAAGCCGGGGCTGTTCGCCATCGAATCAGGATCGCCCGATGCGCCCTTGGACAACGGCGCGGCGTTCGCGGCCTGGTTCGTTCCTGAGCTGCCCGAGAAAGCGAGCAGCAGGGCTACCAACAGAGCCGCCGGAATGACGATGGCTCCGATGACCACTCTGGATCGGGTTCGTAGCATTCTCCCCCTCCGTCTATTGAGAACCTCGAGCGTGGCCGCAACCTTGTCGGCGGCGGCTCGCAGGGGAGATCGGCGGAGGCTCCGCTCGAGCCGGTGAACGAGCTCGGCGTTGAGACTGCGGCCCGAGCGGGCCGCCGAAGCCGCCAATCTTCGCCTCAGCTCCTCCGGCATTCGCAGGAGGAAGCGGTACGTGTCCCCTGGCAAAGCCGCGGAACTATACGACGCCTAAGCTCCGATATCAAGCGTGATATCGCGCTTCGTCTGCCGGATGTCTGTCTTTACGGCGCGAGGGCTGCGCCAGCATCGACCAGGCCGGCTCCGTACGCATCGGCGAACGGGATCGAAACCGACGTGTCGAGATGGCAGTAGCCCGTGTCACAAGGCCGTCCGTCGTACGTCGGACTCGTGTTGTCGGGATCGGCCGGTCCCGTGTAGTTCGTCAGACTCTGCTTCGCAGTCGCCTGGAGTTGGGCGACCAGGCCGGCGGGGTCGTGCCGGAGCCGCGCCTTTGCCGAGATGACGAGCGCCGCGACGCCGAGTGCGTTCGGCGCCGACATGGAGGTGCCCTGGAGCCAGCCGAAGCCGGCGCCCTCGGCTTTGAAGCACGCGAAGTTGAAGAGCGAGGACTGGAGCGGATCCTGGCAGATGAGGCCGGTGCCGGCGAGTGCTCCGAGGGAGCCCCACCCCCCGTAGAGGATGTTGCCGTCGCCGCCGTCCCAGCCGGGGAGGTTGAAGCGGCGCGCGCCGCCCGGGGCTGCGAGGTCCACTCGCCAGCCGTAGTTCGAGTAGTAGGCGAGTTGGTCACGGGCACCCACGTGCACGCCGACGCCGAACGGATCGGCGGCGGGCGCGGCCCCATTGCCGTTGTTCGTAGCCGAGACCATCACCACGCCGGGGAGGCCTGCCGGCGTCTCGAGGAGGCCGCGCAGGTCATAGTCGCCCGAGTCCGCGCCGGGCGGGGTCGTCGCGATTCCATCGGCGCCGCTCGAAACCTGCCCGACGCCGCTCAGCGTCCGCCCCCCGACCGTGGCCGTCACACGGTCGATCCGGACATGCTCGTTGCCGGCCGCGGCGAAGATGGTCACTCCGCGCGCACGGCAGTACTGGACGGCGTCGGCGAAGAGGCGATAGGTCTGGGCTTCGGTCGGCTCGCTCGGATCGAGATACCCGGTGATCGACATGTTGACGAGGTCGACGCCGTTCGAGCAGGCCGTGACGAGGCCGGCGAGGATCCAGTCGGGCAAGGCCCCGAAACCGGCCGCGACAACCTTGTAGCTCGAGACCTGCACGCCCGGGGCGACGCCGTTCGAGGCGAAACCGTTGAGCTCGCCGGCAATCCGGCTGGCTACCCAGGTGCCGTGACCTTCACGGTCGTCCGTGCCGCAGTCGGTGAGGCCCGCCTGCTTCAGCATCGTTTCGCCGTACTGGCGCCTGAGCGCCTCGCAGGGGATGAACGTCTGCGCCTTCGCGGCGATGTTGTCGTTCAACTCCCTGTGCGACCTCTGGACGCCCGTGTCGAGGACGGCGACCATGACCGTCTCGTCTCCTCGGGTCGTTGCCCACGCCCCCGGGACGTTCATGCGGGCGTCGTCCCACTGGAGGATGCCCTGAGGGTTGGTGACGCCGAGGAAGGACGACGCGTCGTGCCACGGATCCGGGAACGAGGGAGATCCCCCGACGTCGGGTGAGCCGACGACGACGCCGCCATCCTTGCCGTCGAGGGTGACCGGCCCGTCGAACATAGGCTCGCGGAAAACGCTCGTCACTCGGGGATCGGCGCCGGCGCGAGTCGCGAAGTCTGCCGCGAGCGGAGAGACGGCGAGCGCGCCGACCGGGCTGAGGTCGGTGACGATGTTGCCCCCGGCGTTCGCCACGGCCGCCTCCATCTGAGCGGGTGTCGTGCCGCTCGAGAAGCGGACGATCATCGTGCCGAACGGGTTCGGGTCGTGCTCGGCGTAGGCGGGAGCGGCGGCGAGGAAAGCCGTAGCGCAAACGAACAGGAGAACGAGCCGCTTCACCGCACGGACTCAATCGGCAATGGCCGAGCGACCCTTGATGCCTGGTTCGAAAAGCGAAAGCAGTCGCAACAAATTCGTGCCGTTGCCCTGCGAGCGGCCGCTACGGCCTAGAGCACCGGCTGCCTCATCTCCTGGCAGCGGCCTGCAGAAGCGACTTCGTCATTTGAGGCACTGGCCGCGAGTCCCCAAACGTTCCCAGTGCATGCTTTGCGATCAGCGAATGCCCGAATCGAGATAGAAGGTCACGCGCTTCACATGTCCGGCTGAGACAGTCACAGTGGCCGGCTTGGGCCGCCGGACGCCGAGCGGTTCTGCGACGCGGACCGCATACGTGCCGGACGCGAGCAGCACATGGTAACTGCCGTCTCTCGCCGTCCTGACGCGGCTCCGCACAACTCCGGCGCGCCTGAAGACCAGCACCACGCCGGCAGCTGGGCGCATACAGGGCACCCTCGGCATGCAGACCGGAGTCGCTGGAGCCCTCAGGACGAAGCCGCTGAGCCGCGTAGTCCGAGTCGTGCCCGCGGCCGTTCCGACGGCCACAGCGGCGGCAAGAGCGGCGCAGGAACTAGCCCAGACCCAGGAACGCGCGACCACGTTGGAAAACTAGCCGAGAAAGGAGAGACCGGCCCTATGCGGCCGGCCTCTCCTGCAAAGCGTGCTCCTACGGAGCGATGTGCGCGATGTGCGTGTTCCAGTTGCCGAGCAGTCGGCGAGCCTCCGGCTGCATCGGACTCGGGGGCGTACCTGCGAACGTCACCGTTCCCGCCGGCAGCGGGCTGCGGTCTGCCTGGGTCCCGCAGTGGCCGGCCGTCAACTCCCACGTGGTGAGGTCGCAGTTGTTGTGGATTTCCTCTGAAGCGATCCAGATCGAGCCGTTGTCCTCGTCGGCCGCGCCGTAGTCACCCCAGCGCGGACGCGGAGGCGGCGCCTCGCCGTTCGGGCCAGGAGCGAACGGCGAGTAGTACTTGTACTCGCTGAAGCCGTCCTGAAGACCGAGCCCCGGGGCCGTCAGATGGATCGTTCCGACCGGGCCGGAGTTGGAGAACAAGACGTCAGCCGCGCTCGCGTAGTTGTTTGGACCCACAAGCGTGAACGCCATCGCACCGGCACCCGCGGACGTGACCGCCAGGGCCGGGTAGGTCACGTTCGCGCCGGTTACACCGATGTAGCCCTGGTTGACGACCGCAGACTGCGGGCCGACCTTCCCCCCGATGCCGGGGGCGATCGTGCTCGGCTTGACGACGAACCATGCGATGCCTGCTTGCTCGGTGCCACCAACGCTCATGCGTGTGTCGAGGGCGCCCCAGACCTTGCCGTTCGCGTAGTACACCTGCTGCATCCGGCTGTCGTTGCTGTCGAGCTCACCAATCACTTCCGGCTTGTACGGATCCTCGGTTGGTGCGCCCGGCGCCGTGCTCATCAGGAAGAATTGGAAACACGTCGGGGTCAACGGTGGACCCGGAAGAAGAGCGGTGGGCGTGTCATTCAGGCACTGGCCGAGCGGCCAGTTCTGCGTCGCAGACTGCGTGCCTGTCCCGGGCTGAGCGGCGTGCGGCGGGACGCCGTATGCCTCGGACGACAGCGCGCGGCTGCTGAGAACGGGGGCCGGGTGGGCGGTGTCGAGCGACTTCGAGTTCGTGATCGCCCAAAGGCCGATCGTGTCGGACGAGCCCGTGACGTTCCCGGACTCTTCGGCAGCGTCGGAGCTCAGGAAGAATTCCGTGCCGTTGTGGTCCTCGTTGAACGCAGTACCGGGGACGACGGCTGGCCAGATCGTGAAGCCGACTGGCCCACGCTTCTCATTCGCAAGCTTCGTGTTCGCGAACTGCACCCACGGCACAGACGAGTCGTTGGCCGCGAGCTTGTGCTTCGACAGCGCATAGATCTGCGCGCTGTTGAACCCGTCGGTGAAGAACGGGTACTCGTTCGTCGTGATGTAGAAGCCGTAGTGATCGGCGCCGATGTGCGGGTAGTCGCCGATGCACGCGTCCGGCATCGACTCGTCCGGCTTCGGGTTCGGGTCGGGTGCGCAATGGTGGTTCGGCGAGCCCTTGTTGCCGTTGTCGGTCGTGTCGATCGAGTACGTCTTCCACGTTGTCGTGCTCGGGTCGTGGTTGGCCGGATTGCTTACGGCGATGTCGACGTGGTTCTCGCCGGTGAAGTTACCCTGGGCACCGAGCTCCAGCGTCAGGACGACTACGAACCACGCCCCTGTCTCGGAGTCGTAGTGGCAGCTCGGGTCGGTGAGTTCTGGTCCGCCGGCGAGGAGGTCCGGATAGCCGAAGAACCGGTTGAGCGTCTGCTCCTTGAGCGTCGTTCCCGACGTGTTGTAGACGGCGACGACGTCGTTGACGGCCTCGAGCACGCGGCCGCCGATGCCAACGTTCGCGTCGGTGCTGGCGCACATGCCCTGGTCGGGCGGCTCGAGGTAGAACCCGTTGAGCGTGCGCTGATCCCACATGCTCACGCCTTCGAAGCTCTGACCCGCGATCGCATTCGACGTCGAGTTGAACGCAGTCGGGCTGACGGTGGGCGTCGCGACGCCGTTGTGCTTCTTGCTTTTGCCGTGAAGCTCCGACTCGCTGCGGTCAGCTGGCGACTCTTCGCCGCGTGCGCTAAGCGGGTCGATGATGTTGGTCTCGGACATAGCGGGCGTCGCCCCGGGCTCCGAGGCACCGGCGACGCTGACGAGTGTCACCGCTGCAGCCGCAGCCGCCGTCAGGACGAGCACCGCTTTCCAAGGGCCGGTCAAATGCATCTTCTCCCCCTTCTGTAGATCCCATCAAGCCGGGCGAACCGGCCCGAGCCGGCCCCGCCCCCTCGGCGAGGCGGGTGTTATAGCACAGGATATTTGAGTTCGCGCTAACCGTGCCGGTTAGGAAAAACCGCAACCGCCACCGCTAGACGACCGGCAAGAACTCCCGATATCTTCCGTCCGCAAACCGGTACGAGGACGATTTTCGACCTGGCGAGGGTCCTAAGTTCAATCAAACAGGCGGGGAAGACTTGGTTAACCGGTTGCGCGCGAGCGCGCGAGTCTCCTTCGTTCTTCTGGGCAAGATTCTCCCCTCTCCTGGTTTACAGGGGCAGCAGAACGCGACCCCTCCTCGAGCGGGGATCTTCGGATATCGAGAAGAATCTGTCAAGAATTTCGCGCGCGTCTCCTTTGGAATCTGCGCGAGGGTGCGGGGCGCGGAGTGCGAGTCAGGAGCGGTGCGGCTTGGCCATCGCCCGGTAGTCGAGCGCCTTCTCGAGTGTCTCGTCGTCGACCCCCGCCTCGCGCGCGACCTCGCGTAACGGGCGGCCGGAGCTCGCGGCTTCCTTGACGATCTCGGTCGCCTTGTCGTAGCCGATGTAGGGATTGAGCGCCGTCGCCGCCGACAGCGTCAGCTCGGCGTAGTGCTCCGCGTTCTCGCGATTCGCCTCGATTCCCTGGACGCACTTCTCGTTCAGGAGCCGCGACGCGGCGGCGAGCAGCTCGATCGACTCCAACAGGTTGCGGGCGAGCAGGGGCACGAAGACGTTCAACTCGAAATGGCCCTGGAGGCCGCCGACCGTGATCGCCGTGTCGTTGCCGATCACCTGGGCCGAAACCTGGGTCACGACCTCCGGGATGACCGGGTTGACCTTGCCGGGCATGATCGAGCTGCCCTTCTGCAGCTCCGGCAGGCGGATCTCCGCCAGGCCGGCACGCGGCCCCGACCCCATCAAGCGGAGGTCGTTGGCGATCTTGGTCAGCGAGACGGCGACGACCTTGAGCGCGCCCGATACCTCGACGAGCGCATCGCGTGCCGCCTGCGCCTCGAACGCGTCCGCCGGCGGCAGCACCTCGAGGCCGGTCTCTTCGCTCAGCCGCGCGCGGACGCGCGCGGCAAACTCCGGATGCGTGTTCAGGCCCGTGCCGACGGCCGTGCCGCCGAGCGGGATCTGCCCGAGCCGGTGCAGCGTCGCCTCGAGACGGGAGACACCCTGCCGCACCTGCGCCGCGTAGCCGCCGAACTCCTGTCCCAGCGTCACCGGGACGGCGTCCATCAGGTGCGTCCGGCCCGACTTGACGACGTCGTCGAACTCGTGAGCCTTCGCCTCCAGCGCTTCGGCGAGCGAGCCGAGCGCCGGCAGCAGATCGTTCGTCAACTCGTCGAGGGCCGCGAGATGCACGGCGGAGGGAAAGACGTCGTTCGAGGACTGGCCCAGGTTGACGTCGTCGTTCGCGTGCACGTCTTCGCCGGCGAGCGTGGCGATGACCTCGTTCGCGTTCATGTTCGAGGAAGTGCCGGAGCCGGTCTGGAAGACGTCGATCGGAAACTGGTCGTCGAGCTCGCCGGCGCCGACGCGGTCGGCCGCGGCGGCAATCCGTTCCGCCTTGTCAGCATCGAGCAGATCGAGCTCGGCGTTGACGCGCGCGGCGGCAGCTTTGATCCGTCCGAGCCAGCGCGCGACGGGCGCCGGGATCGGCCGACCGGAGACCGGGAAATTCTCGACT
>Ga0126310_10001068_pt1 | contig 10204 bp, 15 predicted proteins | sample Plot60_FD_92540 | JGI IMG/M metagenome (GOLD analysis project Ga0126310, IMG submission 92540) | Serpentine soil microbial communities from UC McLaughlin Reserve, CA, USA - Plot60 | ecosystem: Environmental > Terrestrial > Soil > Grasslands | place: USA: UC McLaughlin Reserve, Lake County... | reverse complement strand
GGGCCGACCAGGACCGGCTCGAAGCGCTCGGCGCCGTGGCCGAGCTCATCGTCCCCGGCGGGCGCTTGGTCTTCGACGTGTTTTCCCCGGGCGCCGACGACATCGCGGAGACGCACGGCCGCTGGTTAGAGCGCGAGCCGGGAATCTTCGAGCGGGCTGATTGGGACACCGGCAGCCGGACGCTGACGCTGTCGGTGCGAGGCCGAAGCGGCGAGGCGACGATGGCGCTCGCCTGGTTGTCGGCGGACGAGTGGCGCGCGTTGCTTGAGCGCGCAGGCTTCGAGGTCGAGGTCCTCTACGGCTGGTTCGATCGCCGCCCCTTCAGCGGCGGCGAAGACATGGTCTGGATCGCGCGCAAGGCGACGGCGTAGCTCCGGTTCGGAACCGTCGTAGGGACAGGACCTAGTGCCTGTCCCTGAAACCGGTCCGACCTGTTAGACGAGCTCGACTGGGTCGCCGACGGCCACTTCGCCGGTCTCTACGACGCGGGCCAACATGCCGCGCTTGCCCTGCAGCTCGGCGCGAAGGCCGTCGCGGAGCTCGTCCATTCGGTGGCACGGATCGCAGACCATCGTGATCTCGAACTCGGCTTCGCCGACGCGCACGCGCTGGCCGATCGGCCACTTCTCGACATCGTCGCCCTCGACGGTAATGTTCTCCCGGATCGCCCCCGGCTCGACGTCGACCGAGTCGAGATGCTGCTTCGAGACGAAGAGGACCTCTCGCTTCGGCGGGTTCGCGTGCGCGCACCCCTCGAAACCGATTCCGGCGATCGCCTGCCGCCGGTCGTGCCGCTCAGAGCGTCCGCTCTTGCGGGCGGGTGAGGTGAAGACGCCGACAACGCTGCCCATCAATCAACGAGTCTAGTCACGGCGGCGGCTCCACTCGTAGAGCGCGATCGCTCCCGCCGCCGCGACGTTCAGAGATTCGGCCGGCCCGCTGGTCGGAATCGTCGCCACGGCTTCGCAATCCGCGAGCACGGCTTCGGGCAGACCTTCACGCTCCGAGCCGACCACGAAGACGATCGAACCGCCGAGCTCGAGCTCGCGAAGCGGCTGGCCACCATGAGCGACGAGCCCGATCCGCTGCCCGGCCGCTTCGCCGAGCGGTACCCGAAAGACAGCCCCGGCAGATGCTCGCAGCGCTTTGGGCCCGGTCGGATCGGCGCAGCCCGCCGACAGCTCCACGGAGGCGCCGAACGCATCCGCGGTCCGGATCAGCGTCCCCACGTTCCCCGGGTCTCCGACGCGCCAGAGAGAAAGCACCGCGGGTCGCTCCTCGACCGCCGGCAGATCCTCTCGCCGGAAGACGGCGAGCGCACGAGCCGGATGCGGGAGGGTCGAGACGTCCGCGAGCAGCTCCGGCGTCACATTCTCCCCCGCCACCAAGACTTCGACGGGCTCGAGGCCCGCCTCGAGCGCTGCTTCGACGAGATCCTCGCCCTCGGCCACGAACAGCCCGAGCTTGTCGCGCCAACGTCGGGATTGAAGCTTGCGCACGAGCTTCAGCGTCTGATTCTGCGCCGACGTGATCACGCGACCCACTCCAACCAGGCGCCGTGCCAGTCGGCGTACGCGATGGTCTCGCGATCGGCGCCCGGCCATAGCCGGATCTTCATCGCCCACTCCTGCTCCGACCGCTCCGACCGGCCTCCGGAGACCCATGCCAGCGGTGCCTCACGCCCCCCGGTCTCGAGAGCGGCGCGCACGCCTTCGCGACCCTCGTCCGGTAGGTACCCGAGCGCAGCCGTCTGCCAGACGACCGTGAGAGGGCCGTCCCGCCTTTCGGCGAGAACCGTCGGCAGCTTCTCCGCGATATCGCCCGAGAGGAGTTGCGGTGGATCCTCGCGCAGCGTCGCGATCGCCCGGTCCAGCAGTTCGAGCCGTTCCGCCTGGTCGGCCCAGACGAACGACTTCAGCAGCAGCGCGCCTTCCTCGGTCGTCACGTCGACGGGAGCGAGATCGATGCCGACACGACGACCGATTCGCGGCCGCTCGCGCAAGAGCTCGTCCGGAACGGACCGGCGCTCCTCGCCGCGCAGCTCCAACCCGGCAGCGGTCAGCCCCCTTCGCCGGCCCTGTAGACGTAGCGGTACCGATCCCAGACGAGGTTCAGCCCCGCGCTCGGGCCGACCTCGACCAGATCCAGCTCGTGGCAGCCGCTCCGCCTCACGAGCTCGAGGAAGCAAGGCGGCAGTACCCAGCACAGCTGGACCTCGTTCGTCTGGACGGGCCGCTCGGCAACCGCCCAAGCAAGGAAATCCGCATGCTGCTCCAGTGCCGCGTCGACGCCGTCCCAAGAAGCACAGCCGCTCAGGACGAGAGCGTGCAATCCGCCGAGCAGCCGGAGCGGCGCGTCCCAGGCGGGATCGAGCCCGACGAGCGCATCAACCAATGGCTCGTCCGCAAACCGCCGGCAGAGCTCCGCATACAAAGGCGAGCGGGGCGCCGACGAGTCCGCCTGGTGGAGAAAGCCCTCGCGCCTAGCGTTCAGCTGGCGAGGGCCGACTTCGCCTGCTCGGCGATCGCCGTGAAGGCGTCGGGGTCCGACACGGCCAGATCCGCCAGCACCTTCCGGTCCAGACCGATCTCCGCCTTGCGGCAGCCCGCGATGAACTGGTTGTAAGAGAGCCCGTTCTGCCGCGCCGCCGCGTTGATCCGGAGGATCCAGAGGCGCCGAAATTCGCGCTTGCGGTTCTTCCGATCGCGATACGCATAGGCGAGCGAGTGCTCGACCTGCTCCTTCGCCTGCCGGTAGCTCGAGTGCTTCAGGCCCCAGTAGCCGCGCGCTTGCTCGAGCACCTTCCGGCGCTTCTTGCGCGCGTGAACCGATCGCTTGACGCGAGGCACGCCTCTACCTCATTCCCAGCAGCTTCTTGACCGAGTCGACGTTCGACTTATGAAGCGGCGCGTCTTTGCGGAAGCTCCGCTTCTTCTTGCGCGACTTCTTCTCGAGCAGGTGGCTCTGCATTGCTCGCCGGCGCATCAGCTTGCCCGTTCCGGTCACCTTGAACCGCTTCTTGGCGGCGCTCTGTCTCTTGATTTTCGGCATCTGTTTTCGTCACTCCCGCGTTCTTCGTAGGCCCGAGCAGCATCGTCATGTTTCGTCCGTCGAGGAGCGGTTGCTGCTCGACCTGGCCGATCTCCTTGACGTCCTCCGCCAGCCGCACAAGCAGGTCCCGCCCACGCTCCGGGTGCGTCGTCTCACGGCCCCGGAACATAATCGTCACCTTCACCTTCGCGCGCTGGTTGAGGAAGCGCTCGACGTGGCCCTTCTTGGTGTTGTAGTCGTGGATCCCGATCTTGGGCCTGAACTTGATCTCCTTGACGTTGACCTGAGACTGGTGCTTCCGTGCGAGCTTGGCTTTCTGCTCCTGCTCGTAGCGGTACTTGCCGTGATCCATGATCCGCGCGACCGGCGGATCGGCCTGCTGTGCGACGACGACGAGATCGAGATCGTGATTCCGCGCGATGTCGAGCGCCTCGTCTTTCGTCTTGATCCCCAGCTGAGAGCCGTCTTCGCCGATCAGCCGGACCCTCGAAGCACGGATGTTCTCGTTGAGCGCCTCGTTCCGGGGCGGCCGCGGCGGATCGGCTGTGAACCGTCTCCGGGGCCTCAAGAACTTCTCACCAAGCTGCCAGCTCCTCCTTCTAGAACGACAAAACCGCTGCGTGCAGCGGCCCGTTTCCTCGTCCTTTTCGACTCGGTTGAACCCTCCAGAAGCTCTCGGCCCTGAGGGTGAGGAACGGGTCCGCTCCTACTTTTCAGACCTCAGAGGGTAGCAAGGTCGCGCAGAAGCTCGTCAAAACTTTTCGTCGACTGGGCCCCATGGCGCTCGCGGATCGCGAGCGAGTCATCCGACTCGCGGTCGCCGTAGACGATTACGTACGGGATCTTCTCGAGCTCGGCCTCGCGGATCCGCTTGCCGACCGTGTCGTCGCGCTGGTCGACCTCGACGCGATACCCGGCCTCGCGCAGCTTCCCGGCGAGCGCTCGCGCCGCTTCGCGATGATCCTCGCCGACCGGCAGCACGAGCAGCTGTACGGGCGCGAGCCAGAACGGGAACTCGCCGCCGAAGTGCTCGATCAGGATGCCGATGAAGCGCTCGAGCGAGCCGAGCAGCGCGCGATGGATGACATATGGGGTGTGCTCGTGGTTGTCCGGGCCCATATACGTGAGGCCGAACCGAGCCGGCATCTGGGAGTCCAACTGGATCGTTCCCATCTGCCAAGAGCGGCCGAGCACGTCCGTCATGTGGAGGTCGACCTTGGGGCCGTAGAACGCGCCGTCGCCCTCGTGGACGAGGTACTCGATTCCGCGTCGGTCGAGCGCGTTGCGCAAAGCACTCTCCGTGAAGTCCCACTCCTCGTCCGTGCCGAGCTTCTTCTCGGGTCGCGTCGAGAGCTCGAAGCGCGCCTCCATCCCAAAGAGGTCGTAGAGAGACGAGGCGTAGTCGAGACAGGCGAAGATCTCGTCCTCGATCTGCTCCGGGCTGCAGAAGATGTGTGCGTCGTCCTGCGTGATGTGCTTGACCCGGAGCAGGCCGTGCAAGGTGCCGCTCGGTTCGTCGCGGTGCAGCGTCGACGACTCGGCGAACCGCATCGGTAGCTGGCGATAGCTGCGCAGCTGGCTGCCGAACAAGAGCATGTGGCCGGGACAGTTCATCGGCTTCAGCGCGAGGCGTTTCTCGTCCTCGTGCTGCTCGACGAAGAACATGTTCTCGGCGTAGTTGTCGTAGTGACCGGAGGTCACGTAGGTGTCGATGTCGTAGAGCAGGGGCGTCTTCACCTCGAGGTAGCCGCGCCCCTCGTTCTCGCGGCGGCGCAGGTCCTCGAGCTCGTTCCAGATCACCATGCCCTTCGGGTGCCAGAATGGCGAGCCCGGAGAGTGGTCGGACAGGTGGAAGAGGTCGAGTTGAGTCCCCAACCGCCGGTGGTCGCGCTCGCGCGCCTGCTCAATCCGATCCATGTAAGCGTCCAGGTCGGCCTGGTCGTAAAACGCCGTCCCGTAGATCCGCGTCAGCTGCTTGTTGTGCTCGTCTCCGCGCCAGTAGGCGCCCGCGAGCCCGGTCAGCTTCACTGCCTTGATCGGCTTCGAGTTCTGGAGGTGCGGCCCGCGACAGAGATCGGTGAACTCTCCCTGGGTGTAGAGAGAGATGTCGCCGTCCGCCGTCGCGACGAGCTCGACCTTGTACGGTTCGTCCTCGGCCTCGAAGCGGCGCTGCGCCTCCTCGCGCGAGACCTCCTGCCGGTTCCACTCGCGCCCCTCGGCGAGCTCGTTCCGTAGCTCGGCCTCGATCCGCTCCAGATCGGACTCCGAGATCGGCTCCGGGAACTCGAAGTCGTAGTAGAAGCCGTTCTCGATCGGCGGTCCGATCGCGATCTTGACGCCCGGGTAGAGCCGACGGACGGCCTCGGCAAGCAGGTGCGCGGTCGAATGGCGGAGGACGTAGAGGGCGTCCGGGTCGTCCTTGTCCCGCGTAGTCAGGATCTGGATCTTCTGGCCGTCTTGCAGTGGCAGACGGAGGTCCTGCACGCGGCCATCCGAACGAAGGAGAACCGCCTGCTCGGCGAGCTTGGGACCGATTGCCGCGGCCGCGTCGCGGCCGGTCGCGCCATCGGGAAGTTCAAGTTCGGAAGAGTCGGGAAGGACGACTTTCATGGCAGAGCAGGATACTTCTGCGACTCAGGAAGACGACCGGAACGAAGAGCTGGAAGAGTCGCCGGTTCCAGACCCGGAGGCGACGGACGGTGACGCGGGGGATGACCCTCAGGCCGACTGACTCCAGGCTGCTTCGCGCACTTTGGCGGGCGCCTTCAGCCAGTAGCTCTCGCGTAGCCATTCGAGCGCCGCGGCCAGCGTCTCCTCGTCGGTCACCGTGGCCGTGACCCAGCCGTAGCGGCCGACGTAGCGCGCGACGCTCACGTACGGAAGCAGGTGCGCGACCTCGCGTTCTTCGGCAGTGAGCTTCAGCGTCACGTGGACGGCCTTCGGCTCGATCGTGAGCCACGCGAACACCTTGTTGGCGCCGACCTTGAAGACCGGAAAATCTCCCCAAGGATGGTCCTCGTACGTCTCGGGCAGCGAGAGGGCGAGCTCGCGGATCCGCGCCTCGATGACGGTTCCTTTCACGGCGGCATTGTCGCCGTTTGGGTGCCTTGCCGACCGGGTACCCGTAAGACTTCCAACCCATAAAAAGGGAGGAATCAAGATGGCCAAGAGCGTCCAGGAACTGATGACTCCGAACCCCTGCTCGATCGACACGGACAAGTCGGTCGCCTATGCCGCGAAAATGATGCGTGACGAGGACGTCGGCCTCGCGCCGATCGTCGAGGGCAATCGGCTCGTCGGCACGATCACCGATCGCGACATCGCGACCCGCGTCGTTGCCGAAGGCAAGGATCCGGAGTCGACCAAGGTGACGGACATTGCCTCGACCAAGCTCGTCACCGTCGAGCCGCAACAGGATCTCGACGAGGCGCTCCAACTGATGGCGAAGCACCAGGTCCGGCGCCTTCCGGTTGTCGAGGAGGGCGGCCGGCTCGTCGGCGTCGTCGCACAGGCGGACGTCGCGAAACACGGCGATGACGCGCGGACCGGCGAGCTCGTCGAAAAGATCTCCAAGTAGGGCACGGCCGTTCCAGGAGGGCGGCCTCGGTCGCCCTCCTGCACACGCTTACACACTTTTTACGCTTTCGTGCAGCAAGACTTCGCCCTCGCACGTCATAACTGTGGTCATGGCTAAACCGGATCCCCGCATCGAGACTCTCGAGCGCGACATCGCGGCGCTCGTCGAGCAGCGTCAGACGCTTCGTGCGGAGGGTGCGGAGGCGCGGGCGCTCGAGCGCAACCGCCGGGAGATCGTCTCCCGCCAGCACGAGCTCTCGGAGACGTTGATCTCGATCTACGCTCCACAGCCGGCCTTCGCGGTCGCCTGACGTCTCGGTTTCAGCGCTAGCCGCTGCGGCAACATCCCGGTCGAGCGACCTCAGCGAAAGGAGTTGTCGATGCCCAGCAAGCGCGCCAACGTCAAGAACGAGAAGCAGTACGAGAAGCTGAAGGAAAAGGGGATGTCGAAGGAGCGAGCGGCGAAGATCTCCAACTCGCCAGGCGCCTCGAGTCGCGGCGGGAAGAAGTCCGGCTCGGGCTCATCCTCACGGTCGAATTCGAAACAGGGCGGCACAACCGCCCAGAAGAAGGCCGCGGGCCGCAAAGGCGGAAAAGCCGCAGCCCGGAAGTCGTAAGGCAAGCGTCCGGCGACCCGGTCCGCGCCGCTCTCGCAGGCGCTCCACCCCCTACCGCTCAGGCCGACTGCGCGCACGTAGCCCTGCGTCCTCGAGCGCCGCGGCGACTAGGGGGTCGTACCGTTCGGCGGCGAGGTCTCCCAGCTTCTTCACACCGCTGCCGAGTACGGCGAGCTTGTCGACGGCGTCGTGCACCTTCACGCCTAGCCAGGCGAGCAGCACCAGCAGGAGAAGCAACAGCAAATCGTGGCCAATCGTTGCGAAGCGTCGTGCGGGAAGCTCCGGGTACAGGCGCACGCAACACTTCTACCCGCGGCGGCCACAGGTGGAACGGAGCTGCCGACTCAGCGCCTTCGAACCGAGGAGATCCGACGGGGTGCTGGTAGCGCATCGAGGCGTCCGCGTCGGAAGCGCTAGTCGCCGGGAAGCAAGCCGCCGGGGTATCGCGTCTCTTGATCGGGCGCAAACCTCGCGTAGGCGATGCCCCCGTCCTGCGTCTCCTCGGGCGAGGAGGCGTTGTATCGGGCCGCCGTCTCGTCGACGCAGTAGTACCCCCAGGGCCCGTCCTTCTGGAACTGCCGCGACGAGACGGCGAGGATCACGCATGGCCCCTCACCGGCGCCCACGAACGCGTGCCGCGTTTCCGGCGGACAGTGGACGAAGTCCCATTGCCGCAGCTTCCGCTCCTGCCCTTCGACGATCAGCAGGCCCTCGCCGGACAGCACCAGGAAGTCCTCCTGCTCGGTCTCCCAGTGGTACGTCCCGCTGGGCTCGCCTGGCCCCACCACGCGGATCGCCATCCCGAGCATCGAGAAGTACGTCTCTGCCTCGAACTCGTCGCTGCCGGTCAGCGGCACGCTGTCGCCCTGGCCCGGCTTGTGGAACCAACGCGCGTCACGGACGTTCATCACGAACCAACCTGCGCCGGCGGGCACGAGTCCCGCCTCGGTCTCCTCCAATCTGGCTTCGGGTACCACGGGCCTCGATGATACGGCGCGCTCAGATGGGGGCGTTCTCAGGATCTTCGGCGAGCCGCGTCCAGTGAACGTGCGTCTCCCACGGTCGCCGATATTCGTCGGCGTCGAGGAGCGACCGCACCTCGTCGAGCAGGGGCAGCCGCTCCGCGTCCGGGAGATCACCGATCCAGCCCATCGAGGCGAAGAACGCCACGATCCCTTCCCGGTCGACCGTCTGGATGTTCGCGAGCCGCCTCTCCTGGAGCTCCTCGAACGGCGTCCGTGGGAAGGCCTGGAACAACTCGCGGGATTCGTAACGAGTCGAGTTGAGGTCCAGCGGGTCGTAGCCGACCTCGCCCCTCTTCGGGCCGCGCTCGCTCAGCAGCTGCTCGACGGCGGCAATAGAGGGCTCAGTCGATCCGGCCGGGAGGTTCCACAGCAGGACGAGCGTGCCCCGCGGCCGCAACACGCGGGCGATCTCGGCCAGGGCGCGATCGCCGTCGAACAAATGGAACGATTCGGCGGCGAAGACGGCATCGACCGAGCGATCGGCGACCGGGATCTCCTCCGCGCTTCCCGCAAGCAGGTTGGCCTCGGGGCAGGACTGCAGGAGCAGCCGGCTCATCGGCTCGGCCGGCTCTACGGCAACCACACGATCGAACGCGGCGGCGAGCAGGTGCGTGAGCTTGCCAGTGCCCGCGGCCAGCTCGAGCACTGCCGTCGTCGGCGCCAAGCCCGGAGCGTCGAGAACCTCGGGCGGCCAGCCCGGCCGGCCGCGTTGGTAGTCCTCGGCCCAGCGGTCGGAGCTGCCGGCGGGCATGCTCCAGCTGGTAGCCATCCGGCTACGAGAGCTCGGCGAGCCCTTGTGCCACCCACGCCCTCAGTTCCTCGGAACCGGTGAAGGGCGCAGCGTCCGCTTCGGCACGCGCGAGTACGTCGTCGGCCCTGGCCTCGGCTTTGAGGCCGGCGTAGAGGTAGACCAAGGCGGACGAGCGTGGGCCGGTCCGGCAGGTCACGAGGGTCGGCCGAGGCAACCGATCGAGGGCATCGACGTGCCGGCGGGCGAGATCCATGTCGAGCACCTGCGGCGGATCCGAGACGATGTTGGCCGAATCGCCTACCGCTGCCTGGACGCTGGCGTACGACATTCCTCCGTCCATCGCAGCGAACTCCTCACCGCAGAGAAACAGCCACGACGCGGCATTCGCCTCGCGGGCGAAACCTTCCGGGTCGGCGATGAGGCTTCGGTTGAACTTCAGCTCTGTGGGGCTCTCGAACTCGGGCATCGAACACAACCTACCGCCGCTTGACCCGGGCTCCAAGCTCGAGTCGAGCCGGGTCGCCGCTCGGTCATTGCCGTGACACGTAGGGTCGTCGCATGGCGCCCAAGAATCGGACGGCAGGGCTGAAGGCCGGGGCTTTGCTCATGGCCGTGGCCTCGCCGACGATCGTCCAAGGGAGCTGATTGCTCGCGCGGGACCCACTGCTTGCCGCCGCCGAAGACTGGATCCGCGCATATGTCGAGCCGGTTGCCGCGATCGAGACCGCGCACGAGCGTCCGTGGTCGACCGTGCTCCGAGTGCCGCTCGCCGACGGTGCGGCCTGGTTCAAGGCGTGCGCGCCGGTACAGGCATTCGAGCCGCGGCTGACCGCCGGGCTCTTCACCCGCTGGCCCGACCGAGTCGCCGAGGTGCTCGGCCACGACGAGAAGCGCGCCTGGCTTCTCCTCGCCGACGCGGGGACGCCGGTCGGCACGTTCGGCAACCCCCCGGAGGCGTGGCTCGCCGCGTTGCCGCTCTACGCTGAGCTCCAACGCGGCGAGGCGGCAAACGCGCAGGACCACCTGGCGAAGGGCGTGCCCGACCTGCGGGTCGAGACGCTGCCGGCGCGCTACGAGGCGCTGGTGCAGCGCGAACTGCCGATCGACCACGATGAGGTCGACCGGCTGAGGAGGTTCGCGCCGCGCTTCACGGAGCTGTGCGACGAGCTCGCCTCCCACGACGT
>Ga0126310_10001067_pt1 | contig 10205 bp, 10 predicted proteins | sample Plot60_FD_92540 | JGI IMG/M metagenome (GOLD analysis project Ga0126310, IMG submission 92540) | Serpentine soil microbial communities from UC McLaughlin Reserve, CA, USA - Plot60 | ecosystem: Environmental > Terrestrial > Soil > Grasslands | place: USA: UC McLaughlin Reserve, Lake County... | reverse complement strand
TGTTTTTCATAGTACTCTTGCTTAACTTTATAGCAATCAAAACTCCTTTCAAATCGCCGCTCACCAGAGTAATATCAGACGCTTCTATTGCTACGTCGGTGCCAGTTCCAATTGCCATACCGACGTCTGCTTGTGTAAGGGCTGGCGCATCGTTTATGCCATCTCCCACCATAGATACTGATTTTCCTTCAGATTGCAACTCTTTAATGACAGCAGCCTTGTCTCCAGGTAGAACGTCTGCCATCACTCTCTTTATTCCAAGCTGCGAAGCTATGGACTTCGCAGTCCTCTCATTATCCCCTGTCATCATAATGACTTCCAACCCTAATCCCTGCAGCTCTTTAATTACCACAGAAGAATTTTCTTTCAAGGTATCGGCGACGCCAATGACAGCTTCTATCTTCCCATCAATGGCTACGAACATGAGAGTCTTTCCAGCATCGTAAAGTTGTTTTGATTTATCGTCAACCTTTTGTATGCCTATTTTATTATCCTCCATGAGTTTTGAAGTTCCAATAAGAATATCTTTGCCGTTTATCTGTGCCTTTATACCGTGTCCAGCTAGCGCTTCAAATCTTCTTGGTTCTGAGATTCCCAGGTTTCTTTTCTTTGCTTCGTTTAAAATAGCCTGACCTAGTGGATGTTCAGATCGGCTTTCTGCAGATGCGACCAAACCCAGTATATTATCATCGTTTAAACCGTTTGAGGACAAGACATCAGTAACCGATGGCTGCCCCTTAGTCAACGTACCAGTCTTGTCAAAAACAATCGCTTGAACTTTGTGCAAAGTCTCTAATGATTTGGCATCCTTAATCAACACACCGTTCTCTGCTCCTTTTCCTGTTCCAACCATTATCGAGATCGGAACGGCCAAACCCAGCGCATCTGGGCATGAGACGATAAGAACAGATACAAAAGTCGTTATCGCAAAGGCTAGAGAGGCAGCAGGTCCAATATAGAACCAGAAAATAAAGCTTGTAATGGCAACGAGAAAAACTATCGGTACGAAATAATTTGAGATCCTATCAGCTATCCTCTGTATTGGAGCTTTAGATGCCTGCGCGGATTCGACCATCTTGATTATTTGTGCAAGTGTGGTGTCCTTCCCTACCTTGGTTGCTCTATATCTAAAGCTTCCACTCTTATTTATTGTGGCTCCTATGACCTCATCTCCAGGTCGTTTGGTCACAGGTATGGATTCTCCTGTTATCATACTCTCGTCAATAGAAGAATCGCCTTCTAATACTATTCCATCAACGGCCACCTTCTCTCCGGGCCTGACAATTACAATATCGTCGACAACTACATCATCTACTAAGACATCTGCCTCATTGCCACCTCTTGAAACTCTAGCTGTCCTTGCTCTCAATCCAAGTAACGACTTTATGGCAGACGATGTTTTTCCTTTCGCTATAGCCTCAAGATAATGCCCTGTCAATCCGAGGAACATGATTCCTACTGATGCATCAAAAAAAGTCTGAGAACTTAGGCCGGCAAAAAAACTTGGGAAGAAAGTTAGTAGAGCGCTATAGAAATATGCCGCAGACGTTCCTACTGCGTAAAGCGTGTGCATATCTGACGATTTTCTTTTTAAAGCTACCCATGCTCCTTTGTAAAATTGCGAGCCAACCCAAAACTGTACTGGAGTAGCCAATGCAAGAAGAACGAAATTGTTCTTCAGGAAGTCAGGGATCCAAGGAAACCATTGAGGAAAACTGCCAAGAAAGACTAGTATGAAAATAACTCCACTTGCGATGATCTTCATCCTAAGCTCATTGGCTTTTCCCTTCTGGACCATAGTTGCATGATGGTCATGACCCAATTCTACTATAGAGCGCCCAGTTGTCCCGTCCATAGCTACGTTTGGTTCAAATCCAGCTTTCTGAAATGATTCTTTTATATTCTCAGAAGAAGCTTTTTCAGGATCATAATTAACTGTTACAACGTTCCTGGCATAATCAATATCTACATTAGTCACCCCATGCATGGAGGTTACTGCATATCTTATTGCAGAATCACAGCATGCACAACATACACCTTTTAAAGAAAGTGTCAATTGACCTGACTTTGCATGTTCATGATGGCTTTGCATTTACGTCTTCCTATTATTTTATATCTTCATTGATGCTTTATAATGACTCATATAATAGACCGACTTGCTATGGCCTAAGAAATTACAAAGTATTCTTTAGCTCTCTCCAAATGAGTCACTCTTATGTACAGCCATACTAGTTGTCTTCAATAATAGTTACAGGATATGCAGCAAAACGTACTTGAATTCAAACGGCCTTTGCTTAGAATGGGGTCGGTCGCATTTATTGCGGGTGTAGTTATAGTAGTTGCATCTACCATAGTCCATCCATCAAGAGAAGATCCACCTAACCATCCTCTAGTGTTTATGGAGTATGCCAATAGTGATTCATGGATAGCTATTCATATAGGGCAGTTTGTAGGAGGTATGGTAATTTTTGGTGGTGGATTTGCTGCTCTCCACTCGTTACTGGTGCGCTCAGAATCGAACACAATACACTGTCTTGGATAGGCTTTGCTACAGCAATAATGACAGCTAGTGTCGTAGCTGTTCTTCAGGCAGTTGACGGAATTGCTCTTAAGATGGCTGTGGATTCATGGGCTACTGCTCCTGCTGAGAAAAAAGATATAATATTAAGAGTAGCAGAAGGAATCAGGTGGCTTGAATATGGCACTAATAGCATATTTCGTATTCTGCAAGGGTCAGTCGCAGCAATATTTGGTGTTGCAATTGTAAAGAGCGTGCTTCTTAGCAGATGGATTAGTGGAGGTGGAGTTCTTGTAGGTGCTATCAGCATTATTGCAGGTATAGAGGTAGCTTATATCGGTTTTGGATATACTAACTTTGTAGGTCTACGTGGGATTTCTTCAATAATCTATTTCATTTGGATACTGATTCTTGGTGCTTTTATGTGGAGAAAGACAATATCAAAGAAGGTATTGTAACTAGAAGTCTCATAGATACAATGACAAAAACGGAAAAGGCATTATTTAGAGTAGTTGGGATGTACTGTGCATCATGTAAGCCAATTGTAGAGAAGCAATTGAGAGATAAGCAAGCAGTAAAGAAAATTGATATTGATTACATAACAGATAGCGTTATCATTGAATATAATCCATCTTTGATAACTAAACAGCAAATAAAAGATAGGCTAGAAAAATCTGGCTACAAATTTGTCAGGGTAGCGAGCACAAGATAATGGTATGGTTAACAACTCAGCTGACCTGATGGCTTTACAATCGTAAAAATATAATACAATAAAGAGGGGACTGAAAATAAAGCTAAACTGTGAATTCTGTAAGGGTCCTATCTTAGCTAGTCAGTATCTTTACAAGTTTGCAAACTATGAGCGGTTTTTCTGTTGTACAGGATGCATGTATGGTTACAAGAAAAAATATGCTGGAAGAATAGAATCTATAAAGAGAAGATTTGAGGAAGAAAAAAATTCCTCTGATTTATGATAGTAACTTTCTGGACAGATGATATAAAGAAAAACTCACTCACAGCTTTCAGTATCCATATTTGCTTGGATTCTGATCAAACTGACTTTTGCAGTTTGATGAACACAAATAGACTTTTTGTCCATTTACTTCAGAGACGTGTTGTGCTTTCTTTTCGTCAACCATCATATTGCAGACAGGATCTTTTGCCATTTAATATTACATAAGCATAAACAGAAATATAAGATGTTAAGTTTACAAATGTAAAATAGTGTTATTGCTGCAGATAATTTATAAAAATGCATTATAATTCAAAGACAAAATGTCTTAAATAGTTATGCTTTACAATTGAAAACGTCTACGATTATACATATGGTAGTGCATGTAAGAGGCATGGAAAAGAATCTAAAACAGCATACCTTTCCAAGCCATGGAAATAAGCATAATGCAATTACCCATGATATGCAAGGTGATGACAAACAACAACAACAACAGCATCACCAAGTACATAATCAACCGGCATTCTCTAGATATTATAACGTCAATATTCGATTTGATCCCATTAGTCCAGAAGCAGGAAAGACTACTGAACTCAGGTTATATGTTACAGATCAGAAACTAGGTGATTCAATCAGAGAATTTGAACTTCTTCATGATAAACTGATGCATGTTATAATCGTAGCAGAGGATCTTTCTTACTTTGCACATATTCATCCAATGATAAAAAGTGGCAATGATAATGACACTACATTTACTATCTCACATACATTTCCAGAACCTGGCAAGTACAAATTATGGGTTGACTTCAAACCAAAAGGAGGAAGTCAAACTCTTGTAGCATTTAAGTTTAACGTTACGGGGCAGCCTATTCACAGGCCTGAAGAACTTGTACATGATGATAAATTTACCAAGCCATCTTTAGATGGTAATTATCAAATTAGTTTGAAAATACCAGACAAGATTGTAGCACAAAACGATGTAGATATTGCATTTAGTATATCAGATGCTTCAAGAAGACCCATAACAAATTTAGAACCACTAATGGCTGCAGGAGGTCATAGTGTTATTATCAGTAGCGATCTCAGAGAATTTCTGCATGTGCATCCTAATGAGGAGATAGCCGGCAATTGGCGTGGTGGTCCAGATATATCGTTTAAGACTAACTTTCCAAAACCGGGCCTCTATAAAGCATGGGGACAATTCCAGCATCAAGGAACAGTAATTACTGCATCAGGATTTGTCCTAAAAGTTGCCTAAAATTTATTTAAGACTCCTTAGCGATGAAATCAAATGGGAATATTATCTGAAATCCAGAGAAGGATGGAAAGTGCTATATTGATAATTACAGTGCTAATGCTGCCGTGTGCTATGGCTGCTATTTTATTGATATCTGCATCAGTTGTTGCTTTTACATATTATTTGTCTCCCATACATGCATATTCTCAGACAGAACCATTCCCTTCAAATCCTCTATACAATAGTGTTGTTAGTAGTAATAGCAGCGAACAACGACAAGTACAGCAACCACAATCTATAGTGATTGAAGCCTCGGGCCACTTTGCAAATAATCAGATAGAAAATGATTCAGTAAGTTGGATACAAGGCGGCTTATGGCATCTGGCAGTGTATAACTCTTCTTCGCCCTCATCAACTCCCAATAGTACTACTGGAGCTAAAGCTATATTTTCAGGTAATTTTACTATGGTAAAACCTGATGGATCACAAACCCATGAACATTCTGTTAGTGATTTCGCATCCAATAATGTGATAATAGCAGGTGGCGACATGATCATAACAGGAATCGGAAATATCTATGAAAATGCAGAATTAACGTATAGACAAGTTCCAATAACAGTACATCTTATGGGAAAAGAGCATGTGCTTGGTTTGATCGTAGACACGGTCAAAACTGACAGACATTTTGTAAGCAACCATGAAATGTTTGGTACTTTGATAAAGGGGGCTGGTCTTGAGAAAATAGAAAACACATTACCACAACAGCAGAAAAATAAAGGTATGAACATGAACGGTATGGCCATGTAGAATACACGACGAAGACATACAATAGTCATATTCATTAACGATTCTTTATCTAGAGTAGTCTCACTGTGTCAACAGGTTATGATTGTTATGGTTAGTCAAGGTTTAATAAGGCTGCTTTTTGGACATGATCATGAGACAAGACAAGAAGAGACTTGAGCTTGCTGCAATCATTGCTATTTTTGTTACAGGGGCATTGATGTTGACGGCTAGCAACAGCAATACATACAATATTGCAAACGCACAAGGTGGTCAGCAACAAAAGAATGTAGTTAGAGATTCACAAGCGATACTTCTAGAAGACAAAACCATCCCTGCTAATGACTACATACATCTTTATGATTCAACTCCTTATATGATAATAAACGGTCATATAGCCGCAAAGCTTCCATGTGATACCAACAATACAAGTCCACTGAAGATTTTGATAGGCCAAGCCCCAAATCTAACACCAGCAGAGCTTGAATTTGTAAAACCATTATCAACTCCAGGAAAGATGTGCATATACCATGTAGACATTCCGTCTAAAGCAGGAGAGGTTGTTACAGATATAGCAATACAAAATCCAACAACTACCGAGATAAAGTTACCATCTACGAGCTCAGTAGTAATAGGTGTTAATGAGATTGCTCCTTTGCAAGGCAGCAGCGGTGGCAATATGACAATGAGCAAGTAACAACAATGACTGTAGTTCGACAAACAAAGTGATAAGAATAACAAAAGAGCAGGAATAATTATTCCTGTCCTGATCACACCTCTCTTATTTTATTGAATTTAGGATTAACAATCTAAATCCATTAATACCAAATGCTTTTTAGAAGGAAAAATGGTTTACAGTTAGAGTGTGATCTTGTATTTGAGACTGTTTTTACAATCCTTGATTTATATTTTAAGCGATAAAATTGATTGTTTTTATCTACTCTGTGAACAAAAATAATCCCCTCACATTCGAGATGTTGGAGCTGAAATGATGTGGTAGATGGAGCTCTATCTATATGGTGTACGATTTCTTTGAACCTGCAATTGCTATGTTCAAGCAAGAAAAATATGATGTTTCTGCGAGTTGAATCCAAAAGGTGATCCAAAATATCAGACTCAGTAGTCTTGACTGCTGTAGGATAATATCTTGTTGTGTTGTATCCTAATTTTTTGCTTTTACTAATTTTGATTCTTTAAGCTTTTTTAAATGAAAAGACATTCCTCCATTAGAAGGACCAGTCAGTCGTAGAAGCTCTCTATGTCTTATACCGGGATGTTCCTTTATATAGGTAAGTGTTTTTTTCGCTGGATTACTTATCAACTACCTTTTCTGCACATTTAGTATATGTTTGCGAAAGATTTAAGCAAACCTTGACAGAAGCACAGGTTTAATCGTTCTGTTATACAGGCATGAGGATCTATTCCCATTGTTGTTATCTGCATCAGTTACTATTATTAAAGGCAGCAAAAGATTCAACCTCAAACTTTAATGCATTGGACAAAAGTTGTGTTGATATATCATCTTCTGATTTATTTCCTGTAACCAAAAAATTTCGAAAGTACATGTAGCTCCCAATTTCAGATTGAAGTGATTTTATGTACAAGTCCTTTGCTTGCAAATATTTTGCTGTGGCAGGCTGCAAAGCTTGAGCTCTTAACTAGTCTTTGGAATTCTGGCAAATACTTGTCAGTAATTGAGATCACACCCTTGTTATCGTATTGCTTTGATTGCCATTTGCCAATCTCTCCTTGATAACTCTTAGTCAGAGCATGCGAATCGTTAATAAGCATCTCATAAGCAACGTGGAAGGATTGACTTGTATTGTTATTATTAGTTCGGAAACTACTATTCGTGTATTCGATACTGGATGGGGAGAGATTTAATTTGTCTTTTACTATTGCTTTTACTATTGCTTATGTTGATTAATAATGGCAAATTCTAGATAAAAGCCAACCAGTAATATAACTACTATCAAAGTCCCAATACCTGTATTTCTCAAGCTTTTGCTCAAGCTATCTTTATCGCTTATACTAATGAATAAAAACTTACTCAAATTACTGCTAATATTTATATAAAATATGGCTCTGGTTCTTTTAATGACAAAGAACACAGTATTAGGTGCAAGCATTCTTCTTTCAGCAGCATTAGCAATATCTGTATTAGCCAAAGCTGATTTTGGCGCCCCAGCATTTGCGCAGGGAATGACACCAAAGATGCATTTGGAGGAAGGCATCAAAGCTTTGAAAGGCGGAGACCAACAAGGAGCATTGATGCATCTGAGCGCAGCAGACCAAGGTCTTACTGACCAATCAGCAAAGATGCATTTAGACGAAGGTATCAAAGCATTGAAGGCCGGCGATAATCAAGGAGCATCGATGCACTTAGACTTAGCAGATAAAGCTTTAGGTGGCAGTGGAGGATAAATACGATAGCAAAAAACTGTATTTAATAAGGACCATTTTTTGCTATTGTTGTCTGGTTGAATTATGATGGTGGCAATTCAAATGCGATTATAGAGCCCAGTTTTTGTATTTTGATTCTGCGTCACTATCTATCGGCACAAATAGCATTCCATGTCCTATCGATGGATCACCAAATAACAGATTAGTGTGGAATCAAAAATGGGAATCCGATACTACCAGCATTATTACTTCGCACTACCTCAGCTGAATGTTCTTGGTGCATCTTCGCTAATTCGGCTGCAGATACTTTCTGCGTTGCCAATATGTGTCCATTTCCTGGATCAACTAAAACAGTATAGAATTCCATTCTAGGCGTACCGAGTATAATTTGATATGCATTTTTCTTCTTCTCCTAACTATCCAAATACTATGTAAATTAAAGAGCTGACAACTTAGGGATTTATTGTTTACACCATTGATTGACTATTCTCAAAGTGGAAATTGAGATGAGAGTAGAGAGTAACAAAAATGAAAGAAAAACCAAAACAATTTTTTGATGCAGATGATATAATAAAAAAAGTAGATGATCTTCCTCCACATTTACAGTTTATCAACAACGCTTGTTTAGTTGAGTTTATTAAAAAGTTTTAAAGACGCACGAAAATATGACAGTTTTTTCTTGAAAAATGAAGATGGAAAAGTCAAAGAATTATGGGGGTATTTGGCAGATATCCATACTCTACTACATATGCCTATAGGATATTTCTACTAGAATAGCCAAAGAACGCTAATGCTATAAATTAATGGGTTGTATTTGCATTCTCCAAGTCTTGATTAGTTCTTCCAGTTAGAACTGACTCGGGTCTTGTGATAGTCAAATCATCTTAGATTCAAACTCATCATTTCCTTTAATTAAAAGCCATTGATTTTCTCTCGATGTTCTTAATAACAATCAGAAACTAAAGGTATTAGATGTTATTGCATCTAAAATTGGGATAAAATACGTATAGGTCCCATTCATTTTATTGTTCTTCTGCCTTTTATTTTATCATGCGTACTTGGTTCTTCTTTATTTGACATAGGAGTAGCCGGATGACTCACTTTTCGAGTTGGTTTTGGTTGTTCGTCTAATTCAAGTTCTTTAGCCTCTTCAGTACTCTCACCTGGTATTTCGATTTCTTTCTTATTATGACTCATAATCAGCTCATAAAGTACACCGTCTACCCTAAGAAGGTTTTTAGCAATAGAGTTTCTAAAGGATAGTTTAATAGCGCAAATCTCGATTCTGGGCCTGCAGGCGTAAACGGCTCACAAATTATTATACAAAGGCGTATAAAGAGTTATTTAAAAGATACTTTATCATCATGACTTATACTCTAAAGATTCTTGAAGCTTACACTAGGGATGTGGGCCGTGGAGTTGCTCGAATTGACTATGATTCCATGGATTCTTTGAATGCTTCCACAGGTGATATTATTGAGATAAAAGGTGGCAAACGCAGAACAGTTGCCAAGTGTTTACCACTCTATCCTTCAGACGAGGGTAAGGGTTTAATCAGAGTTGATGGTCTTGTTAGGAATAATGCAGGGGTGGCTATAGGCGATACTGTTGAAATAACAAAAATTAAAACAGCACCTGCTGAAAAGGTAATAGTTGCTCCATTAGAATCAATACCGCCCGTAGATGAGAGATACCTAGCTGATGCTCTCGAGGGTGTAGCCATTATCAAAGGAGACAATGTCATGGTCCCCTATTTTGGTGGAAGACTTACATTCCAAATTATCGCTGTTACGCCAGCTGCTGGCGCAGTATTAGTTACTCAAAAGACAATTTTTCATATAACAGACAAAAATCAAGCATCAGGACATGGAGTTCCACAAGTCGCTTATGAAGACATTGGTGGATTAAAAGAAGAGATCCAAAAAGTTCGAGAAATGATTGAACTTCCATTAAGACACCCAGAAATTTTTGAGAAACTAGGTATTGAAGCACCAAAGGGTGTATTACTCCATGGTCCTCCTGGTACTGGAAAGACGTTGTTAGCAAAGGCAGTAGCTAATGAAACCAATGCTCATTTCATCAGTATCTCAGGGCCTGAAATAATGAGCAAATTCTATGGTGAATCTGAAGCAAGATTGAGAGAAATCTTCAAGGAGGCAAAGGAAAAGGCACCATCTATTATGTTTGTCGATGAAATTGACTCTATTGCTCCAAAAAGAGAAGAAGTTACAGGAGAAGTGGAGAGAAGAGTAGTCTCTCAGTTATTATCTTTAATGGACGGTTTAGAGGCAAGAGGCAAAGTCATTGTAATT
>Ga0126310_10001065_pt1 | contig 10211 bp, 12 predicted proteins | sample Plot60_FD_92540 | JGI IMG/M metagenome (GOLD analysis project Ga0126310, IMG submission 92540) | Serpentine soil microbial communities from UC McLaughlin Reserve, CA, USA - Plot60 | ecosystem: Environmental > Terrestrial > Soil > Grasslands | place: USA: UC McLaughlin Reserve, Lake County... | reverse complement strand
GTGACCTCGCCAAGGCGTCACAACACTCCAACCGCAACCTGCACGACATTGCTCAGGAAATCGTCGATTCCACCATTAACGACGACTGACCGGTCAGACCCGGGTTCGGAAGTGTTACGCGAGATCGGAGTGCCCTCGGTGCTGAACAGGAGTCGTCACGCCCAATCGCATGGAGCCTGATGTGCTTAGCGACCGCTTCGAGCCACGCTGACCGCACACCAAAAGGTTCGCAACTCGTCGTCCTTGGGATAAGGCTTGATGATCACCCGCTCAGCGGTACCAGAGTGATTCTTCGAAACCTCGCCGATCGCCTCCTCGACCGTCACAGTCTGCCGAAGAAAAGTCGATATGCCGTGGCCGGAGAGCGATGAGCTCACGACCATCAGGTATGTACTGCACAAATCCGGGTGCGGTAGGTCATAGCTGATCTCGAGCCGGGCCGATCCAATCCCGAGATCGAGGCCGGCGACAGCAGATCACCTTCGCCTATGTGATGAACAGGCTGGGCTTGAGCCGTTGGAGCTGTCCGCCGCGTCCGCCGCCGAACTGCTCACCATTGGAGGCATGCCGAAGGCGACGCTTTTCAGGGGCACCCAGGTTTTCATTCAAGCTGGTTGCCGTGCCAATCAAACTGCTAGTCAATCGGTTCAACACCGAGCGATCATCTGGGTACTCCCACGGACATCATCTACGCCTACGGCCGCATTGTCATGGCTGCGAGAGATCACTGACACGGAAGAAGTGGTTCAAATCTAGTATCGCCCACCAGCGTGACGTCGGGATGCGCCACCGGGCAGCGACGTACGACATGCGGTGCAGTTCCCGCCAGCTCCCGAGCCGAATTGCATCGCCGCGGCGAAGGGGCAGGCCGCATTCGATCGTCCCTAACCGGCCGCGCCGGTGAACAATCAGGCGTGGCTCATGGCGTGCGCCTCTGCCACCGCGCGCTGCGGCGTCACTACAGCCGCCGACTGACCGATCAGCTCCGCCCAGACACCTCCGATGGCCTGGCTGGCGTTAGCGGGCCTGGAGGTCGATGCGGTCACGGGTCCCAACTGTGCCATCTCTTACTGACGCTTTGGCGGGCTGACGACCTGACAGGACTGTCATCTTCGGGTCATGGCGGTTTCAGCACGAGCCGATGGAATCGGAGACATCGATCAAGCGGGAAACACCCGTTGCCTCACGAAGGAGCAGTCATGAACATCAACACCCTTAAGCGGAGCCTCGTGCTGAGCAGCGCGGCGTTGTTCGCGGCGGCCGGCCTGTCCCTCGCGGCCGACGCTCCCCCGAGCGCGGCGACATCCACCTGCAACGGCGAGCCGGCGACCATCGTCGGCACCGGCGGCCGCGACGACATCGAGGGCACAGCCGGTCGCGATGTGATCCTCGGACTGGCCGGCAACGATGAGATCGAGGGCAACGGAGGCAACGACCTCATCTGCGGCAACGCCGGCGACGACGAGGTCGAGGGCGACTCGGGCGACGACTGGCTAAACGGCGGATCGGGCAACGACGAGCTTGACGGCGACGCCGGCAACGATGAGCTGATCGGCGGCTCAGACCACGACGCGATCGAGGGTGATCGCGGTGACGATCAGCTGCTCGGCGAGGCCGGGAACGATCTCCTCGAAGGCGAAGCGGGTCAAGAGTCTGTAGACGGCGGCGAGGGCAGCAACGAGACGTTCCAGGGTTCGGCCCCCGATCCTGTCGACGATGCCTGGGAGCGGCAGTATCGCAGCGACGATGACTGACCGCAGAATCATTGTCAGGACCGGCCTGGGCCCCCGGCCGGTCCTGATGGCGCCGGTACCCGAGCTGTGGAAGGAGACGACGCCATGAGGCCGCCTCGCCGCTTGGCCGCCATGATCATCATTCCGTAGAACGGAATCAGCTATCGTGTTGTCGCTCGGTAGGCGTTGTGGAAGCCGACGATGAAGCCGAGTATTGCTGACAACATGCCGATCACTCCGCTGACGATTGCCGTGGTGGAGTACCCGCCTTGACTGAAGATCGTAAGCCCGATGATCGAGGTGACAAACATGGCGACCGTAAGTACAGCCACAAGGCGAATTCCGACCACCTCAGCCGCTGGCTGAGCGGTCTTAGGTCTGTTGGTGGGAGGATCCGAGGGTGCTTGCGCTGCGGCAGGTGCGTGCTGGGTGAAGCGTTCAAGGTGATCTAGGCGGGCGGAGCGCAGCTGAGCGGGGTCGGTCGCTCTGCGGCTTCTTAGGGCGCGTACCGTAGGACCGCTGTCAATGTGGGTCGGGTAACTGCTCATCTCTATCTCCTTCTCGATTGTTGGGAGTCGTGCTCGGCGAGGCGCCGGGGTTTGCCTCTCCACACTCGATGTGCATTGGGTTGCGACTGGCACTGCGCCAGACGCCATCGTGGCCAGCGAAGGGGTTGCCTTCCAGGGCCCGGCCCGGCCAGAGTCGACACGATTGTTTGCCGATGATCGGCAACTTCGTTATGACTATCAGCTAGCCGCACTCGTCCATCCAGACGGCGCTGAGCCGTAGCGTCGTTCTCGGCGAACGAGCCGTCGCCGAGTACGGTGATCACTTGAGCGGCCATCACGTTGCGTAACCGCAATGCGGGGTGGTGCCCTCTCCGGCCATTACGTGATCTTGTTCGGCCGGATGCGCCGGTGGTGAGCCCAGCGGCCGGTCTGGAGCGGACGGTTGATTCACAGACTCAGGTTCAGTGCGGGGTGCCGGGCACTCGCGTTCGGCGTGGCGGTTGTAGAGGAGCTCGATCCGCGCGTAGCGGCGCAGGAAGTACGTGCCGACCACGATGGCAACGATGATGATCAACAACAGGCCGTCGACAACGCTGCGCGGAACGAGTAGGGCCACCACCGCTGCCAGGCCGGCTGCGGCCGCCGACGCCAAGGCGAGTCGAAACTTCCAGAAGCGCATGAGGTTCTCCTTCGCGTCGAGGTACAGCACCGATGCCTCGACGTGCGGTGGCCGACGGTAGACGGCGGACTGGTGCTTGTCGCCTAGGCGACGGCGACGTATCGAGGCATCCGCCATGGATAGCGGGTTGGGTGCCTCGGACTGCCTCCATGGTGGCATGGCCCGAGTCGCAGGGACAGGTCCGCAGCGCACAAACACGGTGGATCTAAACTGCCGACGTCCGGCAACAAAGGACCGGTGCGATGAGGCGGTCGTCGTCGTTGGCTGCGATGGCTGCCAATCCAGTCGTTGGGGTGTGGTTCGCACCGGGCACGAGTTCGGGGGCCGCGGCGTCGGTGGTCCGGGAGGTGAGGCAGGCGTGGCTAACGGCACTGGGCGGCGTAGCCTGCAGGGGCCGGCGGCACCGGGATTGGAGGACGCGTGGCTGGTTGACGTCGCCGAGGGTGCCAGCCGTGACGCCGGCGGTGTTCCGGTGGAGTTGCTCGGCGAGTATTTGTCGCTGCTGGCCGATGTGGCCGTGCATGGACGCCGGCCGAAGAGGCGCGAGCTGGACGCTGTCGGCTTACTCGGCCGGCGGGCCGCCGAGCAGGGGATTTCCGCTGGGCGGGTGGTGCAGCTGTATCTGTCTGCTGCTCGCAGGCTGCGGCAGGAGTTGCCAATGTCGTCGTCGGGGTCAGCTAGCCGTTGACCCCTCATGTAAAAGACAGTAACATTGACGTTAGACCACCGGTTTCCTTCGCCAAGTTTGTTGTTTCTCGAAAAGAAGGTCATGACCAGCACGGCCGATTTTGCAGAGCAGGTGGCGGGCATTGCGGCACTTGCCGACCCGATTCGGCGCGACCTCTACCGCTACGTGACCGCGCAACCGACGCCGTCAGCCGGGATCAAGCCTCCGAGGCACTAGGAATCGCGCGTCACACTGCCAAGTTCCACCTTGACAAACCCGCCGAGGAAGGCCTACTCGACGCCAGCTTTAAACGGCTCTCCGAGCGTCGAGGGCCTGGCGCCGGTCGCCCGACCAAGCTCTACGCCCGATCCAGCCGGCAGCTCTCAGTGACGTTGCCGGAACGTCGATACGACCTCGCCGGTCAGCTCTTGGCCACTGCCATCGACAACGCGGCCGCGGAGCGAACCACCGTCACCGACGCCTTGAACGCGGCCGCCGAAACTGGGGCTGCGCCGTCGCAGATCAAGCCAGAGCAGCCGCGGGTCCTCGGCCAAGCCGTGAACGGCTTATTGCCGCGGCCAGCCAAGCGTTAACGGAGTACGGTTACGAACCACGGCGTCTCAACGGTACTTTCGTGCTGTCCAACTGCCCCTTCCACGCGCTGGCCCGAGAACATACCCAGCTCATTTGCGGCATGAACCTCGCCATCATGACTGCGATCACCGAACTACTCAAACAGATCGGACTCGCAGCCCGCCTCGAACCCGAACCGGGACGGTGTTGTGTCGTGTTGGATGCCTGTCCCCTACCTCAGTCCAGCGGGCGAAGAATAGAGTCGTGCAGATGATGGTTGCCCACGCCAGCGGCATCTGCGAGGGCGACGAAGGACCTGGGTTGCCTATGGTGATTGGTCATACCTCTCCAGCGAGTACCGCCGGTCTGACAGGTGACCTGGCCACGAGGCCCGTCACTCCCGACCTACCAGTCGCCGAACCGGCGAGCATCATTGATGACATGGTCGACGAGTGGGGAAGGCAGTCTTTCCCAGCAAGCGATCCCCCGTCGAACTGGTGATGACTCCTCTGCCGGCCGCGTGCCGCCGTTACAGGCAATGGCATGTCACACGCCGCCGCCATCCGGCGGGGGCGGCATCAGGTGGCGGCCACGCCGAGGGTGCTGCGCGCCTCGCGGATCATCTGTTGGGTGAAGCCCCATTCGTTGTCGTACCAGGCCATCACCTTGACCAATGTGGCGTCCACCACCCGGGTCAGCTCCAGGTCGATGACCGCGGCACGTGGGTCGCCAACAATATCGGCGGAGACAAGCGGATCCTCCGATACACCGAGAATCCCTTGGTACTGCTCTAATGAAGCTTCCTGCCGGAATGCGTCATTGACCTCCTGATCGGTGGTCGGCCGGTTGGCGACGAACACGATGTCGGCGATCGACCCGACCGGGATGGGGGCGCGCACCGCGATTCCGTCGAACCTGCCAGCCAGCTCGGGCACCGCAAGGGTGGTCGCTCGTGCCGCTCCAGTCGAGGTGGGCACCAGGTTGACTGCACCGGCGCGGCCGCGCAGGAAGTTCTTGCTGGGACTGTCGACGAGCCGTTGGCCGCCGGTATAGGCGTGGATCGTCGTCATCACGGCGCGCTGAACCCCGATGTGGCGGTGGGCGATCTCGATGACCGGGGTGATGCAGTTAGTGGTGCAGCTGGCGCAGGAAATGATCTGTGCCGCACCGTCGGAATGGTTCACGCCGTGTACCACGGTGGGCACTGTCTCCGACGTCGTCGGCGCGGAAAGGATCACGAACGAGGCACCGGCCTGAATGTGCTTCTTAAGGTCGTTCTCGGTTTTGAAGACACCGGTGCATTCCAGCACCAGGTCGACGCCGAGGTCGGCCCACGGCAGGTTCGCCGGGTCACGTTCGGCGAACGCCGCGATCCGCCGACCGTCGACCACCAGCGCCCCGTCCGCGGCGGCAACCCCATGGTTATATCGCCCGTAGACGGTGTCGTACTTCAGCAGGTAGGCCAGGTTGTCGACGTCGGCGATGTCGTTGACCGCCACGAGATCGAGCCCGTCGTTTTCCAGCAGGATCTTCAGCGCCGCACGGCCGATGCGGCCTAGCCCGTTGATACCCACGTTTGGCATCTCACACCACCCTCCCTTTGGGGCTAGTCCGCGTTTAGCAGCTGGCGAAGGACGTAGGACAGGATCCCACAGTGCCGGTAGTACGCCGCCTCGGCGGGGGTGTCGATCCGCAGGGTCGCCGTGAACTCGGTCACCGCGGACTCCGCTGCGGGAGACTCGGATGAGCGGCCGTCGGCTTCGACCCGAACCGTAACCTCTCCGAGCAGCGGGTCCACACCGGCCAGCCCGGTGATCGTGTAGGCCTCCTCACCGGTCAGGCCCATGCTCTGCGGGGACCGCGGCACGAACTGCAAGGGAAGTACGCCATGCCGATGAGGTTGGCGCGATGAATCCGTTCGAACGAGATCGCCAGCACGGCTATTACTCCGAGCAGTAGGGTGCCTCTGGCCGCCCAGTCCCGAGAGGATCCGGAGCCGTAATCGGCACCGGCGAGGGTGACCAGGTCGATCGGGAAAATCGCACAGATTGCTAGCGAACTCCAGCTCAGCGCTGCGTGGGGAAGGCGTCGGCGCGGCCGATGACAAGGGCGATGACTGAGTGGTCGATCACCAACTCGGCCGGGATGAACTGGATCTCGGGTGCCGCCGCCCGGCATTCCGATCCAAGGCGCCGAGCACGTCGATCTGCTCGGCAGTGACCAGCGCGCCGTCCTCGTTGCGCAGCAGGTTCTCCAGGCAACACCTTCAGGCTGTAGGGCAGCCGCGCCGCGCCCTCGACCGGGTCCAGCCGGACACCTGGTAGCTCATGCCGCCGATCGTGAGGCGGCCCCGGGCCCCGAAGCTGTTCCGAATCATGATCTTCTCCGACGTTCGGGTGCCGTGGAAACCGGCGGCACCTACGCGTGACGCGCCGCGCTACCGCACTGCATCCCCGCTGTGCCGGCGACGATCCCGGGGGAGGGTGACTCAGGTGCCGGCGACCGGTGCCGTGTCCACCCGATCCTGAGCGAGCGTGGCCGCCCTTCCTGGGAGTCCCATGCCGCCGCGTCGATGCACGACTCCGCGATCACATAGGTCAGTCGACCGGTCAAATCTGGTCGATAGGTCCTGAGTTCCTCAGCGTCGCTGACCGCTACCCCCACCAATTCGAGGGGATGTCCGCGATTCTGATGCGTCTGCCACTGACCTGACTCGCGTTGATCTGCACATAGCGCGGTTTCCGTCCGGGGTGCCAGGCCAGCAGCGGTGTTTGGCGCAGTTCGGCGAGCTTGGCCTCGTCGGTTACTTCTTCGGCGTGACCGCGGACCATGACGCTCCAGCCGACTTGGCGGGTTTCGTCGACGCCGTCCACCTCGAACGCAACCGGGGCACCACGGACGGCGGCGTTCAGTTTGCTGCCCGCGTCGGTCCGAATCAAGATCTTGTCCTCGTCGAGGAGGTAGTTGACCGGAATGATAAACGGGAACACGCCCACGTAGTCCACGAAGCCCAACCGGCCGAAGTGATGGCGGTCCAGTAGCTCGCGGCATTCGGCAGTGGTCAATATGTCAACGCGCTTGTTCGACATTGTGGATCTCTTTCTTTGCAGACTGTGTTGTCGTGGATGCGGGCACCCGGTCGCGCGGGGCCGCCTGGGCGGATGAGTGATCAATCCAAACGCCTACTACCGGTTGGTCTACCCTTGCGGGCATGATCAGGGCGGTGGTGCCGCTGAATAGTGCAGTGGGAGCCCCTCGAATTCGCCCACTATTCACAGCGGATGGCGGGGGCCTGATACCCCATTGTGGCCAGGAACCCGTTGTGAACACAGGGGCCCCGCCGGCACACCTGAAGTCGCGTCTATTGCCGAACCTCGGCAATGTTGCGGGAGAGCCTTCCCTTGTCACAAGTAGGCGCTAACTCGGCAAGTCGATCGACATGTGACGACACCGCTTGTCACGGGCTCGAGGGCGAGGGCGTCCCCGCCGTCGTCCTCCCTCAGACGACTGTCCCCTCAGCCGTCGACCCAAGTCGGTCACTCCTCGATCGGCCAAGGGTGCTGCTCCCAACAGCTCCTCGCGGCTGTCACCTTGGACCAGCAATGTGCCCAAGATGGCGCCGGCGACGTACCGGTGATCACTGACGGACTGATGCGCACCCGGTCGCTTAGGTACCGCAGGGCCCCGACCTGGAACCCGGCTCCGGCGCCCCCACCGCTGAGCAGCAGTCCGGTCACTGGCGTCCGCGCCTAACGCCGAGTCCACCGCAGCCGTCGCCGCATGCGTGGGACCTCCTGAGGATCGCGGATGAGGTGCACCGTCTGGTCCAACCCTGTCGGACACCGCGGCATGTGACCAGGTCAATTCGCCATCCTGAGGAGCAACGAGGAAGGCGAGCCAAGCACGGCTACTGGCCGTCTTGTCGGGATCAGTGATTACGCTTGGTCCACGCCTCCCTCGCCACCGACCCGCATCGCTTGCTCGAGGCACTGCGGTCCGATGGGCTGGGCACACTTGCGGTCGATGTTGTGGTGTTTGACGGTGACTTCGCCGAGTGGGCGAGAGGGCGAATGGAGTGGACTATCCGTCAGCGGCGGCCCGCGGGATGGCCCATCAATTCGCCATGACGGAACGAAATTGAATTCCGTTCGATCTATTCTGCGCGGCATGGACCGGGATGACCTCGACGATCGAAGCTGAGCAGAAACGCACAAAGCTGACCCGACCAGCCGTCGAAACGACTGCGGCTACGACAGCGGCTGTCGAGGTCGGTCGGACGCCGGCCAGTCGAGGAGCCGGGCTCCGACGACCGCCATGTGCAGAGCCAGGCGTTGCGCTGGGTTGGCGGGGTCGGTTCCGGTCAAAGTCTTCACCTTGGCGAGTCGATACGTCACGGTGCGCACCGACATGTGTAGTCGACGGGCCGTTTCGGTGGCCACGGCTCCGGTGGCGAAATAGGTCTCCAGAGTCTTGAGCAGCGGTTCGGCGCCGCCCCTGGACCGGGTTAGCGGCTCTAGGAGAGTGTGCACAAGGTCGACCAAGGCCGCCTGATCGCGACCCAGCACCCGGAACACAAGCAAGTCGCGCGCCTGTACGACGTCGTTCTCGAGGTGAAGTCGTCGGGCCAGCAGCAGGGCCTCGCGCGCCTCCTCATAGGAACGCGCGATACCGTACGCCCCCGGATATGGGCGGCCTGCGGCGACCTGCCATCGGTCGTGCCGCGCGGACTGGCTTAACCGGCTGCGAACAAAACCGGCCGGATCAGGGGCGTCGGTGCCGGATATCACGTCGCGCAGTTCACCGGGGATGAGCATCACCAACAGGTCGTCCTTGCTAGCGATCAAGACGTCTCGATCCCCGAACCGCTCGACGATGGCCCGTTCCATGACATCGACGGCTTTGTCGACACTGGCAGGCGATCCGACCGGCGCGGCGAGCAGCAGCTGGTGGCCCCGGCCCAGATCGAGCCCGAATGGTTCGGCCCGCTCCACCAACCGGGAGACGTCGGTGTCGCCGCGCAACAGATCGTCGACGAACTCCCGCCGCGCCGACTCCTCTTGCCTAATCATCTGCCGCCGCGCGGCCTGATGGCCCTCGACCAACACCTCCACCGCGTCGTTGATCACGCGCAGCACAGCTTCGGCAGCGGCCCGCACCTTCTCCCGGTCCCGGGATCGCACGATCATCGGTATCTCCTGCCAGAGCCGCCAAGCCGCCGAGAGGTAGAGGTCGACGGCCTGGTTGGCGTCTACGCCTTGTTCTGCTGCGCGTCGACCAAGTCGACGAACGACTGCCAGCTCCCGCTTCTTCGGCCGCCGACCAGTAAGGGCGGCGTCAGCGAGGATGTTCAGGTACTCACCCAGCAGCTCGATCGGCGCATCAGCATCAGCGGCCGCCGTACGGGCTACCACCGCCAGCCAATCATCATCCGACTCGGCCAGGCGCCGTGCGTCGCCATCGACCGGTTGCTCAGGAGCATCCATGTGAGAAGGGTCGGCGATGTGATCGCCATCGACCGGCGGTGTCTGGGCGCCCTCGCCGGGGTGATCGCTGATCATGATCGACATTCTCCTCTAGTGCGACATCTACCAATACGGCGTTGCCGCTGTTCGGCAAGCAGCACGCTCTGAATGTCGCCGGTCCGCCTCTAGATGGCAACGCCCTCGTGGGAGACGATAGGGGGACTCCAACAGAGCGGCAGTCGAAAATGCCGATCAGAGGAGGTGCCAGATGGACCACCGGACCGATGTCGGGAGCCGCCTGGACCTGCACCACATCAGCATCGACTTCGCCGCCGCCAGTGCCGGATTATGCGGTTTCATGCATCTCAACAGCGGCCGGGTGTGCCAGCTACCGCACCGGCACCACGGCCCTTGCCAGCTGCCGGATCCCCCACGCCAGCCCGCCGAGCGCGCGGCCAGCGTCCTGCGCGGCTAGCCACCGCTGCCAAAGTTCCGCCGGTAGCCGACCGGCTATCAAATCCATACCTTCAGAAAGTTGATCATGATCACCAACTGCATCATCGTCGGCCTAGACGACTCGGCCACCGC
>Ga0126310_10001064_pt1 | contig 10217 bp, 9 predicted proteins | sample Plot60_FD_92540 | JGI IMG/M metagenome (GOLD analysis project Ga0126310, IMG submission 92540) | Serpentine soil microbial communities from UC McLaughlin Reserve, CA, USA - Plot60 | ecosystem: Environmental > Terrestrial > Soil > Grasslands | place: USA: UC McLaughlin Reserve, Lake County... | reverse complement strand
TGATGAAAGACCAACGATTCGCGCCAGTATTGCAATCGAGTATGCCGGCAGGAACTGAATCGAGAATAACGTCTCAAACGGCCCGCCACTTGTGGCGGAAAACGGATCATTTCGTCGAGGTCGGCCGTCGATCAAGGTGTTGACGTAAGCTGAATACGCTAACTCGTCTGGGTCGAAATAGGCATAGCCGCCATTCCATGCTAAACCCCGCTCATAACAGAGGGCGAACTGAGGGAACGCCGTAATAATTGCCAAGACAACGGCGCTACCTATGGCCCACTTCCCTTGCTTAAGTGTCATTGCCTCGTAATCTCGCCGGGAAAGAAGGGATAATGTTCAGAGGCACCTAACAAAGATCACCGCCTGTTTGTCTTCGAATACTTTCTGCCAAGCAGTGTCTATTCGTAGCAAACTGGCAAGTGGAATGTCAGGTCTGATCAATACAGTGTGAATGCCATCCCGCTCAAGTAGCTCGCGCCAACCTGGCTTTCCATCATGTGCGCGAAGAAACTCCTCTACCATTTGATCTCCGTAAACATCCGCACGACCATCTATATAGACGCGGTATTCAGGATACAATGTCCAAATTAAATACCCGCCCCAGTCGTACTCATTAAAAATCGGTCGGGCAAGTTTCTGCGACCGCAAAAAGTCGATTGCTGCGACGGGGAACTCTTGGGCGTCGATAGCGGGCTGTTTTGCTATTGCTCGCTGCACGCCCAAAATCACTAGAGTTGTACACAGCATCAACAATGCGACATTAATAATCAGCTTAAATGAGTATGTGCCGGAGTGGTCGCGTTTCTCAGCCACAGTCAACCACCGCCACCGGCCGTAACTTGTCACCCATATCCATGAATGCTCCGCGAGCTGTGGAATTGCCACTAGCGCAAAGAACCAAACATTGCGAGCTGACCGGAGTGTCGCCCACGCGCCGAAGGCAACGAACAACAACTCACTTGGCCGCGCTCGCTTCTTTGATAAGGCCAAAGCGCAAAAGGTAGCAAGAAGAAGCAATGCAAGCCCCTGAAACCTGGCCTCGTGGAAGTTGGGAGATTTCCACTCCTCTATGTACCGCATCATCGCCGGCGAGCGAAAAGTTTCAAACGGATACGAGTACATCCTTGCGCCGTTTGGATTGACCATGACTAGTGCAGCGCAAACAATTAATAACCAACACAACAACTTTACACGTCGCCAATCATTAATCTGACGGTCGCTCGGCACTAAGAAACGATTTACTGAAAGGCCAACAATCGTCAGCGCGATTAGCGCCAAGCCCAGCACATATCCCGCGTGCATGTTGGCCCAAAGAACCATCAAAGGCGCCAACCACCAGATAGAGGCCATCTCCTCACGCCGCGAGTACCTGTCCAAAAAACTGATGAAGATACTTGCGAAGAGCAAGGAGATTATATGAGGTCTCACGCCCCAGGTGGAGATGCTTGCAACCGCCCCGAGCAGAACAGCAAAGACAGCAAAGTATGGATGACCGGTACGTTTTCGGCACCGTTCATAGGTTATCCAAAACGCGGTGGTAAGGATGAGCGAGAAAACTACGATCACGCCGCCGAGTCCCAGCATACGAAAAATAGAGTAGGTAACTACTTCTGCCAGCCATTCGTGCGCAACCCACTCCTTTCCGAAAGCTATCGTAGAGAAAATGTCTGCATGTGGAATGGACTTCGTTTTGACAATGTGCTGACCCGTACGAAGGTGCCACCAAAAATCCGTGTCTGTAATCGGCTGTGCAGCGCCCGCAAAAATAAGCAGCATGCACACGTATACCAGTAACTGCCTAGCAGATAGAAGTGTAATAATACGATATTGCTTTGTGGGAACAGACTCGCGAATAAGCGTCCGGTGTGTTTGATTTAAGCGAGAAGAATCGGTGTCGGTTGATTGGGTCATAGTATCGATAGCACGTTAGCCTCAAACAACTGCGAGTGTCTAGAGCCTTGATCGTCTTGCGCATACCTTAAAGATCGCCCAACTGCTCGCCTATGAGCAGTGTTCAACGTGAACAACACCTCCTCTCAAAGACTTTGTAGGATCTTTCTTTCCTGATGCGGCTTCCGTAAATGAAGTAAACATGTTGGTTGCGTGGCCACCGAAGCGCTGTGGCGCGCTGATTTCCTGCTGGTCACAGTTAGGCATACCCATTGCACTAAGAGACGCGCACTCGAAATGTTGCCGTGATCGGCAGGGAGCGATCTCTCAGGTTTCCTGGGATGACGCCTTCACTTCCAGTGCATCTCAAGCGCGCCTTACCGGACTAAAATCATGAGGCGACGTAAAACTAAAAATCCCAAAACTAGGAGCAAACACGAAATGAAAACCATCAAGAACTTCATCAAAGATGAAAACGGTATGGAGACGCTGGAATACGCAGTTATTGCCGGCCTCATCGCACTTGTTGCCGTCGCAATTTACGCCACCAGCGGCAGTTGGGCCACGACCCTGAGAAATAGACTGTCGAACGCTGCGGCTCAGAACTAACAACCGTCTGGTGTTAGTTTTGAACCAATCGGAAAAAAAGATGATGACGGGCATGAGCTACAAATTCAGCTCCAGCCCGTCGGATTCTTTTTTCTTCGACTTCTTATCTTTTTGACAAGCCCACTTTAACGACGTGTCTGTGAAACGGAGACTCGCACGATGCCTGCTCCTCAAATCTTAGCTATCGGTCTTTTACTGGTGCCGATGGCAATCGTGATTACTTACATGGATGTACGCTATCGGCGCATACCTAACAAACTAGTTCTTGTGACACTCCTGGGCGGACTCTTCCTTAACACGTTCTTCGATGGACCGCATGGACTGGCGATGAGCCTGGGCGGATTCGGAGTTGCTTTCGCCGTGATGATCTTCTTTCACATCTTCGGCACGCTCGGCGCCGGAGACGTGAAGCTTTTCGCTGCTATCGGCGCGGTCAACGGACTTTCGCTGGTGCTGCCAACGCTTATTGTGGTTGCGATTACTGGTGGGCTTTTGGCCATTTGCCAAATGGTTTACTCGCGACGTGTGAAAGCGACGATGTTTGGGGTCGCGCAATTTTTCTATGGGCTTCTGCCGGGCCAAACAGTGCCGCGCTTCGATATACCCGCGGATCGCAGCTACACACTGCCTTATGCCTTGCCAATCTGTTTTGGAAGTCTCATAGCATTCTTTCTGTTTCACGTCTGAGGCTCCGCCTGGACATTCTGAAATGTAGTTAACCTCGGTATCGGTATTGGAGAATTGAGTCATGCGAAATAAACGTTTAATCCTCGCGCTCACCGGCGCAGTGCTCTGCGGATTACTCGGCGTCATGTTAGTGACGCAATATCTGGCGAGCATTCAGGCCTACACAAGGGACCTGAACAATGTAGTAGTCGCAAAATCCGAAATCCCGCTGGGCGCAAAGATAACTGTTGAGGAACTGGCACTGGCGCCAATGCCGAACGGTTCTGCTCCTGAAGGAGTTTTCCGCAAGCTCGAGGAAGTAGCCGGTAGAGTTGCCGTGACTCCGATCGGTTTACGTGAGCCGATTACAAAACTAAAACTTGCGCCCGAGGGAGTTGGAGCAGGCCTTCAGGCTGTTATACCCGAAGGTTATCGTGCATTAACCGTGAAGGTCGACGATATCGTGGGCGTTTCCGGATTTGTCATGCCCGGTTCCTATGTTGATGTAGTAGCAGTAATCATACCGGTATCCCAAAGCGCCGCAGCGCATGGACCAATCTCCAAGATAGTCCTGCAAAACATCAAGGTACTTGCGAGTGGCGCAAACCTGGATTCGCCACAGAATCAGCGGCAGCCGACTGACGTCAAGGCTGTAACGTTGCTGGTGACGCCCGAGCAGGCCGAGAAGCTGGTACTTGCCGCTAACGAGAGCAAACTGCAACTCGTAATGCGAAATTACAGTGATCAGGAAGACAGTCTGACCAACGGAGCCAACAAGGAAACACTTCTGAGTGGTGAATCAGTCAAACCTGAACCCGCTCCGCCAAGCGAAAAGTCGCTTGAAACTAATAAAGCTGCGACACTTCCGAAACCCAGAATCAGGCGCGCGAGTCACGTCGCGACACCGAGCGTAGACAAACCACCACCGCCGCCAGTTGCTCGTAAATCTGTGGAGCTGATCGAAGGGTCGAAGCGGCGAGACGTCGATGTACCGTAGGTTCAGTTTTAACACGACGAGCGCTAGCCATGTGCAGCTGCGCTTGCCGCTAGAAGGAGTGGGTTGCGGCCGTAATGATCGGACAAATCCGCCGCACTGCTCACGACACAAGAGTTAACAGACAGTAAGGAGCCAATATCATGCAGCCCCGTTCTTCCATTCGCTTCGTCGCCGTCGTTGCGACGCTTTTTCTTCTGGCGCTTCCGCTCTTCGCGCAGGACCAGAGTATGACTGCTTCTTTCGGAACGAAAGAAGCCATCCCCGTTAACGTACTTGTCGGTCAGTCGAAGCTAATAACTTTTGACCAGGCAATTGAACGCTTCTCGGTATCGAATCCAGAGATTGCCGAGGCGGTTCTGATTGCCGGCACGCAGGTAGTTGTCAATGGCAAGGCGTTTGGCCAAGTTAGTTTTATCGCGTGGGAAAAAAACACCGGACGGTTTCTCGTTTTTGACGTGTACGTCCGAACGAATCTTTCGTTGATTGATTCACAGATTCGCGCGCTGTTTCCGAAAGATGATATCCGGCTCAGTCAGGCGAACGGTTCGGTGGTTCTGTCAGGCTCTGTTAGCGATCCGCGGATCGCAACTCAGGCAGAGGCGGTTGTTCAGGCTGCGGGTTTCAAAACCGTCAACTTACTGGAGTCCCCTGTCAAAGACTCGTTGCAGGTTCAGCTTCAGGTTCGAGTGGCGGAGGTCAGCCGCAACCGCTTGCGTGAGTTGGGCTCCTCTTACGCATACCAGGGAAGTCCCGGAAGTGGCGGCTTCGCCAGTGCTGGTGGACCAGGCAACCTAAGTACTGTTGAGCGCGGACTCCTGACCAGTACATTTAGTGGGCTCAATCTGTTTGTTTTGGGCGGAAACATGGCTACGATGATTCGCGCTCTGCAAACCCAGGGAGCCATCCGCTCACTCGCCGAACCAAACTTGATAGCCATGAATGGACAGGAGGCGAGCTTTCTCGCCGGTGGCGAATATCCCGTGCCGATCGTGCAGGGCGGTGGCGAGCGCAGCACTGTGACGATCATTTTTAAGGAATACGGTGTACGTCTCAACTTCAAACCGACAATTATCGACGAGGACCACATCCGACTCGAGTTAGAGCCGGAAGTTTCCACGCTCGATTTCGCCAACGGCGTTCAGTTCGAGGGTTTTCGAATTCCTGCACTGAAGACGCGCCGGGCGAAGACGGGCATAGAATTGCGCGATGGCCAGAGCTTCGCGCTTGCGGGACTGCTCGACAACAACGAGACAAGTTCGATGTCAAAGGTACCCGGACTCGGTGATATTCCGATCCTTGGAAATCTTTTCCGGTCCAAACAGTTTCAGCGAAACGAAAGCGAGTTGATGTTCATCGTCACCGCGCAGACTGTGAAACCAGTGAATCGCGACGACCTGCCGCGGATTCCCGCCGTAGAGAACTTGAAGAATGGATCTCTCCTTGGCGTTGAGCCCAAGAGCGGCGCAATGATAGGTCCGTCCGGGTTCATTATCCAGCCTGAACCGGGAACATCAACACCCGCAACTTCAGCCCAACCTCAGCCGGCTCCTAAGGCTGCAACGCCTGGCGCTCAGCCGGTGACCGGTGATGCCAATAAACCAAACGGTGTATCGAGTGCCGTGCCTGTCGTTGAGAAGCCCACACCTAACCGCTAATGCAATAGTTGAGAAACTTGAGGGTGACGACGATGAACGTAAACAGCCGGCAACCAGATAATCGAAGTGAGAGCGAGCGGGGCTCGGTCATCATTATGGCGACGATCTTCATGGTTTTAATATTCCTGATGATCGGAATGGCGATCGACCTCTCTCGCATCTACTTGGTTAGGGCTGAAACACAAAATGCCGCCGATGCGGCGGCTTTGACAGCAGCGCGTGAACTAAACGCAGGCGATACGGGAATTGACGCTGCCATTACCAGGGCTCAAGAGATAGTCAACACCCAGGGAATTCGGCAAAAGAGTAATGTGGTCGTCGCGACAGTTTCATTTGCGGTCGACCTTAACGGCACCTACATTCCGGCCTACGATGCAAATAACCCGGGTGTGAATGCGACCGCTGCGAAAGCACAGGCAGCCGGCATTCGCTTTGTGAAAGTCACGACTCAGCCAGTTTCCGTCAGCATACTGTTCGCGATCGGGGCGCTCGGCACCTCACGCAGTGAATTGAAGGAAGCAGTCGCAGGAATATCTGTCGAACTCGACGGCATCTGCGACTTCTTCCCTATGGCTGTCGCGTTAGATAATGTCACTCCCGCGATCGGCACGGAATTTACGCTTCAATTTACGAGGGGAACGGGAACGAGGTGTCCGCCAACCGTCGGCGGTAGCGAGGCGAAACTCTGCGACCAGGAGTACATCGTCTTAGAAGTGCCTCAATTAAATGGAAACGGTTGCCCTGAGACAGCTAAGCTCGCGGCAGGCATACCGAATTTTTGCAAGAAACTCGGCGACAGTATAAACATGACGCCCAGCTCGAATGTCAACAATGGACCAAGATGCGCGGGCGACGGCGTCAATACGCGAATGAATGGCAATGAGGGCGATGGCGTTTATCCCAACGGTTATGCAAACTCTCTGGTTCCCGGCGTTTACCCGCCGGACACAAATATTCAGACTGGCATTACCCACCTGCAGTACAAGACCGGGACGGCAGTAACGGAGCCAAACCCCAACGGACCCGGGGCAACTGGCCGGCGTTACCTTGTCGCGCCGATCCTTCAGGCAAACCGTGTTTATCCAAACTTCACCACTAATATCCAGCAATGGGGTGTGTTCTTCATGAAGAACAGAGCTGTCGTTCCCCAGGGTAACTGCGATGAAGCCACAGGCTGCGGGTCGCTGGTTGTTGAGTACATTGGTCAACAAAATGTGGCCGCTACTGGAAATCCCACCTGCGGTTCAAACCTGACTACTGTCGTTCTTTACAAATGAACATGAGGATTTTGGAGCGAATATGCTAGCACAGTTCAAAGCCAAGGTGAGCCGCAACGCAAGGCACGAAAGGGGTTCTTCGACAGTTGAGCTGGCGATAATTTTTCCAATCCTGATGATCCTGTTCGTAGGCAGTGCTGAATTGGGTCGACTGTTCTACACATACACGACACTTGCGAAGGCAACGAAGGTCGGAGCGCGTTATCTGTCTGTCTCGAGAAACGTTGTTAACGGTACCGCGACGGAAAAGGCCAACGCCAAAGCTGCGGCAAAGAACATGGTAGTTTACGGGTGTGCCGATCGTTTGGTGAACCCCTGTATGTCAGCGCCCGCAATTGTCTCCGGACTGTTACCTGCTAACGTAAACATATGCGATAACATCTCGGTACCCTGCAACCCGGTGATTCCTGCCGGACCTATTAAATACTTTAGGGTTGAGATCCAAAACTTCCCCTATCGGGCAGGAATATGGAATCTTGCGACAAAGACCGGAGCAGCAACTTCAACCTATTACTTTGACCTGAAGCCCGCTACTGAGATGCGTTATATACCGTAGCTCGATCGTCAATGGAGTCTCAGCGAATGAATCGGCATAGTACAAAAAAACATTCGGAACGCGGGGTTGCAACGGTGGAGTTTGCTCTGACGGCCAGCGTTTTCATCATGATGATCGTGGCAATCATTTCCGGGGCGCATTTGTTCTTCACACATAATGCAATGGTCGAGGCAACCCGGCGCGGCGCGCGCTACGCTGCAACCCGATGTTATCCAAACCTCACTGGGTGCCCGGACTCGGCGAACACCATTGAAAAAGTTCAGAATGTCGTCTTGTACGGTACACCTACGGCTGGCACCACGACGCTGGTCCACAATCTTCAACGTGACAACGTAACTGTTACCTACAGCAGTGACTTTGGTGTGGGGCAAGGTAACGTCTCAGTAAAGATCGACAACTATAGCTACATTTTCGGGGTATCAGGAACCTCAATTTCGATGCCCAAGTATCAGACGACACTCATAGGAGAGAGTGCCGGATTCGTACCCGGCGAAATAACTTGTCCATAGGGGCAGTTTGTTGGTGACTCCAACACGACACAACGCAAAGTCACAGAATTCAAAAAGATGCCATCATTGACATTCATAACACTAAGTAAGAACAAGGAAGTCTCGGTCGAGTTAAAAGACGCGCTGACGGGCAATGGATTGACGCGCCTGATTGGCGAATGCCGTGACGCCGATCAATTACTCGCCGATGTTGTTCGCATGCGACCTTCGGCAGCAATCATCACGCTGGAATCGGACAATACAGAAAAAGAGTTCGCCCTGATCAAAAAAGTGATAGCGGCAAGTCCTTCGACGTCGGTCATAGCGGCCGCCCGTGAGGCTTCCCCGGCTTTGATTCTGGGCAGCATGCGTTCCGGTGCGCGCGAGTTTTTGCAACTCCCGATAGTCGCCGAAGAATTCAAGACCGTACTCGAGCGCATGGCGGAATTCTCGTCGACATCTGAGGAAGCATCGAAGCACGGACGGATCATTGGCGTATTCGCCGGCAAAGGCGGCGCCGGAGCTTCTTTCCTTGCTACCAACCTTGCTTCCGCAACACGCGGTTCAACGCTGCTGCTCGATCTGAACCTCCAGGCAGGAGATGCTGCTTCTTTCCTTGGAGTCGATCCGAAATATACGCTCACTGACGTCGTCCGCAATATTGACCGTCTTGACGACTCACTTATCAAGAGTCTGGTTACCTCTTATTCCGATCGACTTTCGCTTTTGCCCGCCCCCCTGGAGGCGCATGAAGCAGAAGATATCAAACCCCAGGACGTGACTGAGATTCTTCACTTACTGAGTCAACGATATGAATACATTATTGTCGATCTCCAGCACAGCTTTGATCCAGTGACAGTGGCGGCACTCGATCTGGCTGATGATATTCTCCTGGTTCTTACCCTGGATATCCCTGGCATTCGCAGCACCAAACGGGCGCTGAAGGTTTTTGATCGGCTCGATTACTCCCGCCGCAAAGTTCATATCGTTGTGAATCGCTGGAGCAAGAACGGCGACATCGAGCTGCAAAAAGTTCAGGCGCATCTGGGCGAACAGTTCATAGGTTATGTCCCAAATGATTACCGAAAAGTAATGGAGTCGATTAATCTTGGGAGACCACATGTAGAAGCTGAGCCGTCTTCAAAGATTTCAACCGAAATAAAGCGCATCGCGGAGCTGGTTAGCGGGAGTAGTCAGCGAATATCACCGCAACCACGTCAAAAACTCTTTCGGACAGTCTTCGGCCGATCAAACACGCGCGATTCGACAGATCTTCTGACCCTTGGTGAAGCTTAGCTTTGTTGAAGAAATAGTTTGTCAGACCCATCAGTAAAGGAACAAGGAAAAATGGCGCTTCGAGAAAGATTTATTAAGGATACAAACGGCGACGGCACTGCGACGGCGGTCGAAGAGTCGTACGGCAATCAAAATTTTCAGGAGATGAAATCGCGTCTTCACCGGGCCATAATTAGTCGCCTGGATTTGACGAAACTAAATGCGTTAGCTCCGGATCGTGTTCATGCTGAAGTGTCGCGCCTCGCAGAAGGATTGCTCCTGGCGGAGAATCTGCCGCTTTCTACCGTTGAGCGAGATCGGCTGGTCGGCGAGGTTCATCACGAACTCTTTGGCCTTGGCCCACTTGAGCCATTACTCGCGGATCCAACTGTTTCCGACATCCTGGTCAATTCGTACGCCAATATCTACATTGAACGACGCGGCAAACTTGAAAAGACCTCCATCACCTTTAAAGACGATGAACACTTGATGCGCGTAATAGAACGCATCGTTTCGACCGTTGGACGGCGCATCGACGAGTCACAGCCAATGGTGGACGCTCGTTTACCCGACGGTTCGCGAGTTAATGCGATGATTCCGCCACGTGCGATCGGTGGGCGAGTGCTCTCCATTCGCCGCTTTGGCGTCGATCCTCTCAATATGCACACACTGATTGAGAAGGGAGCACTAACTAAGGAAATCGCTATTCTTTTCGAGATGTGTGTGCGGGCTCGTCTAAACATTATCATTTCGGGGGGCACAGGCGCAGGTAAAACTACGCTGCTGAATGCTCTCTCAGCTTAT
>Ga0126310_10001063_pt1 | contig 10217 bp, 7 predicted proteins | sample Plot60_FD_92540 | JGI IMG/M metagenome (GOLD analysis project Ga0126310, IMG submission 92540) | Serpentine soil microbial communities from UC McLaughlin Reserve, CA, USA - Plot60 | ecosystem: Environmental > Terrestrial > Soil > Grasslands | place: USA: UC McLaughlin Reserve, Lake County... | reverse complement strand
TCGACTGGGACGAGATCGAGGAGGCGCGCAGGACCGAAGCCTTCCGCTTGTTGGAGTCGGAGCTGCGGCGGGCCACGCTCACCGTGCCGGTACCGGGCGGCCTCGAGTACTGGCCGGACCAGCGGCCGCCGGCCCACGCGGGCCTCGAGCTGCTGCAGGAGCGTGACCCCTCGGGTATGAACCAGCTCGAGCCCCCGCCCGAGAACCTCGGCCTGCGCGGAACACCAGAACGCCACGCGCGTCCCTCGTGGCTCGCCCAGCTGCGCCGGCCTGTCGTCGTTATCGAGGGGCCCGAGCTGGATACACGCTCGGAGCCGAACCACGAAACCCGGTCCCCCGGCTCGCTAAATGGCCAGCCGGGCGAGGCGCACAAGGTGCCGCTCTGGATCCAGGCGGCCGTGCGGCTCGGTGTTCGCTTTCTCCGGGTCGCCGCCGCCGCAGAACCGCCGGCATCGGCGGCGTTCGAGCCTAAAGAGCCGGGGGCGCAGACCGGGTGCTGCCGCGAGTGCGGCAAGCCGCACCCGGCGCTCGTCGACGAGTACTACTTCTGCCTCCTTGATTCGCGCCTGTACGGTGCTATCAACCAGGACGCCGACTGGGGCGTGGACCCGAACACTGACGGCTTAGTATCGGGGTGGCACCAGGCGGCCCAGCTACCGAAGCTACTCGACTGGCCGTCACAGCCAATGGTTTACCTGGCCTGGTGTCGCGTCCACAACGGGGAGTTCCAGCCGCCGCGGCGATCGTCTGAAGGGGTCCTCACCGGCTCCGGTGGCCAAGCACCCAGACTCATATTCCACGGCCGCACGGCCGACTCGTTGACGTTCGAGGTGGCGGGGGGGATCCCGCCAACGGGGTACACTGATCCTTCCAAGCCCGGCTTCCGCTATGATCTCGCCACCGACACCGCCCTCACCCTGCCCCTGCTGGTAGCGAGCTCGCTGCCAACCCAGGCTTTCTGTAACCTCGACACCTACCCATACTTCGCGTACCACGAGCCGGGTGCCCGCCTCTTCCCCGCGACGATGATCGGCCCGGCCGTCGCCGTAGCTGGAGCGCTGCGCACGCACTGCCGATTCGAAGCCGCGCTCAAATGGTACGCGTTGGCCTTTGACCCCCTGCGCCGGGACTGCGCGTGGGCAGAGTGTGCCCGAGAAGATGGATCAGGTTACCCCGTTCCCATCGAGTCCGGCAGGTCCTACAACAACTCCGGCGCGACCCCTAGGCGCGACGGGGCAACCGACGTCTGGTCCGACGGGACGACCACCTCAGACACCCCGGGCAACGCCACCGGGCGGGAAGAGCCGCAGGCCACAACCGCTACCTCCGAGGAGAGCGGGGCATACGAAGGACTACCTATCGAGGACTACGATTCGCTGAACGTCAAGCAGCTGACCGGAAGGCTCGGGGGGTTGAGCGTCGAGGAGATCGAGCGACTGCGGGACTACGAGGCCGAAAACAAGAACCGCAGGACTCTTAAGCACGCTTTCGAATCCAGCATCAGGACCAGGCGCGAAGCCCTACCAAACGAGGCGTCCGTCAGGGCGGAGACGGCCGTGATCGGGACCCCGTACGGCGACGATGTCCCCCCGGTCAGGCAGGGGGCGTGCTGCGACATCGTCGCCACCTCTGACGAGGAGGCACACGACCGCTCGCTCACCTTGCACTATCTGGAGACCCTGCAACAGTGGGGCGACGCGCTGATGTGCCGCAACGCCCCCGAAGCCTTCCAGCAGGCACGGCTCATCTTCGACACTCAGGCGAGAATCCTGGGCGACCATCCGCGCTCCGTGCTGGTGGAGCCGGACTCCTCGATGCAAGAGCAGACGGTCGACGACCTCGTGCCAGCGTGCCCGCCGCTAAACCCGCGCCTCCTCGCCCTGTACGACCTCGTGGACGACCGCCGGGCGCTCATCCACACCTGCCTCAACGAGCGGCGGCTCCGGAACGGACGCCCGAACGTCGATATGCCCTACTGGGGTGACAGCCCCGTGCGGGCTGGTTGGCAGTCGGTGGCCGACACCTGCGCGGACGAGGAGGACTGGTGTGCGTGCTGTCACACGCCCTACCGGTACTCCTTTCTCATACAAAAAGCGCTGGAGATTACTGGCGACGTCCGCGCACTGGGGGCCGCGCTGGTCGCGGCGTTCGAGAAGGGCGACGCCGAGCATCTTGCCTCGCTGCGCACCAGCCACGAGCGACAGCTCCTCGACCTCGCTCTCGAGGTGCGGGAGAACCAGTGGAGGGCGGCCGACTGGCAGGTCCAGGCCCTTCAGAAGACCAAGGAGGGCGCGCAGACGCGGAGGCGCTACTACGACGCGCTCGTGCGCAACGACCTGATCGGCGGCGAGCGGCAGTATCGGAATCTCACCAACATCGCCATGGCCTTGCAGGGGGTGGGCAGGGTGTCCGAGGCGATCGCCCAGGCTATGGGCAGTACCCCCGATCTGTACCTCGGCCCGTTTCCCCTTACCCACATTCCCGCCGGCTCCAAGCTCGGGGACACCTTCTCGGCCGCCGCCCGCGTCGCGGACTTCGCGGCCGCCACGGCCAGCACCACGGCGTCGCTGCGCCTGACCGAGGCGGGATGGGAGCGGCGCGAAGACGAATGGCTCCACCAGATCGAGGTCCTCGACATCGAGATCGAGCAGATCGAGCGCCAGATCCTGTCGGCCGAGCGGCAGCGCGATGTCGCACTGCGGGAGCTCAACAATCATCAACGGCAGATGGAACACGCCGCCGAGGTCCACGACTTCCTGCGCGACAGGTTCACCAACGCCCAGCTGTATCTCTGGCTGCAGCAGGAGACGGCCGCCCTCTACTACCAGATGTACGAGCTGGCGTGGCATACCGCACGGCAGGCACAGCACGCCTTCAACGTCGAGCGGGGCTACACCGCGCGCACCTTCCTCCCAACCGAAGCGTGGGACGATCTGCACGAGGGATTGCTTGCGGGCGAGCGGCTCCACCTGGCCCTGCGCCAGATGGAGCGGGCGTACCTGTGCGAGAACACGCGCGAGTACGAGCTCACCAAGCACATCTCGTTGCGCCTGCATTTCCCGCTCGAATTCCTGCGCCTCAAGGCGACGGGCCGCTGCGAGATCGAGATCCCCGAGTGGATGTTCGACAGCGACTACCCCGGGCATTACCTGCGCCGCATCAAGAACGTGACGCTCACCCTGCCCGCCGTCGTCGGTCCCTACACCGGCGTGCATTGCCGGCTCACGCTGCTGAGTAGCACTACGCGCGTGCAACCGTATCTGATCGACACCCCCGCTGGCTGCTGCGACGGTGACGAGTCGCGAAATGGCTACGAGCCCGTGCCCGACGATTCGCGGATCGTCCGGCGTTACGCCGCCACCGAGGCCATCGCCACATCGAGCGGCCAGAACGACTCGGGGATGTTCGAGCTGAACTTCCGCGACGAGCGCTACCTGCCCTTCGAGTTCCACGGCGCCGTCAGCCGTTGGCGCATCGAGTTGCCCCAGGAGAACAACCAGTTCGAAGTCGACACCTTGAGTGACGTGATCCTGCACCTTAACTACACCGCACGCGAGGGCGGGGAGGAGCTGCGCGCGGCGGCCAACGACGTAGCGCAGCGGCACCTGCCGGACGCCGGCGTCCGCTTCTTCGACTTCCGGCACGAGTTCCCGAACGCCTGGCATCGGTTCCGCGAGCCCCATTCCGATGGGCATTCAAAACGGCAGCTCGACGTCCGCATGAGGGGTGACATGTTCCCCTTCATCCCCGGTCGGCGCGGCGTGTGGATCAATCGGCTCGACCTGTTCTTCCAGGCGCCGGGGACGAAGCCGAGCACACACCACGACGTGGAGTTCCTGATCCCATACCTGGACCGGTATGGAGAAGGCGACGAGGCCGAGGTGAAGAGGCACACCATTACCTGCGTCGCGAGCACCGAGTGGCCGGGCCTCTACCACGGGGTCCTGGACCTCCGGCGGGAGCCGATGCCCGTCCACAGCGAGCGCCACGTGGGGACGTTCCAGTTCCCGGATCATGCAGGGCCCGTCTCACATGCATTCTTATTCTGCGGCTACGAGGCAGAGCGAGCACAAGCGCACGCGCGGCCACAGGGCCACAGTGGTTTGGTAAGTAATGAGGAGGATGGCTGGGGAGCGTCAAGCGATGTGGTTCCACCGAACTACCCACTACTTGGGGTAGAGAGGAGGTCCTAGCTGATAGACGTTTAAACTACTGTAGAAGAGCCCCGGTAAGGAAGCCGGGGCTCTTCTACATTCCGCGTATTTGGCTTATCTATCGGGCTTTAATAGTGAGCCGCCCAGGACTCGAACCTGGAACCTAGTGATTAAGGGTTTCTTCCGGAACATTTCGGGGCGTTTCTGGGCATTGCAAAACTCCTGCAAACCAGCGAATTCTCTTGGCCCCTTATGCTCAAGCAACCCAAGTCAAATCTACAGCGGGTTGTCATGACGTTGACACATGCGGCCTTCTCTCGGCACGGTCTGCTCTCCTCTGGTGCTCTTACCCGTTTTTCTACCTTCGCGGCCTTAACGGCATACGGCGGTTTGCGATGATATTGACCCACCTCGGTTATCGGTGCATGGTTTTGCCATAGAAAATCGTGTGGTGTGAGCCGTTCTTGTGACGAAATGTAAACCTTTCGCTTCCCTTATAAGCCTTAGTAGACAGAAGGGCGTAGGTAGCCTGCGCTCACTGACTAAAATAGAGTGGGAGGTACTCATGGGATTGGCCGCTGCGATAGTAGAAGAATATGAAAACGCCGCGAAGCAGCCGCCTAGCGGCACGAACACCGCAAAGACCTTAGGAGATCCTGTAGGGCGCGGGCTGCTTGGGATATCGTCGCTACCCTCGCTAGAGAACACACGGCCAACCAGCTACAGCACCCTGCTCGGACCCTCCGAGAAGTTCCATCCACCACCGTTGGTGGCAACCGGACAACTCGAGGCGTCCACTACTCTCGGTAATGCTTCTAAGGGGAAGGGGATTGCTGGTGGTCTCCGGCCGTTGGACGGTAGTCTCCTATCCCCAGGAGCTGGCCTCCGCCCGCTGGGGACATCGGTACAACAGGTGGACCACGTGTATTTCGTCCATTTCCAAAGAATGCCGGGGAGATCTGTAATCAAGTACGAGAGTGGGGCGCAGCAAACAGATGCCCTAACGGCCTTAGTCAACGCAGCGATGAGGCGCATACTGGGGATCCCCAGAGCATCTAGTTTTTTTCATGAAATTACGCAACACACCAAGTTTGGAACCTTTACCGGGTTCGTAGAGCAATGGCCCCAGGACCCTTATGGCGAGCTTGTGCCAGGTTGGAACGTCGAGCTATACCGCTTAGCGCAGGCGGCATACGAAGACGATTACTTGGCCACGGTGCAATTTCTGGACGAGATCGGCGCCGACTACTCCGCAGATAACGTTCTGTTTATCCAGGATCTGCTCGGGCCTACCTTTGACCCCAAAAGATTAGACCGCCGGGACAAATGGGAGCAAAGGGAACCAGCGGACGCGAGACGCTGGCTGAGGAAGAGACTGCAGGACCTTCAGAAGGCCTGCAGAGACAAGCACGAGCTGCCCTACGAAGAGAACCCGGACGAAGAGAACACCGCCCCGGCCCTTATCACCCCTTCCATGACGGCCGAGCTTATGAATCCCGACAGCGGCTGGGACCGCAAGCCTACCTACGTCAACGGTGCAACCCCTTCGGCGATGGCGGAATTTATAAAGCAGGAGAGAGAAAGATCTCTGCCTCGGCAGCTTCAGGCGGCGCTGCCGGAGCGGCAGTACCAGGTCCTCTGGTGCTTGGCCGAAGGTATGAAGTATGAAGAGATTAGTTACCGCCTGGGTATTGGCGTTTCGACGGTAAAGACCCATGTACGATACTTGCGCCAAAAGCCCGGTTTAAAGGCACTCCTGTCTTCGTAGAGTAGAGCTCGAGATAGAAATCTCTAGCGTTCCGAGAGTATATAAACCTTTCGCACCTCCTTTAAGGCTTAGTAGATAGACAGAGGCTTAAAGGAGGTTTGCTGTGGAAACCAGTTTCTTGGCCCTCTACCAGGGTGAGACGGTCAGCGGGGCGCGGATCGTGGCCTTGAGCGCAGATCCTCAGCTTGTTCGGGACTTCGCAGGCCGTCTGCTGGAGCAACACGAAAAACCGGATGGCTTCGCTGACGGAGGCAATCAGAGTCGGCAAGCGATCCGGATTGGGAGAGGCGAGCGTAGATCCGCTAGCTCCCAGACGGGAGAAACGCGATGAAGGCTAAGGAGGAGACCCGTATTCCGGAAGATCGGCTCTGGCTCTCCTACCCGGAGGTGGAAACGATCACCGGCTTCTCCCGGACGTCGATCTGGCGACTGATAAAGAGTGGTGAGATTCAATCCGCCCGGTACGGAAGGTCGGTGAAGGTCAACCGCCGGAGCCTGGAAGCCTGGTTGGAGGACGGAGGCAGCCAGTGATGCAAGTGCTGATCTACCAGGCTGCCGGGGCGAGATAGCCCCGGAGTTTGCATGGACGATGGGAATAAAAGCCGAGGTTACCGCTTGGCTGGGAGCAGCATACGCGGACGGCTGGACGGAGACACGGACGAGATCCGGCGCACCCTCGAAGTTATCTTCGAGCCCGGCGACGTAGTGGAACTAAGGGCCTTCAAGGGTTTCGAGACACGATCCGGATATTTCGATGATTTCGACCAGTTGGCGCAAGCCGCTGGCAACCTCGAAGACCAGGGCTTTGCGAGCTACGTGACGGTAAACCCGGTAAATCCCGCGCTATTGGCGCGAGCTCAGAACAGAGTCAAGCGCCATCCGAAAGCAACAACCTCTGATGCAGACGTTCTGCGGCGGATGTGGTTGCCAGTGGACTTTGATCCGCTAAGACCGGCGGGGGTCTCCAGCACGGGCGAAGAGAAGAAGGCCGCTCTCCTTAGAGCGCGAGAGGTCAAAGACTATCTTGAAGAGCAGGGATGGCCGGAACCCGTCGTGGGTGATTCCGGCAATGGAGCGCATCTGCTCTACCGGGTGGATCTCCCAAACGACCGTGAGAGCTTGGAACTGGTTAAAGGAGTGCTGGAGGCGCTCGCCTTCAAATTTTCGGATGAGACCGTGAGTGTGGATACCAGTGTCGCCAACGCCGCCCGGATCTGGAAGCTCTACGGCACCACAGCACGCAAGGGAGATGACACCGAGGAGCGGCCGCACCGGATCTCTAGGCTCCTCAAGGTTCCCGAGAGGATAAAAGCATGCAGATAGTGGAGCGGGAGAAGCTGGAGGCGGTGGCCGCCATGAGGCCATCTCCCATGACCGGCGAAGAGATCCGCTTCCGCCCAGGGCGCAGCGGTTATAGAGAGTTCGACCTGCAAGGGTGGATCGGTGAGCATGGCGTCCCCGTAAAGCGCGAAGGGCCGTGGGAGAGGGACGGCTATAGGTGGGTGCTCGGAGAGTGCCCCTGGAACGGCCACACCGACAACGCAGCGTACATTGTCAGGTTCGCCGGTGGGACCATAGCGGCCGGGTGCCACCACAACGGTTGCCAGGGCTACGGCTGGCCGGAGCTCCGGGAGCATTACGAGCCGGGGGCCTCCGAACGGAACGGGCATCGATCCGGCGGGCCGAGCGAGGTAGCCCCGGGAGTAGATGAGTGGGAAGTCCCGGTGCCGCTCCCGGACGGATTGTCGCCCGTAGACGCATTCGACCCAGTGATGCTGCCAGAATGCTTAAGGCGCTGGCTTGAGGACATAGCCGAGCGGATGCAAGTCCCGCTAGATTACCTTGCGGCGGGGGCGATGGTGGTAATCAGCTCCCTCGTGGGGCGCAAGCTCGGCATCTATCCCAAGAAGCGGGACGATTGGATCGTTGTTCCGAACCTCTGGGGCATGATAGTTGGGCGTTCGGCTCTCCTGAAATCCACCGCGCTTGCGGAGGTTATGAAACCGCTCGGGAGGCTGATAGCCGACGCCTACGAGGCTTATCAAGAGGAAGTTGCAGAATATGAAATTAGGGCCATGGTCGCAGAGGCCGAGGCCAAGGCGCTGAAGAAGAACATGGAGCAGCTCGCCAGAGAAGCCGCAAAGACAGGCGACCGCTCCAAGCTTATGCAAGCCGCCAGGACGGAAGACACCGGGGTGCCCGATCCCCCGACTCTGCGGCGGTATAAGACCGAGGACGCAACCGTAGAGAAGATAGGCGAATTACTTGTAGAGAACCCGAAAGGCCTCCTGAACCACCGGGACGAGCTCTCCGGGTGGTTCAGGAGCCTAGAGAAGCAGGGGCGCGAAGGGGACCGCGCTTTCTATCTTGAGAGCTGGAACGGCACCGGAAGTTTTGACGTGGACAGGATAGGACGGGGCTCCCTGCATATCCCGGCCCTGTGCCTCTCTATCCTCGGCGGCATCCAGCCCGGCCCTCTCTCAAGCTACGTTTACCAGGCGGTCCAAGGCGAGCAGGGCGCCGACGGCCTCTTGCAACGCTTCCAGATAACGGTATGGCCCGATCCCCTAAAGACCTGGCGCAACGTCGACCGCTACCCCGACGCCGAAGCCAAGAACCGGGTGTACGAGGTGTTCAAGAGGCTCGACGGCCTAGAGGCCAACGAGGTTGCCAAAGACGAGGAGGTACCGGCCCTAAGGTTCGATTCACAAGGGCAAGAGGTGTTCGACGCGTGGCGTGATGACCTGGAGCAACGCCTCCGCTCAGAGGAGATGGCGCCCGCCCTAGAAGCCCACATCGCCAAGTATCGCTCGTTGATGCCCAGCCTGGCTCTGCTCTTCGAGTTGATCGACACTGAGGACCTACCGAGGAGCGTAGGGAAGCTGTCAGCACGGCGGGCCGTAAAGTGGTGCGAGTATCTGGAGAGCCATGCCGGTCGGCTCTACGCCTCCGCCGAGAAACCGGCGATGGAGGGAGCGCGGGCCTTACTGAAACGTATACGCAAGGGCGACGTGAAGAATGGCTCTTCAGCGCGAGAGATCTATCGCGGGCGGCACTGGTCGAAGCTGTCCACGCCCGAAGAAGTGAGTGCCGCGTTAGCTGCGCTCGAAGACTACGGCTGGCTGCGCGTCCAAAAGGTTGAGACCGGCGGCCGTCCTACAACCCGGTTACGGTTGCACCCGAGCCTGAGAGGAGGCGAATAAATTCCTTCCATACGCCAGATAAGGAAGGTGCAAAAGGTGCAGAAGGGGGCCAAGAGGTGCTTCTGCACCTTTTGCACCTCCGCCATCCTAAGGACACGAAAAATCACGCCCTGAAAAAGTGGAGTACACGATGAACTGTAGGCCTTGGCTCGAAACCCTGAAAGAAACGATAAAAGAGGATGTCGCGGACACCGACATGCCTCTGGAAGAACCTTCAGAAACCCTGCTCTCGCAAGGGTGCGAAAGGTTCGAAAGTCTCGCCGACCACTCTCCCCCAATTATGGACATACCCACCACCCCAGCCCAGCGAGGAGAGGACGAACGAAGGTTGTTAGCAGCCCTATGGAAGCCGAAAGAGCGCTGCGGCAAGACCATCTGGCAGAGCCCCGGGAACGGTTGGTATGCGCAGGAGATGGCACAGCGGCTCTCAGAGAGCGAGGGGAGGTAAGACAGGTGTGTCTAAGACAGGTGTGTCGGCATGAGCAACAAGATCGAGCAGAAGGGAGCAAAGAAAATGACAACTGAACATCAAACGACGCCGGAGGAGGAAGCCTATGAGCGGCTCCTCGAAGAAAAGTGGGAGATGCTCTCTGGGGCGGCCCGTAACCTCGTGAACGAGGCGCTGTCGGCAGCCTACATACATCACTTAATACGCAACGCTATCTTCGATCCGGCAGATTACGAGGAGGCCATGGAGAAGATGCACTGCGCCGCCACCAAGATCACCGGTGAGGATCTCGAGCTGCTTGCGAGGCTCTGGCGCTTGGCCCTGGCCGCCGCCGCCTCTATAGACCCTCACGACAGCACGCTGGCCGGGTTCCGCGTAGATGCGGCAGACCTCCACGGGTATTACAGGATGTTATCCGGCATGGTCGAGGAGGTGGTCGAGAAGGTTCTTGGGGAGAAGATGGCGGAGCTTCGGCAGAAGAGGGAACAGTTGGGACCAGAGGACTTTGAGGACAGTCCCTTTTAGCGTGAAGCAGAGGGCATGCAGGGGCCTGAAGTATTCGTAGGCCGGAACAGGAAGAAGCATTGGTGAGGAGAGTAGAGAATGACGGGGATGAGCGGGGGCAGGGGGGTACCTAGTTGACG
>Ga0126310_10001062_pt1 | contig 10222 bp, 10 predicted proteins | sample Plot60_FD_92540 | JGI IMG/M metagenome (GOLD analysis project Ga0126310, IMG submission 92540) | Serpentine soil microbial communities from UC McLaughlin Reserve, CA, USA - Plot60 | ecosystem: Environmental > Terrestrial > Soil > Grasslands | place: USA: UC McLaughlin Reserve, Lake County... | reverse complement strand
TTGTGAGGCTTTCAGGCGGTTTCTTAGAGCGCTAGACCTCCATTGATGCGTCGGACAAGCCCTAGCTGACCGGCTGGAGGCGTTCCTTGTAGGAACGCTCCGATTATGGTATAGCTTCCTGCGTAACTTTCGGGGGCGGGTGGAATTCCCGCACCGGCGGTGAGCCTGGGGGAAATGATCCCCCGGAGAGCCCGCGACCCTCTCGGGTGCAAGCCCGGAGGTTGAGCCGGTGAAGGCCGACAGGTCCGTATTCCGGCGCCGACGGTGAGAGTCCGGATGGGAGAAAGGAAGAGTTGGCACGGGATTCTTTCATGGATCTCGCCCGCAGCCTGGCCGAGCGCGGGCGCTACACTGTGGCCCCTAATCCGCTTGTGGGCGCTATAGTGGCTCGCGACGGCACCGTGATAAGCGAGGGGTGGCACGCCAGGGCTGGCACCGACCACGCCGAGGTGGCGGCGCTGAAGGGCGCCGGGGAGATGGCGCGCGGCGCCACCATGTACGTCACAATGGAGCCGTGCAACCACCACGGGCGCACGCCGCCCTGCACCGACGCCGTGCTGCGGGCAGGCATCTCCCGCGTCGTCATGGGTCACCTCGACCCGGACCCGAGGATGCGGGGCAAGAGCGCCGAGATGCTGCGGCGGGCCGGCGTCGAGGTCGAGCTCCTCGACGATCCCGCCTTCGAGCGGCAAAACGAGCAGTTCTCCCACCACATGCGCACCGGGCGTCCGTTCGTCCACCTCAAGCTGGCAGCCACACTGGACGGCAGGATCGCCGCCACCGGCGGCGACAGCAAGTGGGTTACGGGCGAAGCCGCGAGGCTGCGCGCCCACCAGCTTCGCGCCGAGGCCGGAGCCGTCCTGGTCGGGGCCGGCACAGTGCGCGCAGACGACCCTTTGCTCACCGCCCGCGACCTCCCCGAGGAGCCGCCCCCCATCACGCGCGTGGTCCTGGATCCCAGGCTCACGCTCGGCGCCAATAGCCGCCTCGTCAAGACGGCGACGGAGGGTCCCGTCCTGATCTTCGCGGATAGAGCGGCCGTGGACGGCCGCGAACGCGAGCTCGACGCTCCTGGCGTCGAGGTCGTGGGCGCGCCTCGCTCTGCTGATGGCCTGGATCTCCGCTTCATCCTCGACCAGTTGGGGCTGCGGGGGATTCGGGGCGTCCTCGTCGAGGGGGGTGGGGAGACCGCCGCCCGGTTCGTGGAGGCTGACCTCGCCGACAAGCTCACCCTGTTTTACGCGCCCAAGCTCGTCGGCTCCGGAGGCGTGCCCATGATCGGGGCCCTACGCGTCACAAAGATGGCCGAGGCCCTAAAGTTCTCCGTCTCGGGCGTGGAGACGGTAGGTGAAGACGTCGCCGTGACGTTGTACCCGACCCGCGAGGAGGACCGTGTTCACCGGGCTGGTTGAAGAGGTGGGTCGCGTCTCGGGGCTCGATGCAGGGGAGATGTTCCGTCTGAGCCTCTCCGCGCACCGGACCGTCGAGGGCACGCGCGTTGGCGACAGCGTGTCGGTGAACGGCGTGTGCCTGACGGTGAACGAGCGTGACGGGGATACGCTGGTCTTCAGTGCGATGCCCGAGACGCTGCGCCGCAGCGCTCTCGGCGACCTCGCCGACGGGAGTGCAGTCAACCTCGAGCGTGCGATGAGCCCCACGGACAGGTTCGGCGGGCACATCGTTCAGGGGCACGTGGACGGTGTTGGCCAGGTTCGCGGGATACGGTCCGAGGGAGGGGCGGAGATCTGGGAGTTCCACGCACCGGAGGCCGTGCTGCGCTACGTCGTCGAGAAGGGGAGCATCTGCGTCGACGGCATAAGCTTGACGGTGGTCTCCGTGCGGGACACCTCGTTCACCGTTTCCATTCTTCCACAGACCCGCGCGAACACGAACCTCAAGGAGCTGGATGTGGGTGACAGGGTGAATTTGGAGGCGGACGTCGTAGCAAAATACGTGGAGCGGCTCCTTGGGCCACGCCGCTCAGGAGACGTGAAAGACCTGGAGAGGAGCGTCGAAGATGCCGTTTAGTCCGATGGAAGAGATCATCGAGGACGTCAAGGCGGGGAAGATGGTCATCGTCTGCGACGACGAGGACCGCGAGAACGAGGGCGACCTGACCATGGCCGCCGAGCTCGTAACCCCCGAGAACATAAACTTCATGGCGACCCACGGCAGGGGGCTCATCTGCCTCCCGATGGCTGAGGAGATGCTGGATCGCCTGGAGATACCGCAGATGATCACCCACAACTCCTCCCGCATGGGCACAGCCTTCACTGTCTCCATCGAGGCCAAGGACGGCGTCTCCACCGGCATCTCGGCCGCAGACCGGGCGCATACGTGCAGGGTGGCCGTGGACGAGGCCACGGACCCCGAGGACCTGGTCATGCCGGGCCACGTCTTCCCTTTGCGAGCCCGGCCCGGTGGTGTCCTGCAGCGCGCCGGCCAGACGGAGGCGGCCGTGGACCTCTCGCGGCTGGCAGGCCTCAAGCCGGCGGGCGTCATTTGCGAGATCATGAAGGCGGACGGCACGATGGCCCGGGTGCCGGATCTCGAGAAGTTCTCCGCGGAGCACGGCGTCAAGATGGTGACCGTAGCCCAGATCATCGAATACCGCCGCACCTACGAGACGATGGTGAAGTGCGCCGTCGAGACCAAGCTGCCCACGCCCTTCGGCGAGTTCAGGCTCAGGGCCTACGAGAACGAGATAGACGACCTGACGCACCTGGCGATCATCATGGGCGAGCCAGAGAACAAGGACGACGTCTTGGTGCGGGTCCACTCGGCATGCCTCACGGGCGACGCGCTGCACTCGCTGCGCTGCGACTGCGGGTCCCAGCTCGAGGCCGCGATGCGCGCTGTAGCCGCCGAGGGCGAGGGTGTCATCGTTTACATGCAGCAGGAGGGCAGGGGCATCGGCCTTTTGAACAAGATGAAGGCCTACCACCTCCAGGACGAGGGGCTCGACACCGTCGAGGCGAACCAGAGGCTCGGTCTGGCCCCGGATCTGCGCGATTACGGGATAGGCGCCCAGATCCTCAAGGACCTGGGGCTGCGCCGGATTCGCTTCATGACCAACAACCTCACCAAGGTAGTGGGGCTACAGGGGTTCGGGCTCGAGATCGTCGAGCGGGTGCCGATCGAGATCGAACCCAACGGACACAACGAGCGCTACCTCGAGACCAAGCGCGAGAAGCTAAACCACGTCTTCGAGAAGTTCTAGGGAGCCGAGGTGGAGAGCAGGGACGGGGCGAACCACATCGAGGGCAACCTCTCGGCCGCGGGAAGGTCGTTCGGGATCGTGGCCTCTCGCTTCAACGACTTCATCGTCCGGCGCCTGTTGGATGGGGCTCTGGACGCCATAGCCCGCCACGGGGGCGACCTTGGCTCGGTAGACGTGATCTGGGTCCCCGGCTCCTACGAGATACCGCTGGCCGCGAAGCGGCTTGCCCTCTCCGGGCGCTACGACGCGGTGGTGTGCCTTGGAGCAGTGATCCGGGGCGCCACAGCCCACTTCGACTTCGTCGCGAACGGGGCCGCGAGCGGTATCTCCTCGGTGGCGCTCGAGACGGACCTGCCGGTGATCTTCGGCGTCATCACGACCGAGACTATCGAGCAGGCGATAGAGCGCGCCGGCACGAAACTCGGCAACAAAGGCTTCGAAGCGGCTGTCACCGCGATTGAGATGGCCGACCTGATGCCGCGCATCGGCGAGCAGAGCCACACCCAGCCGGGTTTCGGCCGGAGCTAGATATTCTCGGGGACTGGGGGCGGGGTCGAGGCCTGGGCCTTCTGAACCTTGAAGCCCTTGAGGCACGAGGCGCAGACCCACTCGCGCCTTGTCGCCGCGCCGTCCTGGATGCGGACCCTCTGCAGGTTGGGATTCCAGCGGCGGCGCGTCGCCCGCAAAGAGTGGCTCCGGGCGTTGCCAAAGCTCGGCTTCTTACCGCACGAATAACAGACTTTAGCCACTATACTTCTCCTGTGCTAGGATACCGGTCGAATTTGGGGACCCGGGCGGCTCCTGCTGGCGCCGTCGGCGGGTATCGGGGGGAGATTGTACCAGATTCTCGATCGAAACACGGTGCGCGGGGCCGCATGCCGGGAGAGTGGATTTGGAGCGCAGCGTGAGAGGTTCGATGCGATGGCGGTAAGGACGGCGCCCCTAGTGGCCGCGGCGCACGCGGCGCTCAAGGCCAAGGCCGCCAGGATCAACGCGCTCAACGTCTATCCGGTCCCTGATGGCGACACGGGCACCAACATGCTTCTCACCCTGGAGTCCATCCTCAAAGAGGCCTCAGACAAGTGGTATGAAAGCCTCCAGGACGCCACAAAGGCAGGCGCGCGGGCCGCGCTCATGGGCGCAAGAGGGAACTCGGGAGTCATCCTGTCGCAGATGGTCCGGGGCGGGTGCGAGGTGCTTGGCGATCGTGAATCTCTTACCGCCGAGACCGTGGCGGCCGCGCTCGAAGGGGCGTGCGAGAGGGCGTATGCGTCGGTTCGCAAGCCCGTAGAGGGGACCATGCTCACCGTCATGCAGGACGCCGCGCACGCCGCGCGGGAGGCGCTCGAAAAGGAAGATGCCGACATATCGGCCGTGATCCGGACCGCAGCCCGTGAGGCTCACGCTTCTGTGCGCCATACCCCGGAGTTGCTCGAGGTCTTGCGCGAGGCCGGTGTGGTGGACGCGGGGGGCCTGGGCGTAGCCGTGATCCTCGACGGCCTCCTCGCATTCGTCACGGGGCAAGAGGTCGAGGAGCCGGACGAGGAGGATGGCACCCCGGACCTGGAAGCGATCCACGCCGAGGAAGAGGCCTGGGGCTACTGCACCGAGTTCGTCGTGACCGGGTTCGCCGGAGACGCGCGCGAGTTTGAGGAGCGCATCTACTCCTCCGGCAGGAGCGTGCTGGTAGTTTCGGACGAAGATCTCATCAAGGTCCACCTGCACACCCAGGACCCGGGCGATGCTCTCTCTTACGCGGGACAGTTCGGCCGGCTCTCCGGCGTGAAGGTCGACGACATGGAGGACCAGGTACGGTCAAGGGGAGATCGCTCTGGGGTTGCAGTAGAGGGGCCGAAAGACCTCGGTGTGGTGGCGGCGAGCCGGGGTAAGGGGAGCCGCAAGCTCTTCGAGCAGATGGGCGCGGTGGTGATTGAGGGGGGGCAGGGCGAGAACCCGAGCGCCGCCGACTTCGCCCGGGCCGTGGAGCAGACGGGCGCGCGCTCCGTGATCCTGCTTCCCAATAACAAGAACATCGTGCCCACCGCCGAGCAGGTGCACGAGCTCGTGGAGGACGTCGAGGTCCATGTCGTCAACACCATGAGCGTAGCGGCGGGGCTCGCTGCGATGGTAGGCTTTGACGCCGAAGGGGAGTCGGAGGAGGTCGTCGAGGAGATGCGCGAGATCACCGCGGGCCTGCGTTGCGCGGAGGTGACGCGGGCGGTCCGTGAGGCCTCGATCGACGGTCGCGAAGTACCGGAAGGCGCCTACATCGGCCTCCTGGACGGGGAGCTCGTCGCCGTGGAGGACGGTGTGGAGGACGCGGCGATAAAGCTGGTCGAGAAGATGCTGGAGGGCGGCATCGACATCGTGACGCTGCTCCGGGGCTACGGGATGGACCAGAAGTCCGCCGAGAGGGTTGCCGAGGGGATAAAGCACCTGGACACCGACGTGGACGTAGAGATAAAGGACGGCGGGCAGCCGCTGTACCCGCTGCAGATGGTGGCCGAGTAGTGACGACCGCGGTCGTCACGGACTCCACGACGAGCCTCGCGCCTGGTGTGCTCGAGCGCCCTGACTTCAGGATGGTGCCGCTCACCTTCCACTTCGGGTCAGACCAGACCTACCGCGACAAGATCGACATGTCCAACGAGGAGTTCTACGAGAGGCTGTACGCCGCAGATGAGTTTCCGACCACTTCCCAGCCCGCGCCCGGGCGCTTCGTCGAGGCGTTCGAGGCGCTCGAAGCCTATGACCACATCCTCGTGCTCACTGTCTCCCGCAAGTTTAGCGGCACCTACGACTCCGCCGTCTCCGCAGCCGGTACAGTGGATAGGCCGGTCGAAGTGCTTGACACGAGGAGCGCAGAGATGGGGTCTGGTTTGATCCTCAGGGAGGCCCTGCGCGTCGTGGACGAGGGCGGGGACTTCAAGGACGTGCGGCGCGCGGCGGAGACCGCGATCGGGCGTTCCAACATCCTCTTCGCCGTGGGCACCCTCGAATACCTCGCGAAGAGCGGGCGCCTGGGGCGGGGGCGGCGCCTCCTGGGAGCTGCCCTCGACATCCGGCCCGTCCTGCGGATCGAGGACGGTGAGGTGGTCCCGCACAAACGGACGCGTGGCCGCAAGCGCCAGATGGCGTCCATCGTGGAAGAGGTGACACCCGCTGTTGAGGCCGGCCGTCCGCTCTATTTCGGGCACGTCGCGGCCCCCGAGCTCCTCTCCGAGCTGGCCGAGCAGCTCGGGGTGGAGGAGGCGCTCGTCTCGGAGATAGGCGGGGTCGTCGGTTCCCACGTCGGGCCGGGGGCGTATGGCGTGGCCCACCTCTAGCGTCGAGGCGGCCTACACGGCGCCGCAGAGGACGACGCTCCCGGAGTTGCGCTCGCGCCCCGTCACCGAGCTTCCCGGCGTCGGCCCGCGGATACAGGCGGCCTTGAAGGAGCTGGGCGTGACGTCTCTCGCGGACATGATCTCCCACTACCCCTCGCGCCACGAGGACCTCTCGAACGTCAAGAAGATCTCCGAGTTGCGCGTGGGCGAGAAGGCCACGATCGTCGCCCGCGTCGTGAGCACGCGCCCTGTAGGCAGGCCGGTGCGCGGGCGCTCCCCCGGCTTCTCCGCCCAGCTCTACGACGGCACAGGCTACCTGCCGGCGACGGTCTGGGGACGGGGCTGGCTGCTGAACCAGCTGTTGCCCGACACCAGGGTCGTCGTCTCTGGGGAGGTGCAGCGCCGGTACGGGATACAGCTCGTAGCCAGGAACATCGAGGTGATCGAGGACGACCCGGACGCAGAGAACGGCCCGCACGCCGGCCGGTTCGTGCCCGTCTACCCTGTCAACAAGGGCATACAGGCCAGGAGGATGCGGACACTCATCCACCGCGCCCTCGACGCGGCGGGCCGCGTCCTCGACCCACTGCCCGCCGAGGTTGTGCTCAGGCACAACCTCCCGAATTTGCACGACGCCATCCACGAGGTCCATTTCCCGACCGACAGGGCGCGCCTGACGGCCGCCACGCGGCGTCTGATCTTCCACGAACTCTTCCTAATCCAGACCGGACTCGCCGCCCGCAAGGCCCGCCTCGATGCGACGGAAGTTGGTGCCAGGCACCTAGGGGATGGAAGCTTGGTGAACCCCTTTTTCAAGGAGCTCCCCTTCGGCCTTACTGCTGCGCAGGAGCGGGTGGTCGGGGAGGTCCTCGCCGACATGCGCTCGGATAAGCCGATGCGCCGTCTTTTGCAGGGCGACGTGGGCAGCGGAAAGACTGTCGTCGCCGTGGCTGCGCTGCTCACGGCGGTCGAGGCCGGCGGACAGGGCGCAATCATGGCCCCTACAGAGGTCCTTGCCGAGCAACACTTCCTCTCCGTCTCAGGTGCTCTGGCCCACCTGCCCGTGAACGTCGCGCTCCTCACCGGCTCGCAGGGTACAGTCGAGCGCCGCGCTACGCTCGAGGCGATAAAGAGCGGAGAGGCTGGAATCGTCGTCGGGACACACGCGCTCATACAGAAGAGCGTGGAGTTCGACGACCTCTCTCTCGTGGTAGTGGACGAGCAGCACCGCTTCGGCGTGGGCCAGCGCACGCTCTTCAAGGAGAAGGGCCGGACGAGGCCCGACACCCTCATCATGACGGCGACCCCCATCCCGAGGACGCTCTCGCTGACGCTCTACGGCGACCTTGAGGTCTCGATCATCGACGAGTTGCCGCCTGGCCGCAAGCCGGTCGAGACCCGCCTCGTGAGCCTGGCCGAGCGTCACGAAGCCTACGACGAGGTGCGGCGCGAGCTCGACGCCGGGCGTCAGGCGTACGTGATCTGCCCGCTCGTCGAAGAGTCGGAGGCGCTCGAAGATGTGCGCGCCGCGGAGGAGCTGCACGAGGAGCTTGAAGCGGAGATCTTCCCTGACAGGCGCGTCGGGCTCCTGCACGGCCGGTTGAAGGCGGCGGACAAGCACGACGTCATGGCGGCTTTCCGCGAGGGAGAGATCGAGGTTCTCGTCGCCACGGTCGTCGTCGAGGTTGGCGTAGACGTACCGAACGCGAGCGCTATCGTGATCGAGGGCGCGGAGCGCTTCGGCCTCTCGCAGCTCCACCAGCTCAGAGGACGCGTCATCAGGGGCCAACACCCGCCGAAGTGCTTTCTCGTGGCTGACCCGAGGACGGAGGACGCCGAACAGCGGCTGGAAGCTTTGACCAGGTACCAGGATGGCTTCAAGCTCTCCGAGGTGGACCTCGCGATCCGGGGCGAGGGCACCCTCTTCGGGAGTCGCCAGAGCGGGATGCCGGATCTCAAGGTCGCGAAGCTCTTGCGCGACATGGACGTCCTCGTGGAGGCGCGTCGCGAAGCCTTCGCTCTCGTCGCCGGGGATCCCACGCTCAAGAGCCCGGACCACCGGCCTCTGAGGCGCGAGGTAAAGGACCTTCTCGGGGCAGACGTGGACTGGCTCTTCCGCGAGTGAGGATCATCGCCGGCACGGCGCGCGGGACGCGGCTCGCCTCTGTCCCCAGAGGCGTGCGCCCGACCTCGGACCGCGTGCGGGAGAGCGTCTTCAACTCCTTAGGTCAGTTCTTCGAGGGGAATGTCCTCGACCTGTACGCGGGGACCGGAGCACTGGGCATCGAGGCGTTGAGCCGCGGGAGCGAGAGGGCCGTGTTCGTCGAGAAGGATCACCGCGCCCTCGGGGCCATCAGGGAGAACCTGTGGCGCGCGAAGGCCGCCGATCGGGCAGAGATAGTGGCGGGTGATGTGGGGCGGGTGTTGGATCGGATGCTTACAGACGGACGACAATTCAATTTGATATTCGCTGATCCGCCGTATAGAATCGCGGCTACGGAGGTCGAGGGCGTGATGTCCCGGCTTGGCGCCCTGCTCGCCCCCGGGGGTCGGGTGGTGATCGAGAGTGGCGAAGCTCCGGCGGCGGGTACGATAGGCAAGAAAGGGGTCACGCGCCGCTACGGCGGCACGTACGTGACGATACTTGAGCGGTCGGAGATCACAATGATCGTGGCGGTCTGTCCTGGGAGCTTCGACCCCATTACGACCGGGCACCTCGACATCATCCGGCGGGCCTCGAAGGTATTCGACCATGTCGTGGTGGCCGTTGGGGCAAACCTGCGCAAGAAGTCGCGTCTTCCGGCCGTCGAGCGGGCCCGGCTTATAGAGAAGGTCACCTCAGAGATGGAGAACGTCTCGGTCGAGGTGATGGACGGGCTGCTCGTAAACTACGCGAGGGAGCAGGGCGCGCAGGTTATTGTCAAGGGCTTGAGGGCAGTCTCCGATTTCGAGTCGGAGTTCGAGCAGGCGCAGCTCAACCGGACGATGTATCCAGAGCTCGAGACGGTGTTCATAATGGCCTCTGCGGAGCACAGCTTCCTCTCCTCGAGCGCGGTGCGCGAGATAGCCTCGCTCGGCGGAGACGTGCGCGGGCTCGTGCCTGACGCCATACTGGAGACCGTGCGTGAGATATATTCGAGCCCGAACGGTAATATATAGGGATTGTAGGCGAAGGATAGGTTTGTAGGATGGACGTACTGGTGCTAATAGACAGGTTGGAGGAGCTGGTAGAGGAAGCGAGGAGCTTCCCCGGCTTCGGCAACACGGCCATGATCGACCGGGACGCTGCCTTCGACATCATAGACCAGATGCGCCAGACGATCCCAGAGGAGCTCAAGCAGGCGCGCTGGATCGTGAAGGAGCGTCAGGCGATGCTCGACGAGGCGCGCAGCGAGAGCGACCGCATCATCCGCGGCGCCCAGGACGAGGCGGAGAAGATCACCTCCGAGGAGGAGGTGCTCAAGCGGGCCGAGAAGCGCAGCGCGGAGATCATGGAGGACGCCCGCCGCCGCGAGCGCGAGATCCGGCTCGGCGCCGAGGATTACGCGGACGAGGTGCTCGCCAACCTCGAGGACAACCTCGGGAAGCTCCTCGAAGCCGTCCAGCGCGGACGCAACAAGCTGCAAGGCGTCCAGGAAGAGTAACCGATGAGCGAGTCGATATCCCTCAGGCGCCC
>Ga0126310_10001061_pt1 | contig 10232 bp, 12 predicted proteins | sample Plot60_FD_92540 | JGI IMG/M metagenome (GOLD analysis project Ga0126310, IMG submission 92540) | Serpentine soil microbial communities from UC McLaughlin Reserve, CA, USA - Plot60 | ecosystem: Environmental > Terrestrial > Soil > Grasslands | place: USA: UC McLaughlin Reserve, Lake County... | reverse complement strand
GGCTGCGATGGCCTTCTTCGTCGAGCTCGGACTCAAGCTGCAGGGCGAGGGGTCGGTCGAGGGCGATTGGGTGGATCGCGTCGGGGGCTCGAGGGCGTCCGGGCGGAGATCGCGATGATGGAGACCCCGGACGGCCACGGACGGCTGGAGCTGACGAAGTTCCACGCCCCATCGGGCCGGGGCGGCGACCCGCACGCGCCGGCGAACACCCCGGGCATCCGCCATGTCACATTCGCAGTCGACGACATCGACGCCGTCGTCGCTAGCTTGCGAGCCCGCGGCGCGGAGCTCGTTGGCGAGGTGGAGCGCTACAAAGACAGCTACCGGCTCTGCTACGTCCGCGGCCCGGAGGGGATCATCGTCGAGCTGGCGGAGCAGATCGGCTGAGGCCCCGGCCGGCCGCCAAGCGCTGATCCCCCGCGAGAGCCCGCGATTGCGCAAGCTCTACAAGCAACGCGGAGCCGTGGAACGCGAGTTCGGTCGGCTCAAGCACGAGTGGGCACTGCTGCCGCTCCGAGTCCGAGGGCTTGAGCGCGTCCAGCTACACGCCGATCACCCTATCCTCGCCAAGCTCTCCTGCGCCCTAGCCCGAGCCCGAGCCATCGCGGCGTAAGGCCCGCTGGTAGCAGAGCTTTCGCGGGAGTAGCCTCCATTCTGTGGAGCTAACCGGAAGCCCCATGTGGGACGAGATTCTGATTGGTAGCGCAGTCGGTGCCGCCGTTTTCGTCTGGCTATGCGGGCGTTTGGCCTACCGGAAATACCAGCGTGATGCTCACCGTTAGTTTCGCTAGCCGTTTCGCTAGACCCTCCTAGGGAGCGTCAACGGCCCAACGCGTCGGGTCCGGGCCCTGAGCGAGTCGGTGCCCCGAGTTGTGATAACGAAAGTCCGTGTTCCCGCGGCTCGTTGTTTATACGACGCACGGCTACACCCGCGCTAAGGAAGGAACCCCTGAGATGAGACGCACGCTCGCTATCGTCACGTTCGCCGCCGCCTTGACGGCGGCTCCCGCCGCAGCGTCCGCGTCAGAGCCAGCGAACGGATGTCAGCAGTTCGGCCGGCAGCTCTCGCACGCTGCAGCGAGCGGGTATGACGAGCCCGAAAATCCCATCGGGAGAACCATCAGCGAAGGGAACCCGGCGCCCGGCGGGGCGCTCGCAGTTGACCGCGATGAAGACTGCCCCGCGCCGGGCGCCGGGCAGGTGCTTACCGGGCCGCCGATCGACCTTCTAGAAGACCTCCCGCCCCACGGGCCCGCTTCCGGGCCGCCATTTCCGCGAGGGTAGAAGACCTCCCGCCCAAACGGCGGGGTTCCCGCTAGCGTCAGAACGCGCCCCACCCCCACCCGCCGCCACTCCACCACCCACGATGTGAAGGCTCACAGCCGTGGCCAGAGTCATCGATCGACCTCCCGCGCGCCGTGGGTTCGGTCCGCCGGGGAGGAACCCGCAGAGCCGTCTGCAAGCCCAGCGACGAGGCCTTGCTGGAAATCTGGGACCGGTACGACCGCGATGAGGACGCTGTTGCCGCGGAGCTGCTGGTTGAAGATCCTGCCTGGGGGGCCTCCGCCGAAAGGCACGCCCGGGAGACGCAGAGAATCGAGCGCAGGCTCCGGGAACGGGTCCACCGCCTATGGGTTGAGCGCCTTGTGGAGAGCGTCCGCGGTTCCTAGCCCATCGCGAAGGCCGAAGATAGACCGGGAAGCCCCCGCCGTCCGCTTGCAGCCAACGCTGCAGCCCATTTGCAGCGGATGTGTGGGGGCTACCCGGCCCCCCTAGCCGTTCGCGATACATGCGGGGCTTAGAACGCCTCAACGCGCCGCGCGGTCATAGTGGGGGGCGCTACGGGACGGGCTAGATATCGGCGTGCGGCCGGGAGCGCGGAAAGTACCGACTACCAGCGAGTTTCCAGCGCGCCCGACAGGATTCGAACCTGTGACCTTCGGTTCCGTAGACCGACGCTCTATCCAGCTGAGCTACGGGCGCCCGCGGCGACAGGGTAGCCATCCAGACGCAATGCCAGAGCTGAGGTCCCGGCGAAAAGTGAGCATGCCAAGGACGCAGGAAACGTGGCGTGCGAATGCACGCGAATAACCGAGGACGCCGGCAGGCGACGCTTTGCAGCCGGGAAGGCGGAGAGGGCGGGATTCGAACCCGCGAGAGAGCTTGCGCCCCCTACTCGCTTAGCAGGCGAGTGCCTTCAGCCACTCGGCCACCTCTCCGCGAGACTGTCGATTGTATGCCCCGGGTCGCAGTCCTCATTCTCGGAGTCCTGGCGGTGCTGTTGGTCGCCAGCCAGCTTGCGCTGCCGGCGATCGCGGAGCATCAGGCGCAGGGCCGGCTGGAGGAGGGAGGCGGGCGGGCCGACGTGGAGGTGAAGTCGCTTCCGGCACTCAGACTGCTGTTCGGGGACGGCGACCGGTTCGAGGCCGTGGGCCGGGGACTGCGCCTGGACGTGAACCGGCGCGGTGGCGACTTCGACCGCCTGGACGGCTTTGGGGAAGTCCGGGTGCGGCTGCGTGAGATGGCCGCCGGACCGCTCGACGTGAGGACCTTCGAGTTGACCCGGTCGAACGGCGCCCGCGACTACGACCTGAGGCTCCGGGCGATCACCACGCCCCGGGAGCTGGCCGGCTTCGTCGGCTCGCAGGCGGGCGGCACCCTTGGCGGCCTCTTCGGCGACCTGGCGGCCGGGAGCCTGCCGGGCGGTGGCTACACGCGCGTGCCGCTGCGGCTGACCGCGCGGGTTGAGAGTCGCGACGGCCGGCCGGCGGTGAGCGCTGCCGACGGCTCGCTGGCGGGGCTGCCCGCCGGGCCGCTGGCCGAGCTCGTGCTGGCCGCCGTGGTCGCGCGGATCTAGAGCAGCACGCCTTCGAGCCGCAGCAGGTACTCCTTCTTGTCGAGGCCACCGGTGTACCCGCCGAGCCCGCCTCCGGTGCGCAGCACACGATGGCAGGGTACGACCACGGGAAGCGGGTTCGAGCCCAGGGCGTTGCCGGCCGCGCGCACCGCCCGCGGGCTCCCGGCCCGGGCGGCCACGCCCGCGTAGGTGCTGACCTCGCCGAAGGGAATCGCGGCGGTGGCTCGCAGCACCCGCTGGGAAAAGCCGCGGGCGAGCGACCAGTCGAGCGGCAGCTCGAAGTCGCGGCGACGCCCCTCGAAGTACTCGTCGAGCTCGCGGCGCGCGTCGTCCAGCCGAGCCGGCGCTTCCAGGACACGCGGCGAAAGCCGCTCCGCGAGGCGCTCGACCAACGGCTCGTGCGGCCCGTACCCGACCAGCACGAGCCCCCGCTTGGTGCCGGCCACCGTGAGACGGCCGACGGGGCTGTCGACGGCGGCATAGGCCACATCGACGAGCCCCTCCTCGGTTGCGCGGCGGGCAAGCCGCCGCTCCAGCTCGGGCGGCGGCCCGGGCAGTGTGCCGGCGGCTCCTCGCAGGGCGGTCTGCATATCGGTCATCACGTCCATTCCTCTCTGAGTTTCTTGAGGCCTTCGTGCGCACTGCGCCGCGCCGCGGCTTGCGAGCAATCGAGCAGCTCGGCGAGCTCCGCGTAGGGCATGCCGATCACCAAACGGCAGAACACCGCGGCCCGCTGCTTGTGGGGCAGCCGCCTCAGCGCCGCCCACAGCTCCGGCTCGCCATCTGCGGCCGGCGCGGCGGCGGCCTCGGGCAGCGAGTCGGACGGCACGGCCCGCCGGGCTCTCGCCCGCTGCGAGTCGATCGCCTTGCGCTGCGCTATGCGCAGCAGCCAGGCCCTCAGGTTGTCGGCGCTTTTCAGCCGCGGGTACGCCCGCAGCGCCGCGATCCAGGTGTCCTGAAAGCAGTCGTCTGCGTCCACGGGCCCGACGCTGGCAACGAGAAAGCGGTACACGTCGACGCTGTGGGCGTCGAGAAGCGCCTGGAACGGCGGCGGGGTCACACGAATAGAACGCCGGTGCGGCCGCGCTTGTGAGATCAGGCGCGGATGAAGATCGGCGAGCCGAGCGGCACGGCCCTGATCAGCCAGCGTACGCTCGCCGGCTGCGAGCGCATGCAGCCGAGGCTGACCGGCTTGCCGATGCTTGACAGGTCGGTGGTGGCGTGAACCGCAAGGCGGTCGCCGCCCGGCCAGTCCTGCGGCAACTGGTTCTGGTGCCCGGTCAGCGCGAGCACGCAGCAGCCGTAGGGCGAGCCCTTGTCGGTGACCCTCAGCTTGTCGGTCACGGCGAAGCGGCCCCTTGGGGTGGGATGGCGCTCCGCGCCGATCGCGATCCTCATCTCCTTGACGGTGTGCCCGTCACGCCGCACGAGCAGGCGCCGCTCTGAGAGGTCGACGTGCAGGGACCAGCGCACGCAGTCGATGCTCGCTGCCTGCTCGGCCTGCATCCAGCCGACCTCGCCGTTCTTCAGCTCGGGGGCCAGTACGGCCAGCCAGTCGCCGCGGCGCTGCACCACGCTGAGCACGCGTGGCGAGCCCCACTCCGTGCTCGCCGGCAGCTTGAGGCTGCGCCTGCCGCCCGGATGCGAGTAGAGCATCGCGGGGCGGCGCACGTAAGCGGTGGTGTAACAAGAGGTGGTGTCCGGGTCCGACGGAAACGGAGCGGCCAGCGGGCCGCCCCTCTCGGGCAGGAAGCGGCGCGTGCCGCCGGACCGCGACGTGCCGCCGGAGTCGTCGAAGCGCGTGGCGCCCACCCAGCCGGCGGCCAGCAGCGCGGCCAAGCCCAGGCAGCCGGCAAGCACCCAGACAACCGGACTACGACGACCCGCCCGTCCCTCGGATCCCCGCTCGCCGAGCATTTCGAGCACCGGCCGGGGCGCCCGCCTCGAGCCGTTTCGCGGCGGAGCCGCCGCCGCGGCAGCGGCGGCCGGCTCCGGACCCGTCGCCGCCACGGGCTCCTCGACGGGCCCCTCCGCGGTCTCCTCCACGGGTGCCTCCCTGGGCGGCAGCGCCTTGGGCGGCTCCGGTTCGGGCGCGAGCGGGTCGGGCGCAGGCGTGAGGCGAAACAGCCGCGCGGCCTCCGAGGTCTTGAGCTCCGGCGGCTCGGGCTCTTCCTCGGCGGGCGGTAGCGGGTCCTTCGCGGCCGCAGCAGGGTCGGAGAATGCCTGCCAGCCATCCCCGGCCCCGCCCTCCGCCGTCTCCCAGGTGTCGGCATCGAGCAGCGCCTTGAGCACCGCGCCGAGGTCCTCCCCGCGCTGCACGCCCAGTACGTCGGCCAGGTTCTCGATCGCCGACGCCCGCCTGCGGGCTACCTCCGAGGGCTCGGCCTCGAAGATCTTGGCGAGGGCCTCGTCGGGCACGCGCCGGCGCAAAGACAGATCCAGCACCTCCCAGTCGCGGGGGTCCAGGCGCCTCAGAGCCTCCGCGAGCTGTTGGTCGCTGATCATCGGACCAGCGTACTGGGCATATCAGCCACTCACGCGGGAAAGGAGAAGGCGTGGCCGACATCGAGTATTGGACCCAGCTGGCCACTGAGCAATACCCGCCCGGCGACGTGGTGCGCCAGGCTCAGAGCGCCGAACAGGCCGGCTTCGACGCGATCAACCTCAGCGACCACTTCCAGCCCTGGTGGGAGCCCGGCGAATCCGGCCATGCATGGGTCATGCTCGGCGCGATCGGCCAGGTCACCCGGCGAGTGCCGATCGGCACCGGCGTGACCGCGCCGGTCTTCCGCCACAACCCCGCGGTCACCGCGCAGGCGTTCATGACGATCGAGGCGATGTTCCCTGGCCGCTGCTTTCTCGGAATCGGCTCGGGCGAGTCGCTGAACGAGTCGCCCTGCGGCATGGACTGGCCCTCGGTCGGCGAGCAGGTCGAGCGCATGGAGGAAGCGCTCGAGATCATCGGCCGGCTATTCGACGGCGAGCGGCTCGACTACGACGGCAGGTTCTTCCGCACCAAGCGGGCCTATCTCCACACGCGCGGGGAGAACCGGCCGCCCATCTACGTGTCGGCCTTCGGTCCGCGCGCGGCGGGGGTGGCAGCTCGCCTGAGCGACGGCGTCTGGACGCTGGCCGATCCGGACAACGCCCCGAAGGTGATCGACGCCTACAGGTCCGCTTGCGAAGACGACGGCAGGGAGCCCGGCGAGATCATCCTTCAGGGCGGCTTCTCGTGGGCCGAGGACGACGACGCCGCGCTCGAGGGCGCCCGCGTCTGGAAGGGGGCCCAGCCCGCCGAGTTCTACTCGGAGGACTGGCATGACCCGAAGCAGATGTTCGAGCACGCCGACGCGCAGTTGTCGGACGACGATTTCAAGGAGGCCTACATCGTCGCGTCGGACCCCGACCAGCATGTGCAGCGCATTCGCGAGATCGAGCAGCTGGGCGCGACCGTGGTGTGCCTGCAGAATGCCTCCGGCGACGATCCCCACGGGGCGCTGTCCGTGTACGGGGAGAAGGTGCTGCCGGCGCTGCGCGGAACGCGCGTCTAGCGGCGTTCGTCCTCGATACGGGCCTCGGTTACCGGGTCCGGCTTGTCGCCGGTCTCGCCTGCCTTCCTCATCGAGTAGCCGATCACCACCGCGCTGGCGGTCAGGTGCAGCACCATCAGCACGCCGAACAGGATCCAGCTCTTGAGGGCCAGGCCGGCGACCCCTATCACCACCAGGCCGGTGGCGACCGCGATGATCACCATCAGCCGCGGATTGCCGGTCATGAGGACCCCCTGGCGCGAGCCTGACGCGCCGCCTCGCCGGCGCCCTGCGTCCAGGGCTCGCCGTGGCCGGGCAGCAGCAGCGAGGCCTCGAGCTGCTCCAGGCGACCGAGCGATCGCAGCGCCTGATCGGAGTCCTTCGTTGCGGCCCCCGACACGATCTGCGGCCCGATCGCGCCCGTGTACGGGTTGCGGGTCACGAGCGCGTCGCCGGCGATCACCAGATCGCGCTCCGTCAGGTGGAAGGCGGTGTGGCCATCCGTGTGTCCGGGCGTGAAGACAGCCCTCGGAGAGCCCGGCGCGGGCAGCGTGTCGCCGTCGGTGAACGTGACGAACTCCTGCACGCGCTTGGCGCGCGGGGCGCCGGTCTTGAGCGCATGGAACATCAGCGCCCTGGCGGCGCCCTGGTTCAGGTAGCGCAGCGGACTGCGCTCCGAGCGGGCGATCCGCAGCGGATTGGTGATCAGTGGCGCGTCGAGCTCGTGCACGTAGATAGTCGCGCCGGCTTCGCGGCGGGCCCGCTCGGCGAAGCCGATGTGATCGATGTGACCGTGCGTGAGCACCACGGCCTTGAGGTCGGCGAGCCTGCGGTCGAGGCTCTCAATCGCGGTCCGCAGAATGTCCCACGCCGGCGGGAAGCCCGCGTCGACCGCGGTCAGCCCGTCGTCGCCCTCGAGCAGGTACCAGTTCACGATGCCGTCGTCGAATCGACGCACGCCATCGGCCACGCGGGCGCCGTGGACCTCGGCCTCGGTAGTCGCGACGGTCATGGCTTGCGGCTACCCGGGCCGGGTACGACAGAACCAATGGACAGAGAACCCGAACAGCGCCCGGCGCCTGACACCGACAGGGTCAGGGAAACCCTCAGCGACCGCGACAAGGAGATCGAGGATGAGGCGAAGGAGGAGTTCGAGGACGACCCCTCGCGCAACCCCGACGACGACCAGCTGAAGGGCATCAAGGGCGGCTAGCCGGGGCCGGCCGGCGCCAGCCTCCAGAAGGTCACGTCCTGCCGAGCGGCGTAGTGCACGAGCGGCTCACCCGGCAGGTCGAGCCCTACTTGCTGCCCCATGGTGTTCTCCGCGACGGTCGCGCGTGCCGGCTGCAGCGGCCACGGCGCGTGCTGGATCTCTCCGCTAAGGATGCGCCGGCGCTCGTCGAGGGTGTACAGGCGGTAGCGCTCGGTCAGCCAGTGCTCGAGCGAGCCGGAGGCTGCCGTGAAGCGAGCCCCGGCTGGGCCGTAGGCAGCCCGAAAGGTCGCGGGCGGGCCGTCGCGGGCGGTGCGCTCGCTCTCGAAGCGGATCTCGCCTTCGTCGCTCGCTGCCTTCATCGACGCCAGGAAGTAGGGAACGCGGAAGAAGCGGCGAGCGCCGGCCACGGCCGGGCGGCTGTCGGCGTCGAGGCTGAGGAAGTAGATCCCCGGCCGGCCGCCGACCGTCACGTAGGTGCGGACGTTTATCTCGGTGAAGGAGCTCACGCCCGGGAGCGGCGGTGTGAGCCGGAGCCGGAAGCCGCGCACCTCGAAAGGCGTGACCGCGACCCAGGCCCGGCCCTCGAAGGTGTCGATCGGCAGCTGCGGCGGAACCACCGCGGCCAACGCCTCGGGTGCCACCGGCCAATGGGCGAACAGCAGCCGGCGCCAGCTCTGGAACATGAACCACGGGCGTTCTGCGGCCACGGCCCGCCGGCTACCCGGCGTGGGTTTTCCCCAACCGTCCACGGGTAGGCAGACCGGCATGGAAGACGAACAGCTGAGGCGCTTCGGCGAGGCGGTCGAGCGCAAGAAGGCGGAGTCCAAGGAGGCCTCCGAGCGACCGGGACCGGGCGCCCCGGGCGGCTCGGAGGTGACCGGCGACCAGCAAGAGCTGAGCGAGCACGGCCGCCCCCAGGACGTGCGCAGCGTGCGCGACAAGAACGCCGGCAAGGGCAAGAAGACCGCCGACAAGTGGAACCAATGAGCCGCTGAGCGGAGGGGGTGGGATTCGAACCCACGAGGGACCCGAAGGCCCCTAACGGCTTTCAAGGCCGCCGCATTCAACCGCTCTGCCACCCCTCCGGGGTGGATTCAGGCTAGCTCGCGGCGGTGATCGCCTCCGGCGCCCCGAAGGCCTGCAGCGGCGGCGGGATCCAGATCGTGCCGTCGTCCTGCTGGCCGTTCTCCACGAGCGCGATGATGGTTCGGCCCACGGCCACGGCCGTGCCGTTCAGCGTGTGCACGTGGCGCACGCCCTTGGCGTCGGCCGGCCTGAAGCGGACCTCGAGGCGGCGGGCCTGGTAGTCGGTGGTGTTCGAGCAGGAGGTGAGCTCTCGGTAGCGCTCCTGGCCCGGGAGCCAAGCCTCGAGGTCGTACTTCTTTGCGGCGGATGCGCCAAGGTCGTCGACCGCGATGTTCACGACTCGGTAGGGCAGCTCCAGCTCCTGGAGGATGCGCTCCTGCATGGCCAGGAGGCGCTCGTGCTCCTGCGGCGAGTCCTCGGGGCGCACGAACGTGAACATCTCGACCTTGTCGAACTGGTGCACTCGGAAGATGCCGCGCGTGTCCTTGCCGGCGGCGCCCGCCTCGCGGCGAAAGCAGGTGGAGAAGCCGGCGTAGCGCAGCGGCAGCACGGCCGCCTCGAGGATCTGCCCGGCGTGCAGTGATGCCAGCGGCACCTCCGAGGTGCCGACCAGGTAGAGGCCGTCGTCGGGCACGCGATAGATCTGCTGCTCGGTGTCGGGCAGGAAGCCGGTGCCATAGAGCGCCTCCTCGCGCACGAGCACCGGCGGCACCACCGGCGTGAAGCCCTGCTCGCCCAGCAGCTCGAGCACCCAGCGAACGAGCGCGAACTCGAGCAGTACCAGCGGTCCCTTGAGGTAGGCGAAGCGCGAGCCGGACACGCGGGCGCCGGCCTCGAGGTCCACGAGATCGCCCAGCAGCTCGAGGTGGTCACGGCCCGCCTTGCCGGCGTCTCCCCAGGAGCGAACCTCCTCGTCGGCGTCCGCGGCCGACTCGTCGGGCAGGTTGGGCAGCACGGCCAGGGTGGCGTCGCGGCGCTCCTCCACGGTCCGGAGCTCGTCTTCGAGCTGCCTCTCGCGCTCAGAGACGCCGCGGACCTCCTCGATCGCCGCCGAGGCGTCCTCGCCGGAGCGCTGCAGCTCGCCGATGCGCCTGCTGGCGTGGTTCTTCTGCGCGCGCAGCCGCTCGAGCACCGGCAGCAGCTCGCGCCTGCGGTCGTCGAGCGCGAGCAGCTCGTCGAGTGGCGCCGCGTCGCCGCGCCGAGCCAGCGCGGCACGCGCCCGGCCCGGGTCCTGCCTTATCTCCTTGAGGTCGAGCACCGCCCGGGCCTACGGCTGGTTGCGTTGGCCCGGGTTGGTCTGGTTCTGGTTGAACTGCTTGCCGGAGTACTTGGACACGAAGTCGGCGACCATCTCGGCGTCCTTGCCCACCACGATGTTGGCGGGCATGATCGCGCCGGAGAAGCCGCCGTTGCGGACGGCGAACAGCACGTCGTCGCGTTTCTCCTTGCGCACGTTGAAGTTGGGGCCGTTGGTGCGCTCGCCCGGGGAGATCTGGCCGGGCGGCTTGGAGCCGTAGGCGTTGGCCTGGTCGATCGAGTGGCAGCC
>Ga0126310_10001059_pt1 | contig 10237 bp, 12 predicted proteins | sample Plot60_FD_92540 | JGI IMG/M metagenome (GOLD analysis project Ga0126310, IMG submission 92540) | Serpentine soil microbial communities from UC McLaughlin Reserve, CA, USA - Plot60 | ecosystem: Environmental > Terrestrial > Soil > Grasslands | place: USA: UC McLaughlin Reserve, Lake County... | reverse complement strand
GCTCTAATGGCCGTGGTACTCGTGGACGACGGCGTGTCCTTTTCCGCGGGAGATCAGGTACCGGTTGACGGGGAAGGCCGCGACGAACGCGATCGCGAGCGCGATGGCGAGGCTTCCCCAGAAAAGCAGGTCGCCGGGCCCCGCGTCCATCGCGCCAGGGATCACGACGATGATGAGGTTGTCTACGATCTCCATGACCGCGATCGAGAGCGTGTCGGAGGCGAAGGCGAGCGGTAGCACCGCACCGAGCGCCAGGCCCGACCGTAACAGCGGTAGCATCGTCAGCCCGTAACCGAAGAAGAAAGCGAGCGCTATCGCGAGAACGATGGTGGCGAGGTTCCCCCACCCGAACACGGTCCCTATCACCATCCCAAGCACCTCACCGATGGAACAACCCGTCAGACAGTGCAACGTCGCAGAGAAAGCCGTCCGGTTGAGTGAGCCGCTCTGGGTGGCCATAATCCCTCTCCTCTAAACCCGCAGGAAGCGCTCGACGGCGGTGGTGAGCTCTTCGATCTTCTCGTCCGCGCCCTCGCCCTTCTCGATGGACTCGCGGACGCAGTGCTCGACGTGGTCCTTGAGAAGGATGGTCGCCACCTTCTCGGAGGCCGAGACGACGCTCCCGATCTGGGTGAGGATGTCCACGCAGTACGCCTCTTCTTCCACCATGCGCTGTATTCCACGCACCTGCCCCTCTATCCGTCTGAGACGGGTCTGAAGCTTCTCCTTGTCTCCTTCTTTTATGTACCCGTGCTCCCTCGTCGAAGGGTCCATGGGCGTGTCTCCTGACTCTTGCATATCTTCCTCCTAATCCAACCTCGCCCGGCGCAGCCGCAGGGCGTTGGACACCACGGTCACGGACGAGAGCGCCATCGCCGCCGCCGCGAAGACCGGGTTGAGTAATCCGGCCTCGCCGAAGAACGGGTAAAGCGCGCCGGCGGCGACCGGGATGAGCACCACGTTGTAGGCGAACGCCCAGAACAGGTTCTGCCTGATGTTCCTCATGGTCGCCCTGGAGAGCCCTATAGCCCTTCCGACCCCGCGCACGTCGCCCGAGATGAGGGTGAGGTCCGCGACCTCCATCGCCACGTCCGTACCCGTCCCGATGGCGATGCCGACGTCAGCCCGGGCCAGGGCCGGTGCGTCGTTGATGCCATCCCCGACCATCGCGACGACCTCGCCCTCGGCCTGCAGCTTCTTCACCTCACCTGACTTCTCGTCGGGGAGCACCTCCGCCAGTACGCGGTCGATGCCAAGCTCGCGCGCGACGGCGCGGGCACTACTTTCGTTGCCGCCCGTGATCATGGCCACTTCCAACCCCATCACCCTGAGCGTCTCGACCGCCTCCCTCGACTCCTCTCTCACCGTGTCGGCGACCGCCACGATACCAGCCGGCTCGCCATCGACAGCGACGAGCACGGGCGTCTTTCCTTCGCCTGATAGTCGTTCGAGTTCTGGAGAGAGCCTATCCTCCGAGACGCGGTACTCATCCATTAGCCTGCGGCTCCCGACAAGGATTTTCATTCCCTCGACAGTCGCCAGCACGCCGCGCCCGGTGGGGGCGTCGAAGTCCTCTGGATCAGCGAGGCCGAGATGTCGCGCTCCCGCTACGATGGCCTCCCCGAGCGGATGCTCGCTGCCACGCTCGGCCGAGGCGGCGAGACGCAACAGCCCGTCCTCCGCGATGCCGTTCGCGGAGACCACATCCGTCAGACGCGGCTCTCCCTCTGTGAGGGTGCCCGTCTTGTCGAGGACGACGGTGGTGAGGCGGTGCGCCGCCTCCAGTGCCTCGCCACCCTTTACCAGTATGCCGCGCTCGGCGCCCCTGCCCGTCCCGACCATTATGGAGGTCGGCGTCGCGAGGCCCATCGCGCACGGGCAGGCGATGATGAGGACGGCGACGAAGTTCGACAGCGCGAACGTGAACGCGGGCCCGAAGCCCAGCCAGACAGAGAAGGTGAGCGTCGCGAGTACCATCACGACGGGAACGAAGACGCCGCTGAACCTATCAGCGAGACGCTGTATCGGGGCCTTCGACCCCTGCGCCTCCTCGACCATGCGCATGATCCTGGCGAGCGCCGTGTCCCTGCCAACCTTCGTCGCAGAGAAGCGGAACGTCCCCGTCTTGTTGATGGTCGCCCCGATGACCTCATCGCCCGCACGTTTGCTAACGGGCACGGGCTCGCCGGAGATCATAGCCTCATCGACCGCAGACTCCCCACCGACGACCATACCGTCCACGGGCACTTTCTCTCCCGGCCGCACGAGGACCACGTCTCCGACCTCGACCTCCTCGACCGGGACGTCTATCTCCCCACCGTTCCGAACGACACGTGCCGTCTTCGCCTGCAACCCGGCGAGTCTCTTTATGGCCTCGCCGGTGCGCCCACGAGCACGCGCCTCCAGCAACCGCCCGAGGAGGATGAGGGTCACGATGAGCGACGAGGTGTCGAAGTACACGTCGGCCCGCCCCCGAAGAGTCCCGGCGCGAGCGTCGCTGCGGCGCTATACAGGTAGGCCGCGCTCGTTCCGACGGCGACGAGCGTGTTCATGTTGGCCTGGCCGTGCCTGAGAGCCCCCCACGCGCCCCTGTAAAACCGCCACCCGGCCCAGAACTGCACCGGTGTTGCCAGGGCGAGCAACACGAAGTCTAGCCACCGCACGGGGACCGGGATCATGAGCCCCAGCATCATGGGCAGGCTCCCGATAAGTACGAGCGCAGTAAGTGCCACCGCGACGAGGAACTGCCTCCGCAGCCGCCCGTATTCGCGCCCGCGCACGTCCTCAGTGAGCCCCTCTTCCTCACTTACCACACCGTAGCCGGCACCTTCGACAGCCCGCTCGAAGTCTCGCATCCCGGCCGTCCCGGCCAGATACTCGACGGTGGTCCTCTCGGTGGCGAGGTTGACGTTCACGTCGAGCACGCCGGGGACCTCCCCCAGCGCTTTCTCGACGCGTCCGACGCAGCTCGCACACGACATCCCCGTCACGCCGAAGCCGGTCTCGAGTCTTTCGACACCGTAGCCTGCGTCTTCCACAGACCGGATCAAAGCCTCAGGCCCCGTGCCTGCAGGGTCGTACTCGACCGTCGCCCTCTCCACCGCGAGGTTCACGTTCGCCGTGGATACACCCTCGGTCCTAAAGAGCGTCTTCTCGACCCGCCGCGCGCACGCCACACAACTCATCCCCGTGACCTGCAGTGAGACCCGTCGCAACCCTTCACCCAAAAGACGAACCTTCCCTCGGAGTCTACAAGGAGCAGTGTACCATACCCCCCTACCCTATATTTCGGCGAGTCAGCACTTCAGCTTGTCAGCATCTCGGCCGGTCAGCATTGCGGGCTTCGCATGCGCGAGATCTGGCTGACTCGCTGAAAGCGGAGGCCGCAGGCAGGAACGTGCTGACAAGCTGAAGTGCTGCCGGGTTCGCGGGGTGCCCCGCGAACCCGGCTCACCTGCGGCTATCTTTGAGGATCTCGAAGACCTCTTCGATCAGGGCCTCGCGTTTGTCGGGGGGGAGGTCGCGAGGGTGGATGGTTTGTTTGTCTGATTGGAGGTTACGCAGGCTCGCCTCTTCGGCCAGATACTGGTCTATAAGGCGGACGATGGCGTCAACCTTCTCACGGGGCAGTCCGTCGCCACCGCGGGTCAGTCTGCTCCACATGTCGATCGTCCCTTCCGTGAAGGTGGGCGGTGTCGCGGCAGATTATACCGTCGGGGTGCGGTCGAGGCTTCAGGCTTGCCTGGAGGCCGTGCGGCGTGGGAAAGTCAGGTCTTCAGAGGGTACGAAGCCCTCTCCCTGGCGCCAGGCGTGGGCCGTAATGTGGAGTTCGTTATCCTCTATCTCGACGACGTTGAAGCTCGATGCTCGTCCGGGACGGATGCGGTTCGAGATGGTCCCCGAGGTCGAGATGATCAGACCGTGGGCGCCACTCTCGGTGGTGTGGATGGCGTCCTGGTGGTCGTGCCCGCAGAGGATCAACTCCGTGCCGAGGTCGGCGAAGGCGTGGAGGGCCTGCTCCGTGTTGGCGAGACCGTGGCGGCCGGATTGCTCTCCCCTTATGGGGTTGTGGTGAATCATCACGATGCGGCAGGCGTCTGGTGCGGCGCGCTCGAAGATCTGCCTTACGCGCACCATGTCGGCGTGTTTGACCTGGCCTATGACGCCGAGGTCGCGGAAGCGGCGGGTGAGCGAACCCCGCGTGACGCCGTGGGCCGTGTTTACACCCGCGATGACCGCCCCTGGTATCTCCAGAGAAGGACTCAGGTCATCCGAGATGTACCTTACGTACCTCGAGTACTTGAACTTGTGGGCCTGCTCCCTGAAGAGACCGGCGAAGCCGAGATTGCGGGCCACGGCCCCGAGCCAGCGGATGTCGTGGTTGCCAGGGATGACGGCGCAAGGCGCTATCTTTCCCAGGGAATCCAGGTAGGCGCGGGCGTTCGCAAACTCCTTGTTCGTGCAGCGTTGCGTCAGGTCTCCAGAGACGGCCACCGCGTCCGGTTGGGTCTCTGCAATGTACTCTTTCAGGGCGTCGAGGCGTTCGGTGACCGCTGGACGCCCGAAGTGCAAATCCGAGATATGCGCAAGGGTTGTCACGAACAGCCATTCTACCCGAACGTGGCCCTCCTCCAAACCCTAAGAGCGAGTCAGCACTTCAGCATGTCAGCTTGTTTTCGCTGAACGCTGATCGCCCGTGGCCGAGTGCGCAATTTTTACCCGATGCTCTTCAGGAAATCTGAGAGGGCAGCGTTGAACTTCTCCGGGGCTTCGAGGTTAGAAAGGTGGCCGGTCCGGGGGATGGACACGTAGCGGGCGCCTGGTATCTTCGCGGCCATAGCGCCCATGACTTCGGGGGATGAGATGCCATCTTCTTCCCCGCCGATGACGAGGGTTGGGACGTTTATCTCGCCGAGGAGCGGGGTCGAGTCAGGCCGGTCCCGCATGGCACCGAGGGCGGCGACGGCGCCGTCGGGCGAGCTGTCGAGGATCATGGCCCGCACAACCTCCACGACCTCCTCGTCGTTGTGCAGGGTGTCGGGGGCGAGGAGGCGTTCCAGCTGAAGCTTCACGAGGACCCCGACCCCCTCCTGGGCGACGTGGAGGGCCATCTCGTTGCGGGTCTCGCGTATCTCCTCGGAGTCGGGTTCGGCGCGCGTGTTGGCGAGAACGAGGGCGGAGACCCTCTCCGGGAAGAGCCTCATGCACTCGAAGGCGACGTAGCCGCCCATGGAGACGCCGCCGAGGATCACGCGTTCCAGATGCAGCCTGTCGAGGAGGTCGCGGACCCCTTCGGCATAGTAATGGACGTCGGGCTGGGCCGGGGTACGGGGGGAACGACCGAATCCGGGATAATCCGGGGCGACGACGCGGTGGCCCCCAGAGAATGCCCTCATCTGGGATTCGAACATCCTGCCGTTGAGCGGGAAGGCGTGGAGCAAGATGAGGGGATCCCCCTCCCCAAGGTCCCTGTACGACATCGCTACGCCGGAAGTCCTGTGATCCACTACGTTCTCCTTTTGGTTAGGCTTCAGGTTTCAGCCGTCAGGTCCTGGTCCTGCAATGATTTTCTCCACACGACCATCGCTGCCACCGATGGTAGCGGTTCAGGCCGATGATTTCCGACTCCACTCTTTCCCTGATGCCTGATGCCTGAGACCTGAAACCTATGGACCTTCCGCTAACATACCTCTTGACGAGTCCTGACCGAGAGGTGATGAGCATGTGGGAGAACCTGGCGATCGTGTTGGAAGGGAAGATCGTGCGCCTGGAGCCGCTGGCGAGGCGCCACGAGGAGGGGCTCTTCGAGGCCGCGCAGGATGAGAGGATCTGGCGCTGGATGCACTACGACGCCAGTGAGTCCGGCGAGGCTTTTCACGCCTGGTTCGAAGACGCCCTGGCTGCTTCTTCGGCCGGGACGGAGGCCGCTTTCGCCACCCTGGACGCGGGCACGGGGGAGCCCGTGGGCAGCACCCGTTATCTCGCCCTTCGTCCCGAGCACCGGGTACTGGAGATCGGTTGGACCTGGCTCGCGCCTGCATACTGGCAGACGGGCGCCAACGTCGAGGCCAAGCTCCTGATGCTGGAACACGCCTTCGAGTGCCTCGGGTGCCTGCGCGTCGAGTTCAAGACGGACGCGGGCAATGAGCGATCGCGTGCCGCCCTCGCGGCCCTCCCGGCTCAGTTCGAGGGCGTCTTCCGCAAGCACATGCTCGTGCGCGGCGGTGAACGCCGCGACTCCGCCTACTACAGCATCGTCGACGACGAGTGGCCAGAGGTCAAAGACAACCTCAGACGACGCCTCGACGCCGTCCGAAAAGAGGGGATCAGATGAGCGACGGCGGCACTCCGGCCGGGCGACGCAGGGCGACGGTCGTGGAGGCGATGGGGCGGTTGCCAGGACCAGGAGGAGAGCGGTTCGCGGAAGTACTTAGGCACGGGAGCATGGAGGTCGAGATCTACGCACCCCGCGGCACCGACCCGCAGACGCCGCACACCCGCGACGAGCTGTACGTGGTCGTCAGTGGGACCGGGACGTTCATCAACGGGCCGGAGCGCCATGCCTTCGGCCCCGGCGACGCATTGTTCGTCCCTGCCGGCGTCGAGCATCGCTTCGAGGACTTCACGGACGACCTTGCCGTGTGGGTCATCTTCTACGGCCCCGAGGGTGGGGAAGCCAGTCGAAGCAGGGCTTGACGAACTATCATTCGATTATCTAAAGCGATCAAGACAAGAAGCTGACTGGCTGAAGTGCTAACAAATAAGGAGAAGGCATGACGACCGAACATCGCAATTCGCACCCCTACCACATGTACGACGCGATCCTGGCCCAGCCCGAAGCGTTCGTCGGGGCCATCGAGCGAAATGGTGACGCGGTCGACGAGTTCGCGTCCCTGATAGCCTCCCGCGAGAGGGTCTTCCTGGCGGGTATCGGAACCTCGCACCACGCATCCCTCGTCGGCGAGCACCTGATGCGGACCTACGGCGGCGGGCCCGACGTCCGTGCTGTCCACTCCTTCGACCTCGCGCTCTACGGGCCGGAGTTGCGCCAGGAGGACTGCCTCGTCGCCGTGAGCCACCGCGGCGCCAAACGCTACACGGCCCTCGCGCTGGAACAGGCCAGGGAGAAGGGCTGCCCGACGGCGCTCATAACGGGCGAAGGGGGCTCCGGCGAGGGTCGTGCGGACGTCGTGTTCCAGACGGTGGCGCAGGAGAAGTCCTCGGCACATACGGTCAGCTACACGAGCGCGGTGGCGGTGCTCGCGCTTCTCGCGGGGAGGCTCGGCTACCACAGGACAGGCTCGGCCACGCTGCCCGAGGAGTTCCTGCGGGAGGAGCTTCCGGAGGCGTTGCGGGTGGCCCTGGGCAAGGAGGACGAAGTCGCTGCGGTCGCCCGCGAGCACGTCGGGCGGCGTAGGATCTGGCTCGTCGGCGGTGGGCCCAGCGCGGTGACGGCCACGGAGACGGCCCTCAAGATCAAAGAGACCTCCTACCTCCAGGCCGAGGGCATGCCGACGGAGACGATGCTGCACGGTCCCTTCCAGTGCGTCGAGGCGGACGACCTCTTCGTCCTCATCGCCCCTTCTGGCGCTGCAAGAGAGCGTACCCTGGAGTTGGCGGAGCTGGTCGAGGAGGTCGGTGCCAGGTATCTGATCCTCGGTGACAACACGATCGAAGCTCATCCCGCCGCGCTGACCGTGCCCGAGGTCCCGGAGCCGTTCAGTGCCCTGACCTGCCTCGTTCCCTTGCAGCTCTTCACCTACCATCTCGCGCTCGCGCGAGGTACCAACCCCGACAGCTTCAGGGTCGACGACCCACGCTTCGCGAGGGCCGACGTCTCGGGACGTTTATAGGTAGACTGGACGCCTGTGCGTCTGATCTACACCCTCCTACTCGTCGCTGTCACGGCCGTGTGGGGCTGGACGTTCGTCGTGGTTCAGGATGCCATCGCCCTCTACGGTGTCGTTCCGTTCCTGGCGGTCCGCTTCGTCCTGGCCGGGGCCGCGCTCGCCCCGATCTACGCGACGAGGCTCACGCGTCGCTCGCTGCTCGTCGGCGGCGGCATCGGCGTGGTGCTCGCGGCCGGTTACCTCTTCCAGACTACCGGGTTGCTCTTCACGACGCCGACCAACTCGGGCCTCATCACGGGGCTCTTCGTCGTCTTCGCGCCGCTCGCCGACCGACTCCTGTTCGGGGCCAACGTCTCGCGGCGGGTCGTCCTGGCCGTCGCCTTGAGCCTGGCCGGGATGGTCCTGCTCGCCGGGGGCGGGCCCGAGGGCGCGAACCTGGGGGACCTTCTGACGCTCCTGTGTGCGGCGGCGCTCGGTTTGCACATCGCGCTCCTCTCCCGTTACGCCGCCCTCTACAACGCCGGCGCACTGACGCTGGCCCAGATCTTCGCGATGGCACTGCTCTTCGTCGTCGTGTGGACGTTCTTCGGCACTGTCTCTTTGCCGCCGCCTAGAGTATGGGTCGCGCTGCTGGTGACCGGGCTCCTGGCATCGGCCGGCGCTTTCCTGGTGCAGACCACGGTACAGCAGCACATCCCGGCGGCGCGGACCGCGATCATCCTGACCATGGAGCCCGTCTTCGCCGCGCTCTTCGGCTACTGGCTCGCAGGGGACAGGCTCGTTGCGGTCCAGATCCTCGGCGCGCTCATGATCCTCTCCGCCCTCGTAATAGGGGAGGTGCTGCCCGTGCTGCGCCGGGGCAAGTAGCACAGCAGCATTTCAGCAAGTCAGCACGCCGCTTCGCGGCTTGTCAGCGTTTCAGCACAGCGCTCCGCGACGGTTGGCAGTTCAGCCTTGCTGCGGGCGCCGTCCGAGCGACGAAGCGAGTCCCTGCAGCGGACGAGGCTGACAAGCTGAAGAGCTGACAAGAGGCGGTAAACTGAGTACAGGTCCAGCGTACGGAGGAGATTCGAGTGACACGCACCGTGGAGGTCCCTGATTATGAGGTACAGGACAGCATCCGCGTAGACCCGAGCCGGACGGCTTTGATCATCGGGGACATGCAAAACGATTTCGTGACCGAGTCCGGCACGCTCGTCGTTCCCAGCGCCGAGGGAACCATACCGGCGATACGGAACCTGCTGGAGCAGGCGCGGAACTCCGGCATGAGGGTGGTCTTCGTTCAGGATACCCACAACGATGGCGACCCGGAGTGGGAGATCTGGGGCGAGCATTGCCGCGAGGGGAGCTGGGGCTGGCAGGTGGTGGACGGTCTCGCTCCTCGCGAAGACGAGGCGACGGTACGCAAGCCACGCTACGACGCCTTCTACGGCACCGGGCTGGAGCACATGCTGCGTCTGTGGGGCGTGGATACGCTCATCATCTGCGGCACGGTCGCCAACATCTGTGTCTATTACACGGCGTCCAGCGCCGCCATGAGGTGGTTCAACGTCATAGTTCCCAGGGATTGCATCTCCAGCTTCAACGACTTCGACATGGAGGCCTCGCTTAGCCAGACCGCTTCCCTGCTCGGAGAGGTTACGAGCAGCGAACACATCAGGATAGGGGTGCCTGAGACCGAGGAGTTCTACAAGAGCAAGCTGGAAGAGGCCGCTACCCGCGAACGGGGAGGGAGTTAGGTAGATCGCTGGGTGGGAGAGCAAGGCCTCCACGGTATTGTATTCCCGCTCGAGTTCTTTCTCCGTCAGGGTGCGGTGTATCTGGCGGTGGCACGCGCCGCACAGCGGCACGGTACGGTGTAACTCTTCGCGGCTGAACGACCGCTTTACGCGTTTGTTCGCGTGGCGGCTGCGTGGGATCAGGTGGTGTCTCGTGCGCCGCTTCACGATGCGACCGCACAGCCCACAGACCCCGCCTCTCTCAGTAATCCTCGCCATGACGCACCGGATTGTACCCGGCGCTCTTCGCCGCGTAATGGTCGGCTTAACGGTCCCTCAACCGGGCCATGGAATAGGTATCGACGTACTCGCCGTTTCGGAAGGCGAGGCGACGGTGGGTGCCCTCGACCTCGAACCCGAACTTCTCGTAAAGGGCGATGGCGGGGGCGTTGTCCACGAAGACGTGCAGCTCGACGCGCGTGAGGTTCAGCCAGTTGTCCGCGAGGTCAAGCGCCGCCTCCATCAGGGCCGTCCCGATGCCCCTGCCCTGCCAGTCGTCGCGCACTGCCATCCCGATGCTGCCGACGTGACGCATGCGCCAGCGTGTGGGGGAGGTCTCCAGGCCGAGGCTTCCGACCACCTCGCCCTCCACGCAGGCCACCAGCGAAT
>Ga0126310_10001058_pt1 | contig 10240 bp, 10 predicted proteins | sample Plot60_FD_92540 | JGI IMG/M metagenome (GOLD analysis project Ga0126310, IMG submission 92540) | Serpentine soil microbial communities from UC McLaughlin Reserve, CA, USA - Plot60 | ecosystem: Environmental > Terrestrial > Soil > Grasslands | place: USA: UC McLaughlin Reserve, Lake County... | reverse complement strand
CTCCGCCCACTCGTCGCCGAGGAACTGGCGAGCGACGCAGTCGATTGGTGGGTGCTGGTATCCGCCACGGAGGCTCTGATCGGCTTCCTGGGCTTCGCGAGCGACACGATCGAAGCACTGTTCATCGATGCGGACCACCACGGGCAGGGGGGAGGCAAGTTCCTGGTGGCGCACGCGCAGAGTCTTGGTGAGGGCACGCTGGCGGTCGATGTCAACGAGCACAATGAAGCCGCGCTGGGGTTCTACAAGGCGCTTGGGTTCTCAGCAGTGGGGCGGTCGCCAACGGATGCGGGCGGCCGGCCGTTCCCCATGCTGCATATGAAACGTGCAGCGCCCGGCGCGCCAGGAGCCGTCTAAGGAGTCGTTGCAGCTGAGGGCGCGACCGGTGTCAGGTTGTGCGCTTAGCGACCCTGGAACAATTCGCCGCAACCAGGATGATTCGAAGCGTACGGACGAGCACAGTAGAGACCCCGAACTCCGGAGAAGCTCTTTGAGCCGAACTTCTCAGAACTCCGTAAAGGCGAAGTTCGCAGAATTCACCTTCTGGGACGTTTGTGAATAAGGACAAGAAGAATAGGAAAAGGCGGGGCATCGTAGCCCAGACTCCCGCTAGCTCCAAAAGGCACCACTCTAGCCTCTGCAAGCTCTAAGAGCCCAAAGGCCAGAGCCCAGTGCTACTCTCTGCCTATCCTCGAACCGGTTACCCTACAGAAGTCACCTCCTGCCCAATCGGTTCTCTAGCGGCATAACCACTGGGGGCGGATGGGTGTTGCTAGTGGTTAGCTAGAACTCTAACTTCTTATAGAAGAAGGACTCCCAATAGTGGTTGCCAGTGGGCTTATAGGTGACCCAGGCCTCGAAGTAGGGCTTGGGACTGTCTGCGGCAGCGTACTTGTGATACTTGCAGTAGTACCAGTCGTCCCACATATGCGTCAGGCTGTCCGGGGTCTCCCACCAGTAGTAGACATGGACGTAGTAGTACTTCTTGCCGTTGATCCACTTCTTATGGTATTTCGTATAGCTCTGACCACACAGCTTATCGTTACTGATCTTCTTCTTGCCGTAGTACTTGGCGCCATCCGGTTCACAGTAGTTGAAGTAACCATTTGGGTAGTAGTTCTTGGAGTACTTGTTCCCGTGATGAGGTCCACCCTGGTGGGCGAGGACCGGAGAAGCCACGAGCATCATTGCTGCCAACAACCCCAAGAGCACCATCAAGCTTCTCAACTTTTTCTCCTTCCCAAAGCAAGTGTCCCTACTATTGCTTGCCGGTTAGCTTAAAGACCTCCTTTCCGCATAAGAGGGCGGTACTCTAGGGGAAGCCCCGCCCCATTAGGCCAAGCTAGCAAGCATCTGATACCCTTCGCATCCCCCAAATTGCGTATCTTTTTCTAGTCTCCATATGGGCTGGGTACTCGCAGGGAGGGCCGGGCGAACTTCGGAGAACTCCGTTAAAGCGAAGTTCCCGGGGGAGCTCACCTACCCCATAGCCCCGGTCCTTAGAGCATAGCCTGTGAAGGGCCCTAATACGGGCGGTTATTAGCAGCGTCTTATGTACAACGTACGACAATGGTCCTCTATCTGTACGTAAGAAACCGCATAGGACCGGGGCGCAGGCAAGAGTAAAGCCGGGCTGCTCTTTGGAGGGGGGATACAGGCAAGCCCGGCTTAACAACGAAATTGTAACGCTCTGTAACGCTTTGATCAACCTTTGCATATGCCGCAAATGGGCGTTTTCTTCGCAGAGGGGATGTGCTTTGATAGCAGCCTGGAGGGGAATGGGGGACCCTCGGGTGGCGTCCCCCATTGAGTGCGAAGGTCAGGGCACTCTCTAGCCTTGCGCCATAGGACCCGGGCTATGCAGCATCTCGTATGTGGACTTCCGAGAATTCCCAGGACTAAGCACTCAGGTGAATAAGGTAGCCTTGAATGGCTTTAGAACGGGCCACTAGCGGCTAACAACTAAAGACGCCGGACGGAGTTCTAATGGAGGGGAACCGTCCGGCGTCGTGTATCTAGCATGTCTCTTTCCCCACAAGGGGGGTGGCTAAACACGGTCTCTATTTCTGAGAATTTATCTTCTAGGCGCTTGGGCGAATATATGACAGCCCTCGATTGATAGCCCCGATCACCTACAAGCGACTTACCTCACAGTGAGCGAATTCACCCTCTAAGGGTTTATAGGATGACTATGTGCGATAAACAGGTAACAAGAGTCGGCAACAGAAACCAGCTGCCACATTAGAGTTGTTGTGAGCAAAACCGTACCCCCAACCCAGGTTCTATCGGCAGGGCTGGCTTCAACGGCGGCGGCTTTCGTCACCTCCCGCTTCGGAGTGGCCGGGACCCTGCTCGGTGCCGCGCTGACCGCCATGATCATCACCGGTGGCTCAGCGATCCTCCGATCTTACCTCGAGAGGGTCCCCACTAAGCTGAGGGCGCACAGGGAACGGCGCAAGGCCGGACGCCATGCAGTGCCAGATACGCTGCCAGAGCGCCCCGATCTTCGAGACAACTTCATGGGCCGTATGAGGGCGGCTATGGGGTGGTTCTCTCAGCTGCCGTTGCTCTGGCGCCGCTCCATCCTCCTTAAGGGCCTCATCGGTGGCGCGGTTGCCTTCATGATTGGCATAGGGGCTGTGTACGCTGCAGAGACCATCATCGGCAACAGCCTCTCCTGTGGCCTATGGAGCAACTGTCCGAAGGGTGCTACCCCCGGGACACACCTCGGAGGTAGGGATGGTGTAGGTGCTAGTCCCACGATCACCCTTGGACGAGCGAAGACCAACACTACTACTACGCCGCAGAATGCTCCTCAAGATAGGAGCCAGAATACTCTTAAACCACGAAACTCTAATGTCCCGCAGCACCCCGCAGCTTCTCCTGAGAAGCAGCAGGACTTGCCGCAGGTAGCCCCCGCCTCAGGATCCGACCACAACCCGAGCATACAAAAGGCACAAGAACCGCTGCAGCCCCAAACTCCTCAGAAGAGGCCGGTTATCAGTGGGGAGGAGCCGGCGGTGAAACCGGATTCTGGAGAGGAGGCTCGTCCCTCCGAGCAGAACCCATCTCCTGGGGGGGCAAGCGCTCCCAGCAGGCAAGAAGGCACACCGTCTGGGGGGACCAACAGCCCACCCCCTAACAGCAGCTCCGAGAAGGCCACTGATAGTAGTAGCTCTCCGCTTCCGGAGGACGCGACGAAGTAGTAGAGGCTAGAGGTCGACGACCTAACTTCGAAGAATGAAGGCTATCGAAACTAAGAGTATAAAAAACAGTGGTTAGGCGAAGTAGTTCGCAGAATTCCCCTTCCACGCACTCACTCGGGTGAATAAGGGCCAAAGAGAGAAGAGCCAAGATTGTTGCTATTCCCCCTCCCCTGCAAACCGGCTCACAAAGTGCGCGACACATAGGCGTATTGAGCTTGGCAGAAAAAGCGTGTAGGTAGACGCTTACCAATCCGATACTTATGCGGTTTGCAAGCCATCGGAAGCCTTTTAGAGGTGCGATTTTCTGCCATTGTTACTCCGGCTATACGTCGCAGACTTCATGAGTCGGTCTGCTCCCCTGCCTTCACATACCGATAAAACGTCGTCCTGCCAATACCGAGGGTTTTGCAGATATCCATAACTGTCAGAGAGTTATCAGAGGCCATATTCCGCAAGATCTGCACCTCTTTGGCAGTGAGGACTTTTGGCCGTCCGCCTACCTTTCCTCTTGAACGTGCCGATTGAAGGCCTGCTTGCGTCCGCTCCCTGATAATCTCCCGCTCAAATTCAGCTAGGGCGCCAAAGATATGAAAGACCAGTTTTCCCCCACTGGTTGTGGTATCGATGTTCTCTGTGAGGCTCTTAAAGCCAACGCCACGCTCAGCAAGATCAGTGATGGTGTCAATAAGATGTCTAAGACTACGCCCCAGTCTGTCCAGACGCCAGACAACGAGTGTGTCGCCTGCTCTAAGGTGGCTGAGAGCCTCTGTGAGGCCCTTTCTCTCAGCTTTGCTTCCACTGACCCTATCGGTAAAGATCCTCTCGCAGCCTACTTTCTCAAGCGCGTCTTGCTGTAGAGAAAGGGTCTGTTCGTGAGTTGAAACGCGGGCGTATCCGATGAGCATATGGGGTGTTAGAAGATAGCCAGTTGCCCGGACTTCTTCTGTTCCTTTCTTTTGAAGTGGAGCCCCAAAACCGCCTTGTACATAACACGGGCAAGAAGGGTTACCTGTTCTATTTCCTCTTCTTTAGGCACTCTGCCTAATTCATTGTGAAGCGCAACAGCGACTTTGGCCTTAAGAAGCCTAATCTTTTGTTCGCTACTCATGTTACTAATACACCAAAACTCAAGAAGGAAGTCAAGTTTTGGGACTTTGATTTCGGAACGGCTTTCGGAACACTAGTTCACGCCTAAACTCGGGAATTTTGGGGCTTTTGTCGAAGTGTTCTAAAAACGAAGGTTTTTGGAACAGCAATCGATATGGGCAACATTGCCGAGCTGCGACGAGCGATCTACACGTGAACCTGCCTCTTCCCCTAGCCCTGCGGGTTTTAGCCCTGAACGTCGCTGGCAGGTTACCCCTGCTTGCCTAGCTCCGAGCAGCTGTTAACGACATCCCCCTCGGGTTTTGGTACGGTTTGGTTGTTGGGAGGGGATACTCCATCCTCAACCCATTCCACAAGCCTGTCGAAAGCGGCCTTGTAGCAAGGTAGCATCGGTCGCAGCTTCTCGCGAAACAAAGGATCGGGATCCTTAGTAGGGTCGATATTGCGGGGATAATCGTAGAGCGAATCCACGTGGGTACCACCCTCTATCCGATAGCAGCGGTGCATTTCCGAACGTCCGGCTTGCTTGACAAGTTCGGCGTACTTATCGGCGGACTTCTTAATGGGAAATAGGGCGTCTAGCGTACCGTGCAGGGTTATGAGGCGCTTCTTTATATCCCCAGTGAGCGATACTCTCTTCACGGCGGCCTTGATCGCCTGCGCCTGCTTCTGCACCAGCTCGGGCGCCTGCGGAGACGGATTTATCCTCTCCTTGTAGTTATAGTCGTCATCGGCACCGATGTAATATGGGTCGAACTCCTCCCTGTAGATCCGCTGCACTAAGTTCCAATAAACGGTGTAGTAGTACTCCCACAGAAAATCTTGATCCGGCTCGAAACCTGCCCTGATCATGGCGTTACGCGCGTCCCGAAGCGGGTAATGCGGGTAATACTTAAGCGCCTGCGGCAGAAATGTAAGCAGATTGGGACCCTTATCCTCGGGGTCGGAGTCAGTGCTATCGGGATCCGCAAAAAGCGTCCCTTGCCAATCTACGCCACCGTCGTAGAGACTGTCGCCGTCGTTCTCCAAGGCGTAACGTGTCAGGTAACCACCGTTGGAATTTCCCGTAACGTAAGTGTACTTCAGTTCCTTTCCGAAGTGCCCATAGTACTCTTTGGCGGCTTCTTTGACGACCTCGGCGAGCTGTTTGATTCGCTTGTGCCACTCGTCCATCGCATCTCCCGGCCCCTGGTCCGCGATATAGAACCGTAGTCCGCTATTGCCTTTGTCCGTCGAGGCGAAAGCACACCCTTTCTGCAGGGCATGATCGCTGATGATGAAATCGTTGGCGTATTGTCCCCGTACTCCTGGTGAGCCGGTTATCACTATCCTGTTCTCCCAATGTTCAGGATCGGGAAAGCGGATGACGAACTGCGCATCATAACGGTAGACGCTGTCTCCGTTCTTCCTCTTGCCATACAGGTTACCCGGCGCCAAGGTGGTTCTCGAAGGCTCGTCAGAAAAGTAACCGTCTATCTGAAGACCCGATACATTTTTATCCGGACTCCTAGTGTCCTTGGCGTGCAATCTGAACCAGTCGATGGGGTTGGTGTATTCGGTGTTTTGTGTACCTTCGGTCGTAAGGTCATTGAGATGGACACAATCTGGCGGTCCTCCCTTGCGGCCACGCGCTCCTTGGCGAAATAAGTAATCCCTAACTTTGTCAGCTCTTTCTGTCATGCCCTGTCTTCCCCTTCCCTACGATTAACTGGCAGCACTGCTGCACCCGTAGTACTCTTCCTCCTTTTCCACCGTCTCATCCCCACCCCTCTATTGACCACCGGCTAACGGAGGCTAGCCGATCTACTGCATTTGCTCCCCAGGGGCCTCGACCCACTCCTCCACGATCTTCCCATCAGCGATGCGGCTGATGATGATTCCCGTACTCCGGTAGGCACCACTCGCCGTGTACCGTGTCACAACCTTGTCTCCTTCGGCGATCTGATCATCGACGGTGAACCCCAAGCTGGGGAAGGCAGCCTGTTGCCTACTGATAAGTTGCTTGATTCCCTCTGGGCCGCGTATTTCTTCGCCAGTGGGAAACACGGGAGTGTGCAGCACGTAGTCGGGGGCGTAAATTTCGTCCACTAGGTCGAGGTCACCCTCACTATGGGCCTCCTTGATGACACGCAGGAGGAGGGCCTTGTTCTCTTCTACTGTCATAGGATGTCCTCCCATATCTTCCTTACCCCTTCTCGCCGCTCTCCTACGAAGTTAATACCCTCGCAATGAATCGGCGATGAATCCTACAGTGGTTATTCACCGAGTTGCCCAGGATTAGCAAGCGAGCAGTTCTCTTCACCCTAAGCATGTATCCAAAACGGTCGTTTTTGGTACACGCCTCGAGTGCTAATAAAGGCAACTGAACTTCTTCTAGAGCATTCGTCATAGCGGTTGGCCCACCGAGCGGTAGCCGCAGTGCTCGAAGAACCCGCGTGCGTCTTGGGCGGACACGGCGTCCAGCGCCCGGCCCATCGCGCCGATCAGCGCCTCGCGGGTGCGCGCCTCGGCCTTCCTGAGCAGCCCTTCGACCTTCGAGAAGGCCTGCTCGATGGGGTTAAAGTCCGGCGAGTAGGGCGGCAGGAACAAGACCTCCGCTCCCTCGCCCTCGATGAGCTCCCTCACCCGCTTCATCTTGTGGACCTGCAGGTTGTCCATCACCACTATCTGTCCCCGCTTGAGCGTAGGTGCCAAAAAGCGCTTTACGTGAGACCACGAAGTTGCAGTGTGCTAGGCTAGCACCGCGCTGCTGATACTGCTCGTTGTGAAGGGATCAGGATGCCGCACTGCCCTCGTTGCCGCTCTGCCAAGGTGAAAAAGGACGGTCGTCGTCCCGCCGGGCGCCAACGCTTCCGCTGCCATACGTGTAGTCGAACGTTCACTACTCGCACATATACGCCGTTCGCACGGCATCGTTGGCCGACCGAAGTCATCCTGACAGCGTGCGCTGGTACTTCGGCTATAGGCTATCCGCCGCCGATGTGAGAGATCTGCTCGCCGAACGGCATATCGACGTGTCGGCTAGGACCATCCTGAGTTGGGCGCACAAGTTCGGCCCGCTTCTGAGGCGTGCTGCCCACCGGAGCATGCGCTCCGCTCCCGGGCATCGATGGTGGTGCGATGAAACGTACGTCCGGGTCGGTGGCCGGTGGGCATACTTCTACCGGGCTGTCGACGAAAGGGGCCAGGTGATAGATGTCTTGCTGCGGGCTCAGCGCACCTTGGCCAGCGCCGAAGCCTTCTTCATCCGAGCCACCGCGCGGCGGCAAACAGTCCCCACCGAGGTGATTACCGACAAGCACCAAGCCTATGTAGGGGCTGTACGAAAGCACGCGAGCGAGGTGATGCATGTCCGGAGCGGGTTGCACCGAGTCAGCGGGCAGACGACCAAAGCGATCGAGCGTTCGCATCTTCCTATCAAAGATCGCCTGCGCCCGATGCGCGGGTTGCACTCGATCGCCACGGGGCAGCGCTTGCTAGAGGGCATCGAACTTACCCAGGCCATCCGTCGAGGCGAACTGCGGGCCACCATTGGGGATGGTGAGCTAGCAATCAAGAGGTGCCCTTACGAAGCAGCGCGTGAGACGGTAGAGATCTTCACATCCCTCGCGAACGACCTGTGCAGCGCCGGCTGATTGGAGTTCTTCAAGGAATCTTATAGAGCTAGATCTGTTCGACGCGCAGCCAGCCCACCATAACTTCGCAGGCTCCTCCTTCTCGCAATTTCGGGGCCCCGAAGCTACTTCCTCGGGCAGACTTTTTCACATGAAATTCTTTGAACTATAACAAGCTCATCGCTGTTCATTCCCGATTCATCGCCTCTCTCTATAATGTAGTGCGGCTAGCGAAGGAGTTGAAGGTAAGAACTTTACGTCGGTTGCGGACATCACCAATCTATCCAGCATGGAGGAGCAGTTCACTCGCTTGGCGAGGACTTGTCCAGAACCGTTATGCCGTGTGCTGGAAGGTAGCAATTCCCAAAGGGGCCAACAATGAGACTGTCACTACAGAGCTACTTCGACCTTGGAGCTTCATACGGTCTGGGAGACAATGTCTTCCGACATTCGTCAGCCACCACAGATTCTGACACCGCTGCCACAGTCCTTGACATCCCTGCGATAGGTATTCGCAATCCACTTGGCCTAGGCGTTGTGTGCGAGTTGGATAACCAACATGCCGAGATCATGAATGAGTGGAGGGCCGCAGCGGTACGCAAAGTGGACGTACCAGAAATGGAGTTGGGTTACGACGACGATCCGAGTTCTTTAGGCCAAGGTGAAGAAGGTGGTTTCTCCGACTTCAAAGAACGACTGAAACGACATATTAATGAGCACCGAGTCGAAGGTTGCACCTTAACAGTGTACGCTATCGGTACAGTCTTTCTACGCCTTGATTTCGCTACTGGTCTCCCCCTTGCGTTCCTGAGAGGATTTGCTCGCTGTTTTGAGTACGCTGCCTACGAAGAACATATCTCACAAGAATTGCTGATGGTCGCAAGGCAGACAATGGAGAGAGCAATAGAAGGGCAAGACTCCGGAATACAGGACCTTTCCCGGCGCCCAGAGCCCGTGATTGAAACCGACGACCGTGGGAACCGTGAATCTGACCTGCTGTATGCAGGCTTCACTAACGTCGTGCTGTGCGTCGACAAGGGCGATAATGTTGAGGCGGTGAAGCAAAAGTTGCTTCCCCCTGTCCCTGGATCGCCGCAACAGCAGTATGAGGTGTTGCCGTTTGAGTTTCATGGTACCTTATACTTTGATTGGGCATCTTGCATACTCGTGCCACGCGACTACGACGATCCGAGTGAAGACCCAATAACCCAGATTCAGCGCATGCTTTACTGCATACAGATCGCGCACGCCTATCTGGGTACCTGCGTAGCCTTTGAGGACTTGTTCTTCCACGAGACCCTTCGTCAAGCTGAGGGCTATGTTAAAGGGATATCGGGTGGCCGGGATCCGCGGGAATTGAACCGGCTGCGTACTCTAGCGTTGGCAGTAGTCAGTCTAACCAGCTATGCGGCTGTAACGGCCACCGAAGAGGACCAATCGTATTTCGACTGTTTTGAGCACCAAGCAAAGATCGAGGAACGGCATCAGATCATACAGGAACGGTGCGAAATCCTACATAACGTTCAAGTTGCCGAAACTCAGACTGAGGAGGCGAAGAGGCAGCGTTTGCTAAATGGAGTCGTGCTGTTTCTTACGGCCTTCACTTTTGTGGGTGTATTCGCAGAGTCTTACACCTTTTTAGAAGGGACTGGACATTGGTTACCCAATCTTCTTTATCGAATAGTAGTCCTAGGGTCACTGCTGGTTTTGATCATCTGGGCGACTTTGAATGTTTTGAAGAGGAGCGGCATCTTGGCCAATTCGGACGGCCGGGGAAACACGTGACTGCTTCGGTCCAATCCTTTACCTGCAAAACCCGCGAAAACATAAAGCTTTCGGTACGATCATCGGTTGTTTTGTCAGCAGCACTTCAGCAGTAGACTACTATCCCAAGGCTTCGTCCCCATGCCGTCAGCTACGTGCCTTCCCATGCTGGCCATCCAGTGCGAGTAGCGGTCGAGGGTTATGGTTATCGAAGCGTGACCCAGATCCTACAGCATCGTTCAAAATCATTGACCCAGGAACGACCGTAGAAGCATGAAACCTACTCCGAACACCTCCGTCAGAAGATAGTCTGAGCCACAGAACCGGGATTTCTTGGACACCCGTGTGTATGGTATGTCGGTTCAATTATTATGAGCGATGCTGTAAGTGCCACCAATACACATCTTCAAGAGCCCTCTAGCGATTTTTCAGACAGTCTCATAAGCTCGACTTTAGCCATTTGGAAGTAAAGGGATAGATTCGCTCCCCACCCCACTGCACAACAAGCGCTGATCTCTAGATCCTACCCCCTGCCAACCATGATGATAG
>Ga0126310_10001057_pt1 | contig 10242 bp, 11 predicted proteins | sample Plot60_FD_92540 | JGI IMG/M metagenome (GOLD analysis project Ga0126310, IMG submission 92540) | Serpentine soil microbial communities from UC McLaughlin Reserve, CA, USA - Plot60 | ecosystem: Environmental > Terrestrial > Soil > Grasslands | place: USA: UC McLaughlin Reserve, Lake County... | reverse complement strand
ATCGAGCCGCCCGGCCCATGCCGGCATCACGCCGTTGCGTGCGTTGGTGACGATCTCGATGATCGAAGCTTCGTCGGAGCCGAACAGCCAGATGCCATCGGTGAGGTTCGGTGCGCCGAGCTCCTTGTTACCTTTGCCCTCTGGGTCATGACAGACGGCGCAGTTGTCGGCATAGAGTTTCTTGCCGGCAGCGAGGTCGACGCTGGATCGCGTCGGCAGGTTGGCGAGCGCGCGCACGTAGTTTGCAACGGAGACGATCTCCTCGCGCTTGAGCATTCCGTCGCGGCCGAACGCCGGCATCTGGCTTTCGCGTGACTTGGCATGGCCGGAGCGCACGCCGAATTCGATCGTCTGCTGGATCTGCTCGAGCGTGCCGCCCCACAGCCAGTCATTGTCGTTCAGGTTGGGATACCCTTTGGCGCCGCCGCCACCGGCGCCGTGACACGGCCCACAGTTCTCGCGGAACGAGGAGCGCCCCTGTGCGTAGGCAAAATCGGCGAGCGCCTGGTCGCTTTTGATGTCACCGAGCGAGCTCGCGGCCAGCTTGGCGGTCATTGGCGCGCGCATCGTCTTTAATTCATTGAGGTCATTCACGATCGCGTCGCGCGAGTGCCAGCCGAAGGCGCCGGTGGTGAACGAGGAAATCAGAGGCCAGGCGGGATAAACGATCCAGTAGCCGATCGCCCACACGATGGTGATGTAGAACAGCCAGAGCCACCAGCGCGGCAGCGGCGTGTTCAACTCGCGGATACCGTCCCACTCGTGGCCCGTAGTCGCGGTCCCGGTGAATGCGTCGACCTGCGTCTTGTCAGCCATTTTCAATCCTCGCGCAGCGGCATGCGGGCAGCGGCATCGAACGCGGCCTGACGCGAGGGCCACAGCGCATAGACGAGCACCGTAAGGAAGACCGCGAGGAAATAGACGAGGCCCCAACTCTGGGCGAATTCGGCGAGTGCTCGGTATGTGGCGTTCATCGTCGTTACCGGATGTTGGCTTTGTCGTTGTAGAGCTTGAAGTCGATGAGCGTGCCGAGCACCTGCAGGTACGCGATCAGCGCATCGGCTTCGGTGATGCGGGCGGCATTGCCGTCATAGTCGCGTGACTGCGATCGCGGATAGCGTTTGGCGAATGCGCCAGCGTCGGGCGCGTCACTGGTGGACTGCGTTTTTACGTCGGCTGACGCGAGCGCGATCATGTCGGGCGTGTAGGGAACGCCGAGCGCCGCGTTGACCTTCATGTCATCGTCGATGTGCGCGAAATCAAGATCGGTTGCTTCGAGCCACGGGTAGGCCGGCATCACAGTGCCTGGCACCACCGACTTCGGTGCGCGCAGATGATCGCGGTGCCAATCGTCCGAGTATTTGCCGCCGACGCGCGCGAGATCGGGGCCGGTGCGCTTCGATCCCCACTGGAACGGCCGATCGTACATGCTCTCGGCCGCGAGAGAGTAGTGTCCGTAGCGTTCCACTTCATCGCGCAGCGGCCGGATCATCTGCGAATGGCAATTATAGCAGCCCTCGCGCACGTAGATGTTGCGACCTGCGAGCTCGAGCGGCGTATACGGGCGCACGCCGTCGACCTTCTCGATCGTACTCTTGAGATAGAAAAGCGGCGTGATCTCGACGAGCCCACCGATCGCAATCACGATCAGCACGCCAATGACGAGAACGATCGAGTTCTTCTCGAAGATCGCGTGTTTGTGCCAAAGCGACATGATTCTCACTCCGCCGGAACGAGCGCAGGCATCGCGGCAGGCTCGACCTGTTTGGCGTTCACGGTCTGCCACAGGTTCCAAACCATCAGCAGCGCGCCGGCGAGGAAGAGAGCGCCGCCCATTGCCCGGATGACGTAGAAGGGGTGCATCGCTTCGACGGTCTCGATGAAGGAGTATTCGAGAAAGCCGAGCGATGTGTAGGCCCGCCACATCAAGCCTTGTAGGATTCCCGATACCCACATCGCGGTGATGTAGAGCACGATGCCGATGGTCGAGATCCAGAAATGCCAGTTGACGAGCTTGAGCGAGTAGAGCGGGCGATTCCACAGCCAAGGCACCAAGCAGTAGATCGCACCGAACGACACATAGCCGACCCAGCCGAGCGCGCCGGAGTGCACATGGCCGATCGTCCAGTCCGTGTAATGGCTGAGCGAGTTGACGGACTTCACCGACATCAGCGGACCCTCGAAGGTCGCCATGCCATAGAACGCCACCGACACCACCATCATGCGCAGCACGGGGTCGGTGCGTAGCTTGTCCCACGCGCCCGACAGCGTCATGAGGCCGTTGATCATGCCACCCCAGGAGGGCATCCAGAGGATGACCGAGAAGGTCATGCCGAGCGTCTGCGCCCAATCCGGCAGCGCCGTGTAGTGCAGGTGATGCGGGCCGGCCCAGATGTAGAGGAAGATCAGGGCCCAGAAGTGGATGATCGACAGCCGATACGAATAGACCGGCCGCTCGGCACGCTTTGGTATGAAGTAGTACATGATCGCGAGAAAACCCGCGGTGAGGAAGAAACCGACGGCATTGTGGCCATACCACCATTGCACCATCGCATCCTGCACGCCCGACCAGACGATGTACGACTTGGATGAGAAGATCGAGACCGGGATGGCGGCGTTATTGCCGAGATGCAGCACCGCGATGGTGAGGATGAAGGCGAGATAGAACCAGTTCGCCACATAGATGTGCGGCTCGGTGCGACGCATCAGCGTGCCGAGGTAGACGAGCAGATACGTCACCCACACGACCGTGAGCCACAGGTCGGCATACCACTCGGGCTCAGCGTATTCCTTGGACTGTGTGATGCCGAGCAGGTAACCAGTGCCCGCGATGACGATGAAAAAGTTGTAGCCGAGCACGACGAACCACGGCGAAATGTCGCCTGCAAGCCGCGCGCGGCACGTGCGCTGCACGACGTAGAACGAAGTGCCGATCAGAACGTTGCCGCCGAACGCAAAGATCACTGCCGAGGTATGGAGCGGACGGATTCGGCCGAACGAAACCCACGGCAGATCGAAATTGAGCACCGGGAAGGCCAGTTCGAGCGCCGCGTAGAGACCGACCGTAAAGCCCGCGATGCCCCAGAACATCGCCATCACGGTCGCGAACTTGACCGGACCCATGTTGTAGTTCGGCTTGCCATGGACCAGCAGCGGCGTGGTGTCATTCGATCGCTCGAAATAGCGGTTCAGGATCGCGAACACCGCCGCGACGCTGCCGATCGAGAACAAATAGGCGTGGAATGCGTATTCGGGCGTGTAGGCCTTCGCACCGATGACAACACACAGGAACGCCAGCGCCGCGAAGGCGAACGCCGTGCTGCCTTCACCGAAGGTCATCGATTTGGGTGCGATTGCAATTGCCATGTCACTCCCCGGCCGACTCTATGTGCCGCACAATGTTCAACTTCGCAGCGCGCTTCTTGATGGAGATCAAATCGCAAGTGATACAGGCGCCCGGCCCGGCCTATCCTGCTCGTAGGTCTATCGGCCTATACTTTGGATAAGCAGTGGCCCGGCGCACGGCGCGTTATCGTTCCAGCGTTTTGAAATAGGCAATGACATCGCCGATCTGGTCTGCTTCGAGCCGGAATTCCGGCATGTTGTCGTGCCCGGTCCGGATTCCTTCGGCGAATGCCTCCTGCAGGCTTTCGATCGGATAGCGCAGATGCAACGTGCGGAAGGGTGGCGCGATCTTCAGCGGGCTTTCGCTCACCTTGTCGATCGCGTGGCAGCGCGCACAATTGGCGCGCACGAAATTCAGCCCGCGCTGCTCCGATGGCGACTGCGCAAGCGCTTGTTCCGCGAAGAGCACGAAGGCCGCCACAGCTGCGATGCGAATGCTTGTTTGTGGCATGACCTGCGGCTTACGGCCCGTGGGCATGATCGAGCCGGCGCAATGAGCGCTCGGTTTCAAGAGCTTCGAGAGTCTCAACATTCGGGCAGTAGTCACGCCATCCAGGACTTGAGGGATCCCGATCCATATCGTGGCCGCACTGACCTTTCTCCGAACAGGCCGAGCAGACGCGCTGCATGTCTCGCAGAACGCCCGGCGTAGCCGTCATCACGCGGGCCGTGTCGAATTCGAGCGCGGCCAGGCGCTGGGACAAAAGGTCGGCGGCATCGGGCCATCTGCCAGCAAGGGTCCGCAGCTCCGGAACACCGAGATTGACGTCCTGCGCGACACGCGACATCTCGGGCTCCCCGAGTCCCTCGATCTCCGCAATTGTGGCTCGTGCCTTCATCCAATTGCGCCACCAAGTACCAAACGCGCTTAGCAAGATTTCCGTTTGGCTTTGTTGTTGGGTGCGGGACATTGGCATGGCAGTTTCCTCCGCAAGATTTTTCGGTTTGCAACAGCTCAGCTGTTGAGCTGCCGCAGCGCGGCGCGGTTGCGCAGAACGATGCGGCGCGACGTCGGCAGCGCGATTGCTGCCGAACTCTCCAGTTGGGTCAGCGTACGCGAGATCGTTTCGATTGTGAGCCCGAGGTAGTCGGCGATGTCCTGCCGCGACATCGGCAGGTCGACTTCGTTATGGCCGTCTGCGCGCTCGGCCATTTCGAGCAGGAAGTCGGCGACGCGCTCCTGCGCCGTTTTGATCAGCAGCATGAGATGCACCTGCATGCGCGCAAGCTCCTGTGCCGTCATGGCCAGAAGCTGCTGAGCCACCGACACATCGTGCGACGCCAGTGCCGTCACCGCGCTGCGCTTAATCACGAGAACGGTGGCATTGGTGATTGCTTCGGCGGAAAAGGAGTGTTCTGCGCCACACTCGAGCCCAAACATGTCGCCGGGCAAATAGAACGCGCCGATTTGGCGCCGACCATCGCTGAGCACCCTGTAGGTACGCACTGTTCCGCCAACGAGCTTGTAGATGTAGTCGGCTGGCTCGCTCTCGCCATAGATCTCTTCGTTGCGCGCGAACCGCATCGGAGCGCCCATCAGCTCAATTGAACCTTTGAGCGGATTGGCGGCGAGCCGACTCCCGAATTGAGCGTCGCGTGCCAGATCTTCGCCGGTAGGGGTCTTTCGGAGTGTTGTCCGGGTCAGCATCGCCACGCCCTCTTTCTGAATTCGACGGGCGTATTGGTAAGGACCGCGCTTGCGGTCGAAAATTCAGATAAGGTCCCTAAGGGCTAGCCCTTAGGTCAGAAGCCCCGCTGGACGCGGCCTGTTGCTGGCTCCCAACGTGTTGATTTGGAAATACAAATCGCTTCGGGGTGGGTATACCAAGCAACGTAATGACAATTGTGCCCGAGAAGCAGTCCAAGGTCGCGCCCAGCATGGCTCTGGTGAGCAGGAGTCCGTGGCGCTCCGAATTGCTGCGCTACACGATCGGCATCCTAGCCATCCTGTTCGCAGCGTCTGCGCGGCTGCTGCTCGCGCCAATAATTGGCGATGAATCGCTCTACTTGTTTTTGATCCCAGCGGTGATGGCTGCGGCGGGCTTCGGTGGATTCGGTCCGGGGCTCATCGCCACTGCGCTCGGTTTGCTGTTCGGCATATTCGCACTGCCGGTCCACTCTGGTCTGACGGCCGGCGACCTCGTGAACGCGGCTGGGTTCGCTGCTATCGGCGCCGGCCTCGCATGGACCGGGGAGTTGTTGCGGCAGAATCGCATTCGCGCCACGGCAAGCACTCAAGACGCCTTGGCCCGCGAAGCGCACCTTCAGTCGATCCTAGATACTGTACCAGATGCGATGATTGTCATCGATGAACGTGGGACAATGCAGTCGTTCAGTTCGGCGGCTTCGCGCTTGTTCGGCTATACGCCGGCTGAAGTCCTCGGCAAGAACATCAAGATGCTGATGCCCTCGCCCTACCGCGAAAGTCACGATGGTTATCTTGAACGCTATCTTCGTACGGGCGAACGCCGCATCATAGGCATTGGGCGCGTGGTGGTCGGTGAACGGAAGGACGGTTCGACCTTCCCGATGGAGCTTTCCGTCGGCGAAATGAGCTCCGGCAACCGGCGCTTCTTCACTGGGTTCATCCGCGACCTGACCGAGCGGCAGAAAACCGAAGGACGACTGCAGGAATTGCAGACCGAGTTAGTTCATATTTCTCGTTTGACCGCGATGGGCGAAATGGCATCAGCGCTGGCCCACGAGCTGAATCAGCCATTGTCGGCCATAGCGAATTATATGAAGGGAGCGCGCCGGCTTCTCGAAAGTCACTCGGACGACGATTCTGTTGTCATCCGGGACGCAATGGAAAAAGCCGCAGAGCAATCATTGCGCGCCGGCCAGATCATCCGCCGACTACGTGATTTCGTTGCGCGTGGTGAGAGCGAACGGCGCATCGAGAGCGTCAAGAAGCTGGTTGAGGAAGCAAGCGCGCTCGCGCTCGTCGGCGCCAAGGAACACGGTGTTCGGGTGAAGTTTCAGATTGATCCGGCGCGCGATCTTGTCTTGGTGGACAAGGTTCAGATCCAGCAGGTGCTGCTGAACCTGATTCGCAACGCGATCGAGGCGATGGAGCAGTCGACCCGCCGCGAACTGCTGATTGCAAGCCGCCCGGACGGCGAATTGGTGGAAGTGTCTGTCGCCGATACGGGCCCTGGCATCGCGACAGAAGTCGCCGGCCAATTGTTTCAGCCATTCGTCACGACCAAGCGTTATGGCATGGGAGTCGGCTTGTCGATTTCGCGTTCTATCGTCGAAAGCCATGGCGGGCAGATCGTTGTGGAGCCGAACCAGGGAGGCGGCACCGTGTTTCGTTTCACCATGACGGGCGTAACTAGCGAGGACCTAGGTCATGCAGCCCAATAAGGTGGTGCATGTCATCGATGACGACGACGCGGTCCGCGAGTCCCTGCAGTTCTTGCTAAATACAGCACACCTCAGCGTCCGCACCTATGACTCCGCGACCGCCTTTCTGTCCTCGCTGCCAAAGATCGATTCCGGCTGCATCGTCACTGACGTGCGGATGCCTGAGCTGAGCGGCGTTGATTTCCTGCGCCGCCTGAAGGAACTCAAGGTCGGCATGCCCGTCATCGTTATCACAGGCCATGGTGACGTTCAGCTCGCCGTCGAGGCGATGAAAATCGGTGCAGCGGACTTTATTGAAAAGCCGTTCGATGACGAACGGCTGCTCACTGCCGTGAGGTCGGCTTTGGGCCGTTGGGAAAAGGATTCTAAGGAAGACGCTGACCGTGCAGGCCTGCTCGACAAAGTCGTAACACTGTCTGGTCGCGAGCGCGAGGTACTGGAGGGGTTAGTTGCGGGAAAGCCTAACAAGGTTATTGCTTTCGACCTCGGCATCAGCCCGCGAACGGTTGAGATTTACCGCTCCAACGTCATGACCAAGATGAACGCCGGGAGTCTCTCTGAACTGGTGCGAATGGCGTTGCTTGCCGGCCTCTTGAAGGCTGCCTCTGACTAGTAGGCACGAAGAATGCGGCTTTAAAGGGTGTTGAGATAAGTCAACGCAGGCGGATGGAGTCTCTGGTCTTTGGTCGACTTCGAAGCACGCCAGACCTCATACCGTGAGCACACAACTCGAAACCTGGTCCGTGAAGCCAGTCGTGGTGATCGTCGATGACGATCCGGCGATTCGTGGCTCACTTGCGTTTTCCTTGCAGACGGAAGGCTTCGCGGTCCGCTCTTATGCTACGGGCACACAGCTATTGCGGGATCTGATCACCGACGCCGCGTGCCTCGTAATTGATTATCACCTGCCGGGAATGAATGGTTTGGAGCTTTTGGCGGAGTTGCGCCGCCGCCGGGTCACGGCGCCAGCCATCCTGATCACGACGCATCCCAGTGCCGCCGTCCAGAAACGCGCCGCAGCTGCTGGTGCAGCTCTCGTGGAAAAGCCGCTTTTGGGCGATGCGCTGTTTGACGAAATTCGCGGGGCGCTGGGCGCGTGAGTGCTGAAAATAAACGGTTTGAACCCGTCAATTGAAACGTGATCGCGGAATGACGCCTTCTTTAGCAGCTAGTGCGCCGCCACCGACTTCCTGCGGGTGCCGCTTTGCTTGAGTTCATCGCGGCGGTGCCTGTTCTGGAGTAACGCCGACCCCAACACCGCATATCTGCGGCGCTTATACGCCCGCGGCCATGGCGCCTGCGGTGGCGCGGCTTGCGAAAGCCGTCGTTGCTCTCCAAACCTAAACCGGTTTTGGCCCTCGCTCGGTCAGGGCACTTCCACCTACCTGGCTTGCCGACATGTCGAATCTGAATTGCTGTGTCCGCTATTCGCTCGAAAGCTGACGCTGATCAACGGAGAGCCTGATGTCCGGCCATTAGCCGACATCATATTGCTCATATCGACCGCACTATTGTCGTGGACGCCTTGATCTTCACTGCGTCCTGGCTTACCGCCACGACCTGCGAGAGAGAGAGCATAATCTTGTCCGCAACCAGGACGGCCACTAGCGATCCACCGGTACGTCAGCCACCTCTTCTCCGATCGCCTCCAGCAACACCTCAACCCACCGCTGCGGCACGCGCCGTGTGATGAAAACGATCCGGCTCGTGCGCTCATCGGATGGCCAGCGATCGAGCCATGCTGGCGGGTGAAAGACATGCTGGACGCCGTGGATGACCGCGGGCCGGTCCGGGCTCTCGGCAATATTCACGATGCCCTTTAGACGCAGGATATCCTCGCCGCAGTGCTCGGCGAGTGCTTCGAGAAAGAGCGTGAGCGCGACGGCGCGGATCGGCTCCCGGCGCACGATCGCATAGGTATTGATGGCGTCGTGGCGATCGCGCACATGCGCATGAGATTCTTCCGTCAGCCACGTAGTGACGTCGCTCGATTTGGTCTGGAGATCGTAGAGTCCCACATCGAACACCGCGTTTGAGTCGATCCGGCCGTGATCGGCAACAAGCACCGGTGCGCCCGTGTTCAGCGCGCCGAGACATCCGAGCAGCGCGGGCTCGGCTGGTCCGGCCAGATCCAATTTGGTCAGGACAATCCGGTCGGCGACGGCGACCTGCTTTTGTGAAATCCCCTCGCGCTCAAGCGTCTGCAGGCCGTTGACGCCATCCACTGTCGTCAGGACGCTGCCGAGCAGGAGGCGGCCCGCAATCGCCATGTCGGTCATCAGCGTTTGCAGGATCGGCGCCGGATCAGCCAGTCCGCTTGTCTCGATGATGATGCGATCGAAAGGCGCGCAACGGCCCTCGTCGCGCCGCCCCAACAGCTCTGCAAGAGTTAGCGCCAGGTCGGTGCGGATCTTGCAGCAGAAGCAGCCGGTCTGCAGTTCGATGAAGCTGTCCTCGCTCGCTTCGATCAGTTCGTGATCAAGCCCGACCTCGCCGAACTCATTGATGATGACGGCGGTGCGCGAGAACTCCGGCTGGCGCAGCAGATGGCGCAGCATGGTAGTCTTGCCGCTGCCGAGGAACCCGGTGAGGATTGAAACGGGAATTGCGTCTTCGCTGATCACGACGGCACCAGCGGGGTGACGGCGATCCGCACGCGGTGCCTTGCGTAACTCGGGTCGAGTGCTTCCCGGACCTGGCGCAGAACGGCGGTGAGCGAGATCGCCCCGCGCTTGCGGCCATCGACCGCGACCGTCCAGCGGAAGATCGCATGCGTCGCCCGTTCGATCCGGATGTCCTTGCGCGCGCCTGCGATCGACAGCGCGCCGTCGGCGGCGGGCGCGACGCGGCCGGTGACACGCCAAGCCGCGAGGCTCTCCACCAGCAACTCGTGCACAAGTTCGTTCGCCGCCGCGCTCACAGACGTGCACCGCTTAAGATATCGGAGGAGATCTTGCGCTTGAGATAGCGGCCGTCGTTCGGGCTTCCAAAGTACTGCCCATTCTCAACCATCACCCTCCCGCGCGAGAGTGTCACCACCGGCCACGCAAAAATGTCGTGACCTTCCCACGGCGTGTAGTCGGTTTCGTGCAGATCGGCAGCGCGCACCTTGCCGCGCCTCCTCGGGTCGAGGATGACGATATCGGCGTCGCTGCCGACCGCGATCGCGCCCTTCTTCGGATAAAGGCCCATGATCTTCGCCGCGTTGGTCGAAACCAGATCGACAAAGCGCGCGAGCGAATAACCGCGGCGTGCGACCATCTCGGTGTACATGACGCCGAGGCGCGGCTCGACACCGGAGTTGCCGCCGGTGGTGTCGTCGATCCGATTGCCGATGACTTTATCCTTGAGCGAGCAGCACAGTTCATCTGTGGCGACGCAGTGGATCACGTCGCTTGTCGTGCCATCCCAGAGCGCCTTCTGGTCCTCCGGCGACTTCAGCGACGGATAGGTGTGATAGATCTGCCCGTT
>Ga0126310_10001056_pt1 | contig 10248 bp, 15 predicted proteins | sample Plot60_FD_92540 | JGI IMG/M metagenome (GOLD analysis project Ga0126310, IMG submission 92540) | Serpentine soil microbial communities from UC McLaughlin Reserve, CA, USA - Plot60 | ecosystem: Environmental > Terrestrial > Soil > Grasslands | place: USA: UC McLaughlin Reserve, Lake County... | reverse complement strand
TAATGAAACGAACAGCAAGAAGAGGATAGATTATACTAACATTATGACAGAAGAACTCTTTCGGCAAACCATTAGACAAAGAATGGGAAATTCCCTGATCTAGTAGACAACACAATTTTGGGGCAATATACAGTCTGTGTACAGATCCCCTAAATGAATCATAATAATGAGAATTAAAAATTAATCCAAGCCGTCTACTACTGTTCGTCTCCATCTATCTAGAAAAGACCCAACTAACCATCTTCTCGTCTTTATAGAAATGCCAATAGTAATTCATGGATAGCTGTTCATATCGGACCCTGCTGAAGAGAGTATGATAGTGTGTCGTCTATATCTTTGTATCATAAACTATCTACTATGCTATTTCATCTGTCATCTTACTGCTGGAAATGTTTCTTAATCGAAATAAAACCAAAACCCAGCTAGGGTATATGCAAATCAAGATATCAATCTCAGTTATTGCTGCGTTGCTCATAGCAATATCCTCCTTAGCTACGCTTCACATAGCTAATGCTGATACTTTCCCATCATCGTCTCCAGTTCAGCCACATGCAAAAAAAGATGCAATGAATGCTACGATAACAGCTGGACTGCGGTTAGCAAATCAATCATCCCAATTGTGGCAAGAAAAGCTGCATCGCAACCAGTCTGATGATCAACAGGAACAGTCTCTAACTGCTAATGGGCTAAATAGCCGCGATGATAAACTTGACAATCATTCACCAAGTGTCTTATCTCAATTGCCATTTTAATTAGAGAGTTGTCATTGAATCCTTCATCGTGTTCTTCCTAGTGTCTTTAAACACAGTAGCAGCAACAACCATAAACAAGCCGAGGCTTCTCAATAGTTATCATACCTGGTATTTCTGGAAATATTCTTGCTGTAGTTTCCTTCTTACTGAAACTACCAAAAATATAAACCTCCAAAAATTGTATATTTAAGATTATAGAAATGATGCTCAAATGCTGCTTCTAATCAACTATATTTTCATTTAATGGTGGTGGGGGCCAGAGAAATCTATACCAAATGCTTTCTTTGCAAATTCACAGAACTTTATAGCCTGTGGATGATTTGATGTAGCAAATTCTTTGAACATATTGGTAGGGTCAATGTGTTTCAATACTGATTACTTCAAGATCAGGAGCACCGCTTTCTGATGGACTATGCTGAATCCAAACATCTTCACGAGTAATACCAGCGAGTTTATAGAATTCATCGTGCTCCTTGGTTATTGTATTTTCTTGCGCAAATTTCTTTGCTAATTCTAGTTCTCCTTGGATATATGGCAGTACGAAGCAATAGTTTACCATTTTGAGGAGCAATACAAACTTGATATATATAAATAAACACTCTGCTGCTATTCGATCAATGTACAATTCTGCAAAAGCTATTAAATATTATTAGAATCACTCATCTGATATCGATTCCTGGCATAGGCGTTGGGAGGGTTACTTATTGGATTCACAAAAAACCCTCTCGATGCCACAAGCATCTATGAATCAAATCTCAATCTTACAACGAATAACATCAGATGCATCCACTATTTTGTTATTATATTTTCCATTGTACTCGTCATTTAGAATTTTGAACTTTCCCCTTCCTTTATGTACAATTTTTGCTTCAAATTTAGTTCCATCTATAAGTAGAAAGCACGAACATGAATAGCGCTTCTCTTCTTCTTCCTTCTTTAGTTTATCTGCTGCTATTGTCGTTGAAATATTATTAATTATTTCAGAAGCTTCATGAATGTAGGCATTGATTCTATGGAAGATAAGTTTTGTTATCCGTCTAAATGCAAGCACTTTATAAGCAGTCTTGCTGTTCAAAAAATAGAACTGCTGTTTTATCAATAATTCCATATATTATTTGAATTACTTAAAGTGTATTCTCTATTTCATTAACATTTGGAAATAACGAAGAGAAATTAACTGACAAACGCCAAGCAACCGTAAATAAGTAGAACATAAACTTGCATAATGTGAACCCTGTGTTTATTATACTAACATAGAAAATAATATTCTTCTAGCTTCATGTTGCTAGTATACACCGCCATAGCATAATGGTAAGTGCATTGCCTGCTAGTGGAGTTTCAAACAACTAAGATCAGCATATCAATTATGACTCTTCTATCATAGTAAACATACCCTATTACAAATCTAAAACTGCTTCTACTAGAACTAAAATATGTATTTGAGGATAATATAAGTGTGAATATACCTGCAGGTCTAAAAAAAGAAAAGATGAAACAGGGAACAAGACAACGAGAAGGCGGAAAGGAATAATGAGTCAAATACCACGCTAAGCTCATTTGGGAAAGAAATATTTGATTTAACAGATTCTGCAAGCGGAAGAGAAGCGATTGAATTACATGCATTAAGAATACAGCGCCAGAAATTACAGACAATATATGCACACGTACTACCTAAAGTGGTACCTGGTCTTATTGGTGATTTACTTTCTCGCGAGGTAGAATATGGGCCAAGTAATGCACCCATGTATACATTAGAAGTATTTACAAAAAAGGGAACGGATCCAGGAAAAGATAGAGACTATATATTCCAAGAAACTGGTATGATGCCTAAAGAGTGCTAACTCCATATATGACCAACCTTAGAAATATTGAATTATCAACAACAACATTTTATAAAGTTGAGTCAACAATATTTCAATACATAGTAGAATACTTGCACCCCTCTTCTGCTTTGTTGTCGTCACATTTGGATTTTAACTAGCCGTCATAGAATGTAGATTCTATTTCTACGTTGTTTATTGAATCTGTAGGGGAGTTGTTTTTTTACTTCCCCAACAATATGATAAGCACATATATCATCTGTAAACGAAGATGAACTCAATACAGAGACTTAACAACGTACTCGCATAAAATAATACGAGTCGAGTACAAAGATAATTTGACTAAATATTAACATTTTATCAGATGTATCCTAAATTCGCGTCAAAATGTAATAGTAATATCCCTGTAGGCTCAGCAAGATCCCTCCACTCCTTATTCAGAAGCAAAGTTCCTCTCACCTACCCTACGAGGTTCTCTATGCACTAATAAGGATATTTCGTAGGCCTAAACCTGCTTCGTATCCTGTTCGCACACAGATATCTATACTATAGACATTCGTGCTTATTACCCTTTGCGTGTCAAGTTTCATTTAGACACGATTATTTCGGGGGCGGTTGTAACAATAACTACAAGACTTCAAATTGCCGAGAATATGTCACAAATAAATTTTAAAGAGTTGTCTGGCATATTGTTTACCGCGTTTATCATTATCATAGCGTTTTTGTTTTTATTAGTTTTAATATCTCAGAAAGCAGGCATTGCTACAACGATAATTCTGGTTGTTGCACCATTATCTACTAGATATATTTTTTACAAGTTCTTTCACATTTAAACTTCTGGACTTATTCCATTTTGTGTGTATAATAATCTAAGCCATGTCAACCAAGGAGTTAACTTATCATCTGTTAGAAAGTTGTTAATTTTTGTTGGTTAAGTTTCTCCCAAGGTTCTTAAATATAGATGAGATAACTATATGCTAGAAGACGACTGGCCTAAAGTGGCGGGAAGGAAGCCCCTCGCTGCTTTAGTGATTATAAAGTGAGATTATTTTGACGGAGAAACAGTTTCGAGGATAAAAAAGAAGAATTTTCTATCTAAAGCCGAAGAGACAATGTCCGCCTAGGTTATTTCGGATAATTGAACCATCATCAGTATGATTATTTTTTACTTCGTAGCCGGCTCTTGGGATGATACTAAAGAAGCTATTTAACCTCGTATAATCATATGATTGATACATGTATAAGTTTGATAATGATAGCCTTCTAGATGATATTAATCTTAAGATAATCGACGTCCTAAGTAAGGATTCCTCGGTGCCATTTGTTGAAATAGCTAAACAGATTGGCATATCTGACGCAACGGTACATTTGAGAGTTAGAAGATTAAAAGATGAGGGAGTAATTGACAAGTTTACATTATCTGTAGATAACGGTCTCTTAGGATATGATCATTTAGCTTTTATTGGAATAAATATTAGACCCGGCCTTGCAGATCAGATTATTGAAAGATTATCAAATATAGAAGAAGTACTGGAAGTACATGAAATGCATGGTAGATTTGATCTATTTGTAAAGATTCGTGCTAAAGATTTGAATCATACAAGAGATATCATAGAGAACAAAATCCGTAAGCTGCCAAATATTGTAGAGACAGAATTAATGACTGTTTTAAAAACTAAGAAGGAAGAGCAAATAGTCTCTTCAGAGTATGCATAATAACTAATACTTGAATCTAGTTATTGATAACATATGGTCTCAGCAGGTGATGACAAGCAAAAAATAAACTCAGAAGATAAATTGCCAAGAGAACAAGAATACATATGCGAAATATGCATGGAAAGATTTGATACCATTGATAATCTTCACAAACACAGGTCTACTAAACATAATGCATCTACCGGCGTATAATTACGCCATTCTTTGAGCTTATCATCCTCATCTTCCGCCTAACCTTCCTAATACAAATGTAATAGCAAAACCTGCCATAGCAGAAGTCCTGTTTTACTCCCATCTTCTTCAAAGGCTTTTGGTATCATAGATTCGGCTAACATTACAAGAATTGCTCCTGCGGCAAATGAAATTGCTACTGATATAACAAATGGACTCACCTTGGACAGAACAGCAAAGCCTATAGCTGTAGATATAGTTACTACCACAGCTATAGACGATAACACAAGTATGTACTTTTTGCTTCTTCCATTTGATTTCATACCTTCAGTTGAAGCCAATCCTTCTGGAAAGTTTGAGATGAAAATTTGCAGCAATAAGAACTATATTTACTGCTCCTCCTGTCACCAAGGAAATACCAAGAGCCATATATTCAGGTATATTATCCATGAGAGCCAACGAGCAACGATAATCTCCCCCCCATTTTAGCATAATTCGAAGCTCTTTTTAACATAAATCAACGGCTGATCATCAAGGTACTCCTCTGTACTTTATTCAATTAGTAATATGCAGGCAACAATTTCGGTTTATATCGCACATCTTGTAATGAACTAGTTAAGGTATACAACTACTTGATATTCTGAGAAATTATGGTATTCGTTTCATAAGAGATGTACTTTATTTTATATCAAATGCAAATGACTACAGCCTTTTCGTCTTACACTGTTTCAGATAATTCCTTGCAAATGATCTCTATTCTTCTTCTCCTTCTTTAATTCGCCAAGAACCCTTTTCTTTATCCTCTATTTTTTCAACAGGTTTTTCTTGAGCCTTATCAAGGTGTCTTGTACCTGTCTCTTCTGTGGAATAGATATCTGCTTTATCGATGCTTTTATCTTCTTTCAATGAGGTTCCAGAACTTACAACTTTGTCTTTTGAGACGTTGCCATCTTCATCAGTATTTTGGTTCATTTCAATGTGTTCACAAATATATAATGGATCAAATGTGATATTAAGTGCACCATGTTTACAAAAACTGAAGGTGAATATTTACATATATCAAGAGAAGATTATGTCTTTCTACTCCAAGGCAGTATAATCTACAATATTCTGATTTCGAATATTGAGAAGCATAGATGAGATGATGTAGGAACTATTGTAGATTACTGCTTCAATCATATCATTGGTTTTACCTAGTAAGACACGATGACAAAGCCTCTCTATGACCACTAGAAAATAATCCGATGAATCATCTTCTAATTGTCAATATTTGCCCTAAAAATATGTAATTTTATGTAAATCTTATAATTCTGATTATCATCACGATTTAAATCATTTCTTGTTTGTATTCTCTCATCATATTTTTTCTTATAAGACTTGGTATCGCTTAATTTTTCAAATATTGCTGGTTCCTCTAAAGTAATCTTCAGAGCCATACAACGATGTGGCTTGCCATTTATCTGAGTAGTGCTTATGAATACGCTTTTGTTTTAAGATATAATACGAGTGCTCAAATATCTTGTAAAAAAAGTTGGATATCACGCTATAAATGTGCTAGCTACTAACTACCACTACCACTGCTTGGTACTCTGCTAACCATCAATAATACATTCTTTATTTGACTTGTCATTGTATTTAGATCTCCTTGAGCAGACCAATGTACGAACATCATCTTTGGCTTGTCTAATACCATGTGGTTATGAACTGCTGCTATAGTCCAATTATAGCCAACCGCTGCTTTGACCATTGGTACTAGCTGAGGCTCAAGTAATGCAAATTCTCCCATAACAAATACAGTTTTATTGTTTGTACCTCCACTTGCCGATCCTGATGCTCCTCCTCCTGTTGCTGCCGTGCCATTGCTGCTGCCGCCACTAGCACCACCACCACCTTGATTGGTAGTAGCCATCAAATCAGACATTGACGCAACTTCTACTATTGAGTTTGCTAATGAAAATTTATTCATATTCATGTTGCCAGGACCAATTATTGTAGGGGCTTGTCTAGATATAAGTACATCGCATATTTTACTAGGATTAGGAACAACTATTCCTCCTATTGTTGAAGCTATAGATTGGCAATTTAGGCTAAGGCCTGCGGCTGCTGTTCCCTGACCTCCGCCTGAAGAAGATGATGGTGTATTAGATCCCTGAGCGAATGAATCATTTGTCATAGTAGACAGTATAATAGCAGCTGTGAGCATAGATATTGACATAACCAGTGCCACAATTGTTCTGCTTGACATTGAATCTGCGTTTAGTTCTGAATTTATAATCATTAGTTGATATGGAACTACAAAATCCTTAAAGATTGTATATTATATTTTAGTTGATTAGTCAGCGATATGTATACTTAGCAACATCTGAAAAATCTAGTTATAATCATTAAATAACATCTTCTCTGTAAAGCTTCGATGTATGATAACACAGAAAACAGAAAAGAGTTAAAAAGAAATGTTACAAGTGCGATTATAATTGTTTCAGTCACAGTAGGACTTTTACTCTTATCAACCACAACAAATACTATGAATTACACTAAGACAGCTTATGCACAATCAGGATCAGCAATACAACAGCAGCCATCACAACCATCGCAGCAACCGTCTCAGCCACAAGTTGATCAGGTGTTTACTTTCAATGAGAAGAGCCTCTCACCAAATGCTCCACAATTGTGTGCATCTTTAGCAAGCGTAGTTAAAGGAAAGGCTGTACCCGACTACAACTTGTGTGATGTCATTGTTTATCGTCAAGCTCCACCTATAGTCAGAAATGATGGGATGGTATTAAACAACTATTCTGGCTTTGGACATTATATTGAGATGGTACCTGCCGTGGTAAACACGACCGGGGTATTTGGTGAAAAAGGCGTCAATATGGGTAATATGCCACCATCAGCCACTTCTTCTCCTTCTTCTCCTTCTCCTCCTACGTCTGAAAGTGGTAATCTCACAGCAGCGTTTGGAGAATGGGCTTTGCTTGATTCAGAGGTAGTACCTGTACAGAAGGTTATGGAAAAATACAATTGGACACAAACAGCCTTACATCATCATATGCTAGGTGAAACGCCCAAAGTACTATTCTTGCATTGGGCAGTAACTGCAAATCCTATAGATGTAATAAATCAAGCCAAAGAAATCATTATGCGAACATCGACATACCAGAACCTTACAGGGCAGACACGTACACCAACATCGGCCGGGCCATAATATATTACAGCAAACAAGAATATTGAGATACACGTGCAGTTAGAACACACTTTCTCTTCTTTTTTTGTTTTGTATTCTAATGTCAGGCTTCAGGAAGCTTGGCCAGCAGAGCACTGAACAATTATATTATATCAATCAGAATGACATTTGATTCCATTTTATTGTCAAAGATGATTAAATTTATGCTATCATATAGACCATTTATTCATATATTTCAAGCTAAAAGTGTAATAAACCATGTGGCATAGTATGAAACTACAAATATGTCTGAAACTCCATCACCATACCACAAGAGAAATCAAGTTACTGACGACGAGCAGCAACTAACATCAACCTATAGCGATAGTGCTGTCAGATTCTTATATAATGAAACAAATAACATCAACGATAGCAGTTCACTAAATGACCTTGACTTGGCACAAGGCTTGATACAGTTGCTTATAGAAAATAATGTTACCCTAAGGTCACTTCTCAATACTAGTTCATCTGAATTGTCTAAAACTCTTGGTGTAGACCAAGAAGTTGCGACATTGATATATAAGGCAGCAAAAAACAGGAAGCCCCCCAATAAGGAGCTTGGGTGAAACATGTGATTTCATACAAACCAATCTGCTGATATGTCAATCTCAAAATAGTTCCCCCTAGACTAATTTACTATTTAACTACTATTCAGAATATTGTCTTGAATCTACATAGCATCGAGATTGATTGTGGTCACACATAAAAATGAGATATAAAATCAATTTTTGGTCTGGTATGTATATATTGAGCATCGTTCATATTTACACATTGCTTTAAATATTTACATAGATGGGAAGAAACAGGAGTATTAGTATAGAGTCATTGTCAAAATCTTCGAATAATGGGATTTCAAATTACTCTTCCAAGTACATAATAAAATTACTTGACAGCATCAATATCAAAATAATCTCAGAGCTAGTAAGGCAGCCAGACATTAGCAGCCTCGATCTCGCTAAGAAACTAAATGTTCCAGTCTCTACACTACAAAGAAGAAGAGCAAGGATTGAAAAAGCTATACTAAAGAGAATCTATTCTTTTAATTATAAGGCATTTGGCTGTAGAGTAGGAGATTTGATTGTCGCAGTTGATAAAGGTAAATCAAAAGAAGTAGCTCAAAGCCTTCTTAAGAAGTACAAGAATAATATTGTATCTTGCGATACTAGAATCAATTCCATGCATAACCTTTCTGCCCGTATTGTTTACAAGAGTAGTGATGAATTATATAATTTAATAGAAGGCATCAAAGCTATCGAATATGTAACTCGAGTACAATGGTCTGAAGTGGTTGAAGTAATAGGAGACAATAATTCTGAAGTTATAAGTGCTTTCTTAACAAGTAAAGATTACCATTGAACTGCACACCTATTGGTCTGTAATGAGTACTTCTACCTTAAAATCTAGGGAACACTTGCCTATGATCTTAGATACGCAAATCTTTTGATGTTTAAGACATGATTAGCATTGATATAAAAATGTGAAATTTGTTGTTGTTCATTAGAAACAGTTGATTATTATTAATGTCTTTTTATTGTTTTGCAGGTATTATATATGAAGGCCATAATCCTTGATATGGATGGTGTGTTGGTAGACGCAATGCCATTTCATTATGAAGCATTGAAGACTGCAATTAAAGAACTAACTAATATTGATTTGGATAAAAGGACATTCTATTTAATTGAGGGAATGCCTGTTGCAGAAATGGCATTAGAAATATTCAAACTTAAAGGATATCTTATTGGTAGCAAGAAAAACATGTCCGAAGAGGAATATATTCAAAAATCGGAAAAGGTAGCAAAAAGAAAAAAGGAAATATTCATAGAAATGAACATAGTACCGAAACCATATGATGGTGTAAGAGAATTAATAAGTAATGATTTAACTGACTGCTTGAAGGCTGTTGTAAGTGGTGCAGCAAAACAAGAAGTTGAAACGATTATTGAACAAAATTTTGGAAAAGATAAATTTGATCTAATCATGAATGGTGATGAATTTGAAGGAAAAGGAAAGCCTGATCCCGCTCCATTTAAAGTAGCGTTACAAAGGCTAAATCTAGACAATAATGAGGCACTGGTCGTAGAGAATGCACCACTTGGAGTAAAAGCAGCTAACAATGCAGCTATTCCATGCATTGTTACATTGAATACATCACCTCTTGCCATAGCTGATTTTGAAGAGTTGATATCAGAAGATAAAATATTCAAAGAGACTGCATCGGCGAGTAGATTTCTGAGGAATTGGTGTATTAGTAGTGATAGTCATGGTCGTAGTAGTTGAGAGATGTAGCTTTTAGATAGTAAGATGAATAATTACGTTTGCAGTAGCTTATTGGTTAATGAATAAATCTGCAAAAGTCATTAGATATTATTAGAACCAGTCATTCGATACTGACTTCTGACATTGGCATCAAGAGGTTGTTAGTTTATAGGATTCATGTACGCCGTACGCCCTCTTCGATGCCACAAACATCCGGAAAGTTTTAGCATATTCTCTAACACTAAAGTCGCATTTTTTATAGAGTACTTGTCTTATGCTTTTCAAGATTATGGCGGTCAAGATCTTCTCT
>Ga0126310_10001055_pt1 | contig 10254 bp, 7 predicted proteins | sample Plot60_FD_92540 | JGI IMG/M metagenome (GOLD analysis project Ga0126310, IMG submission 92540) | Serpentine soil microbial communities from UC McLaughlin Reserve, CA, USA - Plot60 | ecosystem: Environmental > Terrestrial > Soil > Grasslands | place: USA: UC McLaughlin Reserve, Lake County... | reverse complement strand
CAAGTCTTCAGCGCGCCGTTTCCCCGTATCACCGCGGTTGGGCTCGACGTGACTGAGCAAGTCGCCCTCACGCGTGATGATTGGGACGAGGTCAATTCTGGTGACGCTCTTCCTCCGTCGGCCAGCCTCCTGCGTGAAGTTGGCAGGTTTGCGTTTTCCGAATTGGGCCGGGACCGGTTCTCGTTGCACGATCCACTTGCGGTCGCCGTTGCCTCTGACCCGACCCTGGTTGAAGTTCATGAACTGACAATTGCGGTCCATGCTGTCGAACCGGAAAGAGGACGGACGCGGATCGCGGGGCCAGGAACAGTGCGCGTGGCCGTGGAGGTCGACGCGCAGCGAGCCCTCGAGGAGTTCCGGAGGACGGTCGGACTCCCCACGTCCCGACATAGAGAGATGAGAATCGAGGTCCGGTAGCCCAGTTTGCATTTTCAGAATACGGCTCTATGTGGTATCCAACCCGTTACCGCGAGGACGCCCCGTCCCGGTTCGTTCCAGACGCCGCGCAAACGGAGAGTCGAGAATGACCGATCGTGATTCTCTCATCGAACAGGCGCCGATCCAGGACCGAGATCTCCTGCAACGAATGAGCCTGTATTTCGACACCGTTGAGCATCGGTTGCGGCATGGTGAAGGTTGGCTAATCTTTAATGCCAGCAGCCGGAGGGCGCGGAGGATCGCCGGGTTTATTCAGCATCGGCTGACCGAACACTATCCACCTGTCTCCTATTTTGTTATGCCTTGGCGGGACTTTGCGCTCAGCGCGTTTGTCACCGAGGTGGGGCTGCCGAGTCTGGCTCCGGCTGTGGCCACCGACGCGCGGGCGCGGGCAGAGTTTGATCTGGCCGCGCGAGTGACATCATCAACCTGGACCCGGATGCTGAGCACGGACCTACTGGTCGTCGACGGTTGCAAGCCGAGCCAGCGCCACGAAGCGGAGTTGCTCGATCGCACGCTCGAAAACCGGCAGTCGCAAAAGCTGGCAACAATCCTCATGACGCCCGACATGCCAGCGCAACTTGAGGCCGAGTTGGAGACTGTTGATCCCCAAGGACGCTACTGGCACAGCATCTTTGGTCGGATGTACGAGACGGGGCTGGTGGCGATGTAGTAACGGAGCTTGCCGCTACGCGGACCGTTCGCACACGACGTCGGCAACTTGTTCGAGTAGGTCACGAATCTCGGGATCGGGCGTGACTGCCACGTGCGTTTTCGAACGAGTGGTGAATCGGATTGCTTCGTCCATTGCCGTTTCCAATGCGCCCGATCCGCGTATCTCCTCGACTACCTTGTCCACCTCAGCTAGGTCGTCCATCTCACCGGAAACAACCGCCTCCAGGCGAGTTGCCGCCTCGGAGCCCTGAGTGAGACCAGACGCGTAGATGATAGTCGGCAGCGTGACCGTCCCTTGGAGCAGATCATGGCCAGCAGGTTTGCCGAGCTGATTTGCATCTTCGCGCAAGTCGAGGACATCATCGACGATCTGGAAGGCCATTCCGACGTCGGACCCGTACTGCCGCAATGCCTGAGCCGCGGCTTCGGGAGCGTTCCCTATGATCGCACCCATCTCAGCCGATCCGGCAAAGAGTGACGCGGTCTTCCCGAAGATGCGTCGTTCGTACTCTTCACGTGATTGATCGAGGCGATGGGCGACGAACATCTCGCGGAGCTGCCCATCGCAAATATCGGCAAGTGTCGATGCGAATATGCTGACGACCCGCGGGCTATTCGTCGCCGCCGCCAGCATCGCCGACTGCGCGAAAAGGAAATCGCCCAGAAGGATCACCGCACCGGAGGGGAGAACGCTATTGAGCGTAGGACGCCCCCTCCGCATCCCCGCACGATCGACGGTGTCGTCGTGAACGAGAGAAGCTGTATGGAGCAGCTCAACCCCTGCGCCGGCGGTTACCAACCTGTCTCGATCATCCCCATACGCGCGCCCGGCGAGGAGCAAGATCAGGGGACGCAGACGCTTCCCACCGGCGCGGACCAAGCCGAGGACGAGATCCGACACACCGGGATAATCAATTCGTACGGCTTCTTCAAGCCGCGATTGCACCAAAAGCAAGTCCGGCCGCATGGCGGCAAAGACGTCGCGCGTCCGGATATCAATCATCGTCCACTCCGGACCGACCGCACACCCGACATGATCCCTGCGGAAATACCGGTATCCAGCCTCGGATTATAGAATCGTTGGCATTTCGCCAGCCAATGCGCTGCCGATTGCGCATGACCATGTGCTACACTCCGGCCGCGCGACAGGCAAGTCGCTGCGGTTCGGCGGTGCCCAATGCGCGGCCTCATTGGGCCGTAGTCCGACGAATCGGCTCAGTCCCAAAGGCCCCGCCAAGGCAACTGGATGCAGTCGAGACTTTCGCCAGTTCGATTCGGTCGCGCCGCTGGCCGAACCCAAAGCGTCCCGCCTCAACGCAATAACCGCACGGACCCGTTGAAGAGCAACCGGCAATGGAGCCAGGTTTCGTGGCCGGTGAGCATCTTATTCTTTGCCGTGCCGGTGGTGCTGGCATTGTTCACCTTTCTTGTCCCCAGGTTGTCAGCAACCCCAGAGGTCGCCGTCCGTGTTACCGATCGATATACCGGTCAGCAGATTTCGGGAGCCTTGGTCCAAGGTGAGCAAGGCGCAGTAAACACCGGTCCCGATGGTACGGTGAGAATTGAACTCCCGAACAACAGTTCAACAGTGACAATCCAGGCACCGGGGTACGAGGCTATCTCGACCACGCTTTCTCGTGATCGATCAACGGACTGGCAGGTGGCGCTGCGGCCCAATGTCTTGAGCGGCAGAATAGTGGATGAGGAGACCTCGGCCGGGATCGCGGGCGCGACGGTTGCGATGATCGCGCCCGATAACACTGAGCAGGCGACCACCACGGATGCCGACGGGCGCTACCAGTTCAACTCCGTACCAGAAGACGCAACCGTGCGATTCTCGTCAGCCGACTATGGGATCACCGAGGAGCCGGTCAGCGAGAGAACCGAGATCAATCTCACAATGCGGCCGTCATTCGTCACGGGAACTGTCACTGAAGCAACTGGGGCACCAATTGCTGGGGCCCGCGTTGCGGCGGCGAATGGCAGCGCCGAGAGCGTTTCCGGGCTGGATGGAACGTTTCGTCTGACCGGCGGAACTGACGTCATGGAAGTGCTGGTCTCGGCTCCCGGATATGCCGGCCAAACATTGCCTGTCGATTCATCACGCAAAGTCACGGCGGCGCTCGACACTGAGAAGATCAGGGCGGTCTACGCGAATCTTGGCGTACTGTCCGACCCGGAGCGCTGGAACCGTCTCATCGAGATCGCGGACACAACCGAGATCAACGCCATTGTTATTGATGTCAAACAGGACACGATCTATTACGACACGCAGGTGCCGTTTTACCGCGGCATCGACGGTATGGTCACCCCAATCTTTGACCCAAAGGAGTTGTTGGCCGAGCTGGAAGACCATGGCATCTACTCCATTGCGCGCATGGTGGTGTTCAAGGACCCGCTTGTCGCGGAAGGTCGTCCCGACCTGGCTGTCCGTGACGAAGTGACAGGCGGGCCTTGGCTCGACATGAACGCGACGCCGTGGGTTAACGCGTTCAATCAGGAACTCTGGGAGGCGAACGCGGATCTCGGGGCGGAGCTGGGTCAGCTAGGGTTCGATGAAGTCCAGTATGACTACATTCGATTTCCGTCCGATGGTGATTTGCGAACGGCAGACTTTGGAAATGACTATTCCGAGGAGAACCGGCGCGCCGCGATCGCCGGAGCGGTTGCGGTTGGGAGTGAAAAGGTGCGGGCGGCTGGCGCCGCTTTCTCTATCGACCTATTTCCAATCATTGCTTTACTAGGAGACGATCAAGGAATTGGACAGACGCTGCAGGATCTCACGCCGTTGGCCGACTACGTAAGTCTTATGATTTACCCATCACATTTTGAAGAAGGGAATATCCCGGTCGATGGGCATCCCAACGACTTTCCGGCCGAGACGGTGACATACACGCTGGAGCGGTCGCAGGAGTGGGTGCCCGGGACAATGAAGAAGATGCGCCCTTGGTTACAGGACTTCACCTATCCACTCGAGGGGTACTCCGCGTACGGACCGACCGAAGTGCGTGCCCAGATCGATGCGGCCGAAGCCCAAGGCGTGAGCGGTTGGCTCCTGTGGAACGCGGCGGGTGAATTCGAGGTTTCTGCCCTTTCTCCCGACTAAGCCGAGGGCGCCGTCCACACTATCCAGCGGCAACTGTCAGTTGACAGCCAACCGGGGAACCGGGGTCGTAGTGCCTGAGACTTTTGCAACCTCCTATCAGGACATCATCAGCTCAAAGACCGCTACCGTCATACGAGCAATCAGGCCTGCTCAATGGCTGAAGAACGGCGTCGTCTTCGCTGGGCTTGTTTTTGGCGGGAAATTGCTCGAACCGACCCCTGTGGCGCGTGCGACATTGGCGGCGCTGACCTTCTGTCTGCTGAGTAGCGGGTTCTATCTCGTCAACGATGTCCGAGATCGAGACGCGGATCGGCTTCATCCGGTCAAGCGCTTGCGGCCTGTTGCCGCCGGGGAGCTGACACCGCGAACCGCGGGCGTCCTGGGAGCCGTCCTGATCCTCTTTGCGATCGCAGCATCGGCGTTGCTCAGCTGGAGCCTCCTGCTCGTATTCCTGGCATACGCTGGTCTTATGGCTGCCTATAACCTTGGGCTGAAGGAGATTGCCATTCTCGATGTTTTCGCCATCGCCGCCGGATTTGTACTGCGTGCGGTAGGAGGCGCGGTCGTCGTCGACGTCTCCATATCGCCGTGGCTTCTGGTCTGTACGATGTTGCTCGCGCTGCTCATTGGATTCGGGAAACGGCGTCACGAGCTCATTGCGCTGAACAACCCAATGGGCCACCGCCGGAACCTGAGCGTTTACAACCAAGCCATGCTCGACCAGTGCGTGGCGGTAACCGCTGCAGGCACGCTCATCGCGTACGCGGTCTATACGTTCGACAGCCAGTCCGCGCAGAGTCACCGTCTCATGATGTTGACGATTCCCTTCGTCGCCTACGGCGTGTTCCGATACCTGTTGCTGCTCTATCTCGGCGGCCAAGGCGGCACACCTGAGGCGATGCTCCTCACGGATCGCCCCCTGGTGGGGGCCGTGTTAGCGTGGGCTATCGTGAGCGGGCTTCTGTTCTATTTTGCGAGCTGACCGGCTATGTCCGAGCCACTAGTCAAGAGGGTGGTAAACAACGATCCTTGATATGGGTTGTAGCAAGTATCTGACTTCATGTGTATAATCTAGGCATTGCCAATCGAGATCAACCCAGCAAGGCTCGTTTTGGACGCAATCCCGGGAGGAATCGGTCACCCATGGCCCTCGTATTGAAGACGCGGCTCGAAAGGGAGCGAGGATGATTCTCTTGAGGGGAGGGCGTCAGTCGGACGCATTGGAATCGAGCTTCGAGTTCGACCTGATCGTCGACTTCGGACCGGGCCCAATGCGCGAACGCGGGCATCATATTGCACCATGGCGGCCGCCGATCGATGTTTTCGAAACTGGCGCGGGGCTTGTCGTCCGGGCGGAGATAGGCGGTCTAGCAACGAGCAAGGTCCAAGTCCTGCTCAGTGGAAAAGAACTGGTCATTTGCGGTGACCGCGATGTCGTTCGTCCTACTGCTCACCGGGTTTACCACGAATCGCGAGTCCGATACGGCCGCTTCGAGGCGGCAGTTCGACTTCCGTTTGCCGTCGATGTCGAGTCAGCAACCGCGGACTATGCCGATGGATTCCTGTCTATAGAGCTGCCGCGTCTAGCGGCCACCAAGTTAACGAAACGCGCGGAGCGCGGGGCTGTTTAGGTCCGAGAGGAGACTAAGAAACGATGGCAAAGAACCAGGAACCGAGACCTCGCTCAAAGAGGACCGGCAAGGAAAAGGATCCGGTCGCAGACGAAGTGTTACAAGTTGGGATCGATGCCGACGTGGTGGGTGGTGATGCGACCGTAACCGATCCCGAAGCGGCTAATCGTGACGAGAGCGAGGTTCTGGACCTTCCGGTGCTGCCGCTCCGTGGCACCGTCGTATTTCCGCTGACCGTCGTGCCCCTTGCCGCCGCACAGCCGCGTTCTTTGCGGTTGATCGACGACGTGATGTCCGGGGATCGCATCGTTGCAGTAGTGATGCAGAAGGATGCAGAGCTCGAGGGTGCGGGACCAGAGGACGTCTACGACGTTGGCACGATCTCGACGATCCATCAAATGATGCGAGTTCCTGATGGTACTGTCCGTCTGGCTGTCCAGGGCAATGAGCGGATGCGGATCCTTGAGTTCTTGAGCGAAGAGCCGTATTTGATCGCTCGCGTGCAGCGAGTGCCAGAGGTCATCGAGGAATCCGTAGAAGTCGATGCGCTGACACGAAACACGCTCGAGCTGTTCCAGCGGCTGGTGTCGTTGGTGGCGCACATGCCGGATGAACTAGTCACAGCGGCGCTCAATGTCGACGATCCGCGTCACCTCGTTTACCTGGTCGCGACCAACCTTCGTATGGACCCAGAGGTACGGCAGCATTTGCTCGAGGTTGATTCCGTACGTGACAAGTTGGCCGCGCTGAATACCTTCATCTCGAAGGAACTGGACGTTCTGGAACTGGGCAAGAAGATCCAGAGCGACGTTCAGCAAGAACTTGGCAAGAATCAGCGCGAGTTCTATCTCCGAGAGCAACTGAAGGCGATTCAGCGCGAGCTTGGCGAAGGGTCTGAGACCGAAGCTGAAGCGACCGAGCTGCGGCAAAAGATCGAGGAATGCGGCATGCCAGAAGAGGCGGCGAAGGAGGCTCGCCGCGAGCTCGATCGACTTGGCAAGTTGCCGCCGGCCGCTGCCGAATATGGTGTCATAAAGACCTACCTCGACTGGCTGACCAGCCTGCCTTGGAACTCGAGAACTGAAGGGGAGATTGACGTTGCCAAGGCGTGTCAGATCCTGGACGACGAGCATTACGACCTGGAGAAGATCAAAGACCGCATCCTTGAATATTTGGCTGTGCGAAAGCTGAAGCAAGACGCCGCAATCGAGGCCGGCGAGCCGGAGCCTCCACAGTCGCGCGAGCCAATTCTTTGTTTTGTTGGTCCTCCGGGCGTCGGCAAGACGAGTCTCGCGCAATCAGTGGCACACGCACTTGGCCGGGAGTTGACTCGGATGTCGCTCGGCGGGGTCCGAGACGAAGCGGAAATTCGCGGCCATCGACGCACCTACGTCGGTGCAATGCCGGGGCGGATCATTCAAGCAATTAGGAGAGCCGGTTCGAGCGACCCCGTCTTCGTTCTGGACGAGGTTGACAAGCTGGGAAGCGATTGGCGCGGCGATCCATCATCGGCGCTGCTCGAGGTGCTCGACCCCGAGCAGAACAACTCATTCCGAGACCATTATCTGGATGTTGCGTTTGACTTGTCGAAAGTGATGTTCATCGCGACAGCGAACCTGCTCGACTCGATCCCGGCTCCGCTGCGAGACCGGATGGAGATCCTCGAGCTGAATGGCTATACGGACGAAGAAAAACTGGCCATCGCGCATCGCTTCCTCATTCCAAAGCAGGTCGAGGCGCACGGATTGGCCAATGAGCCGCTGGAGTGGACCGACGAGGGCTTGACCTTCCTCATTCGCAACTACACCCGCGAGGCCGGAGTCAGGAACCTCGAGCGGGAGATCGCCACAGTGGCGAGGAAGATCGCGACGCGGAAAGCTGAGGGTCGGGAATTCAGTGAGCAGATCGGACCCCCAGAGGTTCGCGAGCACCTTGGCCGTCCGCGTCACTTTTACGAGGAGCGGACGCAGCGGACAGAGCAGGCCGGCGTGGCCATTGGGGTCGGGGTATCGGGAGTTGGCGGCGACATCATGTTCATCGAGGCTTCCCGCATGCCGGGTAAAGGCTCATTGACTGTTACCGGCCAACTCGGAGACGTGATGAAGGAGTCCGCTACGGCAGCGATGTCCTTCGTCCGATCGCGCGCGGGCGATCTCGGGATCGATCAGGACTTCTTCAAGGAGTCCGACGTTCACTTGCACGTGCCCGCAGGGGCGATCCCGAAGGATGGACCTTCGGCCGGGACCGCGATGACGATCGCGCTGGTATCGCTGCTAACCGGCGTTCCGGTTCGCGATGATGTTGCGATGACCGGCGAGATTACGCTACGCGGTCAAGTGCTCCCGGTGGGCGGCATAAAGATGAAAGCGCTGGCCGCCCGGCGTGCAGGGGTTGATACGTTTGTCCTTCCGAAGCGAAACGAGGCGGATCTGGATGATTTGCCGGAAGAACTGAAGGAGGAAATGACGTTTGTCCTGGCGGAGACCCTCGACGACGTCCTCGCTGCGGCGATGCCGCGGCACTTCGTCGCCGTGCGGCCAGGCATCGACGACTCGGTAGAGTATGCAGAGCCCGCAACTGCTGAACATGAGCCCGTTGCCGCAATTGCTTAGGGTGCTCCGATAGCGGGAGCCATCAGAAATACAGAAACAGGGCCGGCGATCACCGGCCCTGTTTCTTTCGCCCACTCAGCTTAGGTCCCAGAAGCGAAGAGTTTGCTTTTCGCCGCTGCCTCCACCAACCGAGCAAACGGCCGAAGATGGGCCTCGTCCCGCTCGAACATCAGCTCTGGATGCCACTGCACGCCGAATACCTCAGGATTAGCGCGCATCACCACAGCTTCAACCAGTCCGTCCGGCGAGATGGCCACCGGCTTGAGGTCGGGGGCAAGGTCGCGAATTGCTTGGTGATGGAACGAGTTCACCCCGAGCTCATTGTTTCCGAAAATTGGCAGAGGCTCTGAGTCCACCGCGATCATCTCGTGGCCAACCGCCCAATCCTCCAGACCCCGCTCGTGCTGACGATGTCCCACGTCCGTGGCGCCGGGATGCTCGGTGGAGACATCCTGAATCAGTGTTCCCCCAAGCGCGACGTTCATGAGCTGGATGCCGCGGCAAATGCCGAAGACCGGGATACCTAGGTGCAGTGCAGCGTCGAAGAGATCGATTTCGAATTGATCGCGTTCTGGGTCAATACCGTACGTCGCAGAGTGGACGTAGTCGTCCCCGTACCGCTCCGGATCGACGTCTGGCCCTCCACTTAGAAGGAGGCCGTCGATGACCGCCAAGAGTTCGGCTATGGTATCGCGCTGTGGCGGCAGAATGAGCGGAACCCCCCCTGCTGCTTCCACTGCTCGCACGTACGGCGCCGACATGCAGTACCGGAGGAAAGTGCCATGTGAGAGGGTCTCAAGTTGTGCTGACGGGGTGATGCCGATAATCGGCTTCATTTCGCTGTTTCGCCTTCCCTAAGTTGCTGCGGACCGTACCTCTCAAAGTATAGAAGGATGACCGAGTGACAACGCTTGATCATCACCAGTTGAGCGGGAACTCTATTGGCGAGCGGAGCGTTTGAATCGTGGCCAGGTCCACGCGACGGCTGAGCCTGAAGATTGGCGAGCGTACTTGACATAGTGTTATTCGTTTGGTATGATTCTTGCCTCGCCACAGGCACCAACCGAGAGTGCCGTATGGCGAGCGTCTCTCACTACGACCTGCATGCCACTTGACATAGCAGTTTTTTGAATGGTAAGCTTACGCAGTTCCTTGAGAGACGGAACGACGCGGCTCCGCTTCGTGTGAGCAGCGTCGACAAGCCGCCGGTTGGTATCCCTTGACACGGGGACGGACGTACGGTAGGCTTTGCGGGCTCCGGAGAGGAGCGACCCCCGAGCGCGGAACGGGTGGCCGGATGGGGCGGGTGAAGCGGCGGAAGTCGCATCGGCCGTACCGAGGCTGTCCCGGCGAGCGGGCCGAGCACGTTGACAAGCTGGCGCAGCGGACGGATGGGGCGGGCAGTCGGCATGACTTCCCGGAGGCGCCATCGCGTCGGGTGCCGAAGACGGAGCGAGCGGATGGTCGGCGCGTCGTCCTGGGGAACCGGGAGGCGAGGCGACCGTTTGGGACTCGCACACAGCAATACCAAGCCAGTCGCAACACGCGTGGCCATCACACGCAGCAACGAGCATTCGCGTTTCGACGCGGTGCCGCGTCTCAGGCAGCTGAGACGGTCTCGGGCAACTGAGACACGCGGCCCTTCGGGGTCGGCGACCCTTCGGGGTCATTGGTGGAGAGTTTGATCCTGGCTCAGGATCAACGCTGGCGGCGTGCCTAATGCATGCAAGTCGAGCGCGGACCCTTTCGGGGGTGCTGCGCGGCGGACGGGTGCGTAACACGTGGGCAACCT
>Ga0126310_10001052_pt1 | contig 10271 bp, 11 predicted proteins | sample Plot60_FD_92540 | JGI IMG/M metagenome (GOLD analysis project Ga0126310, IMG submission 92540) | Serpentine soil microbial communities from UC McLaughlin Reserve, CA, USA - Plot60 | ecosystem: Environmental > Terrestrial > Soil > Grasslands | place: USA: UC McLaughlin Reserve, Lake County... | reverse complement strand
GGCGCCTGCGCTACCGTCCGCCGGCGATGCGCCAGCAGCCTCCGCCGCCGATCGGCGTCCACGTGACGAGCGGACCGGAGCAGACCGAGCAGCTCGCCGCACGGCTGGCCGGGGCGTTGGAGCCCGGTGACGTCGTGTTGATCGCCGGCGAGCTCGGCGCCGGCAAGACGACGTTCGTGCGCGGCGCCTGCCGCGCGCTCGGCGTCGAAGGCCGTGTCACGAGCCCGACGTTCACGATCGGCCAGCGCTACGAGGGCGGCCGCGTGCCCGTCTCGCACCTCGACCTGTACCGCCTCGTGGATCTCGGGGGGGAGGATCCGGCGCTGCTGGCGGACTACCTCACACCCGAGCGCATCGCGTTCGTCGAGTGGCCGGAGGTCGCCGACGCCTACGTGGGGGGGTCGGTCGCGGCGCGCGTGCGGCTGGCGCATGGCGGCGGCGACGCGCGCCAGGTGGCGATCGAGCTGGGTTGACCGGCCGGCCGGCCGGCTATCCGCAGCGCGTGCGGCCGCGGTGCGCGCCGAACTCGACGCTGAACGTCGCGCGCAGTCGCACGCCGGGGAAGCCGCGTACCGGCACCCCGCGTGCGACGCCGATGCCGACGTCGCGGAAGTGGCGGCTGAGGATGTTGTGGCGGTGCGGCGGGCTGTGCATCCATGCGCGCACGACCCACTTCGGCCGTGCGGCGCCGGCGACGCCCCAGGCGATGTTCTCGCCCACCAGCCAGCGGGCTCGGCGCGGCACGTAGCCGGATGCGCGCGCACGCCGGCCTGGATCCCAGCCGTTCGGCGTCGTGTGCGCGAAGTAGCGGCGATGGACCATGTCGTGCGCGTGGCGCGCGCCGACGCGGTGCAGGCAGCGGTTCGTGCGCAGCGGGCGCAGGCCGAAGCGCGCCCGCGTCCGGTTCATCAGGCACAAGAGGCGCCGCTGCGAGCGCAGCAGGCTGCGCCGCGTGTGCAGCATTCCGGCCGCGGACGGGCAGCCGCGCGCGGCATGGGCGACGGGGCGCGCGTCGTGCGCTCGGGCTGCATGCGCGCCGGCGGCATGCGCCGCGGACGCGGCCGCAGACAGGTAGGCAGACGCCAGCAGAACCGCCGCGAGAGTCCGTGCGACGGAGCGGGTGGGGGAGCTGGACGTCGCGCCGGGCAGGGGCGGGCTCGCCGTCATCGGTGCGGGACCCTATGCGATGGGTCGGCTGCCACGCCGAACGGTGCGCCGGCGCTTCTTCGCACTTTGCGGGAATCCGCCTCCCGCCCGCCGCCGGCGTTCCGAGGCGCGTCGGCGCCGTCGGGCGGCGCGTCACGAAAGCCCGCGGTGCGCGACCATGCCGGGGGATGCGACTGCTGGCACTGGACACCGCGACGCCCGCGACGACCGTCGCGTTGGCGCTCGCGGATGAGAACTCGTTCACGCGTCGCCACGAGCCCGGACCGGGCGAGCGACCCGGCCATGTGAGCGAGCTGCTGCCGCTCGCGCTGGCGCTGCTCGAGGAGGCCGGGATCGGCTTCGGGCAGCTCGACCGCATCGCGGTCGGAATCGGTCCCGGCACCTTCACCGGGCTGCGGATCGGCGTCGCGACCGCGCGGGCGCTCGCGCACGCGCACGAGCTGCCGCTCGTCGGCGTCTCGACGCTGCGCTCGCTCGCCGCCGGCGCCGGCTCGGCCGCGGCCGGAGCGCCGGCGATCGTCGCGGTGCTCGACGCCCGCCGCGGCGAGGCGTTTGCCGCCGCTTGGGCGGGGGCGAACGCCGCGAGCACCGCCGCCGAGCCGCTGCTCGCACCCGCCGCGCTGACGCCGCAGGCGCTCGCGAGCGCCGTCGCGGGGCTGCCCGCAGGCGCCGTGGCGGTCGGCGACGGGGCGGTAAAGTTCCGGGACGTACTGGCAGCGGCCGGGGTCGTCGTCCCGGCGGACGGCTCCGCAGTCCATCGCGTCGACGCGGCGGTGCACGCGCGACTCGCGGCGGACATGGAGCCCGACGTCGCCGACGCGGTCCTCCCGGCCTACCTGCGCCTTCCGGACGCCGAGCTGGCGCTCCGCGAACGGCGCGCGACGACACCGTGACCACGACGCAGCCGACGCTCGAGATCCGCCGTCTCTCCTACTCGGACCTGCCGCAGGTGATCGCGGTCGAGCGGCGTGCGTTCCCGACGCCGTGGTCGCTCGCGATGTTCGTGCTGGAGCTCTCGAAGCCCTCGGGCGTGTGCCTCGCCGCGGTTCGCGACGGGACGGTCGCCGGCCATCTGATCTGCTCGCGCTACGACACCGTCTGGCATCTGATGAACATCGCGGTCGACCCGGAGCTGCGTCGCAAGGGGATCGCCTCGGCGCTGTTGAGGGCGCTGCTGGAGCGGATCGACGACGGCAGCGGCAGCGCGCAGCTCACGCTGGAGGTGCGCCCGACGAACCGCGCGGCGATCGCGCTCTACGAGCGCTTCGGCTTCCGCTCGGCCGGCACGCGACCCCGCTATTACCAGGACAACGGCGAGGACGCCCTGATCATGTGGCGCACGCGGGCGACGCTGAACGGCCGCCTCGACGACGTCCCGAACGTCGGCAGCGGCGCCGCGTGATCCTCGCGATCGAGACGAGCTGCGACGACACGTGCGCCGCGGTCGTCACGCAGGACGGGGAGATCCGCTCGAACGTGATCTCCTCTCAAGGGGTGCACGACCGCTACGGCGGCGTCGTGCCGGAGGTCGCTTCGCGGCACCACCTGGAGCTGGTGGGCGCGGTCGTCGACGACGCGCTCGCGCAGGCGGGCACGTCGCTGCCGCAGCTGGACGCGGTGGCCGTCACGCAGGGACCGGGCCTCGTGGGCGCGCTGCTGGTGGGCGTCAGCACCGCCAAGGCGCTGGCGGCGGCGCACCGGCTTCCGCTGATCCCCGTCGACCACCTGCATGGGCACGTGGCGGCGTCGTTCCTGGCGCCGAGCGCGTTCGAGCCGCCGTTCCTGATCCTGATCGCCTCCGGCGGCCACACGCTGCTCGCGCACGTACGGGGCCACGGGGGCTGGGATGGGGACAGCATCGAGGTGCTCGGGAGCACGCACGACGACGCCGCCGGCGAGGCGTTCGACAAGGGCGCACGGATGCTCGGGCTCGGCTATCCCGGCGGACCGGCGCTGCAGCGGCTGGCGCAGGACGGCGACCCGGAGGCGTTCGCCTTCCCGACCGCCCGGCAGGTCCCCGGGCTCGACTTCTCCTTCAGCGGCCTCAAGACCGCGCTGCTCTACAAGCTCAGAGAGCTGGGGCAGGACGAGGCGCAGCGCCGCCGCGCCGACCTCGCCGCCTCCTTCCAGCGCGCGATCGTCGAGACGCTCGCACGGCGCGTCGAGCGGGCGCTGGAGCAGACCGGCGTGCGGCGCCTCGCGCTCGGCGGCGGCGTGGCCGCCAACGGTCCGCTGCGCGCGCGCATGCGCGGCCTCGGCGTCGAGATCGACATCCCGCCGATCCAGCTGTGCACCGACAACGCCGCGATGATCGCGTCCGCGGCGCGGCATCTGCCGGCGCTGCCGTTCCCGCGGTACGCCGCGCTCGATGCGTATGCGACGGGCGAGCGCGAGCTGTAGTGCGCGAGGTCGTGCTCTACGGCCGCCCGGGCTGCCACCTGTGCGACGACGCGCGGGTCGTGCTCGAGCGCCTGCGCGCCGAGCTGCCGTTCGCGCTCGTCGAGCGCGACATCGAGCGCGACGACGCGCTCCTGAAGACCTATCTGGAGCGCATTCCGGTGATCGCGCTCGACGGCGAGGAGCTGTTCGACTTCTTCGTGGACGAGGCCGAGCTGCGGCGCCGACTCGCATACACTGGGCAGCGATGAGCTCCACGATCGAGCACGACGCCGAGGCCGCTCTCGGCAAGGTGGGCGACCGCCTGTCGCTCGGCGTCGCCGCGCGCCTCTCGCGCTATCTGCAAGTGCTCACGCAGGCGAAGAAGATGGGCAAGGAGACGATCTCCTCGCAGGAGCTCTCGGACTACACGCACGTCAACTCGACGCAGATCCGGCGCGACCTGTCGGGCTTCGGCAAGTTCGGCAAGCGCGGCGTCGGCTACAACGTCGACTCGCTCGTCTCGCAGATCCGCAAGATCCTGCGCACGTCGGGCCAGCACAACATCGCGCTGTTCGGCGCCGGCCACCTCGGTCGCGCGATCGCCTCCTCGGACATCTTCGCCGACCACGGCTTCCGCGTCGTCGCGATCTTCGACAAGGACCCGGCGAAGATCGGCGAGCAGGTCGGTCCGCACGCGGTGCGCGACACCTGCGACCTCGTGCAGATCGTCGAAGAGGAGGACATCGTCGTCGGGGTGCTGGCGGTGCCGACGGCCGCTGCGCAGATGCTCGCCGACGACCTCGTCGCGGCCGGGGTGAAGATCATCTTCAACTACTCCGAGGCGCTGTTGCAGGTCCCGCCGGAGGTCACCGTCCACACCTCCAGCCCTGCGGTCGATCTGCTCTACGCGCTCTACTTCTACCTGACCTGAGTCGGCCGGACTGCGCCCGGCCCGACCGACCAGCACCCCTTCGTGAGCCTCGACTTCTCCACCGCGCACGAGTCCTTCGAGGACGCCACCGACGGCACGATCGGCCTCGAGGAGGAGCTCGCGCTGCTCGATCCGGCGACGCTCGACCTGGTGCCCTGCTTCGAGCAGCTGCACGACGCCGCCGCCGAGCACGACCCCGTGCTCGCGGCGTCGCTCGCGGGGGAGCTGATCTCCTCGGAGATCGAGATCCGCTCCGGACGCGGCGAAGATCTCGCGGCTGCGTTCCTCGCCCAGCGCGACCGCCGCCGGCGCCTGTTCGCCCTCGCCGCCGAGCGCGGCATCGCGCTCGGCGCCACCGGCACGCATCCGTGGGCCGACTACCGCGAGCAGCGCAACATCGACACCGAGCACTACCGCCGTGTGGTCGATGGGCTCCAGTACGTCGCGCGTCGCAACAACACCTTCTCGCTCCACGTCCACGTCGGCGTGCGCGGGGCCGACCGCGCCGTGCAGGTGTGCGATCGGCTGCGGCCGCTGCTGCCGCTGCTGCTCGCGATCTCGGCCAACTCGCCGTTCGTGGACGGATGCGACTCCGGTCTGCACACGGCGCGCACGCAGATCTTCACGAAGTCGTTTCCCCGCTGTGGCGTACCGGACGCCTTCGGCAGCTGGCGGGCGTTCAAGGACTACGTCGACTTCCTCGTCAAGACGCGCTCGATCGTCGAGTACACGCAGGTGTGGTGGTCGATTCGCCCGCACCTGTCGTTCGGCACGGTCGAGGTGCGGATCTGCGATGCGCAGAGCACCGCTGCGGAGTCGGAGGCCTTGGCCGCGCTGATCGTCGGCGCGGTGCTGCAGGCCGCGCGCGACGTCGACGAGGGCGTGCCGTTCGCCGACCTCCCGCCGCGACTGGTCGAGGAGAACATCTGGCGTGCGATTCGCCACGGCCTCGACGGCAAGCTGATCGACCTCGACCGCGCCGAGGAGCGTCCGGCGGCCGAGGCGGTCGAGCGGCTCTTGAGCTGGACCGCGCCGGTGCGGGGCGAGCTCGGCATCGACGTGGCCCTGCCGGAGTGCAATGGCGCGCAACGTCAGCGCCGTCTGCTGGAGTCCGGCGTGTCGATCGCCGAGGTCTACGAGGCGACGGTGCGGGAAACGCGGGAGACCTACGCCCAGGAGGCGATCGTATGAGCGCACAGGATCCGATCGGAGGCGCCGGGGGCCGCGAGCCGAGCGAGGAGGAGATGCGCGCGGCGCTGGAGGAGGAGCTCAAGCGCGTCCGCGTCGAGCAGGTCGTGACCGAGGCGACGGTCTCGATCCTCAACATCGCCGTGCTGCGGGCCGGTCTGGTGCCCGGCTCGGAGGGCGAGCAGGACCTCGCGCAGACGCGTATGGGGATCGAGGCGGTGCGCGCGCTGCTGCCGCTGGTGGAGGAGGCGCTCGGGGCCGAGCAGGCGAGACCGATCCGGGATGCGCTCAGTCAGTTGCAGATGGCCTACGTCCAGGCGGTGGGATCGCCCGGCTCGGACGCCGGCGAGAGACCGGCCACGCCGGAGCAGCAGCCGGGAGAGGGGGAGGGCGAGGCCCCCGGCCCCGCGCAGAGATCCGGGCGGCTCTGGGTGCCCGGGCAGTAGCCAGGCGAGCTGTGTCGTTCTGGGGGTCTCACAGACCCCCGGAACGACACAGCTCCTCGTACTGCGCGACGCACTCGGCGACGTGCTGGCGGAAGCCGCCGCCGGTCGGGAACTCCGTGAGGTCCGGAATGCGCTCGGCGGGGGGCTCGATGCCCTGCGAGTCGAGCACGCGTCGGTAGAACGGGTCCTCGGCGCCCGAGACGGCGCTGAGGCCGGTCGCGTCGGAGGATCTCCACGCCAGCAGGTCCGGGGTGAACGTCAGTCCCAGGCGGTCGAGGAGGGACGGCACCACCGCTTCCGGCGTGCGCCGCAGGTCGCTCGAATCCACCACCACATGCGGGATCCGCTCCCGCCGCACGTAGGCGAGCTGGCGCGCGAGGTCCTCCCAGCCCGACTCGCGCAGCGGGAACACCTCCGGTCGCCCGGAGCGCCGCAGCACCTTCATGCGCGAGGCGATCGTCAGGCGCGGATCGCGGATCAGGAAGACGAGCGGGCGCGTCGCCAGCGACGCCAGCAGCGGGAACGCGTCGCCGACCTGGAACGTCATCTCCTTGACGACGAGCGCCTCGCCGGCGCCCCGCGGGCGGGCGGGATCGAGGTCGTCGACCGCCTCCGGCGCCTCCAGCAGCTCCGCCGCACGCTCGGCGCCGGCGCGCTGGTACCACGTCGGCTCGAACGGCTCGTGGCTGTACCAGCCGACCTGCGGGTGGTTCCAGAGGATCCGCGAGACCGCCGTCGAGGCCGTACGCGGCGGACCGAGCAGCACGTAGACCTCGCCGTGGCGCTCGCGGACCGCCTCGAAGCGCCGGAGGACGGCGGCCGGATCGGCGCTCACGCCAGCGTGAGCCACGTGCCGGTCCCCTGCTCGCGCGCGGTGCGGTAGACGGCCGCCGCGCAGGCGACGTCCTCGATCGCCATGCCCATCGGGTTGAGCAGGATCCGCTCGTCAGGGTCCTCGCGGCCCGGCCGGTGCCCGCGCACGACGTCGCCCAGCTCCGCGTGCAGGTCCGACTGCTTCAGGCGGCCGGCGAGCACGAGCTGGTTGATCGTCTTTCTCTCGCGATTCGCCTGCTCCCAGTCGTCGACGAGCAGCTTGTCGACGCCGACGTAGACGTCGGGCTTGACGTCCATGATCGAGATGTTCGAGACGAACACGCCCGGCATCAGCCAGTCGAGCTCGATGTACGGCTTCGCGGTGACGGTGCACGGCACCACGACCTCGCCGCGGCAGACCGCCTCCTCCGCCGTCTCGCAGACCGTGACGGAGAGGCGCTCGCGCCCGAGCTGCTCCAGCTCCTCGGCGAGCGCTCTCGCCGCACGCGGCTCGTGGTCGTAGAGGTAGAGCCGCTCGATCGCCGGAAACGACTCCAGCAGGCCGAGCGCATGCAGCCGGCCGATGAAGCCGCAGCCCACCAGCGTCACGCTCCCGAAGCCCGGCCGCGCCAGGTACTCGCACGCGAGCACCGTCACGCCGGCCGTGCGCATGCCGCTGATCTCACCGCCCTCCATGACCGCGACGGGGAAGTGCGTCTCCGCATCGTTGAGCACGATCACCGCGCTCGCGCGCGGGATCCCGCGCTCAGTCGGATTGTCGTGCTTGGAGCCGATCCATTTGATCCCGGCCATCTCGTCGGGGCCGCCGACGTAGCCGGGCATCGCGATGATGCGATCCGCGATGTGGCCTCTTCTGCGCCAGCGCAGGTAGGGCTTGAGCGGCTGCGCCGTCTTGCCTTCCGCGTGCAACGCGAGCGCGCCGCGCAGCGCCTCGACGTAGCCGCGGATGGAGCCCATCGCGGCGCGCACGTCGCGGCGGTTGAGGTAGAGGATGTCCCCGGCTGCCGGCTCGGCCGGCCGCCGGCCCGCGGTCGGCTCGCTCTGCGTCGATGTCATGGCTCCCTCAGGGCGTCGGAGTTAGCGCGACGACGGCCGGCCTCATGGCCGTCACGTCCGGCACGACTTCGGATGCCGCCGGCCGGTGCGCCTCGACCCAGGCGTCGTCGTAGACGAGGTCCATGTAGCGCTCGCCGCGATCCGGCAGCACCGTCACGACGCGCGCGCTCGGCGGCAGCGTCGCGACGACGCGCTGCACCGCGGCGATCGCCGCGCCGGACGAGCCGCCGGCGAGGATCCCCTCGCCGCGCAGCAGCTCGCGGCAGCCGCGCGCCGAGTCGAAGTCGTCGACGTAGAGCACCTCGTCGATCTCCTGCTCGCACAGCAGCTCAGGCGTCCGGCTCGAGCCGATGCCCGGCAGGCTGCGTCTGCTCGGCGGACCGCCGAAGATCACCGAGCCTTGCGCGTCGACCGCGACGACGTGGATGCCGGGCCACGTGTCGCGCAGCCGGCGCGCCGCACCCATCAGCGTCGCGCTCGTGCTGACGGCCGCGACGAACACGTCGACGGGCTCCTCGCTGCCGAGCGCCTCGACGATCTCCGTGCCGATGCCGTCGTAGTGGCACTGCGCGTTGAGCTCGTTCGCGTACTGGTCGATCCAGTAGGCGCCCGGTATCTCGGCGATCAGCTCCTGCACGCGCTCCAGGCGCGTGTGCAGGTAGCCGCCGTACGGGTCGGGGCGCTCGACCATCTCGACGCGCGCGCCGAGCTGCTCGAGGATGCGCAGGTTCAGCGGCGCGATTCTCGGGTCGACGACGCACACGAAGTCGAGCTCGTAGATCCGCGCCGCCATCGCGAGCGCGATCCCGAAGTTGCCCGAGGACGACTCGACGATCGTCGCGCCGGGTGCGATCGTGCCGTCGCGCAGTCCGCGTTCGACGATGTAACGCGCGGGGCGGTCCTTGACCGAGCCGCCCGGATTGAGCAGCTCCAGCTTCGCGTACACCTGCGGACCGTGATTGAACAGCCGTCGCAGGCGCACCAGCGGCGTGCCGCCGATGCACTCGATGATCGACGCCGAGACCATCTCCGTCCCGTCCCCCTTTATCCCCGGTTGCGTCGTCCATCCCCGTAGGCGACGCGTCGGCACAGCTTACCGGCCGGCCACAACTTGACAAGCCGCGAACGACGTGCCTATCGTTGGCCGCGATAGACCGCTTGCGCCCGTAGCTCAAACGGTCAAAGGAAACAATCGGGGGATACGCACGCGTCGTCGCGCGCCAGACATCAAGCCGGGGGAGCTTTGTCTTTTTCCGGTGTCCGGCTGCCTTCGGGCAACGCGATTGCGTGCGTCCCAGACCGCAAGTTTCCTGGAGAGTACTGGCCTTTCAAGCCAGAGATACGGGTTCGAGTCCCGTCGGGCGTACTGAAGTTCTCAATCTTCGGGGTCGTGAACAATTGGGGGAGAGCCGGTGTCGGCGGCCAACGAGGGTGAGCTGAGCGACGCCGCCGGCGGCTACGTCGCAGCGCTCGTCGAGCAGCGCTGGCAGCGCGCCTGGCGCGAGGCGCGCGTGTTCGCGACGCCGGGCGAGGACGACACGCAGGGGCCCGCTCGCTACGTCTTCCCGTCATGCCCGTTCACGTCGGGCAACGCGCACCTCGGCCACGCGCGCATCTACTCCGTCGCCGACGCGTTCGCGCGCTTCCGCCGCGCGCAGGGCGACCGAGTCCTCTTCACGACCGGCTTCGACTCGTTCGGCCTGCCGTCCGAGCTGGAGGCGATCCGCCGCGGCATCACGCCGGCCGAGTGGGTCGAGCAGTGCTGCGAGAACTTCCGCCGCGACTTCTCCGGCCTCGGCGCCTCGTTCGACTGGGAGCGCTCGTTCATCACGTGCGAGGAGCAGCACTACCAGTGGACGCAGCACCTGTTCCTGCTGCTGCTCGAGCACGACCTGATCTATCGCCAGGAGCGCCACGTGCACTGGTGCGACAGCTGCCAGACGGTGCTCGCGCAGACGCAGGCCGAGGGCGGAGCGTGCTGGCGCTGCGAGAGCCCGGTGCGCTTCGTGGCCCTGGAGCAGTGGTTCTTCCGCGCGACCCGCTATGCGGCCGAGAACGACGAGAACCTCGACACGCTGAGCGGCTGGGACGCGAACGCGCTCGGCGCGCAGCGCTCGCTGCTCTCGCGCGTGGAGGGCGTGGAGGTGGAAGCGGTCGCGCCGTCGGGCGCGACGCATGCGGTGTTCGCGGCGGCGCCGGACGCGCTCGGGCAGGCCGCCTTCGGCGCCGTCTCGCCGAACCACCCGCGGCTGGCCGACTGGGTCGGCGAG
>Ga0126310_10001051_pt1 | contig 10281 bp, 11 predicted proteins | sample Plot60_FD_92540 | JGI IMG/M metagenome (GOLD analysis project Ga0126310, IMG submission 92540) | Serpentine soil microbial communities from UC McLaughlin Reserve, CA, USA - Plot60 | ecosystem: Environmental > Terrestrial > Soil > Grasslands | place: USA: UC McLaughlin Reserve, Lake County... | reverse complement strand
TACGCGCGCGAGATCGAGGCGGCCGGCACCGTCTTCTGGAACGGCCCGATGGGGGCGTTCGAGATGGAGCCGTTTGCGGCCGGCACGCGCGGGGTGGCGGAAGCGGTGGCAAGATCCGAGGGGACGACGGTCGTCGGCGGAGGCGACTCGGCGGCGGCTCTCGCACAGTTCGGACTTGCCCACCAGGTGACCCACCTTTCGACAGGCGGCGGTGCATCGCTCGAATTGCTCGAGGGCAAGGAGCTGCCCGGCGTGGAGGCGCTCGACGATGCCTAGCTCCCGGCGCCGGCCTTACATCGCCGGCAACTGGAAGATGCACAAGACGGTCGCCGAGTCCTGGGACTTCGTCCGCGAGCTCCTGCCCGCGATCGACGGGGTCGATAGCGTCGACGTCGGCCTGTGCGTGCCGTACACCGCGCTCACCGCCGTCGTCGCCGCGACCGACGGCACCAACGTGATCGTGGCCGCGCAGAACATGCACCAGGAGCAGTCGGGCGCGTACACCGGCGAGGTTTCGGCGGCGATGCTCACCGACCTCCACGTGCGCGGCGTGGTGCTCGGCCACTCCGAGCGGCGCCAGTACTTCAACGAGACCGACCGTGCGCTCGCCGAGAAGGTCCCGGCCGCGCTCGACGCCGGGCTGCAGCCGATCCTCTGCGTCGGCGAGACCGAGGAGGAGCGCGAGCGGGACGAGACGCAGCGCAAGCTTCGGCACCAGGTACAGGAGGCGCTCGAGCGGGTCCCGGACGACAGGCTCGCGGACGTCGTGATCGCATACGAGCCCATCTGGGCGATCGGCACAGGGCAGGTGGCGACGCCGGAGCAGGCGCAGGAGGCGATCGCCTTCATTCGCGCGCTCGTAGGCGATCGCTCCAAGCAGGCGGCCGAGCGCGTGCGCATCCAGTACGGCGGCAGCGTGAAGCCGGCCAACGCGGTGGAGATCCTGTCCCAGCCTGACGTCGACGGTGCGCTGGTGGGCGGCGCGAGCCTCGACCCGAATGACCTCGCGCGCATCGTGACCGCCGCGGCGCGGTGAACGTCTGCCTCGTCATCCTCGACGGTTGGGGGCTCGCACCACCCGGGCCCGGCAACGCTGTGGACCTGGCGGACACGCCCGTGTTCGACCGCCTCTGGGCCGACCATCCGCACACCGAGCTGACGACGTCCGGCGGGGCCGTCGGGTTGCCGGACGGCCAGATGGGCAACTCCGAGGTCGGCCACCTGAATCTTGGCGCCGGCGCGGTGGTCCGCCAGGACCTGACCCGGATCGGCGATGCGATCGCGGACGGCAGCTTCGCGCGGAACGACGCACTGCTGCGGGCGTGCGGGGTCGCTCGCGACCGCGGGCGGCTGCATCTGATGGGCCTCGTCTCCGCGGGCGGCGTGCACGCGAGCATGGACCACCTGCGTGCGTTGATCGAGCTCGCGGGAGCGCAGGCGGTGCCGGAGACGATCCTGCACGCGTTCACCGATGGACGCGACACCAACCCCGACTCGGGTGCCGGCTATGTCGCCGAGGTCGAGTCATGGGGCGGCGCGCGGATCGCGACAGTGAGCGGGCGCTACTACGCGATGGACCGTGATCGTCGCTGGGACCGCACCGAGCGCGCCTACGACGCGATCGTCGAGGGCAAGGCCGATCACAGCGCACCGACCGGCGAGGCGGCCGTGCGCGCTGCCTACGAGCGGGGCGAGACCGACGAGTTCATCGTGCCGACGCTCGTCGGCGACGAGGGCCGGGTGCGCGAAGGCGACGCGGTCATCTTCTTCAACTTCCGTCCCGATCGCGCGCGGCAGCTATGCGAGAAGCTGGGGCCGCACGTCGACCTGACCACGCTGACCGAGTACCACGAGGATTGGGCCTACCCGGTCGCGTTTCCGCCCGAGCGGCCGCAGGTCACGCTCGCCTCGTTCCTGGCCGAGCGCGGGATCGAGCAGCTCCACGTCGCCGAGACCGAGAAGTACGCACACGTGACCTACTTCTTCAATGGCGGCGAGGAGCACCCATATCCCGGCGAGGAGCGCTCGCTCGTCGACTCGCCGCGTGACGTCCCTACCTACGACCACAAGCCGGAGATGAGTGCGCGCGAGGCCGCCGCGTCGTTCGTCGAGCGCTGGACTGCGCACGACTACGGCTTCGGGATCATCAACTTCGCGAACCCCGACATGGTCGGGCACACCGGCTCGATCCCCGCGGCCGTTGCCGCGTGCGAGGCCGTCGACGAGTGTCTCGGCCAGGTGGTCGACGCGGTCGACGGCTCCGGCGGTGCCTGCATCGTCACGGCCGACCACGGCAACGCGGACAACATGCTCGAGCCCGATGGGAGCGCCAACACGGCGCACTCGCTCAACCCGGTGCCGCTGGTCGTGACGGCGGAGGGGGTGGCGGAGCTGCGCTCGGGCGGCATCCTGGCCGACGTCGCGCCCACGGTTCTCGCGCTGATGGGGATAGACCTGCCGCCCCAGATGAGCGGAAAAAGCCTTCTGCAAACTTGACAAGCTAAGGCTTAGGTTTTATGCTGACCTCGTCAGTAATGAGTGAGGAGGTCAAGCATGTCGCTACTGATTCGGCCCGAGCCTTTCAGCCAGGAGTTCGACCGGCTTTTCGGCTCTCTCTTCGATAACGGCGGCCGTCAGGTCCAGCGCTGGGTTCCCGCGATGGACCTCGTGGAGGCGGACGATCACTTCGTGCTCAAGGCGGACCTGCCCGGTCTGGCCGAGGATGACGTCGCGATCGAGGTTCAGGACAATGTCCTGACGATCAGCGGCTCGCGCGAGGCCGAGCACGAGCGCAAGGAGAAGGGTTGGTACCGGCTCGAGCGCAGCTACGGCACCTTCAGCCGCTCGCTCACGCTGCCGGACGGAGTCGACGCCGAGAAGGTCGAGGCCAACTTCGACCGCGGCGTCCTCGAGATCCGCGTGCCGAAGCCCGAGGCGCGCAAGCCGCGCCGTATCTCGATCGGCGGCGGGAACGGCAACGGCCAGAAGACCATCGAGGGCACTACGAGCGAATAGCTCGCACCGTACGCTGCGGCTCGTGTCGCAGCACTTCACGATCGACGCCCGCGACGGCTCCGCCCGCGCGGGCGTTCTTCGTACGGCGCACGGCGACGTGCGCACGCCGGCGTTCGTCCCACTCGCGTCGACCGCGACGGTGAAGTCGCTCCAGGCGGACGAGGTGGCCGCCCTCGGCTACGAGATGGTGCTCGGGAACAGCTTCCATCTCTTCATCCAGCCTGGGCACGAGCAGGTCGAGCGCATGGGCGGCCTGCACGAGTTCATGGGCTGGCGCGGGGCGATCATCACGGACTCGGGCGGGTTCCAGGTCTTCTCGATGGGCCATGGGTCGGTCGCGGAGGAGGTCAAGCGGCGCGCGCCCGAGCGCCGCGAGGCCTCGCACGGCGGGGTGGTGGCGATCGACGAAGAGGGCGTGCGCTTCCGCTCCTACCTCGACGGCGGGGAGCGCTTCATGGGGCCCGAGACCTCGATGGAGATCCAGGCCGCGCTCGGCTCGGACGTCGCGCTCGCGTTCGACGAGTGCACGCCGTTCCACGTCTCGCGCGACTACACCGCGCGCTCGACCGAGCGGACCCACCGGTGGCTCGACCGCTGCATCGCCTGGCACGAGCAGGGCGCCCCGGAGTGGCAGCTCTTCTTCGGCATCGTCCAGGGCGGCGTCTACGAGGACCTGCGGCGCGAGTCCGCGGAGCGCGTTACGCGAGCGGCGATCGACGGCGTCGCGATCGGCGGTTCGCTCGGCCAGGACAAGGACGAGATGCGGGCTGTCGTCGACCTGACCACGCCGCTCCTACCGGACGAGATGCCGCGGCACCTGCTGGGGGTAGGCGACGTGGACGACCTGGTGCACGGGGTCGGGGCGGGAATCGACATGTTCGATTGCGCGACGCCGACCCGGCTCGCCCGTCACGGCACCGCGCTCGTCGCCGACCCCGAGGCCCGCTGGCGGCTCGACCTGGTGAAGGCGGTCCACGCCGACAGCCGCGAGCCGATCGCCGAGGGGTGCCCGTGCCCGGCGTGCACGCGGCACACGCGGGGTTACATCCATTATCTCGTCCGGGCGCGCGAGCTGACAGCCGTGCGGCTCCTGACCATGCACAACCTCACCTTCATGGCGCTCCTGATGCGGCGCCTGCGCGCGGCGGTCGAGGCCGGCGAGTACGCGAAAACGGCAAAAAGGCTGCTGGAAGCGGGTCCGTACGACACATAACCGGCGAATCCCTCTACGACATTCGTCCGAAAGCTCCCAAAGGCTTCTTCAACCGCGGTATATCTGTGCCGATATGGCGCACATGGTGGAACGGACTCCACGTCATTTCCTGAACGTCGGACAGGCGGCCGAGTACCTCGGTGTCAGTGCGGCGTCACTGCGCAACTGGTCGGACCAGGGCAAGGTCCCGGTCTATCGCACGCCGGGCGGACAGCGCCGCTACCGCGTCACCGATCTCGACAAGTTCATCGAGTCGTGGCGCGAGACCCCGCTTTCGCACGCTGAATAGCTACTCAGTGTGGTCCCGAATGAGGGACTTCAGCTCCTGCACCTGACCGCGCACGTCGCTCTCGTTCGGCGCGCTGATGCCGCCGTCGTCGAGCGCGGACACGGCGGCTACCGCCGCGACCACGCCTGCGGCGAGCAGCAGGAGGGCGAGTAGGACGCGGCCTGCACGCTTGCGGCGGGGCGGACGGCGCCGTGCCGGCTGCGCACGCGCAGGCGGTCGCCCCTCGGGCTCGCGCTCGCGCGCGGGGATCGGCGCCACCATTGTCGGGTCGATCTGACGTTCGTACTGCGTGCGGGGCAACGCCTGCGTGGCGGCATCCTCGTAGTCCTCCGCGGCCAGCCGCATGGTCGCCTCGGTGTCCTCGCCGCGAGCGCCGGCCGCGACGGCCTTTGCCATCTCGAGCGCCGACTCGTAGCGCCGCTCCGGGTCGACGTGGAGCGCGAGCCGGATTGCCCTGTCGAGCGCGTCCGGGACCTCCGGGCGCAGCGGGCGGATCGGGTCAACCTCGTCGTTCTGCTGCTTGAGCGCTAGCTCGGTCAGCGAGCTGTACTCGTGCGGCAGCCGGCCGGCCAGGAACTGGTACGCGCAGACGCCGAGCGAGTAGATGTCCGAGGCCGGTCCGGCCTCCTCGCCCCGCGCCTGCTCGGGCGACAGGTAGGCCGCCGTCCCGAGCACCGAGCCGACCTGGGTGATCCGCGTCTGCTCGGCGGCTTTGGCGATGCCGAAGTCGGCGAGCTTGAGCGTCCCCGCCTCCGTCGAGATGAGCAGGTTGCCCGGCTTCACGTCGCGGTGCACGACGCCCGCGCGGTGCGCGTAGTCGAGCCCGTGGCAGGCGTCCACCACGTAGCGCACGGCCTGCTCGACGCCCAGCTCCTTCTCCTCGCGGAGCAGGTCGGCGCACGATGGCCCCTCGACGAACTCCATGACAATGTAGTGGCGCTCGGAGTCCTGGTCCTTCCCTGAGTCGAAGACCTGGACGACGTTGGGGTGCTGGAGACTCGCGGCCGCCAGCGCCTCGCGCCGGAAGCGCGCGACGAATGCCTCGTCCTCGGCCAGGTGCTCGGCGAGCAGCTTCACCGCCACGCGGCGCTCGAGCACGGTATCGACCGCGAGGAACACGGTGGACATGCCGCCGGCGCCGAGCCTGCGGTCCAGCCGGTAGCGGCCGTCGACTTCGGTCGGAGTGGCCATCAGTCGCCCTTCTTCTCCTGGCCCGGCGGGAGCGCGTCAGGATCGAACTGTGCGCCGCCGTCGCTCTCGTCGGGCTCGGTCGTCGTCGGTGGCGGCGTGGTTGTGGTCGGCGCGGGCGTCGTCGGCTCCGGTGTGGTGGGCTCAGTCGTCGTCGGCTCCGGGATCGGCTCGGTGACCGTCGGCTCGGGAGTGGTCTCGGGAGTGGTGTCGACCTCCTCCTCGCACTCCTGGCTGACCAGGGTGCCGAGGTTGTCGACGCCATCGCCGAGCGCGTCCTGGACATCGGAGCCGACGCCGTTGTCGTCGAGGGTGTCGACCGTCGATCGCGCCTGGTTGACCGCGGTCTGTGCGTCTTTGCAGTCGTCCTGCTGGACGTTCTGCTCCACCGCGTCCAGCTGCGTTGCGAGCGTCTGGGCCTTATCCGCGGGGATCGGGTCGCCGGTGTCGTCGTCGCCGCAGCCCGCGACCGCCGCGGTCAGCGCGGCGGCGGCGAGCAGGGCCGGGAGTCGGGAGACCGTCGTCATTGGCCGTAGTAAAGCCGGTCGGCAAGTTGCGCCGGTAGCCCGGCCGCGCGGATCGCGTCAGCGGCTTCGTCAACCGGGTACTCCGTGCGGCGCCAAGTGGCCCGCCAGGATTCGAGCTCGAGCAGCAGCCAGCTGGCGCGCGGGTCGCCGTCGCGCGGCTGGCCGACGCTGCCCGGGTTGAGCAGCCATCGATCGTCCGAGACATCGAGCTCCGCGTTCGGCTCCGCTTGGGCGCCCGCGGTGGGCGTGTCGCCCTTCCGCCAGAACGCGAGCGCGACATGGGAATGCCCGATCGCGCCGATGCGCGGTTCCATCTCGTCGAAGCAGTCGTCGGCCGCCAGGGACGACAGGACGTACTCCCAGACCGGGTCGCGCGGGCTCGCGTGGTACAGGCCGAGCGGCTGCGCTTCGTCCAGCGGCTTGAGCTTCTCCAGGTAGGCGCGGGCGTCGGCGTCGAGGACCTCCTTCGTCCACTCCGCCGCCGCGGCTGCGTTTGCCGAGAAATCCGTGATCTCGAGCCGGTCGATCACGACGAGGTCGTGATTCCCGATCAGGCAGAGATCGACCGCCTCCGCCGCGAGCGCCACGCACTCGTTCGGCTGTGCGCCGTAGCCGACCAGGTCGCCGAGGCACCAGATGCCGTCGACGTCCTCCTCCTCGATCGCGCGCAGGGTCGCCTGGAACGCCGGGAGATTCCCGTGGACGTCCGAGATCAGTGCGATGCGGCGCGTGTCAGTCTCTGGGGGCATGCGAAAGATCGGGTACAGCCTGCCTGTTGCGGCTATCGCGGCGGTGGTTGCCGCCACGGCGGCAACGCTCCTTCTGCGTCCGCGAGGCGGGCTCATCGAGCCGGCCGCGGTGAGCGCGACAGACTACTTCCTCTCCGAGCAGCTCGAACGTGCGGAGGACTTTCGCGACCCACAGCGGGTACTCGGCCTGGCCGGTCTGGGGCTGAGTGGCGTCACCCTCGCGCTGCTCGCGTTCAGGCCGCCCCGCAGGTGGCTCGGCGGTCCGCCGGTGCGGCGCGCGGCCGCCGCCGGCGCGGGGCTCGCCCTCGTCCTCGTGGTCGTGAATCTGCCGCTCGATGCGATCCGGCACGATCGCGCCGTCGACTTCGGGCTGTCGACGCAGGACTGGGGTCCATGGCTGGCCGACGTCGCCAAGGCCGCGGGCATCGGGGCCGTATTCGCGGCCGGAGGCGCGGCGCTCGCCGTCGCGCTGTGGCGGCGTTTCGGCGGACGGTGGTGGATCCCGGCCTCGGTCGCCGTGGTCGCGGCCGGCGCCGTGATGCTCTACGTGTCGCCGCTCGTCATCGACCCGCTGTTCAATCGCTTCGACGAACTGCCCGACGGCAAGCTGCGCTCGGACGTGCTCGCGCTGGCCGAGCGTGCTGATGTGGACGTCGGCCACGTGTACCGCGTCGATGCGAGCCGCCGCACCACCGGTGCGAACGCATACGTCACGGGACTCGGGCACGCGAAGCGCGTAGTCCTCTACGACAACTTGATCGAGGACTTCTCGCCCGCCGAGGTTCGTTCGGTGGTCGCCCACGAACTCGGGCACGTCCACTACCACGACGTGCCACGTGGTCTCCTGTTCTTCGCGTTGATCGCGGCGCCCGGAATGCTTCTCGTGCAGCGGATCACCGGGCGGCTCGCACCGGGAGCGCGCGGTGCCGAGCTCGTGCCCCCGCTGGCACTCGCCTTCGCGGTCGTGGCGTTCGGCGGCCAGATCGCCGGCAACTACGTCTCGCGCGGGGTCGAGGCGCGCGCCGACGCCTACGCACTACGGCTGACCGACGACCCCAACGCCTTCACGGAGCTCGAGAAGCAGCTCACGATCCAGAACATCTCGGACCCGGATCCGCCCGAGCTGCTGCAGGCGCTCTTCGGCACCCATCCGACGACGTTGGAGCGTCTCGGCTACGCCAGCGGTTACCTCCGCGGGCATCCAAGCTCGCGTTCTGAGTAGGCGGACGACATCCTGTCGTCGAGACCGCGGCGCTACGCGCCGCTCCCGGGGCGCTAGCTCTGCTCCCCGTCGCCGTACTCGGGGAGATTCTTGATCCCCTCGGTCGTCTGCCACTTCGAGAAGTTGTCCTCCATCGCGTCGATCAGCTCGCGCATGAACCGCGGTGACACGCTGACCCGGGACACGACCACGCCGGGGACCTCTTCTTCCTCGATCTCGTGGTCGACCCGGGCAAAGGTGATGGTGAACTCGTAGTCCGAGTGACTGACGTTCGCGAAGTTCGCGTAGACGCCGGCCATCACCTCGGGCGACGTGTGGATATTGAAGTGGCGTTCGGGCTGCTCTTCGTCCACGGCGCCTAGTATCGCAGTCGCCCGTGCGGATCCTCGTGCTCGCAGTCGGGCGGCTGCGGCCGCCCTTCGTTGACGACCTTCAGCACTACGAGAAGCTCCTGGGGGCCCACACGCGCCTCGAGCTCGTGGAGCTGCGCGAGGACGCGAAGGTGGTGGGGAGGATTCCGGACCGCTCGTACGTCGTGCAGCTCGACAGCGGAGGGCGCCAGCTGTCGTCCGAGGAGCTCGCGGAATGGCTCGAGCAGCGTCGCCAGGCAGGGCTCGACCTGTGTTTCGTGATCGGCGGTCCGCACGGCCTCGACCTGGAGCGCTGCGACATGAGGCTCTCGTTCGGCCCGGTCACGCTGCCGCACCAGCTCGCCCGCGTCGTGCTGCTGGAGCAGCTCTTCCGCGCGCACAAGATCCTGGCCGGCGAGCCGTACCACTACTAATACCGGCATGGATCCCCTCGGCGAACTGCGCGCCGCGATCGGTGAGGACGCGCGCCTCGAGCGGCCGCCCAAGCCCGACTTCGGCGATTACTCGACGAACGCGGCGATGCTGCGCGCGCCCACCGAGGGCAAGCCGCCGCGCGAGGTGGCAACCGTGTTGGCCGAGGAGCTGACGGACAAGCTCGGGGACGACGTCGAGCGGATCGACGTCGCCGGCCCGGGCTTCCTCAACCTGTTCATGAGCGAGCGCTGGTTCCACGGCGCGGTCGGCGCCGCCGTCGAGCATGCCGACGACTTCGGCCGCGGAGACGGCGGAGAGCGAGTGCTCGTGGAGTTCGTGAGCGCGAACCCGACCGGGCCGATGACGGTCGCGTCGGCGCGCGGCGCGGCGATCGGCGACTCCCTTGGGCGGCTGCTCGAGTTCGCCGGCAACGAGGTCGGTCGCGAGTACTACATCAACGACTACGGCACACAGGTGCGGCTCTTCGGCGAGTCGATCCGCGCCCGCGCGCGCGGCGAGGAGCCGCCCGAGGGCGGCTACCAGGGTGAGTACATCGTCGAGCTGGCCGCGGAGATCGACGGCGCCGCGGACCGCGACCCCGACGAGCTGGCCCGCCTGGGCGTCGAGCACATGATGGGCCGGGTCGAGGCGACGCTCGCGCGCTTCCGCGTCCACTTCGACAAGTTCTTCTCCGAGCGCTCGCTGTACGAGGGCGGCGCGGTCGAGCGCGTCCTCGACCAGCTCGGCGAGCACGTATACGAGCACGAGGGCGCGCGTTGGCTCCGCACGTCGACACTGGGCGACGAGAAGGACAGCGTGCTGATCAGGTCGTCCGGCGAGCCCACCTACTTCGCCTCCGACATCGCCTACCACGAGGACAAGCGCGAGCGCGGGTTCGATCGCCTCATCAACATCTGGGGCGCCGACCACCACGGGCACGTCAAGCGCATGCTCGCGGTCTGGCGCGCGCTCGGCGGCGCCGACGGATCGCTGGAGCTCCTGATCATGCAGCTCGTCAACCTGATGGAGGGCGGCCAGCGCGCGCGGATGTCGAAGCGCCAGGGCGAGTTCGTCACGCTCGACGACCTGCTCGACGACATCGGCGTCGACGCCGCGCGCTTCTTCCTCCTCCAGCGCTCGCACGACACGACGATCGACCTCGACCTCGAGCTCGCGCGCGAGCAGTCGAACGAGAACCCCGTCTACTACTGCCAGTACGCGCACGCGCGGATCGCGTCGATCCTTCGTCGTGCCGAGAAGGAACCCGACCCAGGAGGCGGGGGAGAGCTCCAT
>Ga0126310_10001050_pt1 | contig 10281 bp, 14 predicted proteins | sample Plot60_FD_92540 | JGI IMG/M metagenome (GOLD analysis project Ga0126310, IMG submission 92540) | Serpentine soil microbial communities from UC McLaughlin Reserve, CA, USA - Plot60 | ecosystem: Environmental > Terrestrial > Soil > Grasslands | place: USA: UC McLaughlin Reserve, Lake County... | reverse complement strand
GATTTCCTCCGGAGGACCGCTCCCCGAGCCCGCGCGCTTTGGGGCCTCGGGTTAGCTGCAAGCTTCAAACGAACCGCGCCCGTCGTCGAACGCCAGGTCCTCAAGTACAACACGAGCAGCAGCACCGCGCCCACCGCGACGATGATCGTTAGGTGCGGCCAGCTCAGCACGCTCTGCATGGCCCTACTCCCCTCCCAAGCGCCTTTTCCACCATGAGCCGCGTTCCGCCAGTCATCAGCGCTCCCTCTGCGGTCGCTACCGCCTTCCCTTCCGTATCCGGGAGCTCGATTGGCGGGCCCCCAAGACCTGGCACGCGGGCGGTTAGGGCAACGTTCAGCTGCGTGAGCTGAGCGATGATCGTATCCGCCCGCCTCCTGGCTCCCCGCTCTTCCTCAAGCTGATGTTGAAGGATGCGGATGGTCTCATCTTTGGCCTCCATGATCTTTCGGGCGGCGTCACTTGGTTGGTCCTGGGACCGGTCTCCGTACAGTCCTTGTGACTCGTCCCCGTTTCCATCCCGGACCGCATTGGTGTAGTCCACGTACACGTAGAGTCGGCCATCCACGCCCTTTTCGGAGCGCATCCTCCCCCTGCGAACGCGCTTCCTGACGGACTCTTCCTTTATGCCAAGGATGCGCGCGGCCCCCTCGACTGTCATCTTGGCCGCGAACCCGGCTCCATTTTCCCAAGAGGCGTCCACGTACCGTCCTCCCGCGGTGCGGTGGCCTATCCGCTTTCGCGTCGAGGACATCCTACCCGCTTGTTGGAAGGCTCGCCTCGAGGCACTACATGTGGACCGTGCGTGCTCGGAGGATGCGAAATGTGGTATGCGTCGGTACTAAACCTGTGGTTGAAGTACAGGTCGAAAACGGTCGATCTTGTGCGCCTGAAGCGAACGTGTACGGTGAATGATGGGCGAGCTAGTAGGGATCCTTCGCGAAAGGGAGGGGGAGACCTCTTGAAAGGATGCGGTAGCTCGCCCAAACCGATAGTGCTTCGCTGCCGTGGACACAGAGACCCGAAGGAGGTCAAGAGATTGAGACCCTTACCTATACTACTCGGGCTCGGCGCGGCTGGCAGCTTCGCGGCGGCGATTGTTCCAGGCTCCAAGGGCGCGAGGTGCATCCGGCGAGGGGTCGCGCTTGCGGCTGTGGCATTGTACGCCTGGATGGTCGTGTAGCCTCGCCGTCCCTCTAGGAGATCCCTTGCGCCTGGCGGCCGACTACGTTCACCCCTTCGAGAGCGTGAGCGGGGTACGCTCGTGCTGCCGAATTCGCGTCTACCTTCCCGAACAGCAGCAGGACGCGCCGGTAGTAGTCTGCTCGGAGCTGCCGGAGAACCCCGGCATCCCTGTTACCGGGGCAGCCGAGAACATCGCCGCCGAGATCATCATGGCCTATTGGCTCGTAGATCCGGTGTGGATCGAGTACCACCCCGAGGAGACCACCGCAGCCGGGGTAGAGTCTTTCGAGTTGGTCGTCTTCTCAGACCACAAGATCAGGGAAGCGGTGCGCAACGCCGGATCTAGGATCGAGATCGGCGAGCCGTCGTGGAAGGTACTAGACCGTAGGGCTGTGGAGGTCCTTGTGGGGCAACCCGTCGACTAGATACCTGGGCTCGGAGAACGGGTGAACGGAACGAACCCTCGTCTACGGCGAAGCTCTTGAGGAAGCCCGGAGTAAAACCAGTCGGCAAGAGCGTGCGGGGTCTCTCCGGGGAAGTAGCTCGGCACGGCTGCAGGGTATTGGCAAACGAGCTCCAACGCGGGAGGCGTTCATCGGGCGTACTCACTCAGCGAGACGCGGAAGCGCAGTCCTGGTCTTTTTGTGTGCTGAGGCCGAGATGGAGGACAAGAACTGACCCACAAACATGAAGGCGCAACCTCCTCCTCAACGCATGTTCGATGCAACTGCCCAGCGCGCCCTGCGAGCCTCTTGCCGTAAGTAGAGAATTGCACCGGTGCGCTCACAGTATACCTCTTTACTGTGTCGAGTGCCCGGGCTATGTTGATAGAAGCAGGTAACCATCGCGAGCAGAGAGGTAGAGATCTCGACATTCGGTCAGCTACTACGCTTCAAGGTTGCGTGGCTCGCGGGCAGTTCCTGGTTGCGCCTCTCCGTCGGTAGACTCGCCCACGCGCTCCCGCCGTCGGGTCCGGATGTCGCCGTGCACCAGGCCATAATCGTTAGGGTGCCATCGCGCGTTGCCTCCTCTGTGACGCCCGCCCTCGAAGGGCTGCGTCAGCACGATCCCCACCATCATTACTATCCGCCTGAAGCCATGCACGTGACCGTTCGCAAGCTGGGGCGATTTCCTTCCGACGACCCCGGTGTTGTTGCCCGCCTCGCCGAGTTGCGCCACATTGCAGCCTCACATCCCAGTTTTGATCTCACCATGTGGGGACTCAATCTCTCCCCTACCACCGTCTTCGCGCAGATAGTTCCGCACGACCGGACTTTTCACTCGCTTCGCCGGCACCTCGGAGGGATGGTGGACCCAAGCGTTTACCAGTCGAGCAGTGAAAGGCTCTTTGACGTTTCGGCCCGCAACCTGGCGCACGTGAACGTCGTTCGATTCTCCGGTTTGGTCACGACGGAGTTTATCAAGGAGGTCTCTCGCTTTCGTCGGATTCACTTCGGGCGGTGGACGGTACGGGAGGTAGAACTAGTGCGGAGCGACAAGCTCTTATCACGAGAAGGGTCGCACGTCATAGAGCGGATACCATTGGCAACGTCCTAAGGCGTAGCTCGCTTCCACGCTGATGTTCGCAGGGTATCCGTCAGCTTCCATTTCAACCGCTAACCCTAGGAAGGATGGCGCAGGGTGCCCTTCGTTCGGGCTCCAACCAACTCCAAATACCCGGGCGCCATTCGTGGTCAGTAAGGCCAGAAACCGCACCCCCGAGAAATCTTTACTCGGGAAAACGTAGGCGACGGTCAGAACCACCGCAGGTTCGGGAACGCTACGCTGTTGCCTTCCCGCCGCGCCTCCCGCTGGGACAGGGCAGGTCTTAATGGCCACGAGGTCCCCTACGACCCATCGATCGGACCGGCGCGATGGCGATGTACACTCTCGGTCCAACGACGCGCCACGATATACTTAAGCACTGGTCGCCCTATGTGACTATCACTTTGATCGTGGATCTCTTCGGCGACCACGAAAGGAACCAAATAGTGAGGACACTGCACGCTCCTCCCAGTCCTAAGGGCCACCTCCTCGGGGACAATCTGCGGGAGTACGCGAAGGATCCCTTGGGCTTCCTTTCTCGCTGTGCCCGAGAGTACGGGGACATAGTACAGCTGCGCTTCGTGGGTCAGACGTTCTACCTGCTCTCGCATCCGGATTTGATCGAGTACGTGCTCGTCGAGAACAATCGTAACTTCACCAAGACGAGAATCCTCAGGAGAAACGGCCGCCTGCTCGGCGAGGGGCTTTTGACCAGCCAGGGCGAGTTCTGGCGGCGCCAGCGGCGGCTCGCTCAGCCGGCCTTCCACCGCAAGAGAGTAGCCGCCTACGGGGAGGTGATGGCCGCCTTCGCGGAGCGCTCGCTCGAAGGCTGGCAGGATGGCCAAACCATCGACGTCCACGAAGAGATGATGCGCTTGACGCTCGAGATAGTGGCCAAGTGCCTCTTCGATGCCGACGTCAGGGCTGAGGCCAAAGATGTCGGGAGAGCCATGAAGGTGGCTCTGGAAGACTTCTCTTCGCAGCGGCGCCTGATCCGGATCCCCAAAAGCATCCCCACCCCGCACAACGTCCGCTTCGAGAGGGCGGCCCGCAGGCTCGACGCGATCGTCCACACCATCATCGAGGAACGCCGCAAGAACGATGAGGATAGGGGTGATCTCCTCTCCATGCTGGTGCTGGCCGAGGACGAAAGCGGTGAGCGGATGACGGATAAGCAGCTCAAGGACGAGGTCATGACCCTGTTCCTGGCCGGCCACGAGACCACCGCCAACACCCTCGCTTGGACCTTCTGGCTTCTATCCTTGAACGTCGAGGCCGAGGCCAAGTTGGCTGAAGAGCTCGAACGCGTGCTCGGCGGGAGGGCCCCGACCTTGGCCGACCTGCCTCGGCTACCCTACGTGGAGCGCGTCATCAAGGAATCGATGCGCCTCTACCCACCTGCCTGGGTGATGGGAAGGGAGGCTGTCGGGGAGTGCGAGGTCGGCGGCTACCGGATGCCCACTGGCAGCACAGCGCTGATGAGCCAGTGGGTGGTACACCGCGACCCACGCTACCACCACGACCCACAGCGGTTCGACCCGGACCGCTGGGCTGCCGGGTACGAGAAGGAGTTGCCACGCTTCGCGTACTTTCCGTTCGGTGGGGGACCCAGACAGTGCATCGGCGCGAGCTTCGCGATGACCGAGGCCCGCCTCGTCCTGGCCGCAGTGACCCAGCGGTTCAGGATGGAGCTCGCTCCCCGCCACAGGGTGGAGCCTTACGCCTCGATCACGCTCAGACCGAAGGAGGGAATACGGATGACCTTGGCGGAGCGCTCGCGGGGAGGCTGACTCTGCGCTGGGCCTCAAGGTTACTGGTCCTCATAGGCGCCCGTGACGCGCCCTGACCCTTTCCGCTTCGAAGCCACCAGCCACTGCAGAAAACCATTCCTCGCGTTCTGCGTGCCAGAAAATTCGCAACCACTCGACTTAACTTATCTGGACACTCCCGCAGCCGCCAATGGCCGCCCTTGCAGAACGCGCACCCACGGAAGCCGTTACGGAACTCCTATAGCAGTGTGCAATGACATTGAACCCCAGTCCTTCGCTTGTACGGTGCCACCGCGCCAGGAAACCCAACGCCCTCTATACTACCCTCGAAGCCATACATCACAGAGATGGGTCAACTTTAATGACTACCGCTATAGAGACCTCTGAGTGAGCCTCAGTTAACGTTTAGGAAACGATTGAGAGCAAACGGCCTTTCCTGCCCACTGCGAAACGAATCGAGGTCACGTGGCCCTACACTACCGGGCATCGAGCGCGGCGTTAAAGGGATGAGAATCCATAACACAAGCGGCGGGGAGGTGCCAAACACCTTCTTACGAATCTACCTTCTCGTAGTGCTCCTCGAAGCCCTTCTTTGGGAAGACGCCGCCCAATGCTGAGGGCTCACCTAGCGAGGATGCCACGGTGCGGATCTCGTAGTCGCCCTTCTCGGTGCGCCTGGCCCAGTAGTAGCCGTGCCAGTTTCTCGTTGCCATTGTCCCAGCGTCTTTGTGCCGGTAGAGTTCGTAGCCTTCTGCAGGCGGGGTGAGATCCGGGCCTTCCTCATCGTCGTGGCTCGAAGTATGTGGCATCCTCCTTTACTCCTTTCCGAGCATCACGGAGACTACTCACCTCTCTCCGGTCCCGTCGACTATCATGGACCTTACCGGGGGTCAAGTCGTCCGATCCGAGGATCGGGTATCTGGTTCGTACCGAGAGCTAAAGACGTGCCCCGACGGCAGGTTGGTGGCTTCGGGTTTCGAGCAGTGAACTCACGAATGCATTTCGCCCCACATAAGATACCGCCACGTCTCCCGAGAGGGCTCCGGGGTGAGGATCGAGCAGCACTCCGTTTATTCTCGCATGAAAGGCAAAGAGTACCGAGACTAGTTCCCCTCCGGAGAATCCTCTGATGCACCATCTCTCCCCCAGAGATGACAACGAGAGGAACTCCTGGGCCGCCTCTTCGGAGGAGAACACCGGCAGTATCTCTTCGCCATAGTCTGAGAGGATGTCAGGCAGCTCCAAGCCCTTGCTAAGGTGCCCTACTATCAGATAGTGCCGAACCAGCGTGTGCTCTTCTGAAAACCACATCGTAGACCCATGCGATTCTGTGCTCCTTGCCTTAATCAAGACTACTCAGCTCCAGCCAGTAGGTTTCCTCCGAAACAAGGTACTCGTCCTGCTTCTTACGCCACTCGTGATACTCAGCGTCCCATGGATGTGGTGCTCTCTGGGAAGTGAGCACCTCTATTACCAGGGCCGCATGATCTGTACCACAGCCACAGACGGTTTCGGAGGCACTCAGAACAGGCCTCTCCCCACAGTCGCACTCCACCACGACACACTCGGGGCACCAAACGTATGCCTCACCGTAAGAGGTCTTGTGCACCTCATAGTGCCCCTCTGTGCGCTTGATCATGGTCGTCATCCAGTTACCCCCTTCTCCCCCCTCGGATGTACCTGATCAACGGTATATATGATACTTTTGTAGCTATTCACGATACTCCCTATACCGGGCGTGGTCAACACTACATCCGGGCCTTTAATAACTCTTAACTGCCCGTGGAGTACCGGTACATATAGACGTTGCCCGACAAGCTCCTGGCTACGGTGCATCCCAGGGCCAATCCCTTTCACGGTACTTGTCTCTCTCACGCCACCAAGCACTTTGAACCGGACCACAGGATCCTTCCCCGAAGGACATATCGTATGCTGCAGCCACTACGCATGCTAACCCAGGCGGCGTACGCTAAGGTTACCTGGACGTAAATGGCCGGTTAATCTTTCGTTAATCCCTCCGACCCTAGCGCACGCTTGCCAGCGATGAGATCTGCTCGGTTCATAACCCCCATACAGGGTGTGGTACCGCCAGCCGGAGAGCCCCAATGACGCCCACAGAAGAAACCCCGATGCTGCTAAGACGTAGATAAGGGTAGACAAGTCGAGGCAGTGAGAGGAGCATCCCCGTGTCCGAAGAGCAAAGAAATTACGGCGTAGAGCCAGAACCCGAACGATCGGGCTCCGGCGGATCGGGAACCGGGGGCGGTCCCCGCACGACGACGATGAGCCCAAAAGACGAGAACACCTGGTCGGTCCTGGCCCACCTCTCTGTGTTCCTGAACCTCTTCACGGGCTTCTTGGGTCCTGTGGCGGCACTCGTTATCTGGCTGATGTACAAGGATCGTTCGCCGAGGATCTCCTTCCACGCTCTGCAGTCGCTTTGGTACCAGGTGGCCTGGATGGTGATCCTGGCCGTCGGGTGGACGGTGGCGGGCATCCTGACGATCGTGCTGATCGGCTTCCTGCTGATCCCGGTGATGATAGTGGCAACCGTAGTACCCTTCGTTCACATGAGCTACGCCGCCTACAAGGTCAGCCAGGGAGTGGACTACCGCTACCCCTTCGTGGCCGATATGATCGATAAGAACCGCCCGAGCGACACCGTATAGCCTGAAGGAGGGAAGATGGTGGGCATTATAAGCTGGATAGTGGTCGGCCTCATCGCCGGGCTCCTGGCGAAGTTCCTGCTGCCCGGAGACTACCCCGGAGGCCTCATCCTCACGACCATCATCGGTATGGCAGGGGGCGTGGTAGGCGGCATCTTGATAGGCGTCCTCGGGGGCGCAGGGGCGACGGGCTTCAACGTCTGGTCGATCCTGGTGGCCACCCTGGGGGCGAGCATACTTCTGTTCGTCTACCGGCTGCTCACGGGAGACCAAAGGAGGGTCTGATCCCCAAACCGGCTTAAGGAACGTTGGTTTTTCGAACTCCTAGGTCAGGCTCCCTCGCCAGTATCTCCTTCAGCCTCCAACCACCTGTAACCATTCGGTACCCTCCCTGGTTAGCAGAGCACGGAACCTGACGGGGTGTGTAGTAAATCTGGAACTCGATCGAAGTAGAGGTTCGTTATCTCTACAAAGGTCCGCGCCGAGAATTCACTTAGTCTGCCGTCCTCATGGGTTAGGACTGTAAGGTCCAACATCCTGTAGACGGCAGACCCTTGCTCGCCGCCAGCCTCACAGATAACGGTGGACCCATCCAGACCATAGCCCTGCTAAAGGAAGTCCCGCCATAAGCGCCATCCCGAAAGGCCAAAACGGCTGCGGCACTCAGATCAAGACGGACCAGAGGAGCGTGAAGAGGTCACAGGGATCGGGATGCGAGATAGGAGCCTTCAAGAAGAAAGTGAGACGCCGCTCAGAGCGCAAGCCAGTATCAGAAAGACGGGCCGGGGTCCTACGGGGCTCCGGCCCTTCTTCCTAGCGGCAGTACCTGGCCTCCAGCGACTTCCACGTCGCCCACCACAACGCAGGTCTGGTAGGCGACGGAGACCACCACGGCGCATCGATAGCGAGCCGCTGGCCATTGGCAGATGTGCAAGAAGTGGACTTGAACGTGACACCTCGGACGGCGGACTTCCCGTGCACGACGCTCGTCGCAGAGGTCCTCTCGCCAGACCCCGTTGGACCGCTGCTGATCGTCAACCATCCTCCATCGTGGCAGTTGGGATTCGAGCATGAACGGGAGCTTCAAGCCGTGGCCGCCGCGCGGATCATCGAAGAGGTCGTTGGCCGGCGCAGTATGCACGTGGTGCTGGCCGGGGACTTCGATGCCACCCCCGACGCGGCCAGCGTGCGCTTCTGGTCTGGCCGTCAATCCTTGAGCGGCATGAGCGTCTGCTACCGGGACGCTTGGGAAAGCACGCATCCCGGAGATCCCGGCCACACGTTCACGCCGCGCAATCCGTTGGTGTCCGATCTCGAGTGGCTGCTGGAACTGGGGCGGCGGATCGACTACATCATGGTACGCTGCGGTGACCACGGACCTACACTCGACGTCTCTGCGTGCGCGCGTATCTTCGACGCGCCGGTTGACGGTGTCTAGGCGAGCGACCATTTCGGTGTCGTCGCTGACCTCGTAGTTCTTCCGCGAAGCCTACCGTAGACGTAACGTGGTGGAGCGCTGCGTAAGCTGGCCAAAAGAATGTCTAGCGAGTGGCGACGCATTACGAGAAACTGGCGGTGAGCTACCTGGCCGCTGTGGACCTGGCGATCATCCGGTCGTGAGCGAACTGCAGAAACGGTGCACTTCAGCGTTGAACTGGGCCAGTTGTTCGAAATTACTGACATGCCCTGCCTCCCGGATAATCACGAGCCTTGCTCCGGGAATCGCGTCGCGGAGCTGATGTGCGACAGTCATTAGCGCTCGCGCATCGGCTTCACCCCAAACCAGCAAAGTCGGAACGCGAATGTTCGGGAGCAGATCCCGCGTGTCGAGGTCCGAGATGGCCATGGCCATCAGCTGATAGCCAACTGGGTGGAAATCCGACATGACGGAGGCCATCTCTTCACATAGCTCTTCGGGCGCTGCCTCGCTGAATAGTCCGGGTATCTACCCCGGTACGAACTCGTCTGCCGGCATAGAGGCCTCGTGCAGGCAGGTCGCCAGATGCTCCCTGCACACCGATTCTGGAAGCGAACCTCTCCAACCGGCGTAGGTATCGGCCAGCGACCAAGCACGCCTGGAGTGGCGTCGATAGAATTCCTGGGAAGGATTGCGCCCCACGAGAGACCGATGATGTGCGCCTGGTCGGTCCCGATCGCATCGAGGAGCACAGCAAGGCTGTCGGCTATCACAAAGGGCTCTGGAGAGTCAGCGGATTGACCTGCGCCCGGAGCGTCACACGCGATCACTGTGAACTGGTCCGAGAGATCAGCCAGCTGCCGGTTCCACACACGTGAGTCAGCGAGGGCGCCGTGCAACAGCACCAAGGGCGGCCCGTGACCTGCGCTCTCGTAAGCAACCTAAAGGTCCCCGTAATGCCGCCATGTCCGATAAGCCTTTGTATCGGCTTGGCCTGGCATCATTTTGCGCCCATCGGATTGCCCCGACGACGCTAATGAGGGCTTCATCCGAAGCCAAACCCGCCCACCAGATACGTCCTAGTTGTTCGGGACGAGCTGGGCCCTGACTATCAGGCGGTCCTTGTAGTCTGGGAGGGTGCAGGTCTGCAACGTGACGATGTTCTTACCCTTCATGGGATTCATGACGGAGCTGTCGCTCGGTTCGACGATCTCTTTGTCGAAGACCTCGTACTCGTACCTCCGGCCTTCTGCGTCCTCCAGGACCACCTTGTTCCCGCGCCTCAGCTCGTTCAGGTGCCAGAAGACGAGCCAGCTCTTCGTCCTTGGGTAGCCGAGGCGGTGGCCGGCGATGTAGACGTTGGAACCGGCCTCCCACGGGAAGCCGGTATTCTCGAGGTGGAGCGCGCCGGCGGCGAGCTTGCCTTTGTCGCCCGCCTCGCCCGTGTAGACGGGGATGTCCCTCACCCGCTTGAGCTTGGGTACCGAGAGCTTTAGCCTCTCGCTCTTCGGGGTCGCCGCGGCCCCGACGTTGCCCACCTCCTGGACGTCAGCCACCACCCAGCCAACGGACAGCAGGATCAGGGCCACCCCCAGCACCACAAGCGTACCCCGGCCCAACCTTCGCCTCGCCTTCGACCTGTGGAAGCTCGTCTTCTCTTCGGTCCGGGTCCAGGACCCGAAAGGTTTCTCCATCACGGTCG
>Ga0126310_10001049_pt1 | contig 10284 bp, 6 predicted proteins | sample Plot60_FD_92540 | JGI IMG/M metagenome (GOLD analysis project Ga0126310, IMG submission 92540) | Serpentine soil microbial communities from UC McLaughlin Reserve, CA, USA - Plot60 | ecosystem: Environmental > Terrestrial > Soil > Grasslands | place: USA: UC McLaughlin Reserve, Lake County... | reverse complement strand
TTGAGGTTCTCGCCCGAGCCCACGCCGAGAGAGAAACATCATCCAGCATCACGGCGGAGGTTGCCGCCGCCTGGGCTATTATCACCGGGTGGATGCGGATGGTGGGGCAGGTGACGCCGGTCGTGACCGGGAGCGAAGTCGCCTGGGAGAGACCCCCGATCACCGACCAGACGAACGCACTCTGGTCCTGCTCTCCGGTCCACGGATGGTAGTGGTCGGAGATCCAGAGCGCCTCGAAGCCGGCCTCCTCGGCCATACGTGCTTGCCGCAGCAGGTCACCTGGTTCGTACTCCTCACAGGCAAGAAAGTAGCCGATCTTCAATTTACCTCCCCTCGTCCATCAACACGTCGATGAGCAGGGCAGCCGTCCAGGAAAAGAAACCGGAGCCGTGCCCCCGGCCGCTCACCGGGTCGAAGTACTCGTGGAACCCCTCGCTCTCGACGAGGTCCACGATAGTCCGGCGCAGGTGGCCGGCCTGCTCCTTGAAGCCGTATCGCTCTAGGCCCTGCATGAGCATCCAGTCGACGTTGATCCAAACCGGCCCCCTCCAGTACCGGTCCGGTGAGAACCCGTAGCCATACCGGTCGTAGCTAGGTACGGCCTTCACGCTCTCGTCTCCTAACCCGTAAGAGGGGCTCTCCAGGGCCTCGACCATGCGCCTGGCCTTCTCCTCGTCAGGAACCCCGGCGAAGAGGGGCAGAAAACCAGTCGTCGTATACACTTTGAGGAGCCGGTCTTCGACGAGGTCGAACGAGAGGTAGGTCGCGCGCTCCACGTCCCAGAGCTTTCGGTTCATGGCCCCGGCGATCCGCCCAGCCCGGTCCTCGAACGGTGACGGGTCCTCGCCCAGGACACACGCTATCTCTGCCAGGTCCCGGTCGGAACGGCACAGGAGGGTGTTGAAGAGCGCGTCCTGAACCAGGAACGGGCAATCTTGCCGGATCCTCTCCTCGTCGTAGGCGCGTTCGGCGAACAGCTTGACCAGGTAGGCGTAGCGATCGTACTCGGTGTCTAGCGGGCGGTCTTCGGCAGGCACGAATTGCAGGTCCCCGCGCTGATAGGAGGGGACCTGGCCCGGCTCGAGCTGGATACGCTGCAAGATCTGATCCCACATCGGAGAGTTGTCCATGCCGGACTCCCACGGGTGGCGTATGTAGACGAGCCCCTCGTCCTCGGCGTCTCGCTCGCGATGGAGGTAGTCGTGCCACGCTCGCAGCTTCGGGAACGCCTCCTTCAGAAACGCCCGTGCTCCCGCCTCGTCTTCGGCATGCCTGTAGACGTGCAGCGCGGCGGTGGCGTGGACGGGAGGCTGTATCTCGCCGGAGGTCTGGCGGTCGTCGGGGGCACGCGGGTCGCTCCCGGCGTTCCAGAACCCGAGCCCGCCGGAGCTCTCGCCGGTCAGGTGCGGGTCGTGGAATTCGTGCGGCAAAAGGCCGTTCTCCCACTGGCTCTCGAGCAGGTGTCCGAGCTCCTTCGTGGCACGGTCCTGGTCGTAGTGGGCGTAACCGATGGCGATGAGCGCCGAATCCCAGGACCACTGGTGCGGGTAGAGCCTCGGGCCCGGCCTCGTGTAGCCCCCCGCCCAGTTGAAGTCCAGTATCGTCTTGGCCAGCCGGATCAGGGCGTCTTGCGCCATCCGGTCCTGCTCTTCCCGAGGTCGTCCATCATGCCGCCTTTCTCAAGAACCTCCACAACAGCGCGCCGCCGGCCAGAGCCCCGCCGACAAGTGCCACAGTCTTGAGATCGGGGCTGGGTCCATCAAGGGTGATGTCCGGGTAGTGGGTTTCCGGGTTCTCGCCGCGTGGCGTCCCGCCGGTCCCGTGGTCCAGGGCCATCTTGATGACCTGCGCGGTGTGCAGCGGTCGTCTGTCGGTGCCTTGCGCGACCTGCGTCTTGCACGAGAAGCCGTCGGCGAGGACGATCGTATCCGCCTCGGCGTCGCGGGCGGCGGGCAAGAGCCTCCGCTCCCCGATCTGCATCGAGAGGTCGTACTTATCCTCCTCGAAGCCCCACGAACCCGCCAGCCCGCAGCAGCCGGAGTCGAGCAGCTCGTAACCCAGGCCCATCTTCTCGTAGAGTTGCTGCTCGGCGCTCAGGCCCACCGTCGCCTCCTGGTGGCAGTGGCCGTGGACGATGGCCTTCCGCTCCAGCTTCGGCGGCTCGTAGTCCTCCTCGATGAGAAACTCTGAGAGGGTAAGGGTGTTCCTCGTGAGGCGCTTGGCGTCCTCATCGTGGGGCATCATGTTGGGCAGCTCGTCGCGGAAGGCCGCCACGCAGCTCGGCTCGACGCCTACCACCTTGATCCCCTCCCGCACGTAGGGGGCGAGGGCCTTCACGAGCCGGTCGAAAAAGACCTGCGCAGTGTCGAGCATCCCGTAGTCGAAGAGCGGCCGGCCGCAGCAGAGGGGCTGCTGAGGCACGATCACGCGGTAGCCTCCGTCCTCCAGCACCTCCACCGCCGCCTTCGTCGTCTCCGGGTGGAGGTAGTTGTTAAACGTGTCCGGGAAGAGGACTACCGGCGGACCATCGAGGTTCCTCGGGCCGCGCTCCTCGAACCACGCCTTGAACGTCTGGTGCGCGAAGGGCGGCATCTGGCGCTCGGTCGTTATGCCCCCGGCCTTCTGGATCATCTCTTTGAGCTCCGGCGTGCTGGTCGCCCAGTTCGCCAGCTTCGGCGCGTACTGCGCCAGCCTGGCGTGGAGCATGATCAGGCCCATCGTGTAGGCGTAGCGTGGCCTGAGGCGTCCCTTGTAGTACTTCTTGAGGAACTCGGCCTTGTAGGTGGCCATGTCCACGTTGACGGGACAGTCGCCCTTGCACCCCTTGCACGAGAGGCACAGGTCCAGCGCCTCGAAGACCTCGTCGCTCTTGAAGCCGTTCTGTATCGTCTCGCCGCGGAGCATCTCGTGCAGGATGCGCGCCCGCCCGCGGGTGGAGTGCTCTTCCTCCTTCGTCACCATGTAGGAGGGGCACATCGTGCCGCTGTCGACGTCGCGGCACTTCCCAACGCCGACGCAGCGCATCGTGGCGTGGGCGAAGGAGCCGGCGTCCTGGGGGTAGGAGAAGTAGAGCCTGTCGGGGTTGCGCGGGTTGTAGTCGGCGCCAAGCCTGAGGTCGGAGAGCATCGGGTTCGGGTCTATAACCTTGCCTGGGTTCATCTTCCAATCCGGGTCCCAGATCTGCTTGAACTCCCGGAACGCCTGCATGAGATCCTTGCCGTACATCTTCGGCAGGAACTCGGCGCGCTGCTGCCCGTCGCCGTGCTCCCCCGACAGCGAGCCTCCGTAGCTGACGACGAGGTCCGCGGCCTCTTCCATGAAGTCGTGCCAGTTCTTGAGTCCCTCGGCGCTCTTGAGGTCGAAGCTGATGCGGCAGTGGATGCAGCCCTCACCGAAGTGGCCGTAGAGCGCAGCGTCGTAATCGTAATTGTCGAACAGGTCGCGCAGATCTCTCAGATAGTCTCCAACCTTGTCGGGGTGGACGGCGGAGTCCTCCCAGCCAGGCCAGTGGTCGCCCTCCCCGGGGATGTAGGCCGTCGCCCCGAGGCCGTCCTCCCTGATGCCCCAGATCCTCTCCGCCTCGTCGATCTCGTCGAAGAGCTGCATATCCGGCGCATCGTCGCGGTCTTCGAGTGCATCCATGAGCTTCTGGGCGTTGTCGTGGCTCTCCTGGTCGTTCTCACCGCCGAACTCGACAAGGAGCCAGCCTCCGCCCTCCGGCAGGAGCTTGAGGTCGCTCGGGTGCATATTCTGCATTTTCATGTCTCGGATCAGGTTGGTATCTATGCCTTCGAGTCCCACGGGACCGTACTCCAGGATCTCCGAAACGTGGTCGCCCGCCTCATAGGCGCTCGGGTAGCCGAGGATGAGCAGCGAGCGCGAGGGCGGGCTGTGGACCAGACGCACCTTCGCCCCCAGGACCGTCGCCAACGTTCCCTCGGTGCCGACGATGGCGCGCGCGACGTTGAAGCCCTTCTCCGGTAGCAGCTCGTCCAGGTTGTAGCCGGAGACGCGGCGAGGGATGTCCACGTAGCGCGACCTTATCTCGTCGGCATACCTGTCCCGCAAATCCCGCAGTTGCTTGTAGATCTTGCCCTTCCGGCCGCCTTCCTGGATTATCTGCCCGGCTTCTTCCTCGGTGTGGCAGCCGACGGTCATGCGGGTTCCGTCGTAGAGGACGATGTCCAGCTCGTAGACGTTGTCCGAGGTGCGTCCCGCCATCACGGAGTGGACGCCGCAGGAGTTGTTGCCGATCATGCCTCCGAAGGTGGCCCAGCCGTGGGTGGAGGTGTCAGGGGCGAACGTGAGGTTGTACTCGGCCTCAGTCCTGTTGGAGAGGTCGTCGCGGACCACGCCGGGCTGCACCCAGGCGTAGCCCTCGTCGGGGTTTATCTCCAGGATCTCGCGCATGTACTTCGAAGTGTCCACAACGACGGCGACGTTGGTCGTCTCCCCGGAAAGGCTCGTGCCGCACCCGCGCGGCATTACGGGTGCGCCGTGCTTCTTGCAGACCTCGACCGCCGCCACCGCGTCGTCTTCGTCGCGCGGGATCACCACCCCGAAGGGCGTCTGGCGGTAGTTGGAGGAGTCGTGGGCGTAGATGGCGCGAGTCCCCGCGTCGAAGCGCACCTCGCCGCGCACCCTCTCGCGCAGCTCGGCCTGCAACGCCAGGGAGTTCAGGTTCGCGCGCTGGTGGTCGTTTAGCTGCTTTCCCCTGTTTCCCAGAACGTCGGTCATTCGCTCCTCCTTCGTCGTCGCGAGCTATCAGCCGTCAGCTATCAGCTTCTCTTGGCTGATGACGGAGCCAGGTGGGTTCGGGACGCGTGTTCTCCGACGCCGTCCTGAGGGGCGTCCCGAATATTTCGACTGATAGCTGACGGCTGATAGCTTCCTTTATGCGGCGTAGCGTTCGGCCTCGGCGCGCTTGAGCTCGATACCGAGCCCCGGCCTCGACGGGTCGGGGCGCAGGTAACCGTCCTCCGGGCTCAAGATCCCCTCGAAAAGCATGTCCTCCAGGCGTACGTGGTCGTGGAAGTATTCAAGGTGCACGAGCGTCTCCATCGCGCAGCAAGCGTGGGCCGAGACCGCGGGCGCGCAGTGCGCCGAGAACGGTATGCTGCGCCCCTTGCAGATGCCGTCCACCCGCAGCAGGTTCGTGATGCCGCCGCAGCGGGTCACGTCCGCTTGTAAAACGTCCACGCAGCTGGCGAGATCCGCTAGCTGCGAAAGCGTCCACTCGTACTCGCCGGCGGCGACGGACAGGCCGCCGGGGCCCTGGTCTCGGAGGAGCCTCAAGCCTTCGCGGTCCTCAGAGGTAACGGGCTCCTCGAAATAGGTAATGCCGTCTTCGGCGAACCTCTCCGCCCAATAGAGGGCCTGCTTTCGGTCGTAAGCGCCGTTGGCGTCTACCATGAGCTCCACGCCGCTCCCGATGGCCTCGCGGGCGGCGCTAACCCTCCGGGGGTCCTCCTTCGGCTCGCGTCCCACCTTTATCTTAACGCGCGGGATACCTGCGGAAGTCCAGCCGCCGAGCTGTTCCTGAAGTTGCTCATCGGAGTACGAGGTGAAGCCGCCGCTACCGTAGACCGGCACGGCGTCGTGGAAGCGAGGCAAGGCATCGGCCAGCGGGACGCCAAGGAGCTTCGCTTTCAAGTCCCAGAGCGCGACGTCGACGGCGGAGACGGCCATCGCGCCGACGCCGGGCCGGCCTGCGTTGCGGATGGCCTGCTGCATCAGTGCCCAGGTTGCGGGAGGGCTCATGGCCTCGGCACCTCTGGCAACGCCGGCCAGCTTCGACTCTACGAACTTCCCGACGGAGACGTCACCGTAGGTGTAGCCGAGGCCGCGCGCCCCGCCGCCCTTCGCCTCGACGAGCACCATCGTCGTCGAGTCCCACTCTAGGGTCCCGTCCGATTCTGGCGAATCGGTGGGGACCGTGTACGCGGAGACCTCCAGCCGCTCGACGGCGACCTCGGCCGTGGTGGTTTCGCTCATCGCCTAATTTCGCTAGCGGTTGGTGTACTCTTGGACCTTGCCCTTGAACGCCTGCCAGGCGATCTGCATCGTGTCCGGTTCGCCCTTGCGTACCGCCTGGGCCAGGCCCTTGGCCTGCGAGTAGCGGATGTGCGGCGGTAAAGGCGGCACGTCGCGGCTGGTGATGGCCTCGTAGACGACGGGACGGTCGGAGGCGAGCGCCTCGTCCCACGCTCCTGCGACGTCGTCGGCGTCGTCCACCCTGATACCCTTGAACCCCAGGAGCTCCGCGTAGCGGGCGTAGGAGAAGTCGGGGATAAGCTGGGAGGCCTCGAACATCGGGTCGCCCGCCATCACGCGCTGCTCCCAGGTGACCTGGTTGAGGTCGTCGTTGTGCAGCACTAGTACGATCAGGCGCGGGTCGGTGAAGCGGTCTTGGTACTTCATGATGTCGATCAGCGCGTTTATGCCGATCATCTGCATCGCCCCGTCGCCCACGGTGGCGATCACGGGCCTGTCGGGGCGCGCGAGCTTGGCCGCGAGGGCGTAAGGGACGGCCGGACCCATCGTCGCAAGGGTGCCCGAGAGGGCCGCGTCCATGCCCTCCCTGAGCTTGAGCTGGCGCGCCCACCAGTTCGTACCCGAGCCCGAGTCGGCGGTGAGGATGCAGCGGTCGGGCAACCTCTTGTTGAGCTCGTAGAAGACCCTCTGCGGGTTCATGGGATCGGCGCTCTCCATCGCCCGGCCCTCGACGATCTTCCACCACTGCGAGACGTTCTGCTCGATCTCTTCGCGCCAAGACCGGTCCTCTTTGCGCTCAAGGTGCGGGATGAGCGCCCCGAGCGTCTCTTTGGCGTCGCCCACGAGGTTGACCTCCATCGGGTAGCGGAGGCCGATCAGGGTGCCGTTTATGTCTACCTGCACGCCCCTGGCCTGCCCCGGCTGTGGCAGCCACTCCGAGTACGGGAAGCTCGAACCGACCATGAGGAGCGTGTCGCAGTTCTCTATCATGTCGTCGGTCGGCTGGGAACCCAGAAGCCCTATCGCCCCGGTGACGTAGGGCAGCTCGTCGGAGAGCACCGCCCGGCCGTTGAGGGCCTTGGCCACGCCGCACCCAAGGAGGTCGGCGACCTCCTTGACCTCCTCGACGGCGTTCTTCGCCCCCTGGCCTACGAGCATGGCGACCTTCTGGCCCTCGTTGAGGATCCCGGCGGCGAGGCGCACGTCCTCGTCTTTCGGGATGATCCGCGGCATCGTGACCCCCCCGCCCGAGTAGGTCACCCCGTGCATGCGCGGGGGGTCCTGGTGCTCGGCCTCGCCCACGTCGTCGGGCACGATGATCGCGCACACCGTCCGCCTCGTTACGGCGGTGCGGACGGCATGGTCCACTAAGTGGGCCGCCTGCGCCGGGGCCATGCAGTAGTGGACGAACTCGCTCGCCACGTCCTTGTAGAGGCTCTGGGTGTCGAGCTCCTGCTGGAAGTGGCCGCCCAGGGACATCCGCTTCTGCTGGCCGACGATCGCCACGACCGGCTGGTGGTCGAGCTTGGCGTCGTAGAGGCCGTTTATAAGGTGGTTGGCGCCGCCGCCCGAGGTCGCCATGCACACCCCGAGCTCGCCGGTGAACTTCGCGTGCGCGCTCGCCGCGAAGGCCGCTATCTCCTCGTGGCGGGTCTGCAGGAACTCGATCTCGTGCTCGGTGCCCTGGATCTCGTTGAAGGCGGCGAGGAAGCTGTTGATACCGTCGCCGGGGTAGGCGAAGATCTTACGCACCCCCCAACCGTGCAACCGCTCCAACATGAACCGCGAATTGTTCTTGGCCATTAGCGAGGACTCCTTTCGACGTGTACCTCTGCGAGGCTGTAAACCTCCGTACGAATTCTTATACTCAAATGAGCAATGTCTTCCTTACTCGTTGCCCGCGTACGCTATCGTCGAGAGCAGTGCGTTCTCGGCATAGCGGGAGTCGAGCCGGGTGTGCTGAACCACGATCGGAATGTCTGACTCTATGACGCTCGCGTAGTCCGTGTCCGTGGGGACCGGCTCGGGGTCGTCGAGTTCGTTGAAGCACACGTGCCTGGGGCGCTGGGCCGGCACCGTTATCCTGTAAGGTCCCGTGGGCTCCCGATCCTCGAAGTAAACGGTGATCTCGACCCTAGCCTCCTCATCCGAGGTGTTTAGCAAGCACGCCCTCTCGTGGCTCGTGAACTGCGGCGCGGGACCGTTGGACCAGCCTGGGATGTAGCCCTCCGCTATCGTCCACCCCCTGCGTCCGAGAGGCCCGTTCACCCGACCTCCTCAGCGTTTAGCCTGTTCGACAAACCTCGAACCTCCTGTCTCGGTGCTCGATCGTTATCGCAAGGTCCCCGGGCGGGCCTCTGTTTTTTCGCCCCTCTTGGGCTCGGAGCGATCACCCACCCTTAAAGACATACGTACAACGGTTTACACGGTCTTTGACAACTTTTCGCCCGGCTTTGTAAAAGGTGCGCAAGATCATAGTTAAGGCCATGTAAAGCAGGTCGTGCGAGCCGCTTTGCCGAGACGTAGCCTCCTACCCTCTCCCCGGCCCGTTCGGCCCGTTAAGCTCTCGCAGGCGCTCGCGCTGGGGCACAACGGTGTACTTCGGGTCGCGGGCGGACTGGAAGCCGGCCCTGAAGACCGACCAGCGCTCGAGGGCCGCGCCGGCGAGTATCATGGCGCCGCCAGCCACGGCCGCGGCGCGGCTTCTGCGACCGGCAAAGGCCATCGACAGGGCGCCTACGCTCGTGCAGGCCTTCGACAGCTCGTCGAAACGCCGGGCCTCGCCCTCCTCATACGGCTCGGCCAGTAAGGAGCCCAGGCGGCGCTTCATTAGCACGGTACCTCCGAGCTCGGCCAGCGCCCCGCCCACGGCGAGCCGGCGGGCCGGGGTCGCGTCTTTGGTAGGCGTCAGCATCGCGGCTGCCGCCCCGGCACTCGCCGCAGAGCTCGCCGCGAAGACGAGCGGGAGCTCGCGCCTCGCCTCGTGCCATACCGGCACCGAAGTGTCGGTGATGAGCACCGCGGTGTAGGTGGAGAGGGCGGGACCCAAGAGCGCCGACAGAACTCTCATGGCGCGACCGAGGCGCGGGAAGACGCCTAGTACCTCGGTCGCCACCGCGGCCCCCGTCGCGCTACCGAAGACCGAGAGGATCCACGTGCCCACGCTCATCGGGGAGGTGGGCTTTACGACGCGGAGCATGTTGTAGAACCTCTCGGGACGGCTGAGGTCCATGACGAGCAGCACCGGGCTCGCCGTCGCCCCCGCCAGGGCGGTGAGCCTGGCCGCACGCGCCAGGCGCCCGTTGGCGCCGAGGTCGGCCAGCAAGGCCAGGGGTGCCGAGGCCCCGGCGAGTCCCCCGGTAAAGAAGTAGAACGGGATCTCCCACTCCCACGTCGGCTCTTTGATTATGGGCTGCCCGTAGTACGAACGGTGGCCGTTCCCAGGGCCCTCGGACACCGGCGACCGTAGCCTTGGCTGCGGCCTCGCCTGCGGGCTCGCTTCGGTCATCGCGAACCCCCCACGAAAGCGGCCACCACCCCGGCGGCGAGCGCCCCGGCGGCGACGGCGGCGGAACCCCACAGGCTCCCGAATTTCCGCGAGACGATCTCGGGGTCGGGCGGGAGTCCGTAGACCTCGGGCTCGTCGAGCAAGAGAAAGAAGGCGCCCATACCGTACTCCTCCTCGTCCGCCCCGTAGAGGCGGGCGTCGGTAGCACCCGCCTCTACGACCATCTCAAGGCGGCCGTTGGCCTTCTCCCTGAGCTCCTCAAGCGGGCCGTACTGGATCGAATCCGTCGGACAGGCCTGGGCGCAGGCGGGCTCCAGGCCGTCTTTCTGCCGGTCGTAGCACATCGTGCACTTCCACACCCGCCCGTCGCCCTCGCGCTGGTCGAGGACGCCGAAGGGGCAGGCCGGGACGCAGTATCCGCAGCCGTTGCAGATGTCCTCCTGCACCACCACGGTGCCGAACTCGGTACGAAAGAGTGCTCCCGTCGGGCAAACGTCGAGGCAGGGGGCCGCGGTGCAGTGTTTGCAGACGTCCGAGCTCATCAGCCACCGGAAGTCCGGCTCGCCCTCTATAGACGGGGTGCCCAATCCCGCCTCCTGCTGGACGTAGACGGGCTTGCGCTGCTCTATGAAGGTGACGTGGCGCCAGGCGTCCGCGCCGAGGTCTTCGGTGTTGTCATAGGAGTTACCGGTCAGCCCCATAAGGGTTGCGGGAACGTCGTTCCACTCCTTGCAGGCAACCTCGCAGGCCTTGCAGCCGATGCACACGGTGGTGTCGGTGAA
>Ga0126310_10001048_pt1 | contig 10286 bp, 7 predicted proteins | sample Plot60_FD_92540 | JGI IMG/M metagenome (GOLD analysis project Ga0126310, IMG submission 92540) | Serpentine soil microbial communities from UC McLaughlin Reserve, CA, USA - Plot60 | ecosystem: Environmental > Terrestrial > Soil > Grasslands | place: USA: UC McLaughlin Reserve, Lake County... | reverse complement strand
TGGAACGACGACGGGAGAGCGATGGCTGCTAGCACGGGGGAGGGGGAGGGGCTGGGAAGGCGAATCGAAAGCCGTTCCATCGACTACGTTCCCGAGGAAGAGCGGCATGGGAAGGTGTGGCACCAGGGGCCATTCTGGTATCTCGGCAACTTCCAGTTCTTTACGATGACGATACGAGATTCTGGAGCTCATAGCCCGCCACGAGACGAACCCCGAGATCGCGAAGCGCCTCTACCTGAGCCCCAAGACCGTCCGTAACCACGTCTCGAACATCTTCATTAAGCTACAGGTCGCGGACCGTGCCCAGGCCATCATCCGTGCCCGCGAGGAGGGGATGGGAAGGGATGTGAGGTCGTAACCTACCGGCGTCGTGGGATGGCGTCGCCGGCCGGCACCTCCAGGTGGTCTGTCGGACTGACGGCAAGCAGGTAGATCAGGCCGACGCCGAGTACCACTACAGTTCCGAGCAGCACGCTGTAGTTCTGGTACCAGGGGACGCCGGGCGTGCGCGGCCAGGCCAGGTTGATAGCGGCCGCGACACCGTAGACGAGGGCTGCGACGTTGACGATCATCCCGAAGCCACCAAGGGTCCACTTTCCCGCAGGCCTCCAGCCACGCAGGCGGGCGACCAGTGCGGCGAACACCACGAGCTGGAAGGCTACATATATGGCAAGGACGGCGAAGGAGATGATCAGGGTGAGCGCGTCAGGAGAGGAGCCGAACAACAGCACGACGAGGACCGGGATGATCGCCGCCGCAGCGGTTGCGAACGGCGGGATGTGCAGCCTGTCGTTGAAGCGGCCAAGGATGCCACTACCGGTGATCATCTGGTCGCGGGCGTAGGCGTAAATCATGCGACTCGCCGCCGCCTGCAGGCTAAGGGTGCAGGAGAGGAACGCAACGAGGGCGATAACCAGCACGACCTTGGAGCCGACGCCGCCGAAGGTGTCGTTGAGCACAGCCCCGATGGGGTCCGTGTTAGCCCCCGAGACGACGGCCCCAATGTCCCCGACGGCGAGGACGAAGCCGAGCATGCTCAGGATGGCCATCGACCCGCCGACGATGATGGTCAGCACCGTGGCCCTGGGGACGCTGCGGCTGGCGTTGGGAACCTCCTCGGCGAGGTCGCCGCATGCCTCGAAGCCGAAAAAGAGAAAGACGGCGCCGAGGCCGGCGGCAAGGAACGCGGCGAGATACGAGCCGTTGCCCTCGGTCCCGAAGGTGTCGAATATCACCCCGAAAGGGTTGTTGCGGTCGAAGAGAACCAGGTAAAGGCCGACGACCGCGACCCCGATTATCTCGGCCGCGAAACCCGCGGTCACCGCGCGCGAAAGGTTTCTGGTGCCGGAAAAGTTGATGGCCGCGGAGACGGCGAGCAAGATCAGCGCCACCAGTATGTCCCACCCTGGAGTGGCCTCGACGCCGAAGAGCGCCGCGGCGAACTGGCCGGCGCCGTAGGCGACCCCGGCGATGGTGATAAGGAGCGCCCACGCGTACACCCAGCCGGTGATCCAGGCGTAGTGCCTTCCCCACAGCCTCAACGCCCAAGGGTACGGACCGCCGGCTATGGGATACTGGGAGAGCACCTCGGCGAAGACGAGCGCCACGAGGAGCTGGCCCGCCATGGCTATGGGATAGGTCCAGATCGCAGCCGCCCCACCTGTGGCCACCACGAAAGCGAATAGCGTGTAGACGCCCACGAGCGGCGAGAGATAAGTGAACCCGAGCGAGAAGTTGGCGGCCAGAGTCATCGTGCGCGAGAAGTGGGACGTGTAGCCGAGTGCCTCGAGCTGGCGAGCGTCTTCGTCGAGATGCTCGTCGCCCCGTAGAGCGCTGTTCCCGGCTGCCTGGGTATCGCTCATTTTCTCATCCTTTCGATCTGGCGGAGGGCACCATTACCCCGCGAGCTTGAACTCGAAGTCGAATTCAGTGCCGCCCTTTCGCGAGCTCCAATGCATCTCGCCCCGGACACGCCGGTAAGCGCCGGTGCCGCCGGTGATGGCGAGCACGCTGTCCTTGTCGTCGTAGAAAGGCGCATCGACGGTGATCTGGCCGTCGTGCAAAATAGTGGTCCAGGCGCACTCGTAGCTCTTTCCAGCTTCTACCCTGATGCAGCGACCCAGGTCCGTAGCCATGCTCTTCTTGTCTTGCTTATCGAACACTTTGTTATGAAAAGTCAGAACGTCCCCGGTGCTGTCACCCTCCTTGCCGACATCGACCGTCGTGTCCGTGTCGGCGTGTTCGATGAAGTGGATCGTACGGGTCGACCCCCCGGTCGGACTTCCAGCCAAGCTCCCACCCGAACTTCCGCCGCAACCGCAAGCCAGACCCACCGTCAGCATCGCACCGCCAACAGCCGCCAAGACCCTCAACCCCTTTATCTCATCCTCCTGCTCGGCCCGCGGGACCGGAAAGCGTCGCCTTCCTGGTGATCGCGGCCAGCGGCGGGCTCCCTGGTGGATACGAGATCACCCCTTTACAGCACCCTACACAAATTCGATAACCCTTTACCCTTACAGTGAACTCCATGCTAGCCAAGCTACAAGAGCGAGTCAAGCCTGATTTGCGGGCCTGGTCTTCGCGGGGTGGTCAAAGTCGGGCCACTGTGCCCGGGCCGACCACGACGGCATCCTGCCGTCGGTCTCTTATTCGAAGAAATCCGCCCGCTAAAGTTTCATCAAGTACACAGGACCTTCCAGGGTATCCGCGGACTTGAAGGGTCTGAACCCTACTTTCTCGTACGCCCTGATGAGCGGGCCGAAACCCTTGTACAGTAAGTCTGCTTCTCCGATGAAAAGATCTATCCCTGCGGAGTCTTTGAGGTTGACCAACCGTTCGTACTCTTCGTTGTCGGAGACCGGTACGACTGGATGTGGCCGACGGGCCGGTCTTCGTAGAGGATCAGGTACGGTTCGACCGGCTCTTTTGCTTCTATGTAAGCGGAATACTTCTCCGATACCTCCTCGATGGTGCCCGTGTACTCGTACCACCACCGGGCGACGTGCGGTGTGTGAAGTCAGCGGTGGATCACGGGCAGCTCGGAGCTCTGCAGCCGCCGAAATCCAATCCTGGTGGAATCCACTCGGAGTGCCTAGTACCGGCAGCGCTCGACCGCTTTCCCGAGCTTCGCCCTGGCGTCCAAGCGAAGGACGGGACCGTGGCCCATCACAACCGTGGCAAACCTTTCGCCGAGTAGCTTCTGAGCCGAGCGTTGCGCCATCTGTGGGTCCGTGCACAAGACCTTACGGACGCCGACCCGGACCTTGCGGGGCAGACACCCGAACGCGTCGGCTGTGAACAGCAGGCCGTCCGCTTCGCGAAGGAGTGAGGCGTGCCCGAGGCTGTGACCAGGCGTAAAGATGATACGGAAGCCCGAGACGAGGTCACCCTCGCGTAGGATCTTGTCAACGGGAGATGTCGGCATGCTCTGCGCGTTCGCCAGGCGGCGTACGATGGGGTTCGTCGGCAGCGCGCGCGGCAGCTTGCCAGATATGACCAGCGCTTCGTACTCGGTGGCACCCAGCTCGGCGTCGGGCGCCCACTCCTTCAAACCTTCCAGTCCTCCCGTGTGGTCGGCGTGGTGGTGGGTTAGAAAGATGCGCTTGAGGTCCTCCGGTCCCGAACCGAGCGCCTCAAGCGCGTCACGGATGCGGTGTGCCTCGCTCTCAGCGCCCGTGTCCACGAGCGTCCAGCCGTCGTCGTTTTCCAGGAGCAGAACGTTGATGGCGTTCGGGAACCTTATGGCGTCCACCCTGTGGACGCCGGCCGCGATCTTTTCCGGAGGACGCGTCATTACATTACCCGCTGGCCCGACTCGTCGCCGGGGCCGTAGGGGTACCACCACTCTTTCTTCTCGACCTTGGGATCTATGTGTACGTGCTTCGAATCCTGAAAGGCCTCCAGGCCCTCGCGTCCCAGCTCGCGTCCGATGCCGCTGCCTTTCTGGCCGCCGAAGGGGGCGGCGTCGTTGTCGGTGAGTGGGTCGTTGATCCAGACCGTCCCAGCCCTGAGCTCCCGCATGCACTTGAGCATCTTCTCGAAGTCCTGCGTGTATACGTTCGCCCCGAGCCCGTAAGGCACGGAGTTTGCCTGATCAATGGCCTCGTCCAAACTCCCGATCTCTACGATCGGAACCACGGGCCCGAAGGTCTCGTCCCGCATCACCGTCATGGACGGCGTAACGCCGGTGAGGATGGTGGGCTCGTAGTAGAAGCCTCTATCGCCGTGCCGCCCGCCTCCGGCGACGAGCTTCGCGCCCTGCTCTACGGCTTCCCCGACGTGGCGCTCGACCTTCTCGCGGCCAGGGTCGTTGATCATAGGTCCTATGTCCGTCGAGCGGTCCATAGGGTCGCCGATGTTCAGTGTTTCCACGAAGCTCCTCAAAGCCTCGACGAAATCGTCGGCCACCTTGCTCATCACGTAGAACCGCTCCGAGGAGGTGCAAACCTGCCCTGCGTTCAGGCAGGCGGCCCAAACGGCGCCCTGAGCGGCGATCTCGATGTCCACGTCGTCGCAGATAATGAACGGGTCCTTGCCACCGAGCTCGAGGTTCGCCCGGATAAGACGGTCCGCCGCGACGTGCGCCACCTTCCGCCCCGTTGCCTGGCTCCCCGTAAAAGCCACCATGTCCACGCCGGGGTGCCTTACCAGAGCATCGCCCACATCACCAGCCCCGTAGACGCCCTGGAGGACGCCATCGGGGAGGTCGTCCATTAGCTCGATCATCCTTCTCGTGGCCAGCGGCGTCTCCTCAGAAGGCTTCAAGAGGACGGAGTTGCCGGCGGCCAGCGCCGGGGCGACCTTCCAGGCGGCCAGCAGTAGCGGGAAGTTCCAGGGCACGATGCAGGCCACGATGCCGATGGGTTCCTTTACGACCAGCGCGAGTTGCTGGGGTTCGATTGGGGCTGGCAGGTAGCCCACGGAGTCGCGCGCGATCTCGCCGTAGTAGTCGAAGCAGGCGGCCGTCCACCCGACCTCGTCGTGGTTCTCTATATAGGGCTTGCCGCCCTCGTGCGTCATGATCTCCGCCAGCTCATCGGCATGGTCCCGCAGATTACGGGCAAGATCGTGGAACAACTCCGCCCGGTCGAGCCCGGCAAAACCCTGCCACTCCCGAAACCCCGCCCTGGCGCGATCTACGGTCTCATCGATCTCTTCGCGCGAGGAGATCCGGATCTCCTCGATACTCTCCTCCGTAGCCGGGTTGATAACCCGCATCGTTGCGTCCAACGTAGTTTCCTTTCGATCGCTCCTATTGGAGAGTAGGGGAAACCGCCAGGTCCGCAAGGGCGCTTCGTGAAGCGCCCTACCTCCTACTCCCTAGAGGTTGATGGCGATGTATTTGGTTTCGAGGTACTCCTCGATGCCCTCGATGCCGCCCTCGCGCCCGAAGCCAGAGTGCTTGATCCCCCCGAAGGGAGCCGATGCGTTGGAGACTATCCCCTGGTTGAGGCCGACCATGCCTGTCTGCAGACCCTCGCACACGCGCAGGGCGCGCTTCAGGTCGCTAGTGTAGACGTAGGCGACGAGGCCGAACTCGGTGTCGTTGGCGGCGGCGATGGCGTCTTCTTCCGAATCGAAAGAGGCGACGGGGGCCACGGGGCCGAAGATCTCCTCTTTCAGGAGCGTCGCGTTTTCGGGGACGTCGTCGAGCACGGTGGGACGGTAGAAGTAGCCGGAGCCTTCCATCTTCTCGCCCCCGACCAGCGCCCTGGCACCTTTGCCGAGAGCGTCCTCGACGAGCTCGGAGACCTTGCTGCGCTGGTCGTCGTCGATCAGGGGGCCCACTTCGACGCCTTCTTCGACGCCTCGCCCGACCTTCATGGCGTCCATCCTTGAGGCGAGCTTCTCGGCGAACTCGCCGGCCACGTTATCTGCAACGTGAAAGCGGTTGGCGGCGGTGCAGGCCTCGCCGACGTTGCGCATCTTGGCCACGAGGGCACCCTCTACGGCGGCGTCCACGTCAGCGTCGTCGAAGACCAGGAAGGGGGCGTTGCCGCCCAGTTCCATGGAGACCCGCAGGATCTGCTCCGCCGACTGCTCGATCAGCTTCCGCCCGACCTCCGTGGAACCCGTGAACGAGAGCTTGCGTGCCCGCGAATCGGCGATGAGCGGTCCCATGGTGCCGCCGGAGGAGGAGCTCGTCACCACGTTCAGCACGCCGCCGGGTAGCCCCGACTCCTCAAGGATAGAGGCGAGGGCGAGCATGGACAGGGGCGTCTGCTGGGCCGGCTTCATCACCATCGTGCATCCGGCGGCTATGGCAGGCCCGATCTTGCGGGTGCCCATCGCCATCGGGAAGTTCCAGGGCGTGATAAAGAGGCATGGTCCCACGGGCTGCTTCATGGTGAGCATGCGCCCGGTGCCCGCGGGCGGTATGGCGTAGCGTCCCTCGATGCGGACGGCTTCCTCCGAGAACCACCTGAAAAACTCGGCGGCGTAGGTGATCTCCGCTTTCGACTCCGCGAGCGCCTTGCCCATCTCTAGGGTCATCAAGAGGGCGAGCTCGTCGGAACGCTCCACTATCTTCTCGAAGGCGCGCCTGAGGATCTCACCCCGCTCGCGCGGCGCCGTCCTGGCCCACTCCTCCTGCATCCCGTCGGCCGCGCCCAGGGCGGCCATGGCGTCCTCGGGCGTGCCGTCGGCGACCTCGCAGAGCGGCTCGGCCGTCGAAGGGTCCTCGACGGCGAGCGTGCCGCCCCCGGAGGCGTCGCGCCACTCGCCCCCGATAAAGAGTTGCTTGTTTACGTTCTCTACTACGCTCTGCTCGGAGGTTGCGATGGTCATCTATGCTCCTTTCGGTCTCAAGGCATCAGGGTACCCTGTTTGGCCCTCCGCTAAAGCGGTTCGCGAAAAGTTTGACCTTCCACGAACCGCGCTGTCAGCGGTCGGCTTTTTGTTTCTGGCTAAAGGCTGATAGCTGATCGCTGTAGCCTGAAATCCCCTTTACACCTCGATGTTGCTCATCACGTGCTTGATGCGGGTGTAGTCCTCCAGGCCGTACATCGAGAGGTCCTTGCCGTAGCCGGAGTGTTTGAAGCCGCCGTGGGGCATCTCGGCCACGAGCGGGATGTGCGTGTTGATCCAGACGCACCCGAAGTCGAGGCGCCTGCTCACCCGCATCGCGCGTCCATGATCTTTCGTGAACACGCTGGAGGCGAGGCCGTACTTCACGCCGTTGGCCCAGCGGACCGCCTGGTCCTCGTCGGAGAAGTGCTGGACGGTGATTACGGGGCCGAAGATCTCGTTCTGGGAGGCTTCGTCGTCCTGCTCGAGGCCGGAGACCACGGTGGGGGAGTAGAAATATCCCCTGTCGCCGAAGCGCTCGCCGCCGACGGTCACCTCGGCGTGATCCGGGAGCCTGTCGACCATGCCGGAGACGTGCTCGAGCTGGGTGGGGTTGTTGAGCGGACCGTAGTCCGTGTCCTCGTCGTCGGGGTCCCCCGTCCTGGTGTTCCTCGCCTGCTCGGTGAGGGCGTCCACGAAGTCGTCGTAGACGCGGGGGGCGGCGAGGACCCTCGTGGCGGCCGTGCAGTCCTGGCCCGCGTTGAAGTAACCGGCACCCGCGATCGTCTCGGCGGCCGCTTCCAGATCGGCGTCGTCGAAGATGATGAGCGGGGCCTTACCGCCGAGCTCGAGGTGCACGCGCTTCAGGTCGTAGGAGGCTGCTTCGGCTACCTGCATCCCGGCCCTGACGGAGCCGGTGATCGCCACCATCTGGGGCGTCGGATGCTGGACCAGCGCCCGGCCCGTGTCCCTGTCGCCGCACACCACGTTGAAGACGCCCTCAGGCAAGAACTCCGAGGCGATCTCCGCCATCAGCACCGTGGAGACCGGGGTGGTGTCCGAGGGCTTTATCACGCTGGTGTTGCCGGCCGCGATCGCGGGGGCGAACTTCCAGATCGCCATCATCATCGGGTAATTCCACGGGGTGACCTGGCCGATGACGCCTATCGGCTCGCGCCGGATAAACGATGTGTATCCTTCCAGATACTCGCCCGCCGATTTCCCCTCCAGAACCCTTGCGGCCCCGGCGAAAAAGCGGATCTGGTCGACACCCGCCGGTATCTCCTCTTCCATGGTGAGCCCAAACGGTTTGCCGGTGTTCTCGGATTCGGCCCGCACCAGCTCCTCCGCCCGCTCCTCGATGGCGTCGGCGATCCTGAGCATGGCCATCTGCCGCTCCGAAGGCGTGGTCTCGCGCCAGGTCTCGAAGGCCTTCTCCGCCGCCCGGAATGCCCGGTCGACGTCTTCCTCGCCGGAAAGCGGCGCCTGGGAAAACACCTCGCCCGTGGCCGGGTTCACCAGATCGTAGGTCCTGCCTTCGGCAGGATCCGTTTGCTCCCCACCCACAAAGTTCCTGAGCGTACGCGTGTCCGTCATCCTTCCTCCTTCTGTTGCTGGCTCTTTTCATTTGCTGACGTTGTGTTTCGATGCAGGGCGATGCCGCCGAGGATCTCGCACACGATCCGGTCCGCGGCGAGCGCGGTGATGTCCGCGGAACCTACGCCAGTCGGGATCACCTCGACCATGTCGGCCCCGACCACCTCTAGTCGCGTGGCCACCTCGCGCACGGCCCAGAGCAACTCGGACGTACTCATCCCACCTGGTTCAGGCGTCCCCGTACCCGGCGCGAAGGCAGGATCGAGCACGTCGATGTCCACGGTCAAAAAAACCGGACCTGTGCCCACCGCCTCGATAGCGCGACCCACGACGTCCCTTATCCCTAGCTCCCTTACCTCGTGCATGAAGAGGCTGGTGATGCCGTGCTCCCTCTGCCAGGCGAACTCTTCCTCGCCCGGCCAGTAGCCGCGAAGCCCGATCTGAACGTAGCGCCTCGGATCGACGCTTCCTTCCTCGAGGAGCCTGCGCATTATGGTCCCGTGGGAGAGCTCGGCGCCGAAGACCTCAGCCCCGGTGTCGGTGTGCGTGTCGAAGTGCACGAGGCCCAAGGGACCATGCGCCTCGGCGCAGGCGCGCACGTCTGGCTCGGTGATCGAATGGTCCCCGCCCAGGATTACCAGGATGGCACCGGCGGCGAGCACCTGCCCGACCGTCTCCCGGATGGCGGCGTGGGAGCGCACGGGATCCGCCGGAAGTATGGGCGCGTCGCCGTAGTCGACCACCCGCAGCTCGGCAAGCGCGTCTACCTTCGACTCCAGCTGCGGCCCGGGCGGGCAGCTCGCGGCCCGGATCGCACGCGGCGCGAAACGCGTCCCGGGACGGTCGGACACCAGGTCGTCCATCGGCGCGCCGACTATCGCCACGTCGGCGCCTTCGAGGTTGGCCGCATCCTGCGTATAGGGGGTGCCGGCGAAGGTGAGCAGGTCCGTGTAATCAGGTTTCTCGCCGACAGATGCCCAGCGCTGCATAGGATCTATCACGAGGCTTCTCCGTCCGGGTTGTGGCAGTGCCCGATGGCCGGCGGCGGCAAGTCGAGAGCGGGGTTGCGGTCGAAGAAGCTCACGGGCTTGAGCCAGAACGACACCGTGTCTACGAACACGACGGGCCAGCCCTCTGGTGGGTGGGTTCGGCCATGGCGCTAGGCGTTGTACCCGCTGCGCGCCAGGATACGGCCACCGCCCAGGATCAAGACCATCGTCGAGACCATCACCACCGTGGAGAGTGCGTTGATCACGGGGCTGACGCCGAACTTGATCATGGAGTAGATCTGCAAAGGAAGTGTGCTCGACCCAACTCCCGAGACGAAGAACGTTATTACAAAGTCGTCGAAGGAGAGCGTGAACGCGAGCAGAGCCCCCGCCATGACGCCGGGCAAGATAAGTGGGAGCGTGACCCGCAAAAAGGTCTGAACCGGGCTCGCCCCGAGGTCCTGGGCTGCCTCCTCGATGGAGCGATCCATCCCGGAGAGCCTCGCACGCACGACTATAGTCACGAACGAGATGCAGAAGGCCACGTGGGCGATGATGATAGTGACGATGCCAAGATCGATCGTCGCCGCGACGAAGAAGGCCAGGAGGCTCACCCCGACGACTATCTCGGGCATCACCGTCGCTGCGTAGATCGCTGAGTCGGCGAACGTCTTGCCCCTGAAATCGTGGCGCGAGAGCGCGAGCGCCGTGAGCGTCCCGATAACGGTGGCGATGGCTGTAGCCGTCAGACCCACCACGAGCGAGAGCTTGAAAGCGTTGAGGACGGAGCCGTCCCTGATTAGCTCCCCGTACCACTGGGTAGAGAACCCGGTCCACACCTGGGTGTTCTTGGTCGAGTTGAAGGAGAAGAAGATCAAGACCATTATCGGGGCGTAGAGGAACAGGTAAACGAGG
>Ga0126310_10001047_pt1 | contig 10288 bp, 10 predicted proteins | sample Plot60_FD_92540 | JGI IMG/M metagenome (GOLD analysis project Ga0126310, IMG submission 92540) | Serpentine soil microbial communities from UC McLaughlin Reserve, CA, USA - Plot60 | ecosystem: Environmental > Terrestrial > Soil > Grasslands | place: USA: UC McLaughlin Reserve, Lake County... | reverse complement strand
CTTTGCCAGGATCTCGTTGTAGTCGAGCAGCGTGAGCGCGGCGCCCACGGTCTCCCCGTCCTTCTCGGCGATGAACGCCCAGTTCTCGTCCAGGATCGGCTTCAGGTCCTTGGCGTACGTCCGAAGCTCCGCGTCCGTGAGCGGCACGAAGCCCCAGTTGCGCTCCCACGCCTTGTTGTAGACCTCCATGAAGCGCTCGACCTCCTGCTTGAAGTCGCGCCGGCGCATCTTGCGGACGGTGATGCCGTGCTCAGGCTCGAGCCTCTCCGCCAGGTCCTCGAGCACGGGGAGCAGCCGGCTCTGGCGGGCCGACATGTGGAGGCTCCACTTGTAGAGGTCCATCGCCTTCGTCAGGCCGTAGCCCTCGAGCAGGCGCTGGTAGTACGGCTGATGCCACGACTCGAGAATCTGCGGCTTGACGTCGAACCCCTCGACGAGCACCCCGCATTCGTGGTTCGTCGAGAAGTCCATCGGGCCGACCATGCGATCGCGCCCCCGCTCGCGCAGCCACCCCTCAGCCGTCTCGAGCAGCGCGGCGGCCACCTCCTGGTCGTCCTCGGCCTCGAAGAACCCGAACATCCCCCACTTGTTGTCCTGGAACTCGTTGAAGCGATGATCGACGTGGGCGGTGATGCGGCCGACGGCTTCACCGTCGCGCCACGCGAGGAAGTATTCGGCCTCGGCGTGCTCGAAGAACGGGTTCTTGTCGCGGTCGAGATGCCGGTTGCGCTCCATCACGAGCGGGGGCACCCAGTTCTCGGCGTTACGATAGATCCGCCAGGGCAGCTTGATGAACCGTTTCAGGTCCCTGCGGGACCGAACCGGCTTTACCTCGATAGCCGCCACTGCGCCGGACCCTATTCGAATGACAACGGCGATCGACCTCTTCGAGAAGGCCCGCACGCACGACCGGGTCGAGCAGCTCCGCATGGCGCGCGAGCAGGACCTCATGCCCTATTTCCGCCTGCTCGAGGGCCAGGCGGGCCCGGTCGTGAAGATGGAGGGCAAAGAGCGGATCCAGCTCGGCTCGAACAACTACCTGGGCCTCACCGGCGATGAGCGCGTCAAGCAGGCCGCGCGCGACGCGCTCGAGGAATACGGCACGGCGCTGACGGGGTCGCGGTTCCTCAACGGCACGATCCCGCTCCATATCGAGCTGGAGCGAGAGATCGCCGAGTGGATGGGCACCGACGATGCGCTCGTCTTCACGGCGGGCTACCTCGCCAACGTCGGCTGCATCGCGACCCTGCTCGACCCCGGCGACACCGTGATCTGCGATTCCGGCGACCACGCGTCGATCCTCGACGCCGTGATGATGTCGCGCGCCCGGATCCGGCCATTCCGCCACAACCGGATGGACAAGCTCGAGACGATGCTCGAGCGCGCAGCCGGCGACGGGGGCGGCGTCCTCGTCGTGGTCGACGGCGTGTTCTCGATGGAGGGCGACGTGGCGCCGCTGGGCGAGATCATCGAGCTGTGCTCGAAGCACGGCGCGCGGCTGATGGTGGACGAGGCCCACGGCGTCGGGGTCCTCGGGGCCCGTGGCGCGGGCGCCTGCGAGGCGCTCGGGGTCGAGGACCGAGTCGACCTGCGCATGGGCACGTTCTCGAAATCGCTCGCGAGCTGCGGCGGCTTCATCGCGGGGCCCGCCGAGGTAATCGACTTCCTGCGGATCCAGTCGCGGGCCTTCATGTTCACCGCCTCGGCGGTGCCCGCGGCCGTCGGCGCGGCCCTGGGCGCGCTGCGAATCATCCGCTCGGACGAGGGGCCGGAGCTGTTCGCGCGGGTGTTGGAGAACGCTGCCTACCTCCACAACGGGCTCGAGCAGCTGGGCTACCGGACAATCGAGACCGACAGGCTGACGCCGATCATCCCCGTGCTGATCGGCGACGACTGGCAGGCGGTCCTGATGTGGCGGGCGCTCTACGACGCGGGCGTGTATGTGAACGTCGCACTCCACCCCGCCGTGCCGCCCGGCGGCGCGCTGCTGCGCACGAGCGTCATGGCGACGCACCAGCGGGAGCACCTGGATCGGGCTCTCGAGATGTTCGAGAAGGTGAAGCCGGCCGCCTCAGGGTGAGCAGGAAGCCGATCACGGCGTAAAGCACCGCGACGCCGGCCAGTACGAACTTCGCCGTCGCGAACGTGAACGCGATACCCGGCCACGGCTGATCGGTGTGGCCGTCGAGCACGCGCAGCAGCGCGACGTTCTCGACGGCGTCGCAGGCGGCCCCCGCCAGCGCCGCGATCGCCAGCGGCCGGCCCCAGCGCGCGACCGTGGCCATGCCTCGCTCGGCGGCACGCGCCGCCACGACGACGCATGCGGCCGCATAAAAGAGCCCGTAGAGGACGAGATATGGGAAGTCGAGGTAGAGCGACTCGCGGGCCGCGTCACGACCGCCGCTGCCCAGCTCGCCGTAGTACTCGGAAGCCTGCTCGGAGGTCCGCGCCAGCTCGAACTCGATGATGCCGACATCGCCCATGTCATCCAGCGCCGGCAGCGCGAGCGCGCCCACCCCGAGCGTCAGGACGAAGAGCGCGAGCACGATCACGCCGCGCCGGCGGCTCCTTGCGAGCCTCGTCACTCGACCAGGTGGACCTTGAAGAGGTTCGTGCCCCCGGCCCGGTGGGCCGGGAGGCCTGCGGTTATGCCGATCTTGTCGCCGACCTCTGCGAACCCGACCCGGCGCGCCGCGGCCGCACATGAATCGAGCAGCGCCGTCGTGCCCTCGGGCTCCTGGTTCAGCTCGCCCCGGACGCCCCAGAGCAGGCAGCAGCGGCGAACCACCTCGGGCCGGGGCGAGAGCGCGAGCACCGGCGCCTTGGGGCGGTGGGCCGAGATCACGCGCGCCGTCCCGCCCGACATCGTGGGGACGACGAGCGCCTTCAGCCCGAGCTGGTAGGCGGCCCCGACGGCGCCGAAGGCGATGGTGGCCGCCTCGTCGCTCCCACGCTCCGCCCGCTCGGTCATGAAACGCCCGTACGGCAGCTCGCGCTCGGTGCTGGTCGCAATCGAGGCCATCATCGCGACCGCCTCGACCGGATGGCGGCCGATGGCCGTCTCCTGGGACAGCATCACGGCGTCGGTGCCGTCGAAGATCGCGTTGGCCACGTCGGCCACCTCCGCGCGGGTCGGTCGGGTGGACTGCACCATCGACTCGAGCATCTGCGTGGCTGTGATCGAGGGCTTCAGCTTCCTCCCCGCCACGTGCAGGATCCGCTTCTGGACCAGCGGCACCTCCTCGATCGGGAGCTCGATCCCCAGGTCGCCTCGAGCGACCATCACGCCGTCCGCGTACTGGATGATCTCCTCGGCGTTGCTCGCCGCCGCCGGCTTCTCGATCTTCGCGATCAGCGGGATGTGGCGGTCACCCAGGTGCTCGCGGACCGGTTCGAGGTCCTCCCGCCTGCGCACGAACGAGAGCGCGATGAAGTCCACCCCCATCTCGACCCCGGCATCGATGAGCGCGAGGTCCTCGCCGGAGACGGCCGGCAGCGAGACGGTGACGTTCGGCAGGTTGATCCCCTGGCGCGACGCGAGCGTGCCGCCGACCTCGACGCGCGCGTGGACCTCGTCGCCCTTCACGTCCCGCACGCGCAGCCGCACCGCGCCGTCCGCGAGGTAGACGACCTGCTCCGGCTCGACCAGTTCGGCGAAGCCCGGCCACGCGACCGGAAGGCGGCCGTCCCCCGCTTCGGCCCGCTCGCCGGGCACGAGCGTGACGTCGTTGCCGACCGAGAGCTGGACGACGTCGCCCGGAATGGGGCCCAGCCGTAGCTTCGGGCCGGGGACGTCCTGCAGCACGGCGACCTCGCGGCCGGCGGCGCCCGCGGCCGACCGAATCAGCCCCACCGTCTCGGCGTGCTGCTCCGGCGAGCCGTGCGCGAAGTTGAGCCGGGCGACGTCCATGCCCGCCTCGACCATCCGGCGGAGCACCTCCGGGTCACGCGACGCGGGCCCGATGGTGGCGACGATCTTGGTCGACCGGAAGGCGCCCATGACGGCGGAGAGTACCCCGCGCGTAGGCGCCGGGAAAAAGGCCGCTCTTAGCGCAGGTCGCTGAAAATTCTTGGTTGACCCGCCTTCAGTCTCGGCGTAAGTTCGCCGAAGCGTTCATGCCAGATACGGGGGACTAAGAAGTAGGACCCCGGACGACTAGCAGAGGACTCGCAGTCGCGCCGTCCGAGGTCTCCTCAGAGCGTCTGGCACGACGAGTCATTCCTGAAAAAAACAATGGATTTGCGGGGAGGTTTGATGGGCGATCGCGCCATGGTCGAAGCTGGGCCACAACACCTGAAGGCACTGGAGCGCGCGAACCGGGTCCGCCTTGCGCGGGCGGCCCTGAAGCGCAAGGTGGCGGCGGGGGAGCGCAGTGCGGCCGAAGTGATCATGGCCAGCCCGTGGGAAGCGGAGAGCATGTCCGTCAGCGAACTGCTGATGAGCCAGCGCCGCTGGGGACGGACGCGGTGCCGCCGCGTCCTCTTGTCGCTGGGGCTGCCTGAGAACAAGCAGATTGGAACGATGACCGAGCGTCAACGCGCTGCCCTCGCAGCGATGCTCTCGGCCAAGATGGGCGCCCCACGCGCCGAGCGGCAGCAAGAGAGCCGCCCGATGGGGCTGTCCTTCAGCCCGGTCTAGCCAGGCTGGACCGACGGACCTGCCGGGTCGAAGCCCGGCAGGTCCGTTGCGATCTCGATGATGTGGCCGTCCGGGTCACGGATGTAGATGGACTTGAACCGCTCGCGGTCGAGCACCGGTGTGCACGGCACGTCACGCGAGGTCAGGTAGCGCCGCCATCCCTCGAGCTCGTCCTCGCCGCTGACGCGGAGGGCGAAGTGGTGCGTCGAGCCCACGCCGACGGCTCCCTGCTCCATGTTCGGATACTCGAAGAGGGAGACGAGCGTTCCGGGCTCCCCGTCGGCATCGCCGAACCAGAAGTGGCGAGCGCTCGGGTCGTCCTTGTTGGCGCCCGCCTGCACCAGCCGCAGCCCGAGCAGATCGCGGTAGAAGACAGCGGAGCGCTCGAGGTTGGAGCTGATCAGCGTGATGTGGTGGATGCCCGCGATGCGCAGGCGGCGCTCAGAATCCAAGGTTGACCGGTACGGGGCTCGAGCCGGAGAAGAGGAAGAACCAGATGCAGAACGAGACTAGTGCCACGCCCGCGCTCGTGACCATGACGCCCTCCAGCGTGACGTCGCCGTAGGTCTCGAGCCCGCGCCGCTCGCGCGCGTGGATGTGCTGGAGGTTGAGCCATCCCAGCAGGCGCATCAGCACGGCGATGCTCGCGAGCACGCCGGCCGCCATCACGAGCAGGGCGAGCCCGATCGAGTCGGTCGAACCCTGCACCTGGGAGCCGACCCACAACCAGGCGAACGGGACCCCCGCCCACAGCACGATGGCCACCAGCACCATCGCGATGAGGAAGAGCGCGCTCAGCGGAAGCTGACGCCGCCCGAGCGGCGCTTGAACGCCTCGCGGAGCACGACGAAGCCCGCCCCGAACGCGATGAGCCCTGCCCCGAGCAGGATCGGAATGAGAACCTTGCCGGCCACGAGCGCGATCACCGTGACCGTGAGCATCGCGAGCGCGCCCGCCAGCAGCAGCGAGTGTGAGCGGTAACCGGCGAAGTGCTCACGGACCGAGATCTCGAGGCCGCCGAGCGAGCCGAGAACGAGGCCCGCCACGGAGACGATCGGCCCCCGTGAGCCGCTCACGAAGAAGCCGCCAATGATCAGGACGATCCCGATCAGGATCGTGAGCTCGGAGAGCGGGAAGCTGCCCCACGGCGCGGGCGGGCGGTCGTCGATCGACGGGCGGCCGCGCGCGTACGAGCGCCGCGTCTGCGCGCCCCCCGCGCGCTGGCGGCGCGCCTCGTCGCGCTGGGCGCGTGTCGGCGCGCCCGGCGCAGGCGCGCCCTCAGCCATCCGCTTGCGGCTACGACGTCCCATCGGGTGTCAGGTGGCTAACGGGCAGCCCGAGGAGATACGGACCCGCCACCAGTTCAGCATCATGCCGAGGATGCCCCAGCGCGGGCGGACGTGCCAGTGCTTGCACCCGCGTTCGCCGATGTCCTCGGCCCCGACCCGCACCCACTTGTGCTTCTCGGGCGCGAGCATCATCTCCTCGATCAGCCTGCGGTTCTGCTCCTCGACCCAGGTGCGGTCGCTGAGCGTGCGCCGCACGTCGTGCAGGCGCTCGGCGAGGTCGTCGCGCAGGCGCTCGAGCTCGGACAGCGAGAGCACCCTCGGCCCGCCGCCGCGCGACTTGACGGCCCAGTCGAAGCCGCCGCGCGGGTAGGCAGAGCAGAAGAGCGCGGCTAGGTCGGACTCGAGCCGGGCGATCTGTTCGAGCAGGTCGCGCCGTGCGGCGCGCTCGTCCGGGCCCGTCGTGACGAGCGGCACGGACGGCGGAGGTGGCTTCAGCATGCTGGCCACGCGCCGATGATAGACCCTCAGGAAGCTGTCCGCAGAACCTCAGTGACCGTCCAGAGCGCCTCCTCGACGCTGATCTCGGGGACGCCCTTGACCTGCACGCTGCACAGGAGCATCCGCTGCGTGGCGGGAGTGACGCCGCGCTCCTCGGCGATGTCGCCGAACAGCACGGCCACCGAGCGGTCGGGATCGGCCAGGACGATCTGCCGCACCGACAGCGGCCGCTCCTCGCCGCCGAGGCGCTCCCCCTCCTGCGAGAGCCGCAGGCCGAGCGGCGGCGTCACCTTGTCCGCGTCGAGCGCCATTACCGGCACCCCCGTCTCCACGGTCGCGATCACGAGGGCATCGTCCAGCAGGTTCCGGCTGCGGAACGAGCCGTGCTTCATCCGGTCGAGTGCGGCCTGCTCGGCGGGCGTGCGGTGGTCGTCGGGGTCGATGCCGACCTGCCGGAAGAACACCCGGTAGGCCCATGGGATCGGCTCCTGCCGCAGGTGGACCGCCTTGCCTCCGGTGTAGCGATCGCTCAGCTTGCGGAGGCGCTCCTTGATCTCGGGCGGCGTGCGGCCCGAGCCGCCCTCGTGCGTGATCCAGCGCAACCGGAGCTCGGGGAACTCGACCTCGAGGTCGGCGTCGACCCACCCTGTCTCGATCACTGCGGCAGCATCTCCTCGAGCTCGTCCTCCGAGATCGGCTTGTTCGCGCGGAACTCCAGCAGCCGGCCCCCGCGGTCGGCGATGGCCGTGCTGCAGTACGCCACGCGGTAGAGGTTGAAGACCGCGAGATCCTCGTCGACGCCGACGGGGAAAGTCACCCCCGTCCGCTCTACGACCTCGCGCGCCGTCTCGTGGGAGCGGCCGCTGATGACCGCGGCGAACTGCAGGTCGCGCCGCCGGTGGCTCAAGTCCTCCATGGCCTCGAGCTGGCGCTCGCAGTCGGCCGCCGGGACGCTCAGCGCGAGCACCAGTGGCTTGTCGGCGAAGAGCTCGCAGGTCGTCACCACGCCGGGCAGGTCGACGTCGCACGCGGGCGTGTCGTTGCCCGCCAGGTCGTCGCCTGCGTCCTGCTTGACGTTCGCGTCACCCTCCGCGTCGCTGGTCGCCAGTGGCGCCGCGAACACTGGGATGCGCTTGCCCTCCGCCGGGCCGCGATAGCCCCGGCCGGCGTTGGGGATCGAGTTGAAGGCGACGACGATCACCACGATCAGCGCGGCAACGCCGACGACCCACGTGTAGCGGCCTCCCGGGCGGGGCGGACCGGGCCGGTCGCGCTCCCTGCGCTCGGCCTCCATGTCGCCCTCGTCCAGATCCGCGAACCGCTCGGCGGCGGTGGGCTCGCGCGGGCCGAGGTCGCCGAAGCGGTCCTCAGGGCTCATCACGCACGCGAGCGGCGCGGGCGCGGCAGTCGCGGACGCGGCAGCGACGGGCGCGGCACACGCACGCCTGCGAGCTCCTCACGCAGCGCGCGCCACCATTCCCGCGGATCGAGGTCCCGCACGCCGAAGCGGCGCCGCTCGGCCCAGACGAGCGCGGCGGGAAGGACGATCATCACGCCGAGCAGCGAGACCGTCAGGTCGACCACCGTCACGATGCCGAAGTCCCGCAGCATCCGGATATCCGAGGCGATCAGCGCGGCGAAGCCCATGATCGCGGTGACGCCGGAGGCGAGCACCGCGGATCCCGTCGAGGCATAGGTGGCGTCGATCGCCTCCTCGGGCTCCGCGCCACCGGCGCGTTCCTCGCGGTAGCGGGCCGACAGCAGCACGCTGAACTCGGTCGAGATCGCGATCACGAGCGCGCCCATGACTGCCGACATCGGGTTGAGCGGGATCCGCAGCAGGAAGAGGATGAGCGCCGACCAGCCGGTCGCGAGCGCGATCGGGATCAGCGGGATCGCTGCCTCTCGGGTCGACCGCCGCACGATCCTCAGGACGAGGAAGACGAAGAGCAGGCCCGCGAGGAGCGTCAGGAAGCGCCGCAGCGGGTCCGCGAGCTGGTCGTTGGCATCGGCGGCGAGCACGGGCAGCCCGACAACCGCGGCGTCGACGCCCTCGGGCGGGTCCAGCCGCGACTTGATGTCGTCGATCACGTCCTTCTGGCGGTCCAGGGGCATCAGCCGGATGCCGAACGCCAGCGTCGCCGTCGTGCGGTCGTTCGAGATGACCGCCTGCGAGAAGTAGGGCGGAACGGCGTCGAGCAGCGCCTTCACGCTCTCCTCGCTCGTCGGCGTGCCCGACCGGAACAGGTCGGGGAGCGACAGCGCCGGGCACAGCTCCGGCGGATCGTTGTCCTGAGCGCAGGTGGACCCGACCCTGTAGCCGTGCGCCTGGAGAACGCCCGACTGGAACTCGGTCATCCACTGGATCACCTTCGGATCGGTGAGGTCCTCGCCCGCGAGGGTCACGTCGATCTCGCCGGAGACGCCGGTCGCGTCCTGGAGGACGTTCACGTCCTTGAGCGCCTGGAGGTCGCGCGGCACGAGCTCCCGCACATCCGAGATCACCTCGGTCTGGGTGTCGGCGATCCAGCCGAGCGCCGCGACCGCTAGACCGATCATCAGAACTCGCCGCGGCCGCAGGAGCGCCACGTCGATGCCGCGCCGTCCCCACGTCCCCAGCGTTGTCACGGCCTGGCCGATCCACTGTCCCACCGCGCTGGTGGCGATCGCCTCCCACCAGCCGATCGCCGTCGCGCGCACCCGCGGCAGCATCGGGGGCACGCCCGGGCGCCGCTCGGAGAAGCGGATGAGCGATGCGAAGCCCGCCGTGAGCGCACAGCCGAGCGCAACGAAGATGCCGATCACGAGCAGCGCGCCGAAACCGCGGACCATCGGGACCGGCGACAGGAGCAGCACCAGGAAGCCGACCGCGGTCGAGAGCCCGGCGGTGGCGATCGTGGGGCCTCCGGCGCCGGCCGCCGCGACCGCGGCCGCCGCGGGGGGTGGTGGCACCGCCGAGGTCTTCTCCACCTCCTCGAAGCGCGCCTGGAACTGGATGCAGTAGTCGACCCCCAGGCCGATCAGCACGGGCAACGCGGCGATCGACGCCATCGTCAGGCTCGCCCCGGCGACGGAGAACGCACCGAAGGTCAAGGCGACCGCCCCGAGCGCGAGAAGGAGCGGCAGCAGGCGCAGCCTGGTACGGAAGACGAGCGCGAGGGTGGCGGCCATCACGAGCAGCGCGGCTCCGAGCAGGATGAAGATCGAGTCCCTGACGGCGCTCGCGAGGCTGTCGACCACGACCGGGACGCCGGTCACGTAGTACTGGCCGCCGCGGTCGAGCGCGAACTGCTGGTTCGACACCGCCTCCTGGATCTTGTCGACGGCCTGCTCGCGCTGCGAGTCGGACAGCGTTGGCTTCATTCGGATCTGGATCAGGGCCGCGTCGTTCGACGGGAACAGGTAGGCGAATCGCGCCTTCGGCTCCCCCACCCCCCGGCTCGGATCGAAGACGAGCTGCGAGACGAAGTCGATGTTGTCGAGCGAGGGAATGCTCGTGAGCCCGTAACGGAGCGCGAGCCGCAGCGTGTCCTCGGTGAACTGCGCATAGACGAGCGAGCGCGCCTGGTCGGCGAGGCGCTCCTGCTCGGCGGGCGGATCGCCGCGCCGCTTCGACAGTCTGCGCGCGGCATCGGCCGCCGCTTCGGCCTCGCGCGCCTTTGCGGCCTGCTTGGCCTTGAAGCCCTCGGAGATCTGGCCCGCCGCCGTGTTGACGAACGTCCCTGGGCCGTAGACGACCTTCGCGGGCTTCTCCTGGGAGAACCAGGTGCAGACCGAGGGCAGCGTCTTCAGCCCCTCGTCGGGGACGTTGCCCGACAGGCACCCCTCGAGCCGCAGCAGCACCCCGAGGTCGGGCGTGAGG
>Ga0126310_10001046_pt1 | contig 10296 bp, 9 predicted proteins | sample Plot60_FD_92540 | JGI IMG/M metagenome (GOLD analysis project Ga0126310, IMG submission 92540) | Serpentine soil microbial communities from UC McLaughlin Reserve, CA, USA - Plot60 | ecosystem: Environmental > Terrestrial > Soil > Grasslands | place: USA: UC McLaughlin Reserve, Lake County... | reverse complement strand
CGAGCCCTTCAACGACGAGCCGTTCGCCGACCATTGGTTCGAGAAGGAGCTCGGCGCGTTAGCGTAGGCGCCGCTTGAGCACGAACGCGGGAATCTCGCTCGTCACGAGCACAGGCGGCCCGCGCGAGCTGGCCGAGACCGCGAGCATGTGCGAGGAGTCGGGGCTTGCGTCCGTCTGGGCGACGGAGTTCTACGACCGCTCGGCGACGATCGCGCTGGCGGCGATGGCGCAGTCGACGAACACGATCGAGCTCGGCAGCGCGATCGCGTACGGATTCGGACGCACTCCGCTCGTGCTGGCGGCGGAAGCGCGCGACCTGGACGAGCTCTCCGGCGGGCGGCTCACGCTCGGGCTCGGCACCGGCACGCCGCGGATGCAGCGCGACTGGCACGGGATCGACGGCGAACACTCGGCGAGCCGAATGGAGGAGCTCGTCCCACTGGTGCGCAGGCTCTGGCGCCTGCACGAGGGACCGGTCGCCCACGAGGGCCGCTTCTACCGCGTGAACGTCAAGCCGACGGCACCGCCGCGCGCGCCCTTCCGCGAGGAAGTGCCGATCTACATGGCCGGAGTCAACGCCCGCATGGTCGAGGCTGCGGGCGCCGTTTCAGACGGGCTTGTCGGCCATCCGCTTTTCACGCCGAAGTACGTGAGCGAGGTGGTCCGCCCCGCGCTCGCCCGCGGCGCCGAGCGCACCGGACGCACGCCGCCACCGATCGCGGGCTACGTAACCTGCTCGGTCTCGGAAGACCGTAACGCCGCGCGCCAGGCGGCCGCCGCCATCATCGCGTTCAACTCGACCGTGAAGATCTACCGCGCGACCCACGAGGTCAGCGGCTTCGAGGCCGAGGCGGACGCAATCCGCGAGGCCTGGAGCCGCGGTGACGGCGAGGCGATGATCGCCGCCGTGACCGAGGAGATGATCGACTCGATCGCGCTCGCCGGGACGCCGGATGAGGTGCGCGACCGATTCACCGAGCGCTGGGACGGCGTCTATGAACGGACGCTGCTGTGGCCGCCGGCGTTCAGGGGCGCGGAGGGAGTGCGAGTGGTGATCGAGGCGTTCGGTCGCTCGTAGCGAGCGAGCCGCGGCGTCCACCACGCGGCCGGGCCGAGCAGGCGCAGTACCGCCGGGAGAAGCAGCAGCCGAACGAGTAGCGTGTCGAGCAGCACTGCGACTCCGAGGATCACGCCCATCTCCTTCGGCGCGAGCGGTCCGGAGAGGCCGAAGGTGAAGAACACGACGACCATCACCGCGCCTGCTGCGTTGATGACCCTCCCCGAGTTCGCGAGCCCCTCGACGACTCCGTCCCGGGGACTGCCCGACCGCTCGAGCGCTGCTTTGGCCGAGCTCAGCAGGAACACCGTGTAGTCCATCGCCAGCGCGAAGATCAGGGCGAAGAAGAAGATCGGCGCCCAGGCATCTACGAAGCCCTGCGAGCTGAAGCCGAGCAGGCTTTCTCCATGCCCGTCCTCGAAGACGAGCTTCGCCACGCCGAACGCCGCGGCGGTGGCGAGCAGATTCATCAGCACCGCGACCGCGGCGGCGACCGGCGCGCGGACGACGAGCAGCAGTAGCGCGAAGCCCACGACCACGATGAGGCCGTAGACCAAGGGAAGCCGACTGTCGAGCGCCCGCTCGAGATCGTGCGCCTCGGCGGCCGCACCGCCGACGAGCGCGCCTTCGGGCAGCGTCGAGCGCACTCGTTCGACAACGTCGCTCGCGTCGGAGACCGGCCGCGCTCGGGTCAGCACGAAACGGCCGCTCCGCTCGGGGGGCGCCGCGACCGTCACGTCGCGGCTGTCCTCGAGGGCGGCGAGGACGCGCGGGGACTCGGTACGCGGCGCAAGCACCTGCAGCTCGGCGGGCGCCCCCGCTCCGAAGGCCTCCTGGAGCTGCTCGTAGCCCGCACGCGCGCTCGTGTCGGCGGGCAGGACACCGACCGTCGGCATGGCCGTGTGCAGGCTGAGCCCGATCGAGGCGAGCGGGACGAGCACCGCTACCGCGAGTCCCCCGGTCAGCACCGGCCGGCGCCAAATCAGGCGGCCCCAGCGCGCAAACGCCTCGCTGCGGTGCTGTACCGCACCTGGCCACGGCAGCGCAAAGCGGTCGATCCGGGATCCGAGACTGGCCAGCAGCGCCGGCAGCAGCGTCAGCGAAGCAGCGAGCACGAAGCCCACGGCGAGCACGATTCCGAGCGCGCTCGTGCGGAACGGTTGGCTCGGCACGACCATGACGGTTGCGAGCGAGGCCAACACGGCGACGCCGCTCACGAGTACCGCCTTGCCGGCCGTGTCCATCGTCTCGGCAACCGCGTCGACCGGCTGCAGTCCTTTTCGCAGCGCCGCCCGGAAGCGCACGACGACAAAGAGCGCGTAGTCGATCCCAACCGCGAGCGCGAACATCAGCGCGAAGTTCATCGCCCAGATCGTGATCCCGGTGAACTGAGCTCCGATCCAGAGCCCGCCGGCGGTGGCGACCAGCCCGAGGATCGCGAGCAGCAGCGGGATCCCGGCGGCGGCGAGCGACCCGAAGGCCACCGCGAGCACGGCGAAGGTGACGGGCCAGGACATCACCTCCGAACGCAGCATCGCGGCCTTGTTCTGCTCGTTGAACTCCGACCACACGCCCGCGGACCCCGTCAGCGAGACCTCGACTCCCGGCCCCGCCGCCTGCTCGAGGCGATCGCGCAGACGGCCCGCCGCGCTCACCATGTCGGCCGTGCCGGCGCCCGCGCCGCCCGACACGACAGCGACTGGCCCGTTAGACGCTACCCGTACCCCTGCGACGGATGGATCGCGCCGCAACAGCCCTTTCACCCGGTCGATGGTCGCGCGGGACGGTGGGCTGATCACCACGGCCAGCGCATAACTGCCCTGGCCGTCGAAGTGCCGGTCGATGAGGTTGCGCGCTTCCACCGACTCCGAGCCGTCGGCTTGCCATCCGCCGCCCGACAGTGCGTGCTCGGCGCGCGGCGCGAGCACGCCGAGGCTCAGTGCGAGGCCGACCCAGGCCAGCACGACCGCGCGCCGGTGGGTGGCAGCCCAGCGGCCGAGACGTCCGAGCCGGCCGAAGCTCTTTTGAGAGGAAAGCATGGTCGTGATAGTACGACCGGTCGTGCTAAATTATCTGTGATGTCCGTCCAGTCCACAATCGAACGCCGCCGACGCTCCGACGGGGAGCGCAGCCGCCGCGCGATCCTCGACGCCGCCGCTCGCCTGGCGACCATCGAGGGCATCGACGGGCTTTCGGTCGGCGGGCTCGCCAAGTCGATCGGGATGAGCAAGAGCGGGCTCTACGCGCACTTCGGCTCGAAGGAGGAGCTCCAGCTCGCGACCATCGACACGGCCGAGGACGTCTTCAACGCGGACGTGATCGAGCCGGCGATGCAGGGCGACGACGGCCTCCCGCGCGTTCAGGCGCTGTGCGAGCGCTTCCTGTCGCACGTCGAACGCGGGGTCTTTCCCGGCGGCTGCTTCTTCAATTCCGTCGCTGCCGAACTCGACACGCAGCCGGGCCCGGTACGTGACCGAATCGCCGCCTTCCTGGCGGAGTGGATGGGGCTCATGGCGAAGAGCCTCGCCACCGCCCAGCGGCAGGGCGACCTGGACGCCGATGCGGACGTCGAGCAGATCGCGTTCGAGCTCAACGCGATGCTCGCGCAGGCCAACGCGGTGTTCCTGCTCTACGGCAACCGCAAGGCGTTCGACTTGGCGCGCGGCGCGATCCGCGACCGGCTGGACCGCGCTGCGTAAGCGGAGGGGGTGGGATTCGAACCCACGAGAGACCTAACGGCCCCCAACGGTTTTCGAGGCTGACCCGTATCAGTGTGGATTCGGCATAGGAATGCGGAGCGGAGCCGCTGTTTCGTGCCCGTGGGAACGCCTGTAGGAACGTTTCTATGAGAGGTCGTAGTCGCGCGGTTCCCAAACGGAGGAGCGCAGTCCCGAATTCGTCGTCACTGATGGCAGAAGCAACCGCGTCGAAAGGAGCAGCTTCCAGTTCAGCGGCTGCCAACATGGGAAAGCAGGCGTCTGGTCGCGGCTGGGCAGGGCTCCCGGTCCTCGTCCGACATGGGAGTGGTCGGCGGAAGCACAATTCCTGCCTCCGGTCCACCGGTGACCTAGCATCGGCTTCGCGATCAGCCCTGGTATCGGCCAGATTGCCCGTATACGATTGTTCAGCAGTCGCCGCGACCGATGACCGAAGCCCAGGTCGCCGCCACCGGCCGGGGCAACCGAACGAGAGGGGTCCAGGATGCCCGCCAGCCTTCTCCACCGCGCCATCCCGGTGGCCTTCGTCTTGATGGCGGCGATCGTCGCCTCGGCGGTCGCCGGCGCAGTCTCCCTCGGCGGCGGTCGGGCGCTCGCGAGCCACGTGAGCTGCGGCGACACGATCACCACCGACACGACGCTTGACGCCGACCTCCTCGACTGCCCGAACAACGGCATCGTGATCGGCGCCGACAACATCACGCTCGATCTGAGCGGCCACACTGTCTCTGGCGACGGCGAGAAGTTCAAGCCGTGCCGTGAAGACGAGTTCTGCGACGTCGGGCTGCTCAACGACGGGCACGATGGCGTCACCGTGCGGGACGGTTCGGTGAGCCGATTCGCCATCGGGGCGTTCCTCAGGAAGGCGCGCGACAACCGCGTGCTGGACGTCTCCTCGTCTCGGAACGCCTTCTTCGGCTTCGTTGTTGCCGAGTCGGCCAAGAGCGTCATCCGCGACAGCTCGGGAAGCAACAATCCGGCACCCGACGGTGACGGTCTGGGGTTGTTCGGCTCGCATGAAATCCGGGTCGTCGACAACGAGTTCCGGCACAACCACCAGCCCGGGATCCACGTCGCCGACGGTTCGACCGACAACTTGATCGAGGGGAATCTGATCACGCATTCGGGGCCCGGGATCTCGATTGAGAAGGCCGATCGCAATCGGGTGCGACACAACCGCTTCCTTGGAAACATTGCCGGCGTCATCGTCGCTCCTGGCAGTAAGAACGTGATCGCCCGCAACCACTTCTCCGGAGACGGCGACGGCATCGCGATCGAGAAGGGGCGCGGCAACCTGGTCAAGCGCAACGTCATCGTTGACCCTCGGAACAACGGCATCTACCTCGGGCTCGACAACCCCCCGATCGGCGGCGTCGACACCGTCGTCCGCCGCAATGTGGTCACAGGGAGCGGCGACGATGGGTTCGCGGTCAGAAAGAAGGAAAACCACAGCCTCCTCAAGCGCAACGTCGCCAGACGGTCCGGGGATGACGGCTTCGATGTCGAGAGCGGCTCGACGAAGCTCACACGCAACCGGGCGACACGCAACGCGGACCTTGGGATCGAGGCCGTGCGCGGGATGATCGACGGCGGCGGGAACATCGCCGGTGACAACGGCGATCCGCGCCAGTGCGTCAACGTCGGCTGCCGCTAGGCCAAACACGCTCGGCGCGGGCGACCTTCTGCAGCCCGTAGGAGCGTCGGCAATGGACGAGTGGCGGGCGCCTCGGATAGAGACGGCAAAAAACTGCCACTTTGGACGACACGCAGTCGTCAGCGTCGCCGCCGAGCTCACGCCTGCTTTCCCATGCAAGGAACACCCTGTCGTCCCGCCCGGAGCGGAACTGCCCAGCTCGCCCGAACTCTGGGGGGAACGTCGGGGGAACGAAACCTTCAGCGAGCGCGCGCAGGCCCGCGCTGACCCCCTCGAGGGAACGCAAGGGGGAACGAAACTCGCGCAACCTCGGGGGCGCTACGGCGGCGCCGGATACCGGAGTCAGTCCTCCAGCGTCAGATGCCAGCCTGCGAGCGTGAGCGCACGGCGTAGGGGGCTCAGAATTTCAGTCAGCCCAGATGGGCCTCTCAGTCGCGGAAGGCGAGCTTGTTGACGAAGCCCGAGGAGCCGTCCGCGTCGCGTCGAAGCCAGCGAAAGCTCGCTGCGGTCGTCCAGCGCGTCCTCGAGGAGCCCGAGCACGATCCCGAACACTGCGTGGCGGATCGTCGCCTGGCCGAAGGCTCGGCGGCTGGCGAGCTTCGGCAGCTCCTTGCGGGCAGGGTGGTAGCGGTCGAACACCACGGTCAGCGGCCAGGTCGCGACGTGCTCGACGAGAGCCGCCAGCAGGCCGCGGACTAGCGCCGACCCCGGCAGCGACGGCTTGAGCCGCGCGTATGCGGCGCCCAAGATCGCGCCGTTCTGCACGTGGAGCGCGAAGCCGACGGGTCGCCAGTCGCCACCCCGCCTCACGAGCTTGCCCAGGACTTCGACGTCGTCGTACTCCGAGTTGAAGAGGCGTTGGTCGAGCGGCTGCTCGAGCGTCATCACCACCGTCGCGACCCCGCCCGCGACCGCCCCTCGCAAGCTCGTCGGCAGCATCGGTCCTCCGACCGCGGATTTCAAAGGGCCGGACGCAGGACGAGCATCCCCCGGCTCGAGACGAGGTGCCCCAAGTCGTCCTCCAAGCGCTGGATGTGATCGGTCGCCTGTTGCTCCCAGCGCTCCAGTGCGACGATCTCCGCGATCAGCACGTAATCGGCTTGAGAGGTCGACTGTCCGGGCACGTCTGCCGGCCGCGTGAGACGCCAGTCCGCCAGCGTGTCGAGCGACCCGCGAACGACGTCCCGATCGCCCGTCATCAGACGCTCAAAGTCTTCGGCCATCTCCGGGGAGCGCAGTTTGAACCAGATGAGAAGGGTCGCGGGAGGACCCATTCACGGAGCGTAACCCACCATCGCACCATCCCGGGGGAACATCGGCGGAACGAAACCGCTGCACCCCGCGTCCGAGGCCCGAGTTGGCCCGCGTTGGCCTGACTGCGAAAGAAACCGAGCGGTTTCGGCGCCGCTCGACACCGCAGCCGCCGATGCGCGCTGCGGCCGCTCTGGGACTGCTAAGCGGAGGGGGTGGGATTCGAACCCACGAGGGACCTAACGGCCCCCAACGGTTTTCGAGACCGCCCCGTTCAACCACTCCGGCACCCCTCCGAAACTAAAGGGGGTCAGACCCCCTTTAAGAACGCCCAGTTTAGGCGGGCCTCAGCGGCGCGACCCGAAGAACGTCTGCAGCAGCGCCGCGGACTCGCCGGCCAGCAGGCCACCGGCGACCTCCGCCTGGTGGTTCAGCCGCGGCTCGCCGAGGACGTCGAGCACGCTGCCGGCCGCGCCGGCCTTCGGGTCCACCGCTCCGTATACGACGCGCGGTATGCGCGCGAGCACGATCGCGCCTGCGCACATCGCGCATGGCTCCAGCGTCACGTAGAGCACATCGGCGGTCAGGCGCCAGCTCCCGGCGGACTTCGCCGCATCGCGGAGGGCGAGGATCTCACAGTGCGCGGTCGGGTCCTGGCGCAGCTCGCGCTCGTTCGGTGCCGCAGCGACCACCTCGCCATCGCGCGCGATCACGCACCCGATCGGAACGTCGTCGTGATCGAGGGCGCGCTCCGCCTCGCGCAAGGCGAGCCGCATGAAGTACTCGTCCTTCGGAAAGAACGTCGTCGCGACGCTCATCCGACGGCGACGAACCGGCGGCCGATCCATCCCTCGACCACATGCGCGACGCGCAACCCGCCCGCACGCGCGACGAGCCTGATGCCGAGCGAGCCGAGGGACATCGCCGACGGCCGCCCACCGGCAAGCGCCCCGGACCGGAGCAGCTCCATGTACCACTCGACCGTCTCTCGTAGCGTCGGCTTCAGTCCGCGCGGGCGGTACCCGAGCTCGCGCTTCGCCTTCTCGGACGAGTAGCGCCAGTCCTGCGCCATGAGGGCGAACGCCTCCGGCGATATCACGAGCCCGCCGCTGAACGAGCCCGCAGCAGCGATCACCTCGGCCGCGTCACGCGGGATCACGAGCACCGGATGTCGGACGTCCGAGAGCTCCGCGACCACCTCGATCAGGTCGACCCACGTGACGTTCTCGCCGCCCAGGATGTAGCGCTCGCCCGGCTTGCCGCGCTCCGCGGCGAGCAGGTGGCCGAGCGCCGCGTCCTCGACGTGCACGATGTTCGTTGCTCCGTCGACGATCGCCGGCAAGCGCCCGCGCAGGTAGTTGCCGACGATCCGCGTGGAGGTCTCCCCCGGCTCGAGCGGGTTCACCGGGACCCCGAGCACGTACGCGGGGTTGACGACCACGACCTCGATGCCGCAGCGCGCCGCGGCGGCGAGCGCCTCGGACTCGCCCTCGTGCTTCGAGTCGACGTAGGTCAGCCCCAGCCCGCCGCCGCGATAGACATCATCCTCGCGGCCCGCACGGCCGCCGGTGGCGGGGCCGACGCCGCCCACGCTCGACGTGAGGACCAGGCGCTCGACGCCCTCCGCGGCCGCGGCCTCGACCGCGAGCCGCGGCCCGAGCGCGTTCACCTTCCAGACCATCTCGGCGGGCCGCGTCGCGACCACCCCCGCGCCGTGGAACACGATCCGGGCGCCGCGGAAGGCCCGCCGGAGCGCCGCGCGGTCGAGCACGTCGGCCTCGACCGGCATGACGGGGACGTCCGCGAGCCGGCTGAGCCGCGCCCGGTCGCGATGCGTCACCCTGACCTCCGCCCCCCGCTCGCACAGGAGCCGCGCGACGTGGGCGCCTACGAACCCGGTGGCCCCTGTGACTGCAACGCGTGTGTCGGGGTACTCGTACGGTGCCCGCTCGGCAAGACTTCTCGAATCAGACCGTGTTCGTGCCGACATAGAACCGATGCCGCACCGTAACCGACTCGCACTGGCCGTCCTGGCCGCCTGCCTTCTCGCGCCCGCGTCCGCGCCCGCGTCCGCGGGCGACTTCGTGCCGGGTCAGGTCATCGTCCACACGGAGGGACAGCCCGCGGAGGTCGTCCCGGTCGATCCGGGCGAGACGGTCAAGGAGGCGGTCGCCGACCTGAACGCCAACCCCGACGTCGATTACGCGGTGCCGAACTACAAGGCGCACGCGAGCGTGATCTGGAATGACCCGGGACGCAGCGGCGAGCCCTCAGGCTGGACGAACCTCCAGTGGAACTTCATCGGCGATGCCAGCATCAACGCTCCTGAGGCGTGGGATCTCGCAGGCGCGCTGGGCGCGCCGGGCGGCCGCGGGGCGATCGTGGCAGTCGTCGACACCGGGACGGCGTACAAGAACACGAAGCGGTTCAGGCGCGCCCCGGACCTCCGCCGCTCCACCTTCGTCCCCGGACGCGACTTCGTCGACCACGACAAGCGCCCCTTCGACCTCTTCGGCCATGGGACCCACGTCGCGGGCACGATTGCTCAACACGTGAACAACAGCATCGGCGTTACCGGGCTCGCCTACAACGCGAAGATCATGCCCGTCCGCGTGTTGGACGAGAACGGCGAGGGCGGCGCGTACGCGATCTCGCGCGGAATCCGGTGGGCCGCGAAGCACGGCGCGGATGTCGTCAACCTCAGCCTCGAGTTCGATCCGTCGATCACGGCGCGGCAGGTGCCCGGCATCATCCGCGCGATCCGCTTCGCCCACAAGAAGGGTGCGGTCGTCGTGGCCGCCGCCGGCAACGAGTCGGACGCCAATGTCGCGTACCCGGCCCGCGCGCGCTACGCGATCTCAGTGGGCGCGACGACCGAGCACCTCTGCCAGGCGGACTACTCGAACTCGGGCGGGAGCCTGGACGTGGTCGCTCCCGGAGGTGGCAACGACGCCCCGAACGACGACAACCCGCTCGATGCCCAGCACTGCCGTCCGGAGCTCACGGGCCGCGACATCTACCAGCAGACCTTCGTCCGGGGACCGCGGACGTTCGGGCTGCCCGGCGGCTACCAGGGCACGTCGATGGCGGCGCCACATGTGTCGGCCATCGCCGCCCTTCTGATCGCCACCCAGCGGCTGGGGAAGAACCCGCGCCCCGGCCGGGTGGCCACGCAGATCCGCCAGACGGCGCGCGACCTCGGGCCCGACGGATACGACACCCGCTACGGGCACGGCCTCGTGGACGCGGCGGGCGCTCTGGCTAACTAGGTCGTTCGGATGATCATCACGCTGCACGGAGCGTGATGGGAGACCTTGTTGGGGACGCTGCCGAGTAGGAACCGCTTCGCGCCCGTCATCCCCTTGTTGCCGACCACGATCAGGTCGGCGTTCTGCTCCTCGGCGACGTCCAGGATCGCGTCCGCTGGGTCACCCTCGCGGGCGTAGGTCTCGACTTTGACGCCCGCATCCTCGATCGCGCCGCCGGCGTCTTTCAGCGTCGCATCGACGTCCTCGCGCGGGTTCACCATCCACTGCAGGTCGTCGGGGACCTCCTGGCGCTCCTCGCGCAATCGCCCCTCGCCGATCGGCTCGTACGCGCTGACCAGGTGGACGCT
>Ga0126310_10001045_pt1 | contig 10300 bp, 12 predicted proteins | sample Plot60_FD_92540 | JGI IMG/M metagenome (GOLD analysis project Ga0126310, IMG submission 92540) | Serpentine soil microbial communities from UC McLaughlin Reserve, CA, USA - Plot60 | ecosystem: Environmental > Terrestrial > Soil > Grasslands | place: USA: UC McLaughlin Reserve, Lake County... | reverse complement strand
TTCTCCTCCTTCTTCTCCTCCTTCACTTGCCACCATGCTGTCGATATTGGGCATATGATATTACCATATAAAAATGAAGCCCGTTAAATAATTTGTTCACAACATCTGCTGCGATTGTCGCTCTAACTAGTTCATTTCACGAAATTTCAATTTGAGAATATTGAAGAATGCTCGCAAATGTACAAGTAATTCAAGAATAACTAACAAAACACGATTTTTAATTACTTATATGTAGTTTTTACATAGGATTTACCTTTTCAAAACTCGAAGAGGTACTAGTTTATACCAACAATGTGAACATACACATATATATAGATACATACATCGGTCCAAATACCATCGGGCCTAATTCATTGCTACATATTACTCAAGCAGTATCTGCTCGTAATATTATTTTGGTGGATCGTATTTAATCATGACTACAATAGTAACATATTGAATTTGGGGAATATCTAGTGCATCAAAAACATAGTAATATAAAAAATTATATGATTTAATCTGATATGTATGTCTTCGAACTGTATGCTTCATCCCCTATAGCAGTTATCTGCCCACTTGTACAGGAATTTCTCTAAGTTTGCTCAATGCTATTTCTGCAGCTTTCCTTCCGGACAATAACATCGAACCAAATGTCGGTCCCATTCTAGGCAAACCATGTGTCTCAGTTACCGACATTCCAGTCGCTATCAGACCTGGAAATATTTCGCCTGTATGCCCAACTACTGCATCTTCACTTCCTTCCACCCATAATGGATCCATACCTTTCCACTTTACGTATCCGCGATCCATCAATCTCTTTACAGCTACAGAGTCATGACCTGATGCATCAATTACAATTTTACTCTCCAATGCCACTGGGTCAACGCATGTAATATTTCTCGGCAGAGCAGAGACGGGCATCCAATTAACTACAACGCCTCCTACACGGTTTTTATTTTTTAATATCAAATCATCAAATTTTGTTAATTGCAAGAATCTAACACCGGCGTCGCATGCAGAAGCAATAAGTTTCGAGCAAGCGTGCGGCCCCCATGTGGCATACAGTCCATCAGTTATTTTACGGTATGGCACACCTAGCTCATCCCATATTTTTTGCGCTGGTGCCCTGACAGTTACGGGGTTCATCATATATCCGCCTACCCAGTATCCACCTCCAATGTAATTGTTCTGTTCTATGACGAGCGTTCTTATTTTATTCTTAGCCAAGTCTCTAGCAGCAGTCAATCCAGCGGGGCCTCCACCAATAATTATCACATCAGAATCAGTATATTCTTCCATAGTTTCATGGAACATAGTCGCAATAGCCCTTGTAATCTCCTTCTCGCTCACATCTGCAAAGATTTTTTCCATGCAGAGGTATACTTTTCATAGTATTAATACATATATACTTGCACATTTGTTACGTCGCTAATCAACTTTACACAACATTTCATAAGGAAGTACAAAATCGAGAAAAAGAGTTCCATGAGCGATAAATAATAAAGTATAATCGATTACCAAAAATTGGATCGGATATTTAGTTTTTGAACCATAATAACGGTAGAAGAAAAAACTTCACTTAGTTTAAAGCCCCCACGTAAATAGTTGCAGCTGAATTTTTTGCTTTATCTACTATTGAAGACGCATGAGGATGTGCACCTGACTTCAGGACTATAATGTATTGATCTGGTATTACCGCCGCATCAGAGGCAGCAGCCTCTCTTACTGCATCGTTCGAAACTGACAAGCTATGATTTAGACTCCGTTGTGTAATTTACACTGTTGTGTATGATTTGCTAAGCTTGGTTGGGATTGCATGCTCCGCCACACAGGGTTAGAAAGCGATAGCGGTAGCGCCATTTGAACAAATCCAAATCCGCTCTGACTCTGAGGGGTGGCAGAGCGCACAACACTCGCTTGAAAAATAACAAGTGAAAATATCAAAAAACCATTGCAGCAGCTGCTATAGCAGAGTGTACTGACGGATCGAGACTACTGGCTGCTGCAAACATTACCAGACCGTAATCAATTCCTTTTTATAAAAGGAATGCTACAATACTTTGTAACCAACTATGAGAAGATTCACGAAAAATACATGACCTTAACAATTGTACCTATCCCTAATGTTTGATACAAGATCAAGGCAGAGGACGAGAACACTAACCTTTATTTATTGGGCAAGGTCATCACATTAACTACTTACGCTACCACTATCGGTGTCTGTCTGTTGTTCCTTCCTCTGATCTTTTCCCCTTTTGAATATCAAGAAGAAAAGTATAACAAGTATGACAGCAATAAGTATATAGTTTACTGGAGGACTAATAGCTCTCGCAACCAAACCTACACCAGGAACAATAAAAACCACTTTTCCAATGTAATTGTTTAATAGGATTGGATAATCGATTAAATAAATAGAATGTGGATTTGCATCACCTTTTGTTCTAAGTACTCTTTCTCCTTGCGGTGTAATATAGATCTGCTTAACCCTATGAACTATGACTTCTGGCTGTCCTGTATCCTCTCTTACCCCTGGTGATTTAAAGACTATGATATCACCTACTTTCAAATTGTTAAACGAAGACGGAGAGGGAGAAGAAGAACTTGCATGCTGGACCATCAGTAAATCTCCAACTTTGAGGTTAGGAACCATACTTTCACTGGCTACAACGTAAAAAGGATTGTTAACACCAAATACAAATCTAATACCAATCCAGAAAATAGCAATTCCAATGACAGCTATTATAACATATTTTATCTCATTTGGTATTCTAATTCTCTTTTCTGCTGCGGCCACTTTTGTATCTAACCTTCTATTGTGCTAGGTGAAGTATGATACGACATCAATAACTGAGACTGAATATGCGGAGTACAACAATATCTATCGCGGCTTTTTTCGGTTACCATAACAATGACCTTCTTCGTTATCAGTGTTATAACAGTAGTGAGCATAGTCATTCCAAATACCGGAGGTACAAGTATTTTATTATCGTTATCATTTCCACAATAACAATTATCAATACATCTGTATTTTTGTCCACATGTTGTCATGAATCTCCTCTCTTGTACTTTTTCATATATTTAATGTATCTATCGATATCACCAACGAATATACTAAAATTCGCAAATTAGTAAATTAATTAATTAATCGGTTGATTGGGTGGTTGGCTAGTTGGTTACTCGATTAATTAATCCTTGGCAGGGTTGGTAACTGCACCTTTTCTAACTTTTGCATCAATATCCATAATCAACTTCATTAGATCAGATCTATGAGAATTAAGATAGTCTTGTCCTTTATCTTTTAGTCGAATTTGAAATAACCGCAGGTCTCGATGTTCATCGAAGAATTGCTCAATCATTGCAGAACCATGTTTTGCGGGATTAATTAGGTCATCGAAACTATCGACGGTACCATTCAGATCACCTTTCTCCACAAAATCTTTAGCTCTTCCTAGAACCTCACTTATGTCCTTTAATTGTTGTAGTGGAGCATATGTTTCCTTGCTCTTTCCAAAAAAGCCTGACCGCTTTGTAAGCCCTATCTTGTCGGCAATTTCGCTTGCAATTTCGTAGTATTCATCTTTGGTTGTAATAGACTTCCTTTCTATCTTGCGTGTAAGCCCTTTCAATGATAACCTCTCCATAGCATCTTCAACTTCTTGTCTGCCCATACCGGTAATCCAGACAATCTTACCAACATAATCATATCCCTGTCGTATCGATTCTAAAACTACGACCTCAATAATTCGCTGAAAACCCTCCTCTGCCCTGGCGTTGTCAAAATCTCTATCACGTACTGCTCTCTTTGCATTTGAAATATCTATTTCTATAGAGCGTTTCAACGCTTCCATGCCATCATCTACCTTGCCGATTAATGTAAGATAACACGCCTTGTTGTACCACGACATTGCGTCATTAGGGTTGATATCCACCGCCTTTTCGCATGCTACAATAGCTTGGTCGTAATTTCTCATTTTGTAATACGCTAGGCCTTTTAAATTCCATGCCTCGGCGTTATTGAGATCAATATCTAGAGCTTTATCATAACATCCGATCGCTACTACATATTCCCCTAAGTGAAAATAAGCATAACCTTTCTTGATCCATGCATCAACATAATTTGGATCAATCCTTATGGCTAACTCAAAGCTACGTATGGCATCTTCCAGTTTCTCGTTTGCCATTTGGTCAATGCCTTTTTTATATAACTCGTGCTTCTGCCAGTCCGAGCGATCAGTGTTGTTTCTATCCTCTGTAGGTTTTTTGGAAGGATCGTTGTAAGAATCATAATCAGTGTTCTGCTTCCTTCCAAACAGTCTGCCCATTAACTTCAAATGTTCCATTCGAAGATAAATAGATTTGGACGTATTTTTTATTGCTTATTGAGAAGCATAGATAGCATGTGTGAAATAATGAGGGCGACGACGAGGGGAAGAAGAATGAGGATACAAATATAACAGCGAACAAAAATTACATAGGCCAGCACGAAAAAGACAAACCAATACTCAAGATAGATAGAATTAATCAGGCAAGCAATTTACCCGATGTCAAATCATATTTTTCTATCTCCAAGTGACCTGATTTTGATTTATGATCATCAACATCTGAGCGAAAAACAAAGCTGCATTTGCACTCATGGCAAATCCATATTCTATTCAGGTCATCTGGATGCATGGGTAAAAAATACTTTAGCACGTATCAAATTTAAAAGATGTGAAAGTATCTAATATTCATTTTATCAGCAATTATAAGCAACCAACTACTCACCAGCACGATATTATTATGTAATCACTTATAAATAAAAATTCAAAATATCGTTTCATTTTTACAAAATTATAACTGCAATCAAGCATAAAGGTAAAGATTAGCTACTATATTGTAAATTATAGTGAAAAATAGATATTTTTTGCAAATCGATTCTGCATTTCGTTTCATTTCGTTTTTATTACTATTATTAATAGATAAGGTCCGAGCTCAACTTTAACAAGCTTTTATTTCTAAGAAAAAAACAATCCTGTAATCCTTTTTTTAGGGCTTGTATGAGCACAAACAATTGTACAAAAAAGGTTGATTTTAACAAACGATCTGTCAAAGAGAGTTTGCTGCAGTCCACTACAAATGGTGTAGAAAAACCCAATTTCGTTATTCGATCACAAAACTCCTTACTACCTAGGGGGTCATATTTATTATCGTTTCTGAATATAATTATTTTGTCGTTCATTTTGATGCTGAATAATGGAGAATGACAAAACTCCTCAAACTGATAAGCAAAAGACTTTAACCCAAAGACCTCGTTTATTTTCAGCATTCCATAAACGGATATCGGAAATAGTATCCCATTTCCTAAAAATATATAAGATGTTACTCTTTGTGGGATTGTATTGATAAAATTACTAGCTTCCTTACGTGATTGTGTATAAATACTTGCAATATGTTTAAGATCGTCGACTTTTGTTACTAAAGAAAGACAGCATAGCATACTACACATAAAACTCGCCGTTCCTGACGTTGGAATTCCTGCGTTTTTATACTTGAGCTCAATTACATTATCGCAAACTCTTGAAAGCCTGCTGCTTGGCGCTGAGGTGATTGCTGTAGTAGGGATTTTATATCTGCGAGAAATTTTAGCAGCGAGTATGTTTGATTGCGTGTTTCCGGAAACCGAAACTATGTATATTCTGCGGTAGTCATTTTTTTTTATAATTTCTGGATTAACAACAACGTCTATTGGATTACAACATACTATTTTATAATTGGAAGCATAAACCGCAATTAAAGCGGCAGCGTAAGAATCTCCAGATCCTATAAATAGACAATCGTCTGAACCAATCTGTCCAGGTAGGTCTAATTTTGATAAATAATCAACCTGAGATCTGATCTCTTCTTCCATAGCACTAACTGAATTCATAATTAACCACCACCACTAGACAGAGATACGCAATGGATATTTGTTTCCATGTATATTTCCAATTTAAAGAATTTCCATCTTGCTTAGATATCTATCGATGTTATAAATGTAGGAAAGTTTTTTCTAAAGTTTTGCTGTCATATCATTATTATTATCTAATACTGCTATATGGGAGGTTAATAATATAAACGAGTAAACTTTTTGGTTAATTGTGTTATCATGTACTAGTTTATTGCTAACGATCGTGTTTTGACATCCGTCGTAAAATTTATCCTATTGCTAAGAAGAAGCTCAAACATTTTTACAGGAGATTTGTTAATGATAGTTAGCTTAAAAAACTTCGGTAATGTGATACAAGTATGATGTGTAACGATGTGTAATTAATGTTAGCTTTACTCTTAGAGCATAAATATCCAAACAAGTCTCATCATTTTTAAGTGGAATTCCTCAAATGGGCTAAGCACATAGCAACTTGAAGAAGCCAAGAACATGCTGCTAATTGGATTATTATTACTAGCATTCAATCGTACTAAATCAAGTTACAAACTAGAAGAAACATCTATATGAAATACTAAATTGGATTATTTGATTTTCAAAAAAGCATATCTTATAACACATTAATGGCCGATCTTAAAAAAACAAGTTCATGTGCGCCACTAGCGGTTTTTTAAGTCTATGACTATTAAACATATGAATAAAAATGATTATTTAGTACATTGTCACATTATACATAAAAGTGATAAACCATTACGAGGTATTAGGGGTTAGCAACAATGCTTCCCAGGCTGATATACGTAGGTCATTTCGCTATTTAGCTCTAAAACATCATCCAGATAAGAACAAAAACTCTGAAGAGTCGAAACAAAAATTCATGCAGATAGTTGAAGCCTATGAAATACTTTCTGATGAACAGGCGAGAAAAAACTATGATACTGCTGCTAGTTACAGCCACAATGATAACCACTATCAACGTGCCTATTACACTTCTTATGTCTATAAAAATAATAATACGACCCGTCATTGGACTCCTTCTGCGGACTTTGATACGGTTTATAGCTATGAGGAAATCAAGCGAAAATATAGGCAAAGCAGAGTGCAAGGTGGTATATGGGACATAAGTGAAAGTGCAAGTAGTGGAATGTGGAAAGCAACAATGATTTTGTTCGGCGGTCTCGCAGCTATTGTTGCATTTATAATGCTTCTTCGCTAGCGTTATACGTTGATTGACTACTACTACTGTAATGCTCTAAGAAAGAGTTCACAAGTTAGTTAGAAGTTAAGATCATTACTATTGATTGGGCTATCGCTCTGATCATTTGACAAATATTCGCATATGCAAACCGTTAGCGCCTCGATATTGGGCATATGCATCATAAACTCAGGTTCTCAATATTTTGTTGCTGGATGCAAATTGCATATGCTTATTTTTGCTATTGTCGATCTTGTAGATAAAAAATAATCCATAGATAGAATTCTAATCTAATTTAATTTGATTTTGATATACATGTCTTTGGTCTTATTATTTAATAGAGGTTACTTTAGTGTCTCTTTCTGTTTCTTTTTTTTCTCTGTTCATACTCTTGTGCTTTCTTATCATGCGTGTAATATTTATAGCCGAAGAAAGCGGCGAGGCTCAGATTTGGTAGAGAAAAAATGATAAAACCATAAGATGCAAATAATGCCGACAGTATAATTCCCGCAATTCCAACACTTAAAGCGATGATAAACAAAACTTTTAGGTATTCCTTTTTGACTGCCAATGAACTGCATAGTTAAGATATAGAAATAAATATTGCTAGTACTTAGAGTGCCTTTTTCATTGTATTGCTGTCATACAGTCGTGTTTTCGAACTATTTACATTTATACTAGTCAAAAGTTTAAAAAAGGGGCGCATTCAGAAGGAATTCGAGAAGAGAGTGCGAGTAGTAGCCATAGGGAATCGTGTATTTATTACCAGCTTTAAACTAGCTGGAGTACAGGGAATAAAAGCTGATGCCCCAGAAGAGGCACTTTCTGAAATTAACAGGATAGGAGGAGATGGTAGTGATGTTGGCTTGATTCTATTAAGTGATGATATTGGTAAAAAAATCCGCTATAACCTAACTGATATACGATCAAAAAGGCCTATTCCCTTAATTTTTGAGCTTCCGTCGCCAGGGAGTTCTAAAGAGAATGTAGACTACAGAGCTCTTTTAAAGCAGATCCTTGGTGTTTAGAAACATGCATAATACAGGTACATATATACATATGCATGTTAATGCATCCATAAATCAAATCTCTGAGCCTATTGAAGTCATAAACAGCAATGCAATTGATTTTGTATGTACTTGAGCTTTTCTGGTATTTCCAGAGCAACACGAAACATAGATCGTTATTGAGAAAAGGCTTTATTATATCCCTAATAGATTAAAAATTCGTGTCAGACTCGAAAAACAACAGTACAGATAAAGATGTCGATAGCAACAGCAATAACGAACTTGAAGAAGAATTTGACGAAGATTTAGAAGACATAGAAGATGACGAAGAGGATGACTTAAACGCCGCTGATGATGAATAAATCAAGGTTACCAATGCTTAATCATATCACGAATAATACCGCAGATCAATAGACTCTCAATTTTTGGAGCATCAAAGCTTGTAATCGCTGAGTATATCTCGATATCTCTTATCCTTGTATGCTACATACCTCACATATTCTCCATACGTCATATCTAAAGAACATTTTGGACATTTTACAAATGCGAAGTCATCAGATAATTCTGCTGCAGCTTTGCAATCAGGACAGAGGATTTTCATACTATATATTAGTATTGGAATTTAATGTTAATAACCTTTCACTATCAAGCAATTACTGGTGATACAAGTAACGATAAAGTTTTGAATATTATGTGTCATGCTTGCAGAATAATTCTGGTATAGTTTTATGATGATATTTACATATATTTTATGGTAAAAACTAGTCTGTAATCAACTCACTTTATGCAAAGATAAAATGCAGTTATTACTATAATGGAATTATTACATAATAATAATACAGTAATAGCTTTTCGATTTTCAATAGTGCATAATATTAAATTGCCTTCAATTGTTTCACTATAGGTTGTCTTGATTTACGAAAAACACGGAATCCACAAATACATTTGATTTCCGGTAGTCTAGACAACTCCTCAGCTGTTACAGATGTACCACATCTCATGCATTCATAAGCTACATTGCCAAGACTATCCGAGCTACTCATAATATGATCATAAAAGTTATCCAAATTTAAGTTTTGAGGATACATATTGTGCAAAGTATTATTAATTGAAAGAATGAAAGAATGAAACCAAAGCAAACTTTAAACACTCTGTAATATCAAGCACATATAACACTTGGGAAGGTGCCAGATCCGAACCTACCTGTAACTATAGTTATCCGGATTTTAGACCTGTTTGGCACTATGGCATTTGCAGTGACTGGAGCATTCAAGCCAATTGAATACAAATCGGATATTGTAGGCATAATAATTCTCTCCACTATTACGGGAGTTGCAGGAGTGGTAATACGAGATATAACTTTTGGAAAACTTTCACCTACTGCTGTTGTCAATCCGCTCTATATTACAATAACTGTGAGCACTGCAATAGCAATTTTCTTTCTGTGTCCTTCATTAAAAAAACATTCCGACCTCTTTTTGAAGTTTGATGCAATTGCACTTGAAGTATTTACAATAATTGGCTCTATTTTTGCATATAACATGTTTGGTTTGAACTTTCTTGCGATGTCTATTTCAGGCGTACTTACTGCAGTAGGTGGTGGTATTTTAAGAGATGTATTTGTCAATGAAATACCAATGGAATTTGTTAAGGAATTCTATGCTTCAGCAAGTTTCCTAAGCATAGTGATCCTATTTAGTTTGCTCTCTATAAACACTAACTTAAGTTTAGCTGCTATTATAGCTATGATAATGACAACCTCAATACGCCTAATAGCGGTGAAATTCCAGTGGAATTTGCCCAGGGCACGAAATTAATATTTCTTCCACTAGTACACTCATCATCATCATGAATTTTGTTCAATTAGTTCATAATCATCGACTAAGTAAAACACAGCAAATTTTTGAATTCTTGTCATAACATTATGACCAAACGTACAATTAAGGACAAAATGAATGTTTGATGATGCTAGATACTTTGCGTGACATTATGAGTAAAGCTATGTTCTATATCTATTTACTAGGTGTACCAAAGTTTAACAGATTATCGGTAGGGATTCATCTTTTTTAGGCTATTACACCATCAGCCTTGTACAAGATATCCTTTTTCAAAGAAACTATTTGCTCTTCCTTTTTGGTTCTCAAAACAGTCATTAATTCTGTTTCCAAAATATGTGGTAATTTACGTATCTTATTTTCTACAACATCTCTCATCTGATTC
>Ga0126310_10001044_pt1 | contig 10300 bp, 10 predicted proteins | sample Plot60_FD_92540 | JGI IMG/M metagenome (GOLD analysis project Ga0126310, IMG submission 92540) | Serpentine soil microbial communities from UC McLaughlin Reserve, CA, USA - Plot60 | ecosystem: Environmental > Terrestrial > Soil > Grasslands | place: USA: UC McLaughlin Reserve, Lake County... | reverse complement strand
TTTGATTGCTCCGCTCGCTCCGCGCGGATCGCGCTTGGCAGTCGCCTACTTCGTCGTTACTCGGGGACGAAAAGCGTGTCCCCTCGCTCCTCCTCAGTACGCGACGCGCGATCCCACGATGCGCCTGCCGGACTGGTGGCTGGTCGACTCGCCTCCCGATTCCTTGTTGCCCACCGACTTCGACTCGTCCGTGCCGAGCAAGTCCTCGAGCTCTTTGGCGGTCATGTTGACGGTGTCCTGCCAGTCGGCCCAGACCTCGGCGACGGCCTCCTCGGCTCCGGTGGCCATCGCCGTCACACCTTCTTCCTCAGCGCTGACGGTTTGTGCACTGCCTCGCCGCCACTCTTGTCGCTGCGCACGAGGTACTGCGGATCATCCTTGCTGGCCCGTACCTTACGGCTCGCCAGCTCGGTGTCGTCGGTGATCTTCTGGAGCACCTCGCCCTCGGCATTCCCGCCGTGGCTCTTCCAGGTAACTCGGTCACCCTTCTTGAAGTCCTGGCTCATCTCCTTGCTCCTCGGTGTTTCCCTCGACCGTGGTCATGCCGCCGTCGAGGCCGGGCTGCTTCGTGCCGGCTGCACCCATGGACATGAACTTAGTCAATCTGCAGAGAACTGATTAAGCACTCTGTTCAAATCTCCCGTCCAGACTACCAAGCCGTGACATGTTGTTTCGAGCGGAGGAGTTCCGATGAGCCAGATCCAGCAGTCCGTCGACGTCGACGTACCAGTGAACGTCGCTCCTCGACCGGGCGATCCAAACGGCTGAGGGCCGGCCCACTGGAGACCTGGTTCCACGACGGGCTGGACACCAAGGGGCTAAGCCTGATCAAGGTGCACGTTGACTCACGCGAAGTACTGGGAGTCATCGTCGAGAAGGTGCCGCTGATCGGCGCGGCGTGGGCAGCGGCGACCGGTGACCCGGACAAGTTCCCAGGCACCAATCCGTCGGTGGATCTCTAGGGGTTCGCTCTTGGGTGCATCCGCACCTTCCGCTGTGAGCAGGCCCGCTCCCGCCTGCGGCTTGACTTCACCGGCGTCAGCTTGCTCGGCGTCGAGCTGTCCGGGAACGATCCGACAGGTTGAGCTTCGCCTGCGCCTTTGCCGTCTTGACCGCCTCAGTGAGCGTGTCGATGTCGTATGCGCCATATTGCCGGCGCCCGTTGATGAAGAACGTCGGGGTGCCCGCCACTCCGCTGGAGCCGGCGGAGTCGATGTCTTCGGCCACCTGGTCGGCGCCGACATGGCGGCGCAGATCCTCGCGGAACCGGTCGACGTCCAGCCCGAGCTCGGCGGCGTAGCGCATGAGGTGAACCGGCCGCAGCTCCTGTTGATGCCCCAGCAGCAAATCATGCATGGGCCAAAACGCACCTTGTCGGTCAGCCGCCTCAGCCGCCTCGGCGCTCAGCGCAGCGTTCGGGTGCACGTCGGTCAGCGGCAGGTGTCGCCAGACGTACCGGAGGTCGCCGAAGTTGGCCAGCAGCTCGCGTACGACGGGCTCGGCCTGCCCGCAGTAGGGGCACTCGAAGTCTCCGTACTCGACAAGAGTCACCTGTGCATCCGCAGGGCCCCGGATGTGGTCCCGGTCCGAGTCGACCGGCACGCCCAGGTCTACCAACGTCTGGGCTGTGCCGAGCAGCGCGCGGGTCCGACGGGCTGGTGAGAGTCGTGCGGTAAGCCCAAAGACCATCCAGGCGAGCAGGGAGGCGAGCAGGGCCGCCGACAGGATGCCGAGCTTGGCTTCCTGCAGTTCCGGCCCGGAGAAGGCGAGGCTGGCTATGAGCAGCGAGACGGTAAACCCGATGCTCGCGATTGCGCCGGTCCCAGCGAGCGCCGCCCAGCCGACCGGAATGCGCAGTCGCCCCCGGGTTAGCCGGCTGACGAGCCAAGCGGTACCAGCGATGCCGATCGGCTTGCCGAGCACGTAGCCGGCGACAATACCGAGAGTGATGGGGGACGTGGTGGCTCGTACCAAGAACTCTCGGCTAATCTCGACGCCGGCGTTGGCCAGCGCGAAGATCGGAACGATCACGTAGCTCGTCCAGGGGTGGTAGGCCCGCTGTAGGCGCTCGTTCGGCGACAGCGACTGGGTTAGGCCTACCCGCGCGGACTCGGCGAGCTCAGGGGTGGGCTGCTCGCGGAAGAGCCGGAACAGGTCGGTGGCCCGCTCCAGGTCACCCCGCATGGGCGTGTACGCGGAGGTGAGGAGGCCGAGCGCAAGACCTAGCACGACCGGCTCGACCCCGGAGGCCTGCAGTGCGACCCACGCTGCGGCGCCGAGCAGGAAGTAGAGCAGCCCGTAGCGGATACGGGCGAGCCGTAGCAGCAGTATGCCGCCGAGGATGCCGAGCGCCAGTAGCAAGGGACGGAGCCCAACCGGGCCGCTGTAGACAGTCGCGATCACCAGTAGGGCCACAAGATCATCCACCACGACCACCGTGAGCAGGAAGATCCGGACCCGATCGGGGAGTCCTCGCGCCACCAGCGCCAGCAGCCCTAGAGCGAAGGCCGTGTCGGTGGACATCGTCGTCCCCCAGCCAGCGGCCGAGTCCCGGCCGCTGTTGATGGCCAGGAAGATGACGACTGGCACAGTCATGCCCCCTATCCCCGCCAGCACCGGGAGTGTGGCCCGACGTCGTTGCCGCAGCTCGCCAAGGTCGAACTCCCGGCGTGCCTCCAGCCCGACCACGAAAAAGAAGAAGGTCATCAAGCCGCTGTTGACCCACTCACGCAGGGTCCGAGTGAGGCCAACGTCTCCGAGCCGGATCGTCAGGGGGGTTTCCCATGCCGAGGCGTACGCCCCAGGAGCGAGGTTGGCCCAGACAAGCGCCGCCATGGTCGCCAACAGCAATACCCCGGCGCTGCCAGACTCGGTTTGTAGAAACGCACGCAGCGGGGCTTGCAGGCTGCGCGACCACGGCGTCCGGCCCGAGAAAGGTCCGGTCGGGGTCGCGGGCTCGGTCAGGGCGACCTCCTCCGACTGCCGTGGTCGTGACCACCGTCGCGACCGTACGCTTGTTGGTTTGCCTTGTCTTGCGAGCCCCGGCAGTTGAGGGTGAGCAACACCGCGACGCGGTAGCAGAGCGGCGGAGGATGCGGGATTCGAACCCGCGAGGGCGTGAACCCAACCCGCTTTCCAAGCGAGCGCCATAGGCCTCTAGGCGAATCCTCCGCGCGGAAGGTTACCGGCAATCACAAGCACCAGCGAAGCCGCTTAACTTTAGCCAGCTGTCGTCCTGCTTGGGGAGAGCGCGCTAACCGCCCATCCGCCGCCGCGGGCGTGGGCGATTGGTGCGCTCTCGGCGGATCTGACATCGGTGTGTGACGAACGCCTCACTGGCGGTCCACCTAGTGTGTCTTTCGGGCTTCCGTCTGAAAGCTGACCTAGTCTCTGCCGGAAGACCAACCGACTCGACTCATTACGGAGATCGATTCATGTCCTTGAATATCAAATCCAACGGAACCAGCACTCGAATCCAGTTCATCCTGCCAGATGACATCCACGACGGACCTATTTCGGCGGTCGGGACCTTCAACGACTGGGTGCCGGGAGCCCACAAGTTGGTGCGTCGTAGCAACGGTACGCGGAGCGTAAGCGTCGCAGTGCCGGCTGGCCAGGCGATCAAGTTCCGCTACCTCGGAGCGGGCGGTGTCTGGTTCGACGATGAGGACGCCGACGCCATCACTCCTGAAGGCTCCTTGATCAACGCCTAGGAATCCGGGGTACGCCCCAGCAAAGCCAGTCAGCAGGCGAGAGCAAGTTGGGGGCGCCCGGCATAGTGGTCGCTCAGCTGCCGATAGGGTCGGCTGCGTAGCGCATATGCCGTGATGCCAAGCCCGACGATGCCGGTCAGGACGAAGACCAGTGCGATTCCGCGGTGAGGTCCGGTGCCGAACCAGCCGCCGATCAGGTCCGCACCCGCGCCGGTCGTCATGAACGGGATGAAGATCAGTTGTGTCAGCGGCCCGATCAAAAATGCCGTCAGCGGGGACGCGGCCTGTTCAACGCTCTGTGCGAACCCGAAGACCCTGCCCTGGCGCTCAAACGGCACGACCTGCTGAAGGACGGTCTGTTCGGCAGCTTCGGCGTAAGGAATCAAGACCATGTAGACAGCCATGCCTGCTGCCAGCAAGATCACCGACGAACGCAGCGGGAACAGGCAAGTCACGCTCCATAACACAACGTTGATCAGCAGCAGTACGCGTACCGGGCTCTTGCTTAGGCCTGTCTTGGCAACGGCAAGCCCACCCGCGATAAAGCCCGTGCTGAGGGCTCCCCACAGCAGACCCCACCTCTCGACCGACATCAGCGACAATCCGTAGGCATCCATTAGGGCCATGAATGTGCCGCCCAGGAAGTTGTTGAAGCAGGAGAAGCCAATGAGGGCTAGCAGCCCCGGAACGCCACGTACCAGCCGTAGCGTGCCTCGCAGATCGACCTTGTTCGGCTCAGCTTGCGGCTGGCTCTTCTCGGAAACTGGTGGTCCCGCGCTTTGGGGACGGTCTGCGACACGGACCAATGCCAGATGCGCGACGCTCACTCCAAGCACCGCGATGCCCAGCAGCAACACGTAGAACATGTCGCCAGCAGCAACCAGCACGCCGCTGATCACCGAGGTCACCAGAAACGAGACGCCGGTGGTGGTGCCCACGAGGCCGTTGGCCCGGTCCCTGCGATCTTCAGAGATCAACACAGTTACCAGGGTCTGCAAGGCGATCGAGCGAATGTTGCCCGTGATAACGCCCAACATCGTCATCACGATGAAGATCCACAATGTCAAGCTGGCTGGGTTAGCGAACGTTTGCTTTGGCGTGAGTTCGTAGAGCGTGAAGGCGGCGGCGTAGAGAGTTAGCGAGACGACGGCAGACGCTTGCATGACGGTTTTCTTGCCGTGGCGGTCCACCAGGCTGCCAAACCAGATTCCGCTGGCGGCGGTGGTCAGCAGGAAGATTCCGGCGACCATTCCTGTAGCCAGCACAGAGTGGGTTTCCAGGAACACCCAGAACGTGACGGCAAACCACATCGTGAAGTTGATGACCGACACGAGCAGCGTGTTGACCAACAGGTGTACGAACGTGCGATCTGTGCTTCGCCTCAAGTCGATGGCCCGCGCCTTGCTGGACATGATGTGGACTCCCGTCAGCCGTTTCTATGAATTCAGACCGCTGAAACTCTGAAACTCATCGGCTTCGGTACATCCCGTACACTCGTTCCCTGGTCCCCCGTGTGGCGATAACTCACCCAATCCCCCCAGGGCTTGACGGCAGCAAGGGTAAGTGAGCTCTTTCGGGTACGCGGGGGACCGCTCTTTGTTAGCAGCTCCGCGACGCCTTGCTGGGGCGTTTCTCCGCACAAGGCTACGAATGCTCTGAAATCGGCCGTATTGCGCCTCATTTGCGACCTTGTGCGGAGAAACTGCCTCGGCGGCGGGCAACAAGGTCCCCGGAACGTACTAAGCCGCTGGAGCCCGCAGACCCAGCCGGTCCATGAGACTCATGGCATCGAACGGAGCGTGTACCTTCGCGTCATTGTCAAAGTAGACATAGACATCGCAGCCCTGATCCACCCAGGATCTGATCTTGGTCGCCCAATCGTCGAGCTCGTGATCGCTGTAGCCGCTCGTGTAAAGCTGATCATGACCATGCATCCGCACATACATGAGGTCTGTGGTGATCTCGGTGATGATCGGCCACTTGCCGGGATTGTCGGCAACCACGAGCGCGATCTTGTGCCGGCTGAGCAGCTTGTAGAACTCGCGGGTACGAAAGCTCTCGTGCCGCACCTCAATGGCATGCCGCAGTCGGTGCCTGGGGTGACGAGCCTTCGTCAAGGCATGATCATCAGACACGCGTTGATCATGATCACCGGCGATCTTGGCTGCCGACCCGGCCGTACGCGGCAGTTGCGCGAAGAAGGCTTCCATTCGATCAGTATTGAAGCCAAGGTTTGGCGGCAGCTGCCACAAGATAGGACCTAACTTCTGATCAAGAGCCAGCAAACCAGACGCGAAGAAGTTGGCCAGCGGAGTTTCGATGCCGCTTAGCTTCTTCATATGGGTAATGAACCGCCCACCCTTTACGGCAAAGACGAAGTCTTCCGGCACGCAAGCCGCCCACGCATCGAAGCTCGATCGGCGCTGCAGTGAGTAGAAGCTGCCGTTGATCTCAACGGAGTTCATCCGCTCGGCCGCGTAACGCAGCTCCTCGCGCTGTGGCAGTCCGCGCGGATAGAACGTCCCGCGCCAGCGTGGGTACGTCCAGCCTGAAATGCCGATCCGGACCGTCACAGTCGTATGCCGTACCGGACCAAGATCGGTTTCAACGCCGGCATGCCGCCGTCGACCGGAAAGAGCTCGCTGTGAATCCCGATCTCCCGCGCGCCGGCAACATTCCCTTCATGATCATCAATGAAGAGCACTCGGTCTGGGGCGGCATCGATGCGGTCCATGATCGCCTTAAAGTACCCCGCCTCAGGTTTGGCAAACCCAAGTTCGAAAGAGTAGAACTGCTCGTCGAAGATCTTCTCGAAACCAAGCGAGCTGCGCATGTACGCGCCACGCAGGTTGTGCTGATTGGTCGCCAGCGCACAGCGCACTCCAAGATCACGAACGGCACCTACTGCGTCGAGCATCGGCTGCCTGACCTCGATCCAGAAGTGCCGATCGATGACCTGCTCGAGCGGAGCGTCGATCTCGAATTGCCGCAGTACCTCGCGCATCGCTGCTCCGAAGTCCTTGCCGGTAAGGCACGCGACATCGGCGGCTGCGATGGCGAGCAGGAACTCCTCGGTCCGCGGCCCAGCCCAGGAGGTAAGTTCCTCCATCCAGCCCTTGCGGGGACCCTGGAGCACGCCGTCGGCGTCAAAGAGCACCCAGTCGACGTTCACGGCAGCGCAGCCTACTCGGGTTCGATTGCTCCGCTCGCTGGCGCTCGCTCCGCGCGGATCGCGCCGTTGAGCCCGCCTACTTCCTCGTCGCCCGGGGACGAAAGCACGTCCCCTCGCTCCTCCTCACCACGGCGGGGGTGCGATCCGGGGAAGCGGAGTTTCGCACATAGCGCACTCCGGCTGTCACCATCCCGGCATAGGGTGCATGCGTGGAAGAACCGGGGCTCGATGACCTTCAGCCCTCCGATGCCGAGCGGGATCGAGTCGAGCACACCCAGGACGACGCGTTGTTCGACGACCCGGGCAGCAGGGCGTCCAAAAACGCCCCACTCGCGCTCTACCGGCGCTATCGGCCGGACACCTTCGCCGAGGTCATCGGACAAGACCACGTCACGGAGCCTCTGCAGCGCGCGCTGACCAACAATCGGGTCAATCATGCCTACCTGTTCTCCGGCCCACGAGGATGCGGCAAGACCACCTCAGCCCGCATCCTTGCCCGAGCCCTCAACTGCGAGAAGGGTCCGCGCGCGGTGCCTTGCGGCGAATGCCGCTCTTGCCGGGATCTGGCCCGCAACGGCCCCGGCAGCATCGACGTCATCGAGATCGACGCAGCCAGTCACGGTGGCGTCGACGACGCCCGTGATCTCCGTGAACGCGCCTTCTTCGCCCCGGTCAGCAGCCGCTTCAAGATCTACATCGTCGACGAAGCCCACATGGTGACCACCGCCGGCTTCAACGCGCTGCTCAAGCTCGTCGAGGAGCCGCCGCCGCACGTCAAGTTCGTTTTCGCCACAACCGAGCCGGACAAGGTCATCTCGACGATCCGCTCGCGTACGCATCACTATCCATTCCGGTTGGTACCGCCACGGCTGCTGACCGAATACCTGGCCAAGCTTTGTAACGCCGAAGGCATCCCGGTGGAGCCTGCCGTGCTGCCCTTGGTGGTACGCGCCGGTAGCGGCTCGGTCCGCGACTCGTTGTCGGTGCTTGACCAACTTCTCGGCGGCGCCGAGGAATCGGGCGTTTCCTATCGGCAGGCGGCGGTACTGCTGGGATATACCCCCGACTCACTGCTCGATGAGTTCGTCGACGCGTTCGCCGCCGGTGACGCCGGCGGGGTCTTTGCCTGTGTGGACAAGGTGATCGAGGTCGGCCAGGACCCCCGGCGCTTTGCCGAGGATCTGCTACGCCGGCTTCGGGACCTGGTGATCGTCGCGGCAGTGCCGGATGCGCTGACTTCTGGGCTCGTCGATGTGGCTCCCGACCAGGCGGAACGCCTCGCATCCCAGGCCGCAGCCCTTGGCGCTGGTGAGCTGACCCGAGCTGCGGAGGTTATCGCCACCGGGCTCACCGACATGCGAGGTACCACCGCCCCCCGGCTGCATCTGGAACTCATGTGCGCCCGGGTGCTACTGCCCGGTGCCGACGCCGACGACCGCGGTGTTCATGCACGCCTCGATCGTCTCGAGCGGCGCGTCGGCGTAGTGGGCGCGCCCCCCGCTCCGGCCAAAGCTCCGGCCTCACCGGACCAGACTCCGCCTCAACCAGAGGCAGCGAGCGCGCCCCTCTCGGCCCCCGAACCGGTCCAATCCACGGACCCGGCAATAGATACCCAGGCTGCCCAGACAGAAACCCAGGTTGGCCTGTCGGTCACCGATGTACGCCGGTTGTGGCCCGAGGTACTGGAAGAGGTCAAAGGCAAGCGCCGCTTCACCTGGATTCTGCTTAGCCAAAATGCCCAGGTAGCCGAACTCCGCAACGGCACCTTGCTGCTGGCCATGTCCAATGCAGGCGCGCGGGACAGCTTCTCCCGCGGCGGCAGCGAGGATGTCTTGCGCGAGGCAATGGTCGTCGTTATGGGCGCCGACTTCGCGATCGAGACGATGATCGATCCCAGCGCCGCTCCGAATACCGCCGTGCAGCCGCGCAGCCAGTCGCCAGCTACGCCGCCGCCCGCCGCCCCCGGTCCAGCACCCAACTCGCCCAAGATCCGCGCGACAAACGGCGTCCGACACGACACTGCCGAGGACCCAGACGCACTGGCGAGCCGCGATGACAGCGACCTGGAGGAGGACGCCGAGTCCCAGACCGAGCTGCTGGCGCGCCATCTTGGCGCGGAGATCATCGCTGAGGAGGATCACGGCGCATAGGCTGGGCGCGCGAGAACCTCCACCCTGAAAGGCCCGCGATGATTCCCGAAGGTGATATGTCCGGTCTGCTGGCCCAGGCTCAGGCAATGCAGGAGCAGTTCCTCAACGCCCAGCAGGAGCTGGCCGAGATGCAGATCGAGGGCTCCGCTGGCGGCGACCTGGTGATCGCAACGGTTACCGGCTCAGGCGAGTTGGTTGGTCTGCTGATCAAGCCGGAGGCCGTTGATCCGAGCGACACCGAGACATTGGCCGACTTGGTCGTGGCCGCCGTACGCGATGCCACCAACAAGGCCCAAGCGGTCGCCGCCGGCAAGCTCGGACCGCTGGCCGGTGGACTGGGCATGGGTGGCGGACTGCCTTTCTGACGGATTTCGAGCATGTACGAGGGCCCGGTCCAGGATTTGATCGACGAGCTCGGGCGACTGCCCGGGATCGGGCCGAAGAGCGCCCAGCGGCTGGCGTTCCACATCCTCGCCGCTGATCCGGACGACGTCGCGCGCCTGGCCGCCACACTCAAAAAGGTCAAGGAGACGGTCAAGTTCTGCGAGATTTGCTTCAACGTCTCCGAGGACACCCAATGCCGGATTTGCCGTGATCCACGCCGCGACGAAACCAGCATCTGTGTGGTTGAAGAGGCCAAGGACGTCGTGGCGGTGGAACGTACTCGTGAGTTCCGAGGCCGCTACCACGTACTGGGCGGCGCGATCAGCCCGATCGACGGGATTGGGCCGGCTGATCTCAAGATCCGTGAGCTGTGTCTCCGGCTCGCGGATGGCACGGTGACCGAGGTGATCTTGGCGACCGACCCGAATCTCGAAGGTGAGGCAACCGCCACGTATCTGAGTCGTCTCTTGCTGCCCATGGGTGTCAAGGTCAGCCGGCTCGCGAGCGGCCTGCCCGTCGGTGGTGATCTTGAGTACGCCGACGAGGTAACCCTTGGCCGGGCGTTCGAGGGTCGCCGCTACGTCGACGCCTGAGCCTCTTCGACTCGCTGTCGGAAACCTACGTTCACGTAGTTTTCTCACGCTCTGCACAGGTTACAACCTGTGCAGACCGCCAGCAGTCTACGTAAACCTAGGTTTCAGGCAAGCCAGGAGAGCGAGAGGGCAGGCTCAATTTAGACTGCGACGAGGTCGTCTTCGGTGTGGTAGACGCCGAGCCGCTCACAGGCTTCGTTCAAGATGCGCTGGACTGCCAGAGTGTCGGCCAGCGGCATGATCACGCTCTCCGTGCGGCCGGCGCGTATGCACTCGGTCACCTCAATG
>Ga0126310_10001043_pt1 | contig 10305 bp, 13 predicted proteins | sample Plot60_FD_92540 | JGI IMG/M metagenome (GOLD analysis project Ga0126310, IMG submission 92540) | Serpentine soil microbial communities from UC McLaughlin Reserve, CA, USA - Plot60 | ecosystem: Environmental > Terrestrial > Soil > Grasslands | place: USA: UC McLaughlin Reserve, Lake County... | reverse complement strand
ATGAAAAATAAGTAACAAAATTTGTGCGTATTCAAGTTTTATGTATTCAAGGAAGGCTCATTACGTATAATATCGTCAATCAGATTCTTTATTTTATTGAAACTATCTTCTAAGTATGGGATTACTTCGAGATCAGTTTGAGGATCAGACCTCAATGAAACTCTGGTTCCGCTGCTCGAGCTCTTGCCAGTATTCATGTTCCCGAACAGACCTACGCTAACATGTTTGTTTATCAAATTTGTATGAAGACCCTGATTCCTTAGATCTTTTAATGTCCAAAGCCACCTTTTTTCCTCTAGTGCTTTATTCAGATATTCTAGTAATTTGGCTTTCTATTCTGCAATTATGGCCAACTAGCAAAATTATATTGCTGCCACATTTCCATGATTTTGCCATTTGAAATGCGAAATAGATCAAAGCCTGTTGCGACGTATGGTTTGCCTGTAGGTGGATTGCCAAATAATGGTCCCGTATTTGTTCCACTATTTGTCCATCTAATTAGTACTTTATCTCCTTTTGCAAAGGCATCATCATGTATTAGTTTTCTATCTGGTACAGCTGTTATTATTGCAGATGCATATTTCTTTGCTCCTTCAGGGCCGTTACGTAACTCTTCAGAAAGAGTTGGATTGTGTAAAACAAAATCAGGCGATAAAATCTCATCTGCTACTTCTAGCTTGCCTTTTTGAAATATATCATTATGGTATCGAAGGGCTAGGGCTTGATTTTTTTCTCCTCATCTTCTTGTTCTTTTGTCATAGTTGGTAGATATTAGAGCAGTATATAAGGTTCATTGAATTGTACAATTCATATCGTACTCCATGGCTTATGAATAGTGTGGTCAGTTTTCCATTCCATAATCAATACATATAGATATGGACGAAGATATATAGAGATATATAAAAACACAAACTTTTGTTATCACGCTTGCTACTATTATTTAATTAGATTGGTTGGAGTTGTTTTCTTTAATTTAACTCAAAACGCATATGCTATAAAAAAAGGGAACTGCACTTCACTGAATTTTCTATGGGAGCGCATAAGATAAAACCTATTATCATGTCTTTAAACTTCAGCTTTATTACCTGCAACCTATCTAATGTGACGACACTTTAATTTTTGTGCGACTCCTCAATGGCACTTTTTTTTCGTGGAAACATTTTCTCGTATGGCTCCAATATACTTCTACAAAATTGCATACCCTTTTGCGTAGGCCTATATATTGTAACTATCCTTTTGCCAGTATGTGTTTCACTTTTGCTTATCAGGCCATTTAGTTCTAACTCATAAATGATGGATTTGTGTTTCTTTAAGTTCAATCCACAAAAACTAATTAATGTAGTCTGGTTTAGTTCACCATACTCAACCAATTTTAGTATTATATCCTCAATAATATAGATCCTATCACGATATGAGGATGTAGAACCAGACATTACTAGCACCTGATTTGTAACGTTGTTTATACCTATACACTCATTTAAAGGGCAAGTTTGTTTAGTAATGTACTATAATTACTTATAATAATCTTAGCTGCTGTAAATGTTACTCCAATATGACCATTTGCTTTACCAGAGTTATTCCACTCTCCATAATCATTATACTTGTGTTTGCTTGAACGAGCAATAGTCAGATCAGAACCTGGAACAGGTGTGAACGGTATATAAAGCAAAAGCGAGCCTTCATTTTTCACCATCTTCAATTGCTTCGATCTGTAATTCTAACGTATCTGGTGTTTCCTACACCGAATTCAAAAGGGACTGATTTTACTCCAAGCATTTCACCTATAAGATTATTAGCTGCGGCAAAGAATCCTATTTCTTGCCGAATGTATCTTTATATTGCGTATTATTGCTCCTGTGCTGCTCTTTTGTCTCGAATATTCGCTCGCATTCCTACATTATCATCTAAGTATTTAGAAGCCTGATCACAGAAAACATGATATGTAGAATACTTAGATATCTATTCAACATTTTAGAAGACTGGTGTTGGTGATGATAATTCAATAACAAAAAGACACTTGTAAATTGTGTCAAAGAGTTGTATAAAATGGGTCTCACATCATCAGTATCTGGTAACCACAGTATTAGGTTTAAAGGCAAAAAGTGGATGTGGATAACTCCTTCTGGAATTCCTCGTTATATCCTACAAGAGAAAGATTTGGTTAAAGTTCACTTGGAAGCAAACTCGACAATTAGCCATGGCACTAGTACCAGATCTAGATATAAATCAAAACCAAGCATTGAATGGCGTATGCATGCTTCTATCTATAATAAAAGATCAAAGGTAAACGCAGTTGTTCACACTCATAGTCCTTATACTCTTGCTATTGCTATATCAGTAAATGAATTTCAACACATAATAGAAGAAGCTAAAATTGTGGTGGGAAACCCCGTAATAATATCAAATAAGCCATCAGGATCACTAGATTTGGCAAACGCGGTTTCAAATGCATTTGTAGGAGAAAAGGATGAAGAACAAGTAAGAGCAGTCATAATTAGAAATCACGGAGTAGTATCTATTGGAAATAATATATACGAAGCTCGTGCAGTTATAGAGTCACTTGAAGAATGGGCTAAGATCTATACAATATCTAAAATCTTAGGCGGAGCAAAGTATGTATTATAAAAGATAAGCCCATTGCTACTGTATCCTTTTTCAATAGTTGCTGAAAGAATTGTTGAGCAGTCAATAGTTTAATTTAACACACTTAGATACTTCAAGAAAAACCTTAAATTATATGATTTATAACCTGCGGTGTTTGAAAATTGTAGCCATTCTTTACCCCGGTGGAGAAGCAGCTAAGAATAACGCAAACTTGTTGGGTTGTGCAGAGAATGCCCTTGGGCTAAGAGATTTCCTTGAAAGCAATGGTCATGAATTTGTAGTACTGACCGACAAGGAGTATGAGCTTGATGGACACCTTCCCACTACTGATGTATTAATTACTACTCCATTCTGGCCAGCTTATGTTACTAGAGAAAGAATTTCGAACGCTCCAAAGCTTCGGCTTATTTTGACTGCTGGTGTCGGTTCCGATCATATAGATTTAGCGGCTGCAGCTGCGAAAGGAATTACTGTGGCAGAGATTACAGGTAGCAACGTTGTAAGTGTAGCTGAGCAAGTGGTAATGCATATCTTAGCTCTTGTTCGTAACTATATTCCCGCTTACAAACAGGTTCTCGATGGTAGATGGGATATTGCAGAAATTGCTGCTAATGCTCATGATCTTGAGGGCAAGACTGTTGGAGTTATAGGAACTGGTCGAATTGGACAGAGGGTATGTACGAGGCTTAAAGCATTTGATATTGGCTTACTTTATTATAACAATTTTCGACTTAGTACTGTTGAAGAATTTGTACTCGGTGTACGCTACGCCCCTTTGGACGAACTAGTTGAAAAATCAGATATCATCACCATCAATACGCCTCTAACTCCAGAGACCGATGGAATGTTTAATCGTGATCTCTTATTTAGGATGAAAAAAGGCGCTTACCTTGTCAACACCGCTCGGGGCAAGATTATTGATACTCGCTCACTTGTTGAAGTCTTGGAGAAAGGTCATTTGGCAGGATATGCTGGAGATGTATGGTATCCTGAGCCTGCACCTATGGATCACCCATGGAGACGTATGCCTAACCACGGGATGGTACATCACTACTCCGGGACAACTTTAGAAGCACAAAGGAGATATGCCGATGGAATTAAAAATTGCCTTTCGAATTTTCTAAAAGGACGTGCTATTGATCGTGATTACCTCATAGTAGACGATGGAAAGGTAGTAAGCCCCAGTTATAGTTATGCCTTCAAGAGAGAATAATCCGAGTCATTTTGCAAAACACTATCTCAATTAATCGTTGAGGGAAGCATAGTGAAGCTCGCAGAAAGAGCTAGATAAAGATAAGAGAATTGGGATGGCTAAATCAAATAAATAAACTCAATGCTACCGGAATCTGATCAATTAAGCATGTCATCTCAATTTACAAGCTTGATATCGACATGATATTAAATAGGATATATGATACATTACTTTAGCTGAAATGCAAAAAGATACATTTCTCAGGGCCGAGTATCAAAGTATATAACCTAACATATCCAATAAGATTACTGATCTTTAATGCTAATTGCTATACTTAAAAGAAGTATAATTCAAATAAACACTGATGATGAAGGAAAAGAAAAACAAACAGTGTCCAATATGTGGTTGTACAGACCATAGATTGATAGGATGTGCGACACATTGGCGAAACCATTTTAAGAATGACGAAGGAAGATGTGAAATAGGAAAAGGTGAAGAGAAGAGCACCAGTGATTAAAACTCATAGTCTGCGGCTACTGCAATTGCAGCTTTTGTATGTAAGTTTAAAGACTTAACAAATTGAAATAAACAAATAATCACTACTAGTATTTCAACATTATCTTTTCTATCTACCAGATAGAACAAATGTAAATCAACATTGCAAAAAATCATCATTTGCTAATGTTGAAAAAATTCATGTATACATTGCAATGGTATATCATTTTTAAAATATGCACTTTTTCCAATGAATGAATCGAACATTGTTGTAAATCACCAACTTTCAGTGCCAGTTCATAGTTTATACTCCTTATGATAATGGAGAAGTTGGGAATTGGATATCTAACCGTGAAGAGCATAATGATATGAGTGACGATATATAGAATTAATTGGAACTTGTCCTGTATTTTCGTGCAAAGAATCATTATCAATTGTATTTGATTCATAATATACATGGAGTGAATTATATTATATCTCTTATCTTATCTGCATACGTAATAGTATCAAAATTTAATGAAACGTATCACTACTTGTGTGTACCTGCTCCAAATGTAACTTGAATTCACTAGAGCTGTCAAACTCCTTACCACAGTATTCACATACAATACCATTGTTATCCGGATGGTTATTTTCTCCCTCTTCCTGCACGGTTTAACCATAATTTTATAGTATAAAAAGTTATACAATTAGCAAATTGCAACGGTTGAAGCTTTAATTATGAAGTTGGAAAATTATAATTATTTTCTCTTTTTTCATACTATATGGTCGTTGATAACACTCTTTTTAGCTAACATATCTAACTATTTGTCTTTTGTTATGACCATAGTCATCTTTAAGATTGGGTACGAATCTAATCTGTGGATTAAGCTTATTTTTACCAGTTCCTACAGCTGAATCAAATCCAAATCGTTCAATGTATCTGATTATAAAATATCCTAGTTCTGCTATTTCATCCATAGATTTAATTTCAAAATGCTAAGATGAATCAAACCATATGGCGCCGCTTCCGATGACTTTTCGTAATTGACTTTAGTCTGCAGTCTTGATAGAAATAGCATAGAATCGAAGGATTTGCAGTGAACCTGAAAAAGCTGTTAACATACTTGGTATTTCCCCGGTTATTTTATCATCACTTCCATTGTAAGTTGTAAAGTTAGTCTCTGATCTTAATTACATTCAACAGCAAAAAATGTTACAAAATCGCAATCACAGAAAGATGTAAAACGAAGATTCCCATACAGCTATTGCAGCCGCCGCTTCAAAACACTTGAAGTAAAACGCCATATAAGATATGCATATGCATCTAGACGTGCAATACAGACATGAAAAATCAAAGTAGATTTGGATATTTATTAAATACAAGCATTGTTTGATTGGGCTGGAGAGAAAGATGGTATTTAGTATTTAGTATTTAGTATTGCCCTAATGACCACACTATAAAAAAAAGCAGCACTTTCAGCCAATGTTTAAGGAATTATGATTAATTCGTGCATCCAGGAGGAAAACTTCCTTAATTTTGAAGATAACTTCTCCCTTATAGATAATATGATATATCCTGAAAACGGCCCTTGTTCTAGAATTGTATCCTATTTTAAGAATCTTCCTGAATGTCTCAAGTTGATAGTTTTTTATAATGCTTCCTATGCTCAGATGTTTTTGTTTTATCTTTATTATTATTTCTTCTGGTAAATTACTATAAACAATATTTGAAGTTGCGTAAACTAAATTTTCACCTGTTTTTTTGTTGATAATTCTTGCTACTCTTTTTATTGATTTATGATATTCCTTTTGTTTCAAAATTTTTACGGCTACTTCAGAATTTGTTAATATAGTCAGAACCTGCTCTAAAGTGCCAGTTTCTGCTAAGAGAATTTTTTCAAATAAGCTAAGTTTGATATTTGAAGTACTTTCAAGATCAGAAATCCTTTGTAGCATATGGATGCCAAAATCGTTCGTGTCAATCGGAATGACTACAACCATTTAATCTCAAATGAATATTTCAAATATTAACAAAATGATCGAAAAGTAGACGGCAAATGATTGATGCGGTAGCAAACGCTATGGTTCCTAAACTGATTATTTTAAGCCACATTTCTAGTCTTTTCTCACGGTGTTCGTCCTGCGACAGTCTTTTCAGGTCTTTATAAGGTCTAGATATTTTTATTTCTACATAACTAACAAGACCGGTAATGACAGATAAGGATACTGGCATAATATCAATAGAATTAGTCTGTATTATGAATCCAGCTAATAAAGGTAATACTCCCCAGGAAACTGCGAACCACAAATCATTATGAAAATATCCATTAAATAACTCCAAATTATATACAAAAACAAAAAATCCTTCTGAGATAGCTATTATCCATAATAAAGGCACGTAGAATATCATATAATAAAATCCAATAGAATATGCCGTTACTAAAGGTATTATTATCAGCATCCATAACTGCTTATTACTAAAATATCTTCCCCAAGGCTTTACATTCCGTGAACCAAGACCATCCGCAGCATGAGCAGATACCCCAAGAGCTAATATGTATATAAGAGCAATTGCTCCTACTCTATCCCATAGTATTACGTTTGGTAAAATAGAACCAATCATTACAAATGAAATACACATCCCGGTATAAGGAATGAAAAGCAAGCCCACAAAAGCCCGGAACCTGACAGGACCGAATTTTGGTACAAACCATTCCTTTAAGCGAGTATCGTCATTCATGGTTTTCTCGCAAAAATGATTGCAGCCGTCCCAAGTGTATAGTATTTGCAAAACACATTTTTAAATCCTCTCTGCTTAAGAGAATCTATTGTAAGTTCGACCCATTCGCTAGTCTTTACCAACTCATCTAGCTCGTTAAATACAGTCAGCCACGGTTTGGCGGCATAGCCTGTTATCCTAAGAATCACAAAATACATGTTCCAGATACTTTGGAATAGCTTATGTGTAGGGTAAGTAAAATCATGGAATAGCACGGTGCCATCATGTTTGAGAGTACGCCAGCATTCATCTACAACTATTTTGACGTCCACATATTTAGCTAGATAAGAGGACACGATCGAGTCGAAACACTCATTTTTATATGGCAACATTTCTGCGGTCCCATTAATAAGTAGTAAATTTTTTCTTTTGCTTTTTGCAACCTTTAAATAATTAAATTCTAGATCAATGCCAATCACCCTTGTAATATCAGCATTATCGATAAACATAGAAGAGAGAATACCCGTTCCACATGCAAGATCAAGAACTAGACATCTTTTGCCGATCATCTTTACAATTTGATTTTTCCAAACATAATCCTGGCCGAATGTGGTGAAGCGGACTATAGAATCATAATTAGTGGCATTATCAGAAGTGAAGAACGTTCTAGCATTTTTATAACCGTTGTGTACCTTCAATACCATATCTACATATACCGACTATCATATCTTAAAATTTATAGTGGTATCTGGCATATTTCATAGTTGTATTTCATCAACTGGCAAAGAGACATAACTATAGAAGAGATAAATGGACAGAAAGTTGTCGTCAAACGTAATAAATCAACAAAGGATTTTCATGAGTATCTCCTAATACTAGCATATACATTAATTTCGGTTCTTATGGTACACCCTTCCTCACCGCCGCTTGCTGGAAAAACCATGTTGAAGAATGAAGGATATGAAACTAGAATAAATTTGAGGCAGTTAGGAATTCCCACCCCTCGTCTAATTTCAATTTCTGATGACACTATTGTTGAAGAATATCTGGAAGGAGGTAATCTCTTTAGAGCTCTTTCTAATGGCGGACTTGATTCATTAGCTTTCCAAGCAGGAACATTAACTGGTAAATTACACAAAGCAGGTTATGTGTTTATAGATAACAAATCACAAAATTATCTTGTAACATTAGACAATTTAATTGTTAGAACAGATTTAGCGTTTATACAGAGAGAAGATTCGATTTTTTCTCGAAGTATGGATATAGGCTCATTTCTAGCAAGTATTATAGACTTTGAAAGATTTCAATATGATATGATAGAGAAGGCTTTTCTTGATGGATATAGATCACAGATGAAAAAGCTTCCATATTTGCATATAATTCTACGCAATATTCTTTCGCTAGGTTTCAGTTCTAATCAATCTGCGATGTTTAGAAACATTGCTAGGACTTCCACATATTTCGGATAATATAACTGAAGCACAGAGTACAATAGAGTGAAATGACATAAATAATTTGATGGAACCAATTACATCCATATACACAATCATCATCAGCAATTATGTTATTGTGAAAATTCAACATGATAGAAAAGAAAGTATAACTATAATGATGATCATTGCTCCTTTCCTTTTGTCTAAAGAATTATTTCATTTGTTATTCGTAGGTAAAATTTTTTGGCTCATGGACTTGATCAATCCAAGGCTCTGCAGCATTTTTACGTTTTCTATTATATCCCAATGTTCTGCAATTTTATTATTTGCTATTCTATAAAGATCTGCAGTCTTAAACGAAATATTTTTTCCAGATATAGGAATGCCGGCAGCAGATATGAGCGATCGTGCTGGCGTACCAGTGGTATTAGTAAATACTACCACATTATTTCCATCTGCTATAATGTGGTCTATCGTGATATGAAGGTCAGGAAATGCAGTCATTAGATCGCTGAAATATTGTTTGACTCCATGTAAGCCTTGATATGCTAGTAATTTATGTTCAATTTCATTTACCGATACCAGTTTATCTAGTGCTGTAATGTTACGATTGTTAAATGCTTGAGTAAAAGCGACTACTATTGATTTGTTCATATGATTGATGGAACTACTACTATCTTTCTCTTTCTCTTGCTGCTGTTGCTGAAGTTGTCCTAATACGTTTTGTTGCTTTTGCTGCTCAGATAACGAAAAAAAAATACTTACAGCTGCAGAAAAAGTTAAAACTATGGTCATTATTCTATAATTCATCAGCAAATTTTTCTTTCACCAATGCGATTAATGCCAAAACATCCCCATATAATATAAATGAATATACATCATAGTTAACATACTGTTATACTATAAACTGCTCACGATTACACATTAATTCGATTTTGCAAACTTCTCCATTATACGACCCATACACTTTGTAGTTTTATTTAGTAAATCAATCCTAGCAAATTCATTTGGGGAATGGATTCTTGAGAATATGTAGGTACTGCCTACTGAAATGCATGGTACATTAAGGATCTTAACGAATGGATACATCGGCCCTGTACCAGCAGATGATATGCTGATAATAGAGGAATCAAAAATTTCATTTGTGGATTCTTCAACCTGCCCTACAAAAGGATCGCTAGTTGATGTTCTGACAGCTGCTTCACCATGGATAAGTCTTGCTTCAATGTCATTACCAAATCCATTTTCCCTTAGATGATCTTTGAGTCGTGAGAACTGCTTTTCCGGTATCATATTCGGAACGAGTCTGAAATCTAACTTAGCAGTAGCTATAGCAGGCAGAACTGTTTTTGCTCCCTCACCGATATAACCTGCGGCCAGGCCTGCAATATTGCATGTTGCCATTCCAACAAGTGCTTTAATAGCATCTATCCCAACAACGTTGTTTACGAATGTATGTATTTGATATTCCTTTTTAAATTCATGCTCATCGAAAGAATCTCTAGATAGCATACTAAGTTCTTCCGGAGTAAATGGCCTTGCATCTTCATACCAGTCCCTAATTAGAATTTTACCTTCATCGTCTCTTAGAGTATTTAAGGCTCCTATAAGGCGCCAGGCAGGATTTTCGATTAAGACTGCAAGACTGGAATGAGCATCTCTAGATGGACCTTTTGCTATCAACTCTACATAAAGCAGGCCCTTCATCCCAAGGCTGATAATTGGTCTGCCATTTCCGTCAACATAACCAAACTCCCATATCACTCCATCGCATTTAAATTTGTCTCTATACTTATTGAGATACTGTTCTATATGTACACTCCCAATTTCCTCTTCTCCTTCTACTATGAATTTAACATTACATGGAACGTCACCAGTTT
>Ga0126310_10001042_pt1 | contig 10307 bp, 9 predicted proteins | sample Plot60_FD_92540 | JGI IMG/M metagenome (GOLD analysis project Ga0126310, IMG submission 92540) | Serpentine soil microbial communities from UC McLaughlin Reserve, CA, USA - Plot60 | ecosystem: Environmental > Terrestrial > Soil > Grasslands | place: USA: UC McLaughlin Reserve, Lake County... | reverse complement strand
GCAGGCGCTCGATGAGCATCTCCGTGACACGCGCCGTCCCGCAACCGGCATCGAGAACCCGCTCGTCGCCCGCGAGGGGCAGGCGTTCGAGCACCTCCGCGCCCCACCGCGCCTGGGGATCGGCGATCCGGTCGTACGAGGTCGCGTTCCACTCGCTGCTGGGCTGCACGAGCGAAGTGTGCCGCGTCGACACCTGGCACCGGTAGCCGCTTGACGAGCGCGCGGCTGGCCCTACATTGCCGCCCGTGGCGATCGACGAAGCAGCCCTCCACCCCGCCGCCGGCGCGGTCGAGGCCGTCGACGACTCCGAATCAGGGCCGCTGTACTGCTACCGGCATCCCAGGAGCGAGACGTACGTTCGCTGCGGCCGGTGCGACCAGCCGATCTGCCCCAAGTGCGCGGTGCAGGGACCGGTCGGGTTCCGATGCCGGCAGTGCGGGCTCGTCAGGAACGCGACGCTGTCGTCGTTCACGCCGCAGCAGCTCGCGCTTGGGATCGGCGCCTCGTTCGGCGGCGGCGCGATCCTCGGGTTTCTCGGCGGTCAGGTCGGCTTCTACTCGATCTTCATCGCCTTCTTCGGCGGCAGCCTGATCGCCGAGGCGATGGTGCGTGGCACCGGCATCAAGCGCGGGCCGATCATGCGCGTCCTCCTCTACGGCGGGATGCTCGGGGGGTTCGCGCTCGGCGCCCTCCTGCAGATCGCGTTCTTCCTGAACGCAGCGCTTCCGGACGAGGCGGCCCTGCCGCTCGAGTTCTGGCTCCAGACGATGCTGCCGTACATCGCGATCGGCGCGGGAGCCGCGGTCGCCGGCGCGTACTCGAGGGTGCGCTGGTTCTAGGTGGCCACTGACGGCGGGGAAGCCACCGTCCTCGGTTCGGGCGACGTCACATGAGGCTGACGGACGGCGGGCCAGCTGCGACACGGCCGACCGGCCAGTGCTCGACGCCCGAGTCGACGAGCTCCTCGTGGAGGTCCTTGACCGCCGCGCCTGGGATCGCGGCCAGGAGGCCGCCCGAGGTCTGCGGGTCGTGCGCGAGCGTGACGAGCTCCGGCGGAACGTCGTCACCAACCACGAGCGCCGGCGCCACGAACCGGCGGTTGTGGGCAGCCCCGCCCGTCTCGACGCCGTCGCGCGCGAGGTCGAGCGCGCCTTCGAGTGCCGGGAGCTTCGAGGCATCGAAGACGAACGCGGCTTCGGATGCCCGTGCCATCTCGAGCCCGTGCCCGAGGAGCCCGAAGCCCGTCACGTCGGTCGCGGCGCGGATGCCGTGGGCCACGAGGATCTCCGAAGCGCGGCGATTGAGCGTTCGCATCTGCTCGACTGCCGTCGCGAGATCCGCCGCCGCGGTTCGGCCTTGTCGGTCGCCGCTGACGAGCAGGCCCGTCCCGAGCGGCTTCGTCAGGATCAGCAGGTCGTCGGGCTGCGCGCCGCCCTTCCGGAGTAGGTGGTCGGGAGACGCGACCCCGACGACGGCGAGGCCGTACTTCGGCTCCGGATCGCGGATCGTGTGGCCGCCGGCAAGCATGCCGCCGGCCTCCCGAACCTTGGACGCGGCGCCGTCGAGGATCGCCCGGAACGCTTGGCTCGGCATGTCCTCCGGAACCGCCGCGACCGACAGCGCGAAGAGGACCCGACCGCCCATGGCGAAGACGTCGGACAGCGCGTTCGCCGCGGCGATCTCGCCGAACGTCCGCGGGTCGTCGACGATCGGCGGAAAGAAGTCGACGGTGCCGATGACGGCGAGATCGGGCGCGACGAGGTGGACGGCGGCATCGTCGGGCGGGTCGAGGCCGGCGATGAGACTACCGTCGGTCGGACCGCCCGCGCCGAGGCCGGACAGTGCCTCGGCGAGCGCGTCGGCGCCGAGCTTCGCGGCGCAACCGCCGCACGTGGTGAGCTCGGTGAGGCGGATCGCCGGCGGATCGAGGTCAATCACGTCCCGATCATAGGTCCGAGTCGCACAATGCCCGGATGGGAGCGCCGAGGATCCGAACGCACGACGTCGCCCTCGGATCCGGCCATGGCGAAGTCCAGGCCTACGTGGTCGAGCCAGCGGATGGCCCGATCCGCGCCGGAGCGCTGTTCCTCCACTGGCTCGGAGACCACCGCAGCGACCGAACCCAGTTCCTGTCCGAGGCGCGGGGCCTCGCGCGACTCGGCATCCGCGGCGTGCTGCCGGGCGGCCGTCTGCCGTGGGGTCCGGACCCGGTCGACGCCGACACCGACGTCGAGAACCTCGAGGTCGAGCAGCGGCGGCTCGGCACCGCGCTCGATCGACTCGTCGACGGACTCCCGAAGGGCGTGCCACTCGCCCTCGTGGGGCACGACTTCGGGGCGATGCACGGCCTGCTCCTGGCGGCTCGCCGCGAGGCGTTCAAGGCGGTCGTCGTCATTGCCGCGACGCCTCGCTGGGGCGACTGGTTCCTCCGGTTCTGGAAGATCGAAGGTGACCGCTTCGACTACCTCCGCCGGTTGCAACCCTACGACCCGGTGGAGACTGCGCGAGCACTCCGGGCGCCGACGCTGTGGCAGTTCAGCGAGCGCGACTATTTCATCGCCCCGATGAGCGCCATCGAGCTGGCGCGGGCGTCCTCGGATGTCCCTGCGATCGAGTGGTACAAGGCCGACCACGCGATGCGAAGCTCCAGGGCCCGGGCGGCTCGGGAAGCGTTCCTTCGGCGAGAGCTCGGCCTCGGCTGACCGGGGCTACGATCTCGAGGGAGCGGAGGGGCCCCGGTGGGCTCCCTCGTCTTCAAAACGAGTGGCGCGACGTTCGGCGTCGCGCGGTGGGTTCGACTCCCATGCGCTCCCGCCAGGAGAGGATGTCGAGCGCGTCATGACACCTTCCGCGCGGCCACCCAGCGTGGACGCGGTGCTTCGAGCGGCCGAGCCTGGCCTCGACGGCCGGGATCGTGGTGCGGTGGTCGCCGCCGTGCGCGAGGTCCTCGACGATGAGCGGACGCGCCTCGCCTCGAGAGGCGCTGCCCGCTCGGTCTCGGAGCTCGCCGAAACCGTGCTGGCGCAGCTCGATGCGTTGGGCGCGGGCGGCCTCGCGAGCGAACCAGCCCTTCGACCGGTGATCAATGCGACCGGCGTCCTCCTGCATACGAACCTCGGTCGCGCCGCGTGGCCGGCCGCGGCGATCGAGGCGGCGCGACTGGCGGCGGAGGCGCCCTCGATGCTCGAGATGGACGGAACAACGGGCCGGCGTGGCCGGCGCTTCCCCGGGGTCGAGGACGAGGTCGTGGCGTTGACGGGCGCCGAGGCCGCGCTCATCACGAACAACAACGCCGCGGCGGTCGCCCTGGCCGTCGGCCTGGCGGGTCGCGGAGGCGTGGCCGTCTCGCGCGGTGAGCTGGTCGAGATCGGCGGCGGCGTTCGCATCCCCGACGTCATTCGAAGGACGGGGGCCCGCCTCGTGGAGGTCGGAACGACGAACCGCACCAGCGTCGCTGACTTCGAGGCCGTCCTCGCGGCGGGCAAGGCGCATCTCGTGCTCCGAGTGCATCCCTCCAACTTCGCCCAGACGGGCTTCGTCGAAGCCCCGGATGCTTCGGAGCTCGCGGCCGTGGCCCATCGGTTCGGCGCGATCGTGGTCGACGACCTCGGGTCCGGCGCGCTCCTCGACACGTCGCGGTTCGGGCTCGCGCACGAGCCGATGCCCGCAGAGCGCCTGGCTAGCGGCGCGGACCTCGTGACGTTCTCGGGTGACAAGCTCGTCGGCGGGCCGCAGGCCGGCATCATCGCGGGTCGGGCAGATCTCGTGGAGCGCCTTCGGCGCGATCCGCTTGCCCGGGCGATGCGTCCAGACAAGGTGATCCTCGTCGCCCTCGCGGCCACGCTGCGCCTGTACCGCGCCGGCGTCGCCCAGGTCGCGGTTCCCGTCTGGCGCCAGCTGGCGGCGAGCCCGGACGCGATCAAGCCCCGTGCCGCGAGGCTCGCCGAGGCGGCGGGCGCCGCGATCGTGGCGGTCGAGTCGGCGGTCGGCGGCGGCTCCCTCCCGGGACAGACGCTCTCGTCGTGGGGGGTGCAGCTCGAGGTACGGTCGCCCCAGCGCCTCCTCGCGAAGCTTCGCTCCGGCACGCCCGCGGTCATCGGGCGCATCGTCGACGATGCCGTCCTCCTCGACCTCCGGACGGTCGAGCCCGCCGACGATGACCGCCTCGCGGGCGCCATCCGCGCCGCGCTCGGCTGATGCCCGGGCCGACGGTCGTCATCGGCACTGCGGGCCACATCGACCACGGCAAGACGGCCCTTCTTCGCGCCCTGACGGGTATCGATGCCGACCGCCTGCCGGAGGAGCGGGCGCGCGGGATGACGATCGACGTCGGGTACGCGCATCTCACCGACGAGGACGGCGTCGAGCTCGACTTCGTCGACGTTCCCGGACACGACCGGCTGATCGGCAACATGCTGGTCGGGGCGGGGGAGATCGATGCCGCAATGCTCGTCGTCGCCGCCGATGACGGCCCGCGACCGCAGACGCTCGAGCACCTCCAGCTGCTGGACGCCCTCGGGATCGACGATGGGGTCGCGGTCGTCACGAAGACGGACCTCGTCGACCCGGGCCGCGTCGCTGACGTGGCCGCAGACGTGTCGGCCCTGCTCGCCGAGACGTCGCTCCACGGCGTGCCGGTCCTCGAGGCGTCATCGCTGACGGGCGAAGGCCTGGCCCACCTGCGAAGCGTCCTGCGATCGCTGGGCGATGCGATCCGCTCACGGGCCCTTGGGAGCCACGGCCCGACGCGTCTCGCGATCGACCGCGTCTTCAGCCCGAAAGGCCGGGGCGTCGTCGTGACGGGCAGCCTCCGAGGGGGACGCATCCAGACGGGCGCCTCGCTCCGGCGCGAGCCCGGCGGCGACACGCTTCGTGTCCGAGCCGTCCAGGCGCATGGAGCCAGCCGCGAGCACCACGATGGCGGGCGCGCGGCTCTCAATGTCGCCGGGGACGCGGCAGGCAGCCTCCGGCGCGGCGACGTTCTCACGACGGGCGCAGGGATCGGGGGAACGGAGCGACTGCTCGTCGAGCTTCGACGTCCCGCGGCGCTCGGACGCGCGGTGATCTGGCCGCCGCGGGCGGCCGCCCGGCTGCGGCTGCACATCGGAACCGCCAATCTCGCGGCGACGCTTCGCCGCATCCGAGGCACGGACGCTGTCGGGCTGCTCGCGCTCGGGGAGCCGATTGCGACGTTCACTCGGGACCGAGGCGTCCTCCGCGAGCCTGCCAGCGGCGCGGTGTTCGCCGGCATCCGTGTCCTCGACCTCGCGCCGCCTCGCGGCGTCTCCCGTCGTCGCATGACACTCGATCGATTGCTTGCGTTGCGGACGGCGCTCGAGTCGCCGGTCGACGCGGCCGTCGACGACGCGCTCGTCGAGCTCCACGGCGCGAGGGTCGCGTCTCGAACGCTCGTGCTCGCGCGCGACGTCGCCGAGGCCCTGGAGGCAGCGGCGATCGAGGCCGTCGTCGCGCACCACGCCGCTGAGCCGCTGAGCCCCGGGTTGCCGCTCCCGCGCGCCCGCGCCGCGCTCCTGCGGCGTCTTCGCTCCCTCGCGACGATCGAGCGCGGGCAGCTGGACGTCGCAACGGCCGAGGTTGCCCGACGCCTCGACGACCTCGTCCGCGCCGGCCGGCTCGTCCGTCGCGGCGAGGTGCTTCGGGACCCCGCGCTCGGGGGGGATGGTTCCGGCGAGCTTGCCGCCGCGATGGATCGTCTCGAGGTCGCGCTCGACGTGCCGGCGCCGCCGTCCCTTGCTGCAGCTGCCGCCGAGGCGGGATGCCCACGCGATGGGGTCCGTGCGCTTCTTGCCGATGCCCGGCTGATCCGACTCGGTCCGGACCTTGCCTGGTCGACGCGCATGTATTACCAGCTTGCCGGCGTCGCCCTCGAGCGCGCCCGCTCGGAGCCGCTGACGCCCGCGGCGCTCCGCGACGCGACGGGCACGAGCCGCAAGTTCGTCCTGGCGATCCTCGAGGACCTCGACCGCCGCGGAATCCTCCAGCGGACGCCCGAAGGTCACATCCCGGGGCCGCGCGCGCCGCGTCCGGAGCTCGTGTGATCACGGGAATCGTCCTCGCCGGTGGGGCGTCGCGACGGTTCGGGACCGACAAGCTGGCCGCCGAGCTCGACGGCGCAACGCTGCTCTCGAGGGCGATCGGTGCCGTGCGCGCCGTCGCGGGGCAGGTCATCGTCGCCGGCTCGGAACAGGATGGATCGCCCGGGGACCAGGACGAGGCAGTGATCTTCGTCGCCGACCGCGAGCCATCGGCCGGCCCGCTCGTGGCCCTCGCGGATGTCCTCGCCTCACTCGCGCGGGCCCCAGCCGCGGCTGACCCGCGCCACGATCTCGCGGTCGTGGTCGGCGGCGACATGCCGCGGCTCGTGCCCGCCGTGCTGTCGAGGATGCTCGAACGTCTGAATTCGGACGTCGACGTCGAGGCCGTCCTGCTCGAGGCGCCCGGTGCCCGGCGGCGCCAGGTCCTTCCGCTCGCGCTCCGAGTCGAGCCCGCCACTCGCGCTGCAGCAGCAGCGATCGAGCGCGGCGATCGATCCCTCGTGCGGTTCGCCGATCGACTCGTGACGGCCGAGCTGGTCTCGCGCGAGTGGCGAGCCCTCGATCCGGCCGGCGACTCGCTGGCCGATATCGATACGCCCGGCGATCTCGATCGGCTCAGGCCAGGGCGCCCCGGACGCATGGGCTAGGTCGTCCTGCCGGCTTTCGATCAGTCCGCCAGGGGACTACGCTCAGGCGCGACGCACGGCGCGTGGCGTATGCGAGGCCCAATCCGCAGCCCACGCGGCAGCGCCCGGGAGGTAGAGATGGTCCAGACCTGGTGGCAAAAGCTCAACGCCAACGAGCGCATGGCCGCGACCGGAGCGGTGGTCGTCTTCATCCTCACGCTCCTCGGCGGAAGCTGGCTGCCCCTCATCGGCTCCGCGGTCGTCCTCGCGACGTACTGGCTCAAGTACTCGCCGAACCAGTCGTTCACCTGGCCGGCGCCGATCGAGCTGATCAACGTCGTGATCTCGGGGATCATCGGGATCTTTGCGTTGATGTCCGTGCTCGTCGTCCTGGGGATCGGGAGCTTCGGGTTCGGTGCGCTCGGCCTGTATGGCGGCATCTTCAGCGGGATGGTGCTCGTCGCTGTCGCCGGCGTGATCGCGTTCGGGGTCGGGGCGGGGAGGGTGTTCCTCGGGACGTGGCGGGAATACCAGGCGATGCCGAAGTCGGCCGCGCCGTCGACACCGACCGCGCCGCCACCGCCAGCTTCTTCGACCGAGCCGCCGGTCGCGCCGCCGAGCGCCCCGACGGACTCCTCGACCGGGGCCTGAGGAGGCCGCACCGCAGCTCAGCGCTCGGCGCTCTCGCCCCGCGGGCATTAGCGCCGCGGCGCATCTCAGCCGCCGCTTGGTGACGCCTCGCTGCTCACCGGCGGTCCGGATCCCTCCGCGCCGAGCTTGTTCCGTCGCGAGTCTCGGAGCCCGACCGCGTTGACGCCGGCCCCCGCGAGCAGCAGCCCGGCGGCGACCATCACGGCGACGTGGTAGGCGTCCGTGGAGGCAACCTTCGAGGCAGCCTGGAGCTCAGGGGCGGCGTCCTCGGGCGGCGGGTTCAGCGCATCGAAACGCCGGAGCTCGGCGGCCCTTGGATCCGTGCCCGGGACAGCCGCGGCGAGCGTCGCATAGAACGTCCCGCTGACGGCGATGAAGACGGCTGCCGCGACGAGCGGTTGGCCGACGCGTGACAGCGCGTTGTTGATCGCCGATGCGACGCCGGAGTTCCGCACCGGCACGGAGCTCATGAGGCCGGTCGTCAGCGGCGCAACCAGGAGGGCGATTCCGAGCCCGAAGATGATCGACGCCGGGAGCGGGCCGACCAGCGCATCGATCGGTGGGACGAGGGTCGCCGTGTCACCGAGGCGCGGGGCCCAGGCCGCCGATGTCGAGCCGACCGTCAGCCACCACAGCGAGCCGCACGCCATGACGACCGGGCCGGCGATGAGGAACGGCCGGACGCCGAGTCGCCCGGACATCGCGCCGACCCGCGTCGAAAGGATCGCAAGCAGGATGCCGCTCGGCAGTCCGACGATGGCGGCGCCAAGCGGCGTGTAGCCGAGCACGCTCTGCAGGAACAGCGCCTGGAAGCCGGCGCTCGCGTATAGCGCCCCGTAGATCAGCAGCGTCGAGAGGTTGATCGTCGCGAACGACCGTTCGCGGAACAGCCCCAGGGGCACGAGGGGATGGCGTCCCCGAACCATGAGGATCGGAAAGGCGACGAGCGCCAGCGCCCCGACCGCGAGGGCAACGAACGCGATCGGGTCCTCCCACTGCCGCTGCTGCCCTCGCGTCGCACCGAACGCCAGCCCCCCGACCGCGAGCACCGCCACGAACGCGCCGACCCAGTCGAAGTCGCCGGTCGCGGTGTCGTCGCGAGATTCGCTCATGGAGCGAGTCGCGGCGAGGGCGACGAGGACGAGCGGCACGTTGACGAGGAACAGCGCCCGCCAGCCCGCGGCGTCCACGAGGATCCCGCCGATCGGCGGTCCCAACGTCCCGAGGCCGGAGGTCACCGCGGCCCAGACGCCGAACGCGCGGGCCCGGGCCGCGCCCTCGAAGGTGCTCGTGATGATCGACAGCGAGCCAGGGACCAGGAGCGCACCGGCCAGCCCCTGGAGGATCCGCCCGAGGACGAGGAGCTCGAGGTTCGGCGCAAGCCCGCACAGGACCGACGTGAGCGCGAACCCGACGAGCCCGACCCGGAACATCCGCCTCCGCCCGTAGTAGTCGCCCAGCGCGCCGGCGAGCAGGAGGAACGCCGCGAGGGTCGCGAGGTAGCCGGACGTGACATACGTCTGCCCCTCGAGGCGCCCGAGGAGGGTGCTGTCGAGCTGGGCGCCCATCCGCGGCAACGCGAGGATGACCAGCGTGCCGTCGAGAAACACGATCGCCGAGCCGAGGATCGCCGCGGCGAGCGTCCCGCGTTGCGCCGTGGTCATCGGCGGGAGTTTAGTTGCGGCGCCGCGGGCGTCACCGCCCGCGCCGGATCAGTCGGGATGCGCCTTGCGGAAGCAGTCGGAGCAGTACACCGGGCGATCCATGCGCGGCTGGAACGGGACCTGCGCCTGGTTGCCGCACTCCGAGCAGAGGACGGCGAAGTACTCCCGTGTCGGGGCGCTCCGCTCGTAGCCGCGCGGACCGCCGAGCTCGGACGCGGAGTAGCCGGAGTCCCGCGCCGCGCGCCGGGTCGCGCGGCAGCTCACGCAGCGCTTGGGGTCGGACGCGAAGCCCTTGTCGGCGTAGTAGCGCTGGTCGTCCGCGGAGTGGGTGAAGTCCGAGCCACAGTCAACACAGGTCAGGGTTCGATCGGCGTAGGTCACGAGGAGCCTCCGGAGCGCGTGGATGTGCCTGTTCTTTGATGCGCCGGAGTGACGCCATCGGCAACGCGGAGGCGGCCGGAGCCGGTGCCGCGCGACCCTGGTGCCGATACGGACTCCCTTGGTCGGCGCACCGGGTGAATGCGGGCCGAAGGATACCGCAGCTTCCCGTGGGGGTCAGTCAGCGGGTCGAAGCCGTGCCAGTCGACCTGTCACAATGGCGCGCGACCGTTCGCAGCAGGCGAGCGGGGAGCAATTGGGGGCGCCTCGCTCGCCTGGACAGCGGTGAGGAGGTGCTTGGGAGGCGGCTTCGGAAGCATGCTGCGACTGCTCCACACCGCCGACGTGCACCTTGGTGCGCGCCACGCGGACCTCGGTGACCGTGCGGCGACCCAGCGTGAGCGCCAGTTCGCGGCATTCGTCGCGACGATCGACCTGGCGCTGGCGGAGAAGGTCGATCTCGTCCTGATCGCCGGCGACCTCTTCGACTCCAACGTCCAACCAAAACGCTCGGTCGAGCGCGCCGCGGCGCAGTTTGAGCGGCTCGTCGAGGCCCGGATTCGGCTCGTGATCGCGCCGGGGACCCACGACGTCTTCGACCGCGCGTCGATCTATCGCGCATACGACCTCGCGGCGATGGCCGGCGCGGTCGGGTCGGATCTCGTAACGGTGCTCGACCCGGATCACGACGACGTGCACCTCAAGTCGCTCGACGCCGTCGTCCACGGCCGGTGCTTCGCGACGAAGCGTGCCCCGCATTCGCCACTCGACGGCCTCGACGCGTCGAAGGACGGTCGCGCGGCCTGGCACATCGGTCTGCTCCACGCTGCGGTCGCGATCGAGGGCAAGACGGACCGCGACGACGTCGTCATCACGAGCGAAGAGATCGCCGGGACGAACCTCGATTACCTCGCGCTCGGGCACTGGCACTC
>Ga0126310_10001041_pt1 | contig 10310 bp, 8 predicted proteins | sample Plot60_FD_92540 | JGI IMG/M metagenome (GOLD analysis project Ga0126310, IMG submission 92540) | Serpentine soil microbial communities from UC McLaughlin Reserve, CA, USA - Plot60 | ecosystem: Environmental > Terrestrial > Soil > Grasslands | place: USA: UC McLaughlin Reserve, Lake County... | reverse complement strand
GGCACCACGCGCTCCTTCGAGCCCTTGCCGCGCGCGCGGAGCACGCGGTCGTCGAGGTCGACGTCGGCCACCTCCAGCCCGATGGCCTCGGAGGCCCGCAGCCCACAGGCGTACATCAGCTCGAGCAACGCCCGGTCGCGCAGCCCGGCCGGCTCCGTGCCCCGCGGCTGGGACAGCAGGCGCTCCACCTCCCCGCGGGTGAGCACGTGCGGCAGCTTGCGCCCCCGCCGCGGGGCGCTCAGGCTGGCGGTGGGGTCGGAGTCGCGCAGCTCCTCGCGGCGCAGGTGGCGGAAGAACGAGCGCAGGCAGGCGGCCTTGCGGTGCACGGTCGCGGGGGAGGCCGGCTTCGAGTGGCCGTTCGAGCCGGTGGCGAGGTGGGCCAGGAAATCCGCCACGTCGGCCTGACCGACCGTGACAGCCGTCAGGCCGCGCGCCTCCAGGAAACGCCCGAACTGGAGCAGGTCGGTCCGATAGGCGTCGAGCGTGTTGCGCGAGAGCCCGCGCTCGAACTCGAGGTAGGCGAGGAAATCGAGCACCAGGTGCTCGTAGGGACGGGCGTCGACGGGCTGGGCGACCGCGGCCATGTGCACCGGGGGTTCGCCCGGGCAGCGGTCATCCCCTGCCGCTGCAACGCGGCCGTCACCGGTCGGCGAAGAAGGCCCTAAGCCAGAGCAGGCCGACCAGGCTCTTCGCGTCGCGACAGTCCGCGATCACCTCGTCGAGCCGGGCCAGCGGCTTCTCGACGATCTCGATGCGCTCGTTCTCTTCGATGTCCGCGGACTCGTCGTAGAGGTCGGTCGCCAGGTAGACGTGGCACTCCTCCGCCGCGAATCCGGGCGAGGTGTAGAAGCGCGTGAGCAGCCGCCAGCTGCGGGCGCCCTTGCCGACCTCCTCGGCCAGCTCGCGCTGCGCCGTCTCCTGTGGCCCCTCCCCCTCCTCGTCGAGCTTGCCGGCGGGAAGCTCGAGCAGCGACTGCTCGCCGACGGCCTCGCGCGGCTGCGCCACCAGGTAGAGCTTCTCATCATCGTGCGCCACGACCGCGACAGCGCCCGGGTGCTCGACGATCTCGCGATCGGCCTCCTCGCCGTCGTCATAGCGGAAGCGGTCCACGCGCACCGTCGCGATCTTGCCCTCGAACGCGGTCTCGCCGCCGATGCGCTGGAAGCCCATGCCCTTCCTTACCCCGCGCTCGCGGCCACGATGCCGAGCGTCAGGGCGAGCGTGCGCTCCAGCGCCTCGACGGTGACCGACTCGTCCGGCTCGTGATTGCGCTCCGTGCCGTTGGCCACGTTCAGCACGGGCAGGCCGGCCGCTATGAGAGCGTTGGCGTCGCTGCCGCCGCCGCTCGCCATGTACTTCGGCTCGATCCCCAAGCGGTACAGCGCCGCCGCGGCGGCCTCAACGGGGGGAGAGCTGCGCGCCAGCCGAAAACCCCGGAACAGCCGCTCGACCGAGGTCTCGACGTCGCACTCGGTGCCGCTCGCGGCGTCCGAGCAGGCGTCCACGAGCCGGCCGACCAGCTCGCCGGCGCGCGCGTCGTCGAGGCTACGCGCCTCGAGCTCCAGCCAGCAGCGCTCCGCCACCACATTGCTCGCCGAGCCGCCCTCGATGCGCCCGGCGTTGGCCGTGGTTTCGGGGTCGATCCGCCCGAGCGGCATGGCGGCCACGGCCCGGGCGGCCGCGGCGATGGCGTTGCGGCCCTCCTCGGGGCGGATGCCGGCGTGTGCGGCGGCGCCGTGGAAGCGCGCCTCAACGCGGTAGTAGGTGGGCGCCGCGACGATCAGCTCGCCCACCGGCGAGGCGTGGTCGAAGACAAAGCCGTAGTTGGCATGCAGTCGTCCGCGGTCGAACGCCTTGGCGCCCCTCAGCGCAAGTTCCTCACAGGTGGTGAACAGGAGCTCGACCGCCAGCGGCGGGCCCCGGCGGACGAGCCGTCGCGCCGCGGCGAGGATCGTGGCGACGGCGGCCTTGTTGTCGGCGCCGAGGATGGCCTCGTTGCGGTTGCGGAAGATCCCCTCCTCGCACACCACCTCGACGGGCGCGTCGAGCGGGACCGTGTCGAGGTGGGCGCACAGCAGGATCGTGGGCGAGCCGTCCGGGCCGGGCATCCGCGCCAGCAGATTGCCGGCGTTCGAACCGGTCTCGCCCCCACTGTCGTCCTCCTGCACCTCGAGCCCGAGCCCGCGCAGCTCGGCGGTCACCCAGTCGGCCACCGCGCGCTCGTTGCGGGACGGGCTCTCTATCTCGCAGAGCCGCGTGAAGTCGTGGAGTAGGCGCCCGTCAGTCAGCCTGGACCCGCTCGCGCGCCGCCCCGCTCGGGGCGACGCCGGAGCCGCCGTTCCTCACGGTGACGTCTGGAGCGCGGTCGAGCGCGCGTTCGTGCGCCGCGTGAACGAACTCCCTGAACAGCGGCTGCGGGCGCAGCGGACGGGACTTGAACTCGGGGTGGTACTGCGATGCCACGAAGAACGGATGGTCCGGCAGCTCGATCACCTCGACGAGCCTGTCGTCGGGGGATGTTCCGCTGAACACCAGGCCGGCGTGCTCCAGGCGCTTGCGCAGGTGGTTGTTGACCTCGTAGCGGTGGCGGTGGCGCTCGTAGATGACGGCCTCGTCATAGATCTCGCGGGCGCGGGTGCCTTCGTGCAGCTTCACGGGGTCGGCTCCGAGGCGCATGGTGCCGCCCATGTCACGCACCTCCTTCTGCTCCGGCAGGAGGTCGATGACCGGATACGGCGTCTCGGGATCGAACTCGGTGGAGTTGGCGCCGTCCATGCCGGCCACGTGGCGGGCGAACTCGGCCACCGCGATCTGCATGCCGAGGCAGATGCCGAGGTAGGGCAAGCCGTTCTCGCGGGCGTAGCGGGCGGCGGCGATCTTGCCCTCGATCCCGCGCTGGCCAAAGCCGCCTGGGATGAGGATGCCGTCGCAGGCGGCGAGCTCCTCGTGACTGTGCTCCTCCGAGTCGACCCAGACGACCTCGACCTTGCCGCCGTGGTGCACGCCGGCGTGGTTGAGCGCTTCGGTGACCGAGAGGTAGGCGTCGGCGAGCTGGTTGTACTTGCCGACGAGCCCGATCCGGATGGGCGTCGAGGCGGAGTCGATGCGCCGCACCAGCCCCTGCCAGTCCCCGAGGTCGGGCGGCTGCGCGGGCAGCGTGAAGTGGTCGAGGATCTGGTGGTCGACGCCCTCGGCGCTGAAGTGCAGCGGGACCTTGTAGATCGAGTCGACGTCGCGGGCGGAGATGATCGACTCGACCGGAAGGTTGGCGAACAGCGCGATCTTGCTCCGGATGTCGCGGTCGAGCAGCTCCTCCGAGCGGCACACCACCATGTCGGGCTGGATGCCGATGCGGCGCAGCTCCTGCACCGAGTGCTGGGTCGGCTTCGTCTTGAGCTCGCCCGCGTGCCCGAGGAACGGCACCAGCGTGAGGTGGATGAACATGCAGCGGTCCCGCCCCTCGTCGACCTGGAACTGGCGGAGCGCCTCGAGGAAAGGCAGCGATTCGATGTCGCCCACCGTGCCGCCGATCTCCGCGATCACGATCTCGACGTCGGCGGACTCGGCGGCGAGAAGGATGCGGTTCTTGATCTCGTCGGTGATGTGCGGGATCACCTGGACGGTTCCGCCCAGGTAGTCGCCCCGGCGCTCGCGGCGGATGACCGAGTCATAGATGGCGCCCGCCGTGGCGTTGGAGGCGCGCGTGGTGTTGACGTCGGTGAAGCGCTCGTAGTGGCCGAGGTCGAGGTCGGTCTCCGCGCCGTCCTCTGTGACGAACACCTCGCCGTGCTGGAACGGGCTCATCGTGCCCGGGTCGACGTTGATGTAGGGGTCGAACTTCTGGAGCGTGACCGAGAGGCCGCGCGAGACCAGGAGCTGTCCTATCGAGGCGGCGGCGATGCCCTTCCCGAGCGCGGAGACGACGCCGCCGGTGACGAAGATGAAGCGTGTGTCCGGTCGGCTCTGGGGCATTCGCTCTCTGGGAATCCGACTATACCCGTGCGCCCGGCGGCAGCCCGCTCACGCGGCCGCCAGCAGCTCCTCGGCGTGCCTGCGCGCGCCCGCGTCGGAGGCCGCGGCGCCGAGCATGCGGCACAGCTCGGCCACCACCCCCTCGCCTTCGAGCGCCTCGACGCCCGCCACGGCGACGTCTCCCCCCGCCGACTTCTCGATCCGGAAGTGCGTCTCCGCGAGCGCGGCGATCTGGGGCAGGTGGGTGATGCAGAGCACCTGACGGCCGTCGGCGAGCGCGCGCAGGCGCTCCCCGACCGCGCGCGCCGTCTGGCCGCCGACGCCGGCGTCGACCTCGTCGAACACGAGCGTGCGAGACGCGCCGGCGCCGGCCACCGTCATCAGCGCGAGCATCACCCGCGAGAGCTCGCCGCCCGACGCGCTCTCGCGCACGGGGGACGGCGCGACGCCGTGGTTGGCGGCCAGCAGGAACTCCACGCGCTCCGCGCCCGCCGGACCGATCTCGGCGCGCGGCTCGAGGCGCACCTCGAACGCCGCGTCCTCCATGGCCAGCGCCGCGAGCTCCTCGCGCACGCCGGCAGCGAGGCGCGGCGCGGCCGCGGCCCTGGCCTTGGTGACCCGGGCGGCCAGCCGCTCGCGCTCGGCGCGGGCGTCGACGAGCGCGGCCGCAGCCCGCTCGATCGCCTGCTCGCTGCCCTCGAGCCGGGCGCGCTCGGCGCGGCTGCGCTCGGCGTGGTCGAGCACCGCGGACACGCTGCCGCCGTGCTTTCGCTCGAGGCGGCCGTACAGCTCGAGCCGCTCCTCCACCTGGTCGAGGCGGCCCGGCTCGGCCTCGAGGGCCGCGGCGTAACGGCGCAGCTCCGCGCCCAGATCGTCGGCCTCGATGCGCAGGCCCGCGAGCCGCTCGGCCAGCGCGTCCAGCTGCTGGTCGGCGCCGGAGACGGCGGCCGCCAGCGACTCTGCCTGGGCGAGCGACTGGCCCGTGCCGCCCTCTCCGGACTCCGGCGCGATCGCGTCGGCCGCGGCGGCGGCCGCCTCCAGCAGCCCGTCGATGCGGCCGAGCCGGGCGCGCTCGGCGAGCAGGGCGCTCTTCTCCGCCTCGCTGGGAGCCAGCCCCTCGATCTCCTCGATCTCGAAAGCGAGCAGGTCGAGGTCCCGGTCGCGGGCGCCGGCGCGCTCGCGCAGCGCCTCGAGCTCCGCTGCCAGCTCGCGTGCGCGCGCGTGAGCCGCGGCGAGCGCAGCGCGCGCGGCAAGCAGCCCGCTGCCGCAGAAGCCGTCCAGCAGCTCGAGCTGCGCGCCGGTCACGGTGAGCTTGCGGTGCTCGTGCTGGCCGAAGAAGGCGACCAGCGCGCCGCCCAGCTCGCGCAGGTCCGCCGCGGATGCCGAGCGTCCCTGCACGAACGCGCGGCTGGGGCCCTCGGCCCCGACCCGGCGCGCCAGCACGAGCTCGCCGTGGTGGGCCCCGATGCGCTCTCGCAGCTCGGCCAGCTCGGGCCGGTCGAGCAGGCCCGGCGGCAGCTCGAAGGCGCCCTCCACGTAGGCCTCGGGCGCACCGGGCCGGACGATGCCCGAGCGCGGCCGCCCGCCCAGCAGCAGATCCAGCGCGTGCGCCAGGACCGTCTTGCCCGCACCGGTCTCGCCGGTGATGACGGTCAGTCCCGCTCCGGGTCGGAGCTCGGCCCGCTCGATCAGGAGCAGATTCTCGATGCGCAGCTCGAGCAGCACGCAGGCAGGTCTAGCAATGGCCGCCGACGGAGCCGATCCGCTGTGACGGTCTAGTACGCCAGGCGCCCGAACTTGTCGCGCAGGCGGTGGTAGAAGGTCGCGCCGGGCACCTGGGCAAGCAGCGCGCGGCGCTGCTCGAAGCGGATCGTCACGGTCTCGCCGGGAGCCGCCGAGCAGACCGCGCGGCCATCGGTGGTCATGTCCACCGGCTCCTCCCTCGAGCGGTTAGTGACCTCCATGACGTCGTCCGGCGCGACCACCAGCGCCCGGGCGGTGAGCGTGTGCGGCGCGATGAACGAGACGACGTAGCCGGCCACGCCCCAGGCGAGCACCGGGCCTCCGTTCGCCAGGTTGTAGCCCGTTGAGCCCGCGGCGGTGGCCACCACCAGGCCGTCGCAGCGCACCTGGCCGAGCTCCTCGCGGCGCACGGAGTAGGCAAGCTCGGCCACCCGGCCCTCCTGGCGGCGGTGGAAGGAGATGTCGTTCACGGCAAGCTGGCCGCCCTGGGCGGTGTCGGCGCTGAGCGCCGGCAGGCCGAGCACGTCGAAGTCGCCCGCCAGGGCCCGGCGCACGCCCTCGTCGAGCTCGCCGTGCTCGACGGTGGCGAGGAAGCCGATTGCCCCGTAGTTGACCGCAAACACCGGCACGTCGCGGCCCGCATAGCGGCGCAGCGTCGAGAGGATCGTGCCGTCGCCGCCAAGCACGATCGCGAGGTCGGTGTCGTCCCCGGGGTCGGCGCCGTGCCGCACGCCCTCCCGCTCCTCGAGGCCGTGCTTTCGCACCTCCCCCTGCGGCACGCGCACCTCGACCCCCGCCGCGCGCGCGAGCTCCACCACCCGTTCCAGCGGCTCGGCCGTCTGGGCGGGATTGCGGCGGGTGAAGACGGTTATCGAGCGCGGAGCCTCGCTCAGGGCTCGGCCCCCCGCGCGGCCGCCTCGAGCTCGTCGAGGGCCTGCTCGCGCCCGGGCTCGGCGATCCAGATGAAGCTCTCGCGGTTGCCCGCCGGCCCCGGCAGGCCGGACGAGGCAAAGCCGAGCACCGCCAGCCCGAGCCGCTCGCGCGCCAGCTCGCCCACCGCGACCAGCGCGGCGCGGCGGTCCTCGGCCGAGCGCACCACCCCGCCCTTGCCCACGCGTTCGCGCCCCAGCTCGAACTGCGGCTTGACGAGCGCAAGGCAGTCGAAGCGCGGCGCCGCGCAGCCCAGCACGGCGGGAAGCACCTTCGCCAGCGAGATGAACGAGACGTCCGCCACAACGAGGTCGGGCGCGTACGGCAGTCGTGCCGGCTCGAGCGTGCGGGCGTTCAGGCGCTCGAGCGCGGTGACCCGGGGGTCCTGGCGCAGCCGCCAGTGCAACTCGCCGTAGGCCACGTCGACGGCGCACACCGCCGCCGCCCCGCGCTGTAGCAGGCAGTCGCTGAAGCCACCGGTGGACGCACCGACGTCGAGGCAGCGCCGCCCCGCCGGGTCGACCCCGAGCGAATCGAGGGCATTGGCCAGCTTGGTCCCGCCGCGGGACACGAACGCCGGCGCCTCCGTCACCGCCAGGTCGACGTCGTCGGCCACCAGCTGCCCGGGCTTGTGGGCCCGGCGGCCGTCGCCCCCCAAGCGCACATCGCCGGCCAGCACCGCGGCCGCGGCGCGCGAGCGGGTCTCGTAGAGCCCGCGCTCGGCGAGCAGGGTGTCGAGCCGCCGCTTTGCCACGGCCGCAGCCTACCCGCGCCGGAATGTGACGCAGCTCACACAGACCTGCCCCCGCGGCCGTAACCTCGGTTGCAAAGACTTCCTCTCACCGATCCACATACGCATCACTCCTCCCTCAGGAAACGGCCCGCCCCGGCGGGTCGTTTCCATTCTGGGAGACTCGCGACGATGTACCAGGCGAAGCTCCGCTGGGAGGGCTCCACCGGGCTCGGGTGGGACCGCTACGAGCGTGCCCACGAGGCGGTCGCGCCGCCCGCCCGGCAGGCGCTGACCTTGACCACCGGCGAGGACAGGGGCGACCCGCGCCTGCTCAACCCCGAGCAGCTGGTGGTGATGGCAGCCTCCTCGTGCCAGCTGCTGTGGTTCCTGCACCTGGCGGCCAAGGCGCGCATCGACATCGTGGAGTACGCGGACAACGCCGACGCCCAGATGCCCGGCGATCGGATCACCGCGATCACGCTGCGGCCGCGGATCGTGGTCGCCTCCGAGACCTCCGAACAGCGCGTCCAGCGGCTGGTGGAGCTGGCCCACGAACGCTGCAACGTGGCGAACAGCCTGCGCTCGGAAGTAGCGCTCGAGCCGACCATCGAGCTCCACGCCGCCGCCTGAGCCTCGCCCACTGGTGGCTAGGCGAGGGCGCCCGATGGCTCGAGCACGGCTTCGGCCACCCGCTCGGCCACCGCCTGCGGCGTGAGCCCAACCTCGTCGCGCAGCAGCGCGGGCTTTCCGTGCGTCACGTAGCGGTCCGGCAGGCCGAAGCGCAGCACCCGCGCACGGCCGGCGAGATCGCGGTCCGCGAGGAACTCGAGCACGCCGGAGCCGAAGCCGCCTGCCAGCACGTTCTCCTCGACGGTCACCAGCACGTCGTGGTCTGCGGCCAGCTGGGCGATCAGCTCGCCGTCGAGCGGCTTGGCGAAGCGGGCGTCGGCGACGGTGACCTCGAGGCCGTGGTCGCGCTCGAGGCGGTCGGCCGCGCCCAGCGCCACGCTGACCCCATAGCCGTAGCCGAGGAAAGCCACGCGGGCGTGCCCGCCCGCGCGCAGCAGCTCGCCGCGGCCCAGCTCGATCGCCTTGGGGCGCTCGGGCAGCGGGACCCCCTCCCCCTCCCCACGCGGGTAGCGCAGGGCCACCGGCCCGTCGTCGTGGAGCAGCGCCGTATGCAGCATGTTCACCAGCATCGCCTCGTCGCGCGGGGCCATCAGCGTGATGTGCGGCAGGCAGCGCTGATAGGAGATGTCGAAGGCGCCGTGGTGGGTGGGCCCGTCGTCGCCGACCAGGCCGGCGCGGTCCATCGCGAACACCACGTTCAGCTTCTGCAGGCATACGTCGTGGACGATCTGGTCGTAGGCGCGCTGGAGGAAGGTCGAGTAGATCGCCGCCACCGGCTTGGCTCCCTGCAGCGCCATGCCGGCGGCCAGCAGCACCGCGTGCTGCTCGGCGATGCCGACGTCGTAATAGCGGTCGGGGAGCGCCTTCTGGAGGACGTTCAGCCCGGTGCCGGAGTTCATCGCCGCGGTGATGCCCACCACCCGCTCGTCGCGCTCGCACTCGGCCACCAGGGCGTCGCCGAACACCTGCGTGTACTGGGGCGGCGCCGTCGGGAAGCGCTTGGGCTGCCTCTTCGCCACCGCGGGCAGCCCGTTCACGATCGAGGCCGGCTTCGCGGCGTGCCACTTCTCCATGCCCTCGAGCCCGCCTTCCTCGGCCGGCGCGAAGCCCTTGCCCTTCACCGTCTTGGCGTGCACGACCACGGGGCGGTCCGCCTCGAGGGCGGTGCCGACTGCCTCCCTCAGCGCCTTCACGTCGTGGCCGTCGACCACGCCGATGTATGCCAGGTCGAGCTCCTCGAAGAACAGGCCCGGCGCCCAGTAGGCCTTGAGCGACTCCTTGAAGATGGGGCCGAGGCGCTCGATCCGCTCTCCGATGCCGGCGGGCAGCTTGGTGAGGCTGGTCTCGATGTCCTCGCGCGCGTGGTGCAGACGCGGGTTCAGCCGCACGCGGTTGAAGTAGCGCGAGAGCGCGCCCACGTTGGGCGCGATCGACATGCCGTTGTCGTTGACCACGATCACGATCGGCAGGTCCATGCCGCCGGCGTTGTGCAGCGCCTCGAACGCCACGCCGCCGGTGAGCGCCCCGTCGCCGATCACCGCGACCACCTTGCCGTCCTGGCCCCGCCCCTTGCGCATCGCCTCCTTGAGGCCGACGGCGTACGAGACCGAGGTCGAGGCGTGGCCCGCTCCCATGATGTCGTGCTGCGACTCGTAGATGGAGCAGAACGGCGCGAGACCACCGTACTTCCTGATCGTCGGCAGCTCGTCGCGGCGGCCGGTGAGCACCTTGTGCGGGTAGGCCTGGTGGCCCACGTCCCAGAGCACCTTGTCGCGGGGGGACTCGAGCAGGCTGTGCAGCGCAACCGCGATCTCGCAGGCGCCGAGGTTGGCGCCGAAGTGGCCGCCGATCTCCCCGATCGTGTCGATGATCAGCTCACGGACCTCCTGCGCGAGCTGCTGGAGCTGGTCGTCCGAGAGTGCCCTGAGGTCATCGGGCCGGTCGATGCGTTCGAGCAGCTTGGTCATGTGCTTCGGGTGAGGATGTAGTCCGCTATCTGTCCCAGCCGCCCAACGTCGGCCTCCGCCTGCCCCAGCGCCTCCCGGGCCCGGGCGTGCGACTCGCTCGCGAGATCGCGCGCCCGCTCCAGCCCGTAGACGCTCACGTAGGTGGCCTTTCCATGGCGCTCGTCGGAGCCACGCGGCTTTCCAAGCTCGGCTTCGTCGCCGGTCACGTCGAGGATGTCGTCGACGATCTGGAACACGACGCCCAACTCAGCCGCAAAGCGGCGAAGGGGGATTGTGGCAGGTCCGCCAGGGCCCGCCAGCGACAGCACGCAACCGACCGAGGCGGCGATCAGCGC
>Ga0126310_10001040_pt1 | contig 10318 bp, 10 predicted proteins | sample Plot60_FD_92540 | JGI IMG/M metagenome (GOLD analysis project Ga0126310, IMG submission 92540) | Serpentine soil microbial communities from UC McLaughlin Reserve, CA, USA - Plot60 | ecosystem: Environmental > Terrestrial > Soil > Grasslands | place: USA: UC McLaughlin Reserve, Lake County... | reverse complement strand
CTGATCCGCCTGCAGTGCTACGAGGGCCTCGACGAGGCGAAGGCGCTGTATGAGTGGAACTACCGCAAGCAGCTCCTGCGCATCCAGATCGAGGCGGCCGACGCGGGCTGGCAGGAGGTCAGAGACGACATCTTCGGCGAGGAGTTCCTGCTTCCCCGCCCGCTCCTGACCGCCATCACCGAGCGCGAGCCGGTGGTGCTGTTGATCGACGAGATCGACAAGACCGACCAGGAGTTCGAGGCGATGCTGCTCGAGGTGCTGTCGGATTTCCAGATCTCGATCCCCGAGCTCGGAGTGGTCGAGGCCAGCACCCGCCCGCTGGTGCTGCTGACGTCGAACAACTCGCGCGAGCTCACCGAGGCGCTCAAGCGCCGCTGCCTCTACCTCTGGCTCGACTACCCGGACGTCGAGCGAGAGCTGGAGATCGTGCGCCTGCACGCTCCCGAGCTCGGCGAGGAGATCGCCCGCAAGCTCGTGGAGGTGGTGCACATGGTGCGTGCGCTCGACCTCAAGAAGCCGCCCTCGATCGCCGAGTCGATCGACTGGGCGCGAGCGCTGCTGCTGCTGGGCGCGGACGACGTGGACGGCGGCGTTCTGGAGAAGACGATGTCGATCATCGTCAAGCACCGGACCGACCTCGACCTCGTGGCCGAGCGCGTGGGCGTCAAGCTGGGCGATGGAGTCCTCGGGGCGCGGCGGGCCGGCTAGGCGCGGCCTCTACGGGAGCGTGCCCGCCGCGGGGCCGCCCGGAATGGCACCGCGGCTGCTCGAGTTCGCCGATGAGCTGCGCAACGAGGGTGTCGCCGTAGGCACCTCGGAGCTGCTGGACGCCTTCCAGGCGCTCGACGCCGTGAGCTGGACCTCGCGCGAGGACTTCCGCGAAGCGCTCGCGGCCACGCTCGCGAAGTCGCAGCAGGACCGCCACGTGCTCGACGTGCTGTTCGAGCGCTTCTTCTTCCGGGCCGTGGAGCGCGAGGCCGTCGAGCGCGGCGTGAAGGAGCAGCGCTTCCAGGGCGCCGAGGACCTCGACCTCGAGGCGCTGCGCGAGCGCATCCGACAGGCGATCCGGGCCGGCTCGGACGGCGAGATGCGCGACCTCGCCAGGCTCGCCATCGCCGCCTTCGGGCGCCAGGGCGAGGGCTCGGGCGTGATCGGCGTGGACGTGCAGCGCATTCGCCGCACGCTCGGTCTGAAGGGCGAGAAGTCCGGCGCTCAGCTCCCGGACCCGGAGTCGGTGCCACGCGACCGGCTGCAAGCGTTCGACCGCCACGTGCGGCGCGAGCTCGAGCGCGCCCTGATCGAGCGCACCGGGGCGCTGCCGCCCGCAAAGCCTCTGCGCGAGCTCGACCGAGCCCTGCCGTCGAGCCCCGCCCAGGACCTCGGAGCGGTGCACCGCGTGGTGGCGCAGATGAAGCGGCGGCTGGCCACGCAGGGCAAGGAGCAGCGGGGGCGCCGGCGGTCGTCGGTTATCGACGTGCGCCGCACCATGCGCGCCTCGCTGGAGACGGGCGGCGTGCCGCTCAACCTGAAGTACCGGCCACGGCGGCCGCGGCGGCCCGAGCTGTACGTGCTCTGCGACGTGTCCACAAGCGTCACCAGCGCCAGCGTGTTCTTCCTCTCGGTGCTTCACGCGCTGCACGACCAGCTCCGCAAGCTGCGCTCGTTCGTGTTCGTGGAGCGGATCTCCGAAGTCACCGACGTCTTCGAGCGCGAGCGCTCGTTCGACGCCGTCTCACGCGCGATCGCCACCGACGCGGGCGTGGCCGATGTGTCCGGCTACACCGACTATGGCCGCGTCTGGCTGGAGTTCCTCGCGAACGTCATCGATGACCTGGACCCGCGCTCCACGGTCATCGTCCTGGGGGATGCCCGCACCAACGGCCGCGAGCCCCACGCGGAGGTCTTCGCCCGCTTGGCCGGGCACGCCGGGCGCACGTTCTGGCTCAATCCGGAGCCGCGCCTGTACTGGAACTACGGCGACTCGGTGATGGCGGCGTACGAGCCGCACTGCGACGGCGTCTTCGAGTGCTGGACCACCAAGCAGCTCGAGGCCTTCACCGCCGCCCTGGCCGACGTCACCGCGGCGGTGGCCTAGCGCCGCACGAGCACGCGGCTGTACGCGAGGCGGCGGCGGCCGGTGGCGCTGTCGGTGACCGTGGCCCGCACTGAGAGCCGCCGGGCAACGGGCCGCGCGAACAGCTTGCGCCCCGTCCGGGTCAGCCGGACGGTCAGCCGCGGCGAGCCGGCGGAGCTCACCGCCCGGCTGAGCTTGGCGACCGTGACCAGGCGGCCCCTGTACGACACGCGCACGAGCAGGTCGAGGCGGCCCGCGGACGGCGCCACGCCGCGCAGCGCGAAGCTCCGCCTGCGCAGCAGCCGGCGCAGGCCGCTCTTCTTCAGCGCGCTCGCCGCGCGCTTGGCGTTCAGCCTGGCGGCGTCGACCAGCGCCGCGCTGGCGACCGGCCCGGCGGCCGTGGTCGCGGGGCTGGCAGGCGGCGTCACCGGCGTCGTGGAGCCGGAGGCGGGCTGCGGCGGGCCGATCATCGCCTGCGAAGAGACATCGCCGCCCGACACGTCGACGAAGAAGTTGCCGCAGTCCCGGAAGGACAGCACGCGCAACCGGTAGACGCCGGTCACCGTCGGGCGGTAGCCGAGCTCGTCCTGGCGCTCGGCGCTGGCCGCCGCGGCCACCGCGGCGCCATCGGGGGCGATCAGCTCGAGGTCGAAGTCCGGGTCGGAGCCGCCCGCCACGCAGCCGCTTGGAAGGTCGACCAGCGTGGCGGCCACCGGGAAGGCGGTGCTCGACACGTCGACGGTGTACTCCAGCGACGCGCCGGTGCCGCTCAGGGTGCCCTCGCGCAGCGCATGCTCGGGCTCGGAGGGTGGGCTGCTGAGCGCGGGGTCGGCCGGGTGCGCCCGCTCCCAGGCCACGCGCAGCGCCGCATAGGCGTCCATGCGGCCCGCGCCGTAGTCGATGTCCGGGCCGCTGGTGCCCGGCACGGTGTTGGTGCCGCCGCGGGCCCAGTCCTCGGCCGTCGAGCGCATGGCCTCGCGCACGTCGTCGTTGACGAAGCTCGGATCGGCATCCTCCATCAGCAGCGCGACGCCGGTCACGAACGGCGTGGCCATGCTCGTGCCGTTCATGCTCTCGTAGCCGTTCCCGCTCCCGGCCTTGGCGGAGCTGATGCCCACGCCCGGCGCAGATAGGTCGGGCTTGATGCGGCCGTCGGCGGTGGGGCCGCGGCTGGAGAAGTCCGCCTGCTTGAAGCCGAGGGCGCCGAGGTCGGCCATCGCGCCCACCGTGAGCGCATCCTTGGCGTCGCCCGGCGAGCCGATCGTGCAGGTCCCGGGCCCGTCGTTTCCGGCGGCCACCGCCACCACCAGCCCGGCGGCATAGGCCTCGTTCACCGCCTGGGAATCGGCGTCCAGGCCTTCGCCGCAGCCTTGGGAGCCCAGCGAGATGTTGAGCGCCTCGATGCCGTAGGTGTCCCTGTTGGCGATCGTCCATTCGATGCCGGCCACGACGTCGGAGGTGAAGCCGTCGCCGTGGCTGTCCAGAACCTTCACCCCGACCAGGCCCGCCCCGGGCGCAACGCCGCGGCCGGCCGGGCTTGGCCCGTCGCCGTCGCCGGCGATCGTGCCGGACACATGGGTGCCGTGGCCCTCGTCGTCATAGGGGCTGTGGGCCGCGCAGGGCGATTCCAGGCATTGGACGAAGCCGATCACCTTGCCCTCGTCGAGGTCCACGTGCCCTGCGTCGATGCCCGTGTCGAGCACGGCGGCCACCATGTCGTCCTTCGAGTACACGTTGGGGTTGCCGTCGGCGCTGCCGTCGAGCAGCGGCTCGTCGAGCCGGGCCTCGGTCACCCCGAAGGACAACTGCGCCGAGTCGTTGAGGGCGATTCGGCCGCCCGGGCTCTCCTGGGCGTGCACGGGAGCGTCCTCCTCCACCCGCGTGACGACGCCCTCCGCCGCGAGCGCTCCCACCTGCCGGCGGGTGGCTGTCAGCGCCACGGCGTCGATCACCCCGAAGCGCTTCTTCACGGACATGTCGCCGACCGCCTTCTCCAGCCGTTCCACCTCACCGGCCGTCGCCTCACGGGAGAGGCTCACGATCAGCCGCACCCTGCCGCTCTGCGGAAGGTTCTCAAGCTTTTGCTCGAGCCCGTCGACAACCTTGTCGTGATCGGCGTCCACGCCCGCCGGAGCCGCACTCGCCCCGGCCGGCCACAGAAGGGCCGCGCTCAGGACTGCCGGTATTGCTCGTTTTAGCGCAGGGACGGACATCCGCCACCTATGATTATCGGCCCTGCGCGCGTGTGACTTGAGTTTGCTCACGGCTGAGTGCGTTCACGGCTAGACTCGCCGCTGAAAACCAGGGGGGCTCGCGGGGTAGCGGGCTGAGATAGCGCACTGGACGAATGTCCCCCGGTGCTGACCCTTCGAACCTGTGGGGTAATGCCCGCGGAGGGAGCGATGCGGAGGCATGGATGTGGCGCTCGAACGGGTCAGGCGCCACTACGGCGACGTTGCGGCCCTGGCGGGCGTGAGCCTGGAGGTGCGGACCGGCGAGGTGGTCGCCGTGGTGGGCCCCTCGGGCTGCGGCAAGTCGACGCTGCTGGAGCTGATTGCGGGCCTCCAGGAGCCGGACTCCGGGCGTGTGGCGGTCGGCGCCGACGAGAGCCTGGCAGCACGCCGCTCCGCGTGTGCCTACATGCCCCAGCGCGACCTGCTGCTGCCCTGGCGCGACGCGCTGGCGAACGCCGCGCTGGCGTTGGAGTGCAAGGGAGTGGGGAAGTCCGAGGCCCGGCGGCGGGCCGCGCCGCTGTTCGAGCGCTTCGGACTGGCCGAGTTCGAGGACGCCCGGCCGGCGGGCCTGTCGGGCGGCATGCGCCAGCGGGTGGCCTTCCTGCGCACGCTCCTGGCCGCCCGCCCCGTGCTGCTGCTCGACGAGCCGTTCGGCGCGCTGGACTCGATCACCCGTGCCTCGATGCAGCGCTGGCTGGCCGGCGCCCTCGCCGAGGAGCCCCGAACGGCGCTGTTGGTGACCCACGACGTACAGGAGGCCCTCTTCCTCGCCGACCGGGTGGCGCTGCTGTCGCCACGGCCGGGGCGCGTGCTCGAGGAGCTCGAGGTCACGCTGCCGCGCCCGCGCTCGCGCCGCGGAGTGGTGGCGGAGCCCGCCTTCGCCGAGCTCGAGGAGCGGGCCCTGGAGGTGCTCGGGGCGTGAGGCGCGCGGCACTGAGCATCCTACTGCTGGCCGGGCTGGTGGCGCTCTGGCAGGGCGTCGCCTCCCTGCACTCCGTCGACGACCTGACGCTGGCCTCCCCCGCCGAGACCCTGAGGGCGCTGGCTGACGACTGGTCGCTGCTCGCCGACAACGCCCGCGTGACGCTCGTGGAAGTCCTGCTGGGCCTGGCGATCTCGGTGGCAGCCGGCCTCGCGTTCGCCGTGGCCATGCACCTGTCGCGTGTGCTGCGCGAGGCCGCGTACCCCCTGCTGATCGCCTCGCAGGCGATTCCGATCGTGGTGCTCGCTCCGATCTTCGTGCTGGCCTTCGACTACGGCATCGGCCCCAAGCTGGCCATCGTGGCGCTTATCTGCTTCTTCCCGATCACGGTCAACGTGCTCGACGGCCTGCGCTCGGTGGAGCCGGACCTCTTGAAGCTCATGCGCAGCCTGGGCGCTTCGCGCCTGCAGACCCTGCGCAAGGTAGAGCTGCCGTCCGCGTTGCCGTTCTTCTTCAGCGGGCTTCGCGTGGCGGCCACCGTGTCGGTGATCGGGGCCGTGTTCGGCGAGTGGGCGGGCGCCGACGAGGGCCTCGGCCGCCTCGTGCTGCTCGGCAACAACCAGCTGCAGACGCCGCGCGTGTACGCCGGGATCGTGATCCTCACCCTGATGGCCGTGGCCCTGTTCGCGCTCGTGGCGCTTGCCGAGCGCGTCGCCTGTCCCTGGAACAAGGAGGAACTGCCCGCATGACCCGTCGCCTGGCTCCGCTGGCGCTCACGCTGCTCGTGCTCGTCGCCGGCTGCGGCGAGAAGCAGGACGTGCTCGAGCCGAGGGGCTCGAAGCAGCTCGAGCTGCTGCTCGACTACTTCCCGAACGCCGACCACGCGGGCATCTACGCCGCCCAGGCCGAGGGTGATTTCAAGCGGGTGGGCCTCGACGTCAAGATCCGCCAGCCGTCGGACCCCGCGGCGCCGATCAAGCAGGTGGCCGGGGGACGTGTCGACCTGGCGGTGTCGTACGAGCCCGAGGTGCTGCGGGCCCGCGACCAGGGGCTGCACGTGGTGGCCGTCGGCGCGCTCGTCCGCAAGCCGCTCACCTCGATCATCTCGCTGCCGCGAGCGGGCATACGCAAGCCCGCCGACCTGCAGGGCCGGCGCGTGGGCACGGCCGGCATCGACTACCAGGCGGCCTACCTGCGCACGGTAGTCGAGGATGCCGGTGGTGACCCGTCGCGAGTGAAGCTGCGCAACGTCGGCTTCAACCTCGTGCCCGCGCTGCTCACCCGCAAGGTGGACGCGATTCTCGGCGGATTCTGGAATTACGAGGGCGTCGACTTGAGCCTGCGCCGGCGCAAGCCGAGAATCATCCATGTGGAAGACGCCGGCGTGCCCAGCTACGACGAGCTCGTGCTCGTGGCCAACGAGGACGCGCTCGAGCGCGACGGCGGCAAGCTGCGCGCGTTCATCGGGGCCCTCTCGCGCGGGACCCAGCAGCTGAAGAAGGATCCCGCGCGTGGGATCAGGGGCCTCTTGCAGGCCAACCCCGATCTCGACCCGCGCCTGCAGCGGGCGTCGGTGAAGGTCACGCTGCCGCTGTTCCTGCCGCCACGCGGCAGGCCGTTCGGCTGGCAGGATTCCCGGCGCTGGGGCGAGTTCGCCGACTGGATGCGCCGGAACCGGCTCTTGAAGCAGCCACCGGACGCGGCCGCCGCCCACACCAACGAGCTGCTGCCGGGGTCGGGGCTATGAGGGCGCGGGCGCCGATCGCCCTGCTGGCGCTGCTGCTGCTGGGCGGCTGCGGCGCGGACTCCGGCGACGCCGGCTCGGCCAAGAGCGTGCTCGAGGAGGCCGCCCGTACGCCGGCCAAGAGCGCCGACCTGAAGCTCGGGCTGGTGGCCAGCCTGCGCGGCGTCGAGCAACTCCAGGGCCCGCTGAAGCTGACGCTGCGCGGCCCCTACCGCTCGAACGGCCCCGACGCGCTGCCCGACCTCGACATGCGCATGCACCTGGAAGGCGCGCGCAAGAACGTCGACTTCCGCCTGATAACCGTGCACGACAACGCCTTCGTGGAGTACGGCGGCAGCGCCTACGAGGTGGGCAGGGAGCTCGTTCGGCGCTACACGGGCCGCGGCCAGCGCCAGCAGCGGGACCTGCGCCGGCTGGGAATCGACGCCTCGCGCTGGCTGAAGGACGCCGGCGTCGAGGACGGTGAGGCAAACGGCGAGCCCACGCGGAAGGTCAGCGGCGAGGTGGACCTGCCGCGCATGCTCGGCGACCTGAACCGGGTCTTCCGCAAGCTGGCATCGACTGGGCAGCTGCCGCCCGGATCGCCGGCGCCCGAGATCTCGCAGCGGACGATCGACCAGATCGACGACGCCGTGAAGGAGGCCAGCTTCGAGGTGCAAGTGGGCCGCGACCACATCCTGCGCCGCAACCGCTTCGACGCGAGCTTCGAGCTACCCGAGGAGCTCCGTTCGCGCGCCAAGGGCCTGGACGGCGGCGAGCTGAGCTTCCAGAGCGACCAGACGAACGTCAACGGCGGCCAGCGGGTGAGACCGCCGGCCAACGCGCGTCCGCTGTCCGAGCTGCTGGGCGGCTTCGGGCTAAGCCCGGCGCTGCCGAACTAGCGCTTGTCGAGCTCGAGCGCGCAGGAGTTGATGCAGTAGCGCTGCCCGTTGGGCCCCGGGCCGTCGTCGAAGACATGGCCCAGGTGTCCGCCGCAGTCGGCGCAGAGCACCTCGATGCGCTTCATGAACAGGCTGTTGTCGGGCCGCAGCTCGACGGCGGCCGCCACCGCCGGCTCGGTGAAGCTGGGCCAGCCCGTGCCCGAGTCGAACTTCGCGTCGGAGCGAAACAGGTCCGCGCCGCAGGCGCCGCAGCGGTACATGCCATCGCTCTTCTCGTACGTGTAGGCGCCCGTAAAAGGCGGCTCCGTGCCCTGCTCGCGCATCACGTGGTAGCGCTCTTCGCCCAGCTCCTCGCGCCACTCCTGCTCGCTCCTCTGCAGCTTCTGGCTCATGCCCCCGACCATAGCGCGTAGAGGCCGGCCAGCCCGGCGAATGGCGCGTAGGGCTCGAAGTAGGCGCGCACCTCGTCTTCCGTCGCGCGCCGGCCGAGCCCCGCCAGGCGACCGACGAGCTTCACATAGGCGAGGTCGCCGGCCGGCAGCTGGTCGTCGCGGCCCTGCCCCTCGAAGGCCAGCTTCTCGAGCGTCCAGGCGCCGATGCTCGGAATCGCGCGCAGCCGCCTCCAGACGGGCTCGTGGGAGTCCAGGTCGGCGCGCCCGGACGCCACCTCGCGCGCGGCCTTCACCATCGCGATGGCCCGCTTGCCCGCCAGACCGCACGCCTCGAGCTCCGCCGGCGAGCGGCTGGCCAGCAGCGACGCGGCCGGCACGTCGCGCAGCGTCCCGCACGGGCTTCGGCGGCCGAAGCGCCGCACCATCCGGCGCTGGATGGCAGACGCGCGCGCGGACTCGATCAGCTGCTCGCAGATGGCCCACGCCAGGGCCTCGAAGGGCTCCGGTCGGCGCCTGGGGCGCAGCCACGGGCGCGCCCGGACCACCGGCCCGATCAGCCGGTCGCGCCGAAAGCGCGCGTGGAAGGCGGCCAGGTCGTGGTCGACTCCCAGCGCGAAGCGCATGCGCTGGACCGCGGCCGCGGCGGCATCGCGGTGGGCGGCCTCGCCGCACAGCCGCACGGCCGCGCGCGTGGACCAGGCGCTCACCACCACCGGCTCGCCGCCCGGGTGCAGCACCCGGCGCAGCACCTGGCCCCGGCGCAGCAGCACGCCGTCGCGGCCGGCGGGCGGCATGCGATAGGCGCCCGGAGGCACCAGCTCCTGCTCGACGACAGCTATCGGTCGCGGAGGAGGTGGACGTCGACCAGGAATGACCGCGAGCCCGCCACCTCCACCCGCTGGCCGCGCCGGCGGCCGCCGCGGCCGTGCCTCAGCCGCGTGGGTCGCGGGCGGCGGAGGATGCGCACGAGCACAAACGTGGCCACGCCGAGCAGGAAGCCGCCGGTGGCGGCCGCTACGGCCGCGGGCAGCGACGCGGGCTGAGCCCGCTCGAGCGGCCGTGCCTCGGCCAGCACCGGCAGCGGCCTGGCGTCTCCCTCGTCGGCGCGCGCAGCGCTCTCTCCCGGCTCGGCCACCGGGCGAGTGTACCCGGGTTACGGGCGGACGAACTCGCGCTCATACATGCGGTAGCGCTTGACGATGCGGCCACCCATCGCCTCCATGCCGCGGTTCATCGCCGTGTTGGTCTCGAGTATCCAGCCCATCTCGCCGCCCTTCTGCCGCGTCGAGGCGGCCATCCGAAAGTGCTCGGCGTACAGGCCCGCGGCCACGCCGGTGTGCTGGTAGGCCGGCAATACCCCCAGGAACCCCACGCGCACGCGGTCGATGAGCTTCCCCTTGCGCACGAAGCGCCACCAGCCGAGCGGCAGCAGCCGCCCGTTCATGCGCTTGAGCGCCTGGTTCACGTCGGGCACCGTGATCGCCACTCCCACCGTCTCCCCGTTCCGCTCGGCGACCATGAACCAGTTGCGGTCGAAGACCAGCTGCAGCTCCTGGGCGTACTGGTCGAGGTCCTTCTTCGAGTAGGGAACGAAGCCCCAGTTCTCGCTCCAGGCCTCGTTGTAGATCCGGGCGAAGGCGTCGAGCTCCTTCCGCAGCCGCCGGCGGCTCATCTTGCGGATGGTGATCCCGTGCTCTGGCTCGAGCTTGTCCGCCAGCTCCCAGATCACCGGCAGCACCTGGTCACGCTCAGCCACGTGCAGCTCCCACATGTAGAGGTCCATCGCCTTCGCCAGCCCGGACGCCTCGCACAGCTCGCGGTAGTAGGGCGGATGCCAGGGCTGCTTTACCATCGGCTCGCGCTCGTAGCCCTCGATCAGCACACCGGCCTCGTCGTTCATCGAGAAGTCCATCGGCCCGACCATTCGGTCGCAGCCACGCGCGCGCACCCAGCCCTCGGCCGCCTCCAACAGCGCGTCGAGCGCCTCGAGGTCCCGTTCGAGCTCGAGGAAGCCGAACATGCCCCAGCGGCTCCTGTGGAAATCGTTGAAGGCGTGGTCGACCTGGGCGCT